>Ga0116202_10002481_pt1 | contig 11041 bp, 12 predicted proteins | sample LakKivw325mmetaG_FD_94479 | JGI IMG/M metagenome (GOLD analysis project Ga0116202, IMG submission 94479) | Anoxic lake water microbial communities from Lake Kivu, Rwanda to study Microbial Dark Matter (Phase II) - Lake Kivu water 325m metaG | ecosystem: Environmental > Aquatic > Freshwater >... | reverse complement strand
GGGTAATCAAGAAACAGGTCAAGCAGCGCCAGGATTCCATCGAGCAGTTCAGGAAGGGCAACCGTCCGGAATTAGCGGATAAAGAGGCGAAAGAACTTGAAATCCTGCAGGGCTATCTGCCAAAACAACTCTCCAGCGATGAGGTGCGCAAGATAGTGGAAGAGGCGGTTGCGGCAACGGGTGCTGCCGGGCCCAAGGATATGGGCAAGGTTATGAAAGAGGTTATGAATAAAGTGGGGCAGGCTGCGGACGGCAAACTGGTAAGCGAACTGGTAAAAGAAAAATTGACTAAAATGGGGGACTGACAACAAAGGAGGAGGGGTGCGGATTAAAGAGATTAAAGCAAGCGGACTTAATACTAAAAAATTTATCGCCGAGAAAACCACAGAGATTTCCCGGGCCGTAGGACGCGGCCTGGCGGTTAATGCCTTGTCCGGCGGAGTGGATTCTTCGGTAGTGACGATGCTGGGTCACCTCGCGCTGGGTGAGAGGATTAAGACCTATTTCATCAATAACGGTATTATGCGCGAGGGCGAACCGCAAAGGGTCGCTTCAATCTTTAGAAAGCTTGGCGTCGCGATAGAAATTGTCGATGCCCAAAAGAAATTCTTTTCAGCTTTTAAGGGGATTACCGATCCCGAGGAGAAGAGAGAGGCAGTTACCCAGACATTTTACAAGGATGTCTTCGGTAGATTAGTGAAGACTAGCGGCGCGCGTTATCTCTTGCAGGGGACAATCCTGACCGATGTTGACGAAACCGTAGCCGGGATTAAAAGGCAGCATAATGTCTTTGAACAGTTGGGAATCGACCCCCAAAAGGCTTTCGGTTATAAGATTATCGAACCTTTGGTTGAACTGCGTAAAGACGGGGTAAGAAAGGTTGCCCGGGCCGTCGGTTTACCTAAGGAGATTTATCAGCGTATGCCTTTTCCGGGGCCGGCCTTAGCCGCGCGGGTAATCGGCGAGGTCACGCCGGAGAAGATCAGGGTGGTACGGCTCGCTACCGTGATCATCGAAAAAGAGCTGTGTGGCAGCGGCGCCTTTCAGTATATGGCTATCCTGCACCAGGACCGCGTCACCGGGATGCGCGGCGGCAGGAGGGACTTTGGGCTACAGATTGAAATCCGCTGTTGGGATAGCATTGACGCCAGAGCTGCCCGGCCCACCAGGTTGCCTTACCAGAAATTAGAGAGGCTGGCAGCCCGAATTACCGGCACTGTGCCGGGGGTGGTCAGCGTTACCTATAATATTACCGCCAAGCCGCCCTCAACGATGGAGGCGGTTTAATTCTTCTTGACAATCGCGGGCAATTGTAGTATCTTAACCGCACGTTCTTTATTTTAGGGGTTGTTTAATCCCGCAAATCCCCTTGTAATTAATCCCTAAATATAGTATAGTAGTGAAGAGTTTTATTTTTTTGTGAAGTAATTGTGATAATTTTCACAAAAATAGCAGTCTTCATCCTTTAAGAGTATTCTCTATCATGGCCAAGATATATTACGCCGAGGCTAACAGGTTCAATGAGTTCGTAAACGAACTCAAAAAGGATTTCCGCGTATTTGCCCCCTTCAAAAAAGATAAACCCGCCAGCGAAGAAGAAGATTATTCTTTGGCGCCGTTAACGGGGGAATATTCCGGCCTCTTTAATCCCTATCGTGTAGTAGAGCCCCTGAAGTCTTTTTTCACCGCTACCCGCGAAGAAGTCGCCCGCTATTTTAATCCCGCCTCCGTAACAGACGATTCCGCGCCCAGCGTTATCCTGGGCGTCAAAAACTGCGCTATCAGCGCCCTTAAGGTCCAGGACTTTGTATTTTTAGAAGGGATAGAAGTGGATCCTCTCTATCGCCTGCGCCGGGAAAACACTATTTTGATTTCAAGCGATTGCACCGCATTCAAGAAAGTATGTTTCTGCCTTGCCGTGGATGTCCTGCCTTATCCAACCCAGGGTTTTGACCTGAGTCTTTCTCCCCTCACCGACGGTTATTTAGTGGAAAGCGGCTCGCGTAAGGGAGATGAGCTCATCGAAAAATACCGCCGCTATTTTAATTCTGCCAGGGAGACACAGATCGAAGGCCGCCAGAGCAAAAGGGAGAAGTTTATCGAAGGTTACAAGAGGCAGCTTCTCATACAGAATATCCCACCCAAAGACAGCCTCCAGAGATTGATGCGCCAGGGTTATAATCTTGATACCTGGCAGCAATTTATGCTTACCTGCGTGGAGTGCGGAGGCTGCAACCTTATCTGCGATACCTGCCATTGTTTCTTATTGGCGGACAATAAAGCCGGCCGCCAGAATAAGAGGTTAAAATTATGGGATTCCTGCCAGTATGAGGGGTTTTCCCGGGTGGCAGGAGGGGCTAATCCCTTAAAGACGCGGACCAAAAGGTTACGTAACCGCTTTATGAAAAAGTTTGATTTCTTCATAGATAATCTCGGGATGCCTGCCTGCTGCGGTTGCGGCAGGTGCATCGAAGTCTGCCCGGGTAAGATTGACCTGCGCGAGGTCTTGAAAGACCTCGCAGCGAAGTTGGCGCCAAAGGCATGAAAAATATCTATCAACCCTTTGAGGCTACCGTAGAAGAAGTAATCGTCGAAACCCCGGCTATTAAAACCTTCGTCTTACGCCCGAAAGAGAATTTTGAATTCAGGACCGGGCAGTTTATCGAACTGACCGTCCCCGGCATAGGCGAGGCGCCGTTTACTCCTTCATCCGACCCCGCAGTAAAGGATATGTTTGAACTTACCGTTATGAAGGCCGGCCGGGTAACCGCCTTAGCGCATAATCTTTTAAAAGGCGCTTCGGTGGGGGTACGCGGCCCCTACGGTAAAGGATACCCTTTAGAAAAATTTTTCGCGAAGGATGTGCTAGTTATCGGTGGAGGCGTAGGTCTGGCCCCCTTAAGGTCTTTGCTCTTTACTCTTTTCGGGGAGATAGATAGATACCATAAGGTTATTCTGCGTTACGGCTGTCGCACTCCGCAGGATATGGTTTACAAGGACGCCCTGCGCGGATGGGCGAAGAAAGATAAAGTGGATGTCCTGACCACGGTTGACGTCGGCGATAAAAACTATAAAGGCCATGTAGGCGTGGTGACCACTATTCTGGATAAATTACCCCTGGATATCAAGAAGGCGGTAGCGGTAGTTTGCGGTCCGCCGATTATGATGAAATTTACCACCCTGAAATTGCTGGATTTGGGTTTTGGGCCTTCGGATATATATCTGTCGATGGAGAAAAACATGTCCTGCGGTTTAGGCAAGTGCGGGCATTGCCGTATCGGCAGCTATTATGCCTGTAAGGACGGCCCGGTGTTCGATTATGGGGTGCTGAAGGATATTCCGGAGGTCTGGGATTAAAAGATGAAAAAGCGCTTATTTATCGACTTGGACCTTTGCAATAACTGCGCCGAGTGCGTGGCGCGTTGCCAGTATTTTTATCATCCCGAGAACAACGGCATTACGAATCTAAGGGAATACGCTACCTTTGCCTTATTCTGCCGGCGCTGTGAGGAAGCGCCCTGCGTGGACTCCTGTTACCACCAGGCGCTCGAGAAGCAGCCCGACGGAATATTAAAGCGCTACAAGATGCGCTGCACCAGTTGTAAGTCCTGCAGCGCTGCCTGCCCTTTCGGCACCATCTTGGCGGACTTCATACCGTACCTCGATTCGCATTGCGATTATTGCATTGGTATTTCGGAGAAGCTGCCGAAATGTCTCGTGAGCTGCCCGGAAAAGGCTATCGAATTCAAAGAGATAGCCGCGGATGATGCCGCCAACGACATTTATCTGGTAGGAGAGCATCTGGCGGTGCATTCCCGTAGATGGTCGAGAGAGGATGTTCAACCGAAGAAAAAATGAAGTTACTTTTTAATTTTTTGATATTTCCCGGAATCCTCTTCAGCGCGGTTGTGGGCCTTTTGGCTTCCTGGGTTGACCGCAAGGTTACCGCGCGGCTGCAGTGGCGCGTCGGGCCGCCGTGGTATCAGAATTTTGCCGATATCGTCAAACTCTGGGGCAAAGAGACAATCGTTCCTGAGGGCGCAAAGTGGACTTTCCTTCTGGCTCCCTATCTTGGGTTTTTGAGTTTAGCGTTAGTCGCGACTATTCTGGGCCGGGCACTCATTTGGCCGCAGGAAAGTTTCGGCGCCGACATTATTGTCGTGCTTTATCTTTTAACCATACCCGCAGTTTCTTTGATTATCGGAGCCGCCAGTTCCCGTAATCCGCTGGCTTCAGTGGGCGCCTCGCGGGAGATGAAATTGGTCTTATCCTACGAATTACCGTTTATATTATCTATAATCGCCGTCGTCATTAAATCGGGAGGGGCAATACGATTAGGAGAGATTTTAAACTATCAGGCGGTGTTTAACTCCAATATCGCTTCTTTATCGGGAGCGCTGGCATTTATCGTGGCGATATTCTGCGCCCTCGGTAGATTAGGGCTGGGGCCTTTTGAAATCTCGGAGGCAGAACAGGAGATTATGGGCGGAGTTCTGATTGAATATTCCGGGATTGGGCTTGCGATATTTAAATTAAACAAGGCGCTTTTGTTTTACGTGATGCCGGTTTTTTTGACAGTGTTATTTTTAGGCAAAGACTTAAGCCCTATTTCGATAGTCCTTAAGTTCGTAATGATTCTGGTGATTTTTATTCTGGTTAAGAATACCAACCCGCGCCTGCGCATAGACCAGGCGATGAAGTTTTTCTGGATATATATGACCATACCTGCTATCCTGGCTGTGGCGTTGGCTATATTTGGTTTATAATATGAACTTTAAATTAAAGGCGCTTACTAAATCACTCTGGGTATTCCACGTCAGCAACGGCTCCTGCAATAACTGCGATATTGAAATCCTCGATTGCATTACCCCGCGTTTTGACATCGAGAGGTTCGGGATGCAGCTGGTAGGTTCGGTGCGGCATGCCGACGTGCTTTTGATTGCCGGAGCGATGAACAGGAAAGCCGTGCCGCGCATGAAAAAAATCTACCAGCAGGCGCCGAAACCCTGCCTGGTGGTTGCCTGCGGTATCTGCGCCTGTTCGCAGCATATGTTCCGGGACAGCTATAATGTAACCGAGCCGCTGGATAAAATTCTGCCGGTGGACGTTTACATCCCGGGTTGCCCTCCAAAGCCGGAGGCAATCATTGCCGGCATCGTTAAAGCGATAAAAAAGGTCAGGAAGGCAAAATGAACATCAGGGATAGTATCAGGGAAAGACTGGGAGATAAGATTAAAGACTGGAAGGAAACCTCCTCGCGCAGGATTTATCTTAGCGTAGACTGCGCCGATATCCGTGAGATTGTCGGATTTTTCTTCACGGAATTAGAAATGAGGTTCGCCACCGCATCAGGGGTGGATACGCCCCGCGGCCTGGAAATCCTGTATCATTTTAGTTTTGACCGGACAGGAGAAATCTATACCCTTCGAGTGCTCTTGAAAGATAAAAAACACCCCGAGATAGATTCTATTACCCCGTTATTTAAAGGCGCGGAATGGATTGAACGCGAAATGTGGGAATTGCTCGGGATAAATTTTAAAGGTCACCCCAATTTAAAGCGCCTGCTTCTGGCAGAGGACTGGCCGGAGGGTGAATACCCTTTAAGGAGACAAAATGAGCCATAGAGTTATCGTGCCCATCGGGCCTTATCATCCTTTACAGGAAGAACCGGAATTCTTCCAGCTCTACGTCGAGGGCGAAAAGGTGGTGGATATCGATATCGTCATCGGATACAACCACCGCGGGATAGAAAAACTTGCCGAGGCAAAGCATTTCGACCAGGTGGCGTTTTTAGTAGAGCGTATCTGCGGCATCTGTTCTTCCAGCCACCCTTACGCCTATGTCCTGGCAGTAGAGGATATTTTAGGCGGCGAAGCCAGGGTCGTTCCGGAAAGGGCATTGTATATCCGCACCATTATTGACGAATTACAGCGTCTCCACAGCCATCTTCTATGGCTGGGCCTGGCAGGGCACTTCATCGGTTACAATACTGTCTGGATGTGGGCCTGGAAGTACCGCGAGCCGGTCCTGGATTGTTTCGAGATGGTTACCGGCAACCGTAATAGTTACGCGATGTTTAAAGTGGGAGGAGTACGCCGCGACCTGGAAGAGGAAGACATCCCGATGCTCAAAAAGGCGATGGATGAGTTGCTGCCGGCAGTGGATATGTTCCGCGGCGCGGTAATGGATGACCCGGTGATCCGGTCAAGGCTTAAAAATATAGGGATACTTACCAAGGAGCAGGCAATAGACTGGTGCGTGGTAGGGCCTACTGCCCGGGCATCCGGCGTAAATATTGACGTGCGCCGCGACGAGCCTTACGGCGTCTTTAACCGACTGAGCTGGAACGTAATCCTGCAGAAAGAGGGCGATGTCTTTGCCAAAACCGTGGCGCGCATCCTGGAACTCTATGAGTCTATCAGTATCATACGTCAGTGCCTGGACAAAATCCCGAATGGCGAGATTGACGCTGACATCAAGGATGTTCCTGCCGGCGAAGGTATCGGCAGAGTAGAGGCGCCGCGCGGAGAATGTTTCCATTACGTTAAAACCGACGGCAGCAATCGTCCGGTGCGCCATAAAATCCGCGCCCCCAGCTTCATGAACGTGGCTTCCAATAAGGTCGGCGCCGTAGGAGGCACGATTTCCGACGCTGCCATTACCCTGGCGGCAGTAGACCCTTGTTATTGCTGTACCGAACGGCTGGCAGTAATAGATAAGCCTACGGATAAGAAGGTCATGAACGGCTGGGACCTTATCCGACTTTCCCAGGAAAAAACAAATCAGTTAAAAGAAGAATTAAAAGATACGCTAAAATGATAACCAATCTTTTTCCCCGTCCCTGGTTCAGGTTAGATCAACTTAACAGCTTTATTATTTTAGCCATAGGGTTGTTCTTCATCCTGACTATACTTTATTCCCTGCGTTTTATGAAAGGGAAAGAAAAACTTCTTCGCTACTATGTCTGTTTAATATTGACCGCCGTCGCTTCCTTGGGAGTTGTCTTAGCCGACAACCTGGTCTTGCTTTTGGGATTGTGGGGATTCTTAGGCCTGACTCTTTATCTTTTGATTTCCATGGGTGCTGATGCCTCCGGCGCAGTGGCAAAAAAGACCTTTATCATTGTCGGCGGCTCGGATGCATTGATGATGCTCGGCATCGGTATAATCTATGCCTTGAGCGGGACCTTCCAGATGCACCAGATTAAACTGGAATTAAACAGCGCTTTAGCGGTGCTGGCATATATATGCATTGCCTTAGCCTGTTTTGCCAAGGCCGGGGCAATGCCGTTGCATTCCTGGATTCCCGATTGCGCCGAAGTAGCGCCTGTTCCGGTAGTCGCATACCTGCCGGCCTCGCTTGACAAATTATTGGGGATTTATCTTCTCGCCAGGATTTCTTTGGATTTATTCGTAATGAATGCGGCAATGAACGTCTTCTTAATGGTAGTCGGAGCTATTACCATAATTGCCGCAGTAATGATGGCGATGGTCCAGCATAATATGAAGAGGCTCCTCGGTTACCATGCGGTCTCCCAGGTCGGCTATATGGTTTTAGGCATCGCAACCGCTAATCCTGTCGGCATTGCCGGGGGGATATTCCATATGCTAAACAACGCCATCTATAAGGCCTGTCTCTTTTTTACTGCGGGAAATGTAGAGCACACCACCGGCACCACGGACCTGGATAAGTTGGGCGGGTTATCTGACTCTATGCCCTTTACCTATATTTGCGCTTTGATAGCCAGCCTTTCCATTTCAGGCGTCCCGCCCTTTAACGGTTTCTTCTCGAAATGGATGATTTACCAGGGGTTAATATCGGGACTTCAGGTTACAGGCTCGAGGATACAGGCAATCATTACTGTTTTATGTCTAGTCGCTGCGATGTTCGGTTCAGCCCTTACCCTGGCAAGCTTTATGAAATTGCTGCACGCGGCGTTTCTCGGCCAGCGCACAAGCCCGCAAGCCCGCAAGCCCAAAAACGAAGTATATTGGACGATGTGGCTGCCCTGTATTGTCCTGGCGGCATTATGCGTTATCTTCGGAGTCTTTGCGATGCAAGTCCCGCTTAAATATTTTATCCTTCCTGCGACAGGTGGGGTATCTTTTACGGGAACGTGGTTTGCCGGCCCATCCACCCTGCTTATTACCATTGCGCTGGGATTAGGTTTTCTCGTCATAAGGTTTAAAGGTTTAAAACCCCTGGTGCGCAGGGATACGGTTTTTACCGGCGGCGAAGCGATTAATTTTGCCGAAAACAAAGTCAGCGGAACGGACTTCTACCTTACGGTTAAGGAGTTCAGGATTTTAAGGGTCATCTACAGGAAGGCGGAAGCGGGGCTTTTTGACATCTACGAACAGGGCAAAAACCTTGTTTTCGGCATCGGTAAATTTTTGCAATACCTGCATAACGGCGTTTTGCCGACATATCTGGTCTGGACGCTCCTGGGGATGATCGGCTTGTTTTTTGCATTAATGAGATAACTATGGAATTACACCTGCTTTTGATTTTTATGATTTTTGCCGCAATCGTGGCCATTGAGGTCAAAGACCTCCTCTCCAGCGTCGTCGCAGTCGGCGCGGTGGGTTTCGCATTATGCCTTGCGTTTTTGATCCTGAAGGCCCCGGACCTGGCAATCACCCAGCTGGTGGTTGAGATTTTATGCCTGATTATTTTAATCCGCGCCACGATAAACAAAGACCTGCCCCTTACGATTGAAGGCCGGTGGGTTTTTAATACTCTTGCTACGCTGGCATTCATCGGAGTGTTTCTTTTCTTCGCGCATTCGGCCTTAAAAGAGATGCCCGCCTTTGGCAATCCCATCATGGCAGTAGTCAGGAAGTATTTAGAGGAAGGGACCGCAAAGACCGGGGCAGTCAACCTGGTTACGGCGGTAATCCTGGATTTCCGGGCCTATGATACTTTAGGCGAGGCCACGGTATTATTTACCTCGGTGATCGGGATTATGGCGGTGCTGCGCCGGCCAGGCAGAAAGAAAACAGGATAAATGAAGCATAAATTGTCGGATAATCCGGATAAAGGGATGTCTTTGATTGTCAAGACCGTTACCCGCCTGACCGTAGGCCTGATTGTCCTCTTCGGCATCTATATCGTCCTGCATGGGCATCTTTCTCCCGGCGGCGGTTTTGCCGGAGGAGTAATTATCGCGCTCGCCTTCGTGCATTTTATGCTTGCCTTTGGCAAGGATGCAGCGCTAAGCAAGATATCCAGGAACCTCGCTTCCAACCTGGAGAGTTTAGGGGCGCTTATGTTTCTGGCTATCGCGCTGGCCGGTTTCCTGGGCGGGTCGTTTTTCTTGAATATTTTAAGTAAGGGCGCGCCTTTTAAATTATTCAGCGCCGGAACCATTCCCCTAAGTAACGCGGCTATCAGCCTGAAGGTAGGGGTGGGTCTATTAGCCATTTTCCTGGCATTAGTGATATTGGAGAAGTCCGGGAAGGAAGAATGACGCTATATTTATTGTGCCTGGTATTGTTCTGCGCGGGTCTTTACGGGGTCTTGCGTAAGCGCAACCTCGTCAAAATTATCGTCGGCCTGGCTATTATCGAGTATTCCATTAACCTTTTCTTTGTCTTGCTGGGATATCGTTTTGAAGGCAGGGCGCCGATAGATGCCTCCGACCAGAATATTTTGAATATGGTTGACCCGCTGCCGCAGGCGCTGGTGCTTACCTCGATTGTCATCGGCCTGGGCATTACCGCACTGCTTATATCTATGGCTATCAGGATTTATGAAAAATATGGGACCTTTGATATTACCAAGATAAAGAGGCTGAAAGGTTAAATGAGCGGCTCCGGCATCATACCCTGGTTTGTGATTATCCCGCTTTTTAGCGCCTTCCTTATTTCCCTTGCGGGCAGGTACGTAAAGAAGGTTTTCGTAAAAACATTTTCCGCGCTGTCGGTTTTTACGCTGATGTTACTTTCGTTTTATGCGGTGCATATTTTACGCGCGAGCGCAAGCCCTGCCCTGGTCTATAAGATCGGCGGCTGGATGCCTCCCTTCGGCATCGCTATGGCAATGGACGGCTTGACCAATTTCATGCTGGTTACGGTGAACCTCGTCGCCTTTTTCATCAGCGTATATTCCTTCAGTTATATGGAGAGATATACCGATAAGCCGAAATTCTTTACCTTATTTTTCCTGATGCTCTGCGGGATGAACGGCTTGATTGTGACCGCAGACTTATTCAACCTTTTTGTCTTTTTGGAGATTGCCTCGATTGCCAGTTACGCACTGGTGGCTTTCGGCACCGAGGCCGAAGAATTGGAGGCCTCTTTCAAGTACGCGATTATGGGTTCGGTTGCCTCAAGTTTCATATTCCTGGGGATTGCTTTCTTATACGGTTATACCTCTACCCTGAATATGGCTGATATTGCCCGCGTCCTGGTTGAAAAGCCCGGCGCCGGAGTAGTCCCTTTTGCAGCAGTTCTTTTCTTAATGGGGTTTGGTTTAAAGGCAGCCCTGGTTCCCTTTCATGCCTGGCTTCCGGACGCCCATCCTTCGGCGCCCGCTTCGATTTCAGCAATGCTCTCCGGCGTCCTGATTAAGACCCTGGGGGTGTATGCGATGGTGCGCGTATTTTATAATATACTCGGCATTACCGCCGCATATTCGCACGTCTTAATGTTTCTTGGCGCGCTCTCCATGGTTACGGCGGTAATCCTGGCGCTCTCCCAGTGGGATTTGAAGAGGTTATTGGCGTATCACTCTATCAGCCAGATTGGTTACATCATCTTAGGATTCGGCCTGGCTACGCCTCTGGGGATACTGGGCGGCCTGTTCCATTTATTCAACCATTCGGTATTCAAGTCATTGTTATTTTTAAATTCCGGGGCTATCGATTACTCCTGCAATACGCGCGACTTAAAAGAGATGGGCGGTTTACGGGAGAAAATGCCGGTTACTGCTAATACTAATCTGATTGCCTCGATGTCCATCGCCGGTATTCCGCCGTTTAACGGTTTTTTTAGTAAATTGATTATTATCCTCGCCTGCATCGAGAAGGGTTATACCGGCT
>Ga0116202_10002480_pt1 | contig 11041 bp, 5 predicted proteins | sample LakKivw325mmetaG_FD_94479 | JGI IMG/M metagenome (GOLD analysis project Ga0116202, IMG submission 94479) | Anoxic lake water microbial communities from Lake Kivu, Rwanda to study Microbial Dark Matter (Phase II) - Lake Kivu water 325m metaG | ecosystem: Environmental > Aquatic > Freshwater >... | reverse complement strand
GCTGTTCTTGAGGATCGCGTGACGGAGTAAGGCCGGCAGTTAGCCGTAGCACGGTCGAAGCAGACACGATGTCGGGCGTGGTGGCAGGGGGAATATGCTGTTGATAGTCGGTCGGGAGCAATGAGAAACGGCCAGGCTGCAGTGAATGCCTGGCCGTTTCCTGTTACTTCCTCAGAGAGAGCCTATTCGACGGTAGCCACGGCCCTTCGACCGGCAGAGTCAACGGAGACCGCCGTGAAGCGGTACCGCCTTTCCGGGCGGAGGAATTCGACCCGCACCTGATGGTCTGTGACAGGGCGTACATCCAGGGATGTACGACGCAGCAGCCCGTCATCAGTCGTAAACTCGACTTGGGTTTGGGCAGGGGTGTCGGTCTTCCATGTGACCACCGCCCACGGTTGCGCGCCGTGCAGGCCCTCCTGCGGGGGATGAAGGGCAACGGTCGCATCGGTGATCGTGGGCGGCGCCTCCGTCCGCTTTTCATCAACCACTAGCATGCCGGCTTTGTTATGAGCGGGCGCCGACTTGTCCTGACACGTGACCTGTTGAGCGCCCTGGGCCAGCACCTCGACGCCGGCGGTCACCGGGCAATCGAGCTGCACTGCGTTGCCCTCCCAGCGGGCCGTCAGGTAGTCAAATTGGTTCTCCAATGCAACGATGTTACGGCCATCCTGGACGATTGCGCTGCCTCGCATCAAGGAGGCCTGCACGATCCTGCCGGATGAGTCTTTGCGCACGAAGGCCAACTCGCCGTCGCAGGCCAGGTCGCCGCAGGTGCGCGGGCCAGGTCCCTCGTGTGAAATCAAGAAGTAGTCGGTCCAACTCGCCGTAGTGACCTCGGCCCGCAAGGCGTCTACTCGCGCGAGCTCCTCCGGAGGCACGTAGTGCGCCTGGATCTCCCGCATGGCCAGCCGTCCTCCGTCCTTCCGCTCCACCGCCACACAGATCCGGCTGGTCGTAACCGCGTCAAAGGATGTACTGGAGAGACTCTCAGAATCCCATCTCGTCTTCTGATTGGCCGCGTCTTGCCACGCTGCGCCGTCCCAGTACTGCACGACCATCTTTGATGGCGGGTAGATGATGCTGCTGCCATTGAACGTGCCGTGGTGCGCGATGACGGTGCTCACCTGTGCTGACTGCCCGAAGTCAACACCGAAGCGGCCCGACAGCATGACCCCCGGTGTATACGGCGCTGATGACATCGCCGCGCTGATCTCCGTGGCACCGAGGTTGCCATCGGTGAGCCGGGCCTCGGCTCCCGAGGGGAATGCGGTCGTGTTGATTTCTGCAAAGGCCCCGCGTCCCGCTGCCAGGTTCTCGCCCACCTGCAGTTGAATTCTCGCCGGATCATGGGCAGGGCGCTTCACCTTGCAGTCAATACGCAGACCGGCAGCTTGCGTCGGCGCAAGCTCCACGCCGTTCCGGGTAACCGGCAACGGATGGACTTGCACCTGCGCGTCCTCTCCCGCAGCAAAGGGGAACAGCACGTCATAGAAGCTGACCGGCGGTTCGCCCTCGCGGGTGTAAACGGCTACCGGCGACTTGACGCGCTGGAACGTGCCGGAAGTCACCATCCATCCGAGCATCGCCTCGCGAGTGTACTTGTCATTGATGTTCATGTCCGTGTCGTGCGCCTCGACGAAAGCGGCCCCCAGGCCCTCTATGTGGGCTGGGATGACGTGGACATTGGCGGTGTCCGCATGCACGGTGCGGGTAGCGAGTGCCTTGTCATCCAGAGATGCTTCAGCGGGCTGGAATTGCGTCGGACCGGCGAAATGGAAGAACTGCTCGTACTTGTGTGAGCCCTCACCGGTCAACAAGTCGCACAGAACCCAGTAGTCACCATACCGCCCGGACATGTCCTTCAGGAACGCCATCTTGCGGCGGTGAATCACCTTCTGTTGCTCATAGCCGGCATGGGCTACGTCAACGAAATCAAGCCCGCTTGTAGTCAACCACTCACATGGCAGCATCGTGGCCGCCCATGCCTGCACCTTCTCGTCAACTTCTATGGTATTGTGCAGTGCTGTCCGGTATCCCCAGCCGAGGAAGTAGTCACCCGTATCGCACAGCAGCGGCTTGCCGTAGGCGTACAAGTCGAAATGGCACGCATCCCAATGGGCATGGCCGAGGGCCTGCGGAGAGAGATCGAAGTACAGATAGCGGGCAGAGCCCGGCTCCCAGCCGCTGCGCATGGCATAGTACCCCGTCCCAGGGAAGCCTACCGATGTGGCGTGCGGCTCGTCTCCGTCGTGACCTTCGGTCAGCGCCAACGCGGCTTTCATTCTCGCGTATGGGTCACCAATCCCGTTGAGACGCTCTTGCTGTTCAGCCGTGCACTGGCTGTATATGTAGGATGTGAGAATGCTGTTGATCGAGTTGCCCCAATCGCAGCGCCCGTAGGAGTCGCCGATGTTGGGCCGACCGGCGTTGGGCAGCGCCAACCACAGCATGATGCTCATCAACTTCTCTGCTTGCGTCCTAATCATGTCGGCCAGCGCCTGGAAGTCGCGGCCCTCGGCATTCGCCTCCAGGAACTCCAGGCTGCGCATCGCCCACGGAACCGGGACGTTCTGATATGAGATGGAGTGCGTGTCCCATCCGCCTTCCGGCGTCACGCGGTCCACAATAGTTTCCCGCAGCGACCTGGCGCCCGCTGCCAGCCATTCATCGGCCTCAGAGAACTCCGGGAACATCACTGCGGGAGGAATGAGACCAGGGTATGCGACACCCTCGTATGTCATCAGCTCGCGCGCGTGCGTCACAAAGAGCTTCCAGAACGCCATGTGCATGTCGGCAGTCAGCGCCGGACACTTGCGTAACACCTCGTACGCCGCGATGCAGTTGCATAGCCGGTTGCGTACCTCCATCATCGAGGGCGTCGGCTTGCCGTCCCGTGTGTAGCCATAGCCGGCGAAGCACTGCTCGGTCCAGGTGGCAACCATGTTGCCCGCCTCGACGGCAAACTTCTCTTCTCCTGTGGCCTGGTATACACCAGCAAGCGAATTGACGACATTGAGCTGGTTCAGGTAGAGAATCCAGCTCAGAGCCTTGCTGGGGTTCTCCATCCACTTTATCTGTGGGCCCAGATCATAAGTCTCGGTCTTGCCCACATCATTGTTGCTCTGCGAGAAGATGTGCTTGAGCAACTTCTCCTCCGCCACCTCCTTGCTGGCGGCCCTCAGTACTATCATCGAGTTCCCTTCACTGAGTCCGGGGAACTTGGCCTCCGGCAGGACCGGCTTCTCCCGCGTGGTGAAATGGCGGACCAGGAGCTCGTGTGCACGCTTCAGGTCGTTTGCCTGCATGGCCGCGGCGAAGTCCTCAAGGCCCGGATATGACGTGTCAATCAGCCGCAACACCTGCTCATCCGTCAACGCCTGGTCCACAGGCGTAAGGTCCACCTCGGTCTGGGCCGTGCACAGACCGGCCGCCAGCAGAAGAAGCGCCATCGAGATCGTCACAAACTGCATTTGCCTGCCTCCTCACGCGGAACGTACGGTCCCGCGGCTTCGTAGAGCGCAAGGATGTTTCTTGTCGGAACGTCTTCGACAAATTCCTGACTGGGGGCGCAAATGAAACCGCCGTCAGGGAATAGCTCAAGCCTTGACCGCACCTCGGCCTTGACGTCCTCGGGCGTGCCGAACGGCAGCGTATGCTGCGTGTCTATCGAGCCGTGGAAGCACATGTCCCTTCCGAACTCGCGTGCAAGCCGTTCGGGCTCCATATCCTTGGCGCGCACCTGCACCGGATCGAGGGCATCGAGGCCGATATCAATCAAGTCGGGGAGGAAGTCATGCACGCTCCCGCAGGAATGCAGCATGACCTTCAGGCCGTAGCCCTTCGCCTGGGCGAAGAGCCTGGCCAGATGCGGCTTGATGAATCTCTTGAACATCTCCAGGCTGATAAGGGGCCCGGTCTGCCCGCCGTAGTCGTCACCCATGAAGAATATTTGCATCCTGCCGCTGGCGGCCTCGAACTGGCGACGGCAGCTCTCCATGTAGAAGTCAGTCACACGGGTGAGCAATGCCTCCGCAGCCGCCGGATGGACCGCCATCGCCACAAGCAGCTCCTGCATTCCCATCAGATACATGGACTGACAGAAGAACGGCGACCATGCGCCACCCATAACAGCATGTTCGCCGGCGGCAAGACACGCATCGCGAAGAGCGCTGTAGTCCCACCAGTCAGGGTCAGGGAAAGGCCGATGGGCCTCGATCTCAGCCACCGATGTGGCACCTACTAGCGGTGTCCCAGTGACCGATGCGGCATAGGTGCCCCCCGGGTTGAGCGGCACTCCCCAGGCATCACAATCGCGGCCATCGGGTAGAACATGTCGCTCCGGCCCGACGTAGGTACCCTTGTCTCGCACATCGCGCAGGTCAACGCCCAGGGCGGCCAGCATCGTCTCGTAGTCTGTCGCCCCCACTGCTTGCCGCACACGCTCGGTGACCGGCCTGTGTGCCCAGTAGTCAACCGGCACACGATCCGGTGCGCGGTGCTCGAAGGCGGCCATTACTCGCTCCCGTGAGGTCATGAGAACAGCTCCCGGCGTGCCTGCTGCAACTAGCGGCCGTCAGGCCGAGATGGCCTGGGGTCGGACTCCTCGATCCACCCCGAGCCGTCGTTTGCCCACAAAGCCTTAGCTCATTTGGGGTGTAGGCGACGCCGACAGGTTCCCTCTGTTCGTCCCTGATTCCTGCGCTTGCGGTACATGCGAGCCGAGGCAAGGCGACTTGACGCTAGCGACGGGATACGATACCATACAGCCTGATGGCTCAGCACAATGTCGCAACGAACCGGAAGGCCCGCCACGAGTACTTCGTTGACAAGACCTACGAGGCGGGAATTGAGTTGCATGGCGCCGAGGTGAAGTCGTTGCGAGCCGGCACGGTCAGCCTTAATGAGTCGTATGCTCAGATGCAGGATGGCGAGGTCTGGGTCCAGGGAATGCACATTACCCCCTACAAGAACGCCGACGAGAGGGAAGCTCCGGACCCGGCCCGAAAACGTAGGCTGTTGCTGAGAAAGCAGGAAATCGCCGCTCTAGACCGGCAGGTCCGCCAGAAGGGATACACGCTCATCCCGCTGCGCGTGTACTTCAACCAGCGTGGGTATGCGAAGGTAGAGTTGGGGCTCTGTCGGGGCAAGAGGCAGTATGATAAGCGTGAGGCGATCGCCGAGCGGGACGCCCAGAGGGAAGCCGAGCGCACCCGCCGGGAGTTCGAGAAGACGCGCTAGCAGACGCCACTCAACTGGTGGCGCATGCGCGAGTCACACTTCACATCTTCATCGTCATTCCAAGTCTGCCGTTGCCGCCCGTGCGGCCATGCGCGAGCTGCCAAGGCGAGGTGGTTGGTCAACAGATGCCAAGCGTGTTGGTCGTTGAGGATGATTACCAACTCAGGAAAGTGGTCACTACCAGTCTAGAGGAGTTGGGGTTCCACTACAACGAGGCCAGCAACGGGCGCGAGGCGCTGCAGAAGCTGTGCGAGGCGACCAGCGAGGGTGAGGTGTACGACTGCATCCTGCTCGACATCGTCATGCCTGAGATAGATGGCTGGCAGGTGCTGGAGGCAGTGAAGAGCAATCCGCTGTGGGCGCCGATCAAGGTCGTCGTGCTGACGGGCTACGCCAATAGCCCCAGCGACGTATCGAAGGTCGCCAAGTACGACGGCGTACACATCGAGAAAAAGGGCCATTTTATCAAGACTGTCGGGGAACTGCTGAACCGGCTGCTGAACGCGGAGCAGTAATCCCATGCGAGCGTAGGGTCCGGCTGCGTTTAGCGGAACGCGGGGGCGAATCTGTTGTGGGAGGCGGCATCGCTGCCTCCCGCGCGGTTTCCGGCAACTGGACACACAACACAAACCATCTAGCGAGGTATGTCAGCTCTTGCCGACCGAACCCCACAGGTTGCCATCCTGGCTCCGCGTCAAGACCGGCAAACAGAGCCAGAGCTGTGCGACGCAACAGATTCTGCGGGAGCATGGCGTCTGCACCGTGTGCGAAAGCGCACGGTGTCCCAACATCGGCGAATGCTTCACCCGCAAGTCGGCAACCTTCATGTTGATGGGCACCGTCTGCACCCGAAACTGCCGCTTCTGCGCCGTCAGCCACGCCGAGCCGGGCGAAGTTCTTGCAGCGCCCGACCCCACTGAACCGGCACGGGTGGCGAATGCAGCCGCACAGCTTGGCCTTGAGTTCGTGGTTGTGACATCTGTCACGCGCGATGACATCCCCGACGGCGGCGCCTACCACTTCGCTGCCACTATCGGGGCAATCAAGAAGAGGCTCCCAGCGGCGGGAGTGGAAGTTCTCATCCCCGATTTTCAGGGCGGTGAGGCTGCGCTAAGAGCGGCACTTGCGGCCGGTCCCACTGTCCTAAACCACAACGTCGAGACCGTCCGTGAGATGACGCGGACACTGCGGCCGCAGGCCGACTACAACCGCTCGTTGCAGGTGCTGGCCCGCGCCAAAGCGAACAGTCCCGGTGTCATAGTCAAGTCGGGCTTCATGGTTGGTGTTGGCGAGACCGACGCGCAGATTAGGGGCTTGCTCAGCGATCTTGCAGTAGCCGGCTGTGATATCGTTACTATCGGCCAATACCTGCAGCCGACGCGGTCCCATCTGCCGGCTGACCGCTACCTGCCCCCGAAGCAGTTCGAGCATTATGCCGATTGGGCACGAACCGCGGGCATCAAACAGGTGAGCGCCGGGCCATTTGTGCGCAGCAGTTACTGTGCGGGTCCCTTAGCGGCTGCAGTCTTGGACGCACGGCCACATGCCAGGCGGCCGCAATAGACTCGCGCAGAGCGTTTCACCCCTCCGCTATCATGCGACGGCTACTATCAGTAGTGGCGATCATCATAGTTCCCCTCCTGGGACTACTGGCTGCAGCATGCTTGGTAGTCGGCCAGAGCGCGTGGGTCCACGAGCGGATTCAGGAGGCGGCCGCTCGCCAGCTTGCCGATATCACCGGCCGGGAGGTACGGGTCGGCCCGGTCAGAGGCAACGTTCTAACCGGACTGGACGTGGACGGCCTCGCAGTGGCTCGTGGTGAGCATGTTGCCGACGGTACCGTTCTCTCGGCTCAGGAGATGGGTCTGAAGTACAGCCTGGGGGCGATTCTGTCGCGCAGCAAGACACCGGCGGCTGCGGTCAGAGAAATCCGCGCCGACGGCGTGCAGATGGAGGTCACGCGTTTCCCCGACGGCCGGATAAACTTGCAGGACCTCTTGCCTCCATCCAAGAAAATCCCTCCGGAGAAGCGTTTCCAGGGCCGAGTCTACCTGCAGAACGCCAGCATCTCCTACACCGACTACAGCAGTACGTTCTCGGGCAATCCCCTCCACCTTGAACTGAGTGACGTGTCCGGCGTTGTGGACCTGCGACGTCCGGGCTGGGTAACGCTTCACCTGTCCGCCCAGACGCCTGGCGCCCAGTTCGGCGCCATTACAGCCGACGCCCTCTGGAACTCGGACAGTGGGGAGTTCAGTCTCGATGCCCAGATCGCCGATCTGGACCTGCCATGGGCACAGCGCCGCGTCTGGCCGAACGCTGACCTGCAGGTGCGCGGCGGGGTGGCTCAGGTGGACGCCTCGGTATACAAGGTGAAGTCGGGTGCCGCGAGCGACATCGGCTACTGCGTGAACGCCCACCTTGACGGAGCCAGAGTGGCCGCACCGGAATTTGGGGATGTAGATGTCGTAGCCACCGGGCCGCTGACCGTGACCCCCCAGGGGCTTGTCACCGACGGGCTGCAGGCAGTCTGGCAAGGCAACCAAGTGGAGGTCAGCGGCGGGTTGCTCGATTTTGCGGATCCGACGCTCAACCTGCAAGTGCAGGCGTCCGCGCTTGACGGGAAGCGGGTGCTGAGTCTACTGCCCGAGAAGACTCTCGCGGGGCTGCCCGGCCTGAGCGTGAGAAGCCCCATCAATGTCGACGCGAACATCGTGGGCCCACCCGAGCACGCGTGTGTGGACGCATGGCTGCAGATGTCGGGATCAGTCACGGTCGCTCCATCGAAAGGCGTCCGTGTATCGGGCGACGGGGTGGAGGTGGCGTTCTCTCTTCTTGATGCGGCGAAGCCGGCGATGACCGGCACGGTTGACGTGGCCACGGTGGCGGCAGCCCCGATTCCACTTGGCACCGCCGGCGGGCAGTTGCCCCAAACAATCGCGGTCTCTCCCTTTCGGGATGTCTCCGCGCAGGTGCGGTGGGCGGCGGGAATGCCGCATGTCCGCACCCGCTTGGAGCTCGGCGACGTGCGGGTGAGCGAGGCGGAGGCATTGATGATCTCCCCGGTCGCCGGCATGTCTGTGGATGCTGAATGGGCCGGCGGAATGCCCCGTGTGCGGACCCGGCTTGCACTTGACAATGTGCGTGCGTGGGACGTGGATGTGAGCACGCTGAGCGCGGAGGCGGTATTGGCTGGCGGCGCCGTGCACCTCCGCGACCTCAGAGGCAAGGCGCTCGGAGGTGAGCTGTTCGGCGAGGCGGTGCTGGATTTCGGTGACAATCCGACGGGCGTATATGCAAACGGGACTTTGAGCGACATTGACATCGGGGAGCTTAGCAAGTTGCCACCCGAGCGAACGGGCCTAAGGTCCGCCGTTCAGGGACGGGTGGATGCCGTGTTCGCTGTGGAGTACACCGGCGGTGAGCTGAGCTCCGCCGTCAACGTGAGTGGCAGCGACCTGTCCTATGAAGGCTACGGTGCTGCGCGTGCGGCTGCACTGGCAAGACAGGAAGGCGATGACATCGAGTTGCTGACGGCCTTTGCCGCCGATCCGGCGGGGACCGTATGGGCAAATGGGAAAATAGGCGATTTCCGTAAGGCGCCGGACAGCAGCCTTGCTCTCGATTTCCAGCTCGCAGAGCTCAGACTTGGGCAGTTCATGGAGCGCCTCGGCGTGGAAGACATAGACGGCGTCCTTTACGCGCAGGGACGTATTGACGGGACGGCGGCGTGCCCTGTGGCAACTGCGCATGTGGTGGCCTACGAGCCGCGCTATAGACAATACGACGCGGATGCCCTGTCGGCGGACCTCGCAGTGGACAACGAAGTCCTCGATGTCGGGCAACTGCTCCTCACCCGAGGCACTGCAGCGCTGTCGGCTACAGGGTCAATGTCGAACGTGGCGGCGCTCGCAGACGAGCACTCCCGCTCCGCCGCGCTGGCCGATGCGGAGATCGCGGGCCGCTTTGTGGCCGCGGGTGTCAGGCTGGGTGACGTCGCCGAGATGCTTGGCGAGGACCGCAAGCGCATGGACGGCCTTGCCGAGGCCAGGGGCGTGTTCGGCGGCACGTTGGAAAGCCCGGTGGCATCGGGCACCGCGCGAATCGCCCATGCCATGACCTCCACACTGGACATAACCGAGGGACGCATACCGTTCGAGCTCTCCGACCAAGTCCTGAGAATTGACGATGCCACTATAGAGGCACAGGGCTCCGACTTGCGGGTGCAGGCGTCCATTGATTTCCGGAACGAGGAGCCGGTGCTATCTGCGAGCCTTTCAGCCGGTGATATTTCCCTGGAGGGCATCCGCCAGCTTCAGGACATGGGACTGCATGTCGCAGGATTGCTGCAGATACCTGTTGCCAGGATCGAGGGCCCCCTCAACGACCTGACGGGACAGGCTCGTGTCGTCAGCGAGAAGGTCCAGATCGAGCGTGAGGCACTGCAGAACCTACTGGGCGACCTAACGCTCAAGAAAGGTGTCCTCAAGCTGGAACACATGCGCTGCAATGTGGCCGGCGGACAGGTAGCGGCAACCGGCGAGTACCATCAGGACAGCGAGCAGTTGTCGGCCTATGTGACAGTCAGCGAAAGCAGCGCCTCCGATCTGCTCAGCGTGGCGCAACCGCTGGTGATGGCGGCGACCGCAAAGAAGAGGAACGCCGCGCAGCAGCAGTCGCTCTCGCGGAGTCTGGACAGCATATCGCTGCGCTTGCGCGGGCAGGTCTATGCAGACGTTGACATTACGGGTAGTATCGGCGAGCCGCAGGCAGAAGGCGCGGTCAGGCTGCAGAATGCCACCCTTGACGGTGTCGCCCTCCCCCAGGTGCAAGTAGCGGCCAATGCGGACCTCAAGGGAATGCATGGCATTGTGATGGAGGCAACACAGGACGATGCGCTCATCACGGCCGAGGGTTCTCTCGAGTTCGGCGGCGAGGTGAACCTGCTGGTCATAGGCTCAGGCATGGATCTGGCCAGATATGCCAAATGGATGCCCTTGGGCACCGACGTAGGTGGAGAGTTGGGGTTCACGATCGCCGCCGTCGGCCAGAGCAACAAGCCGCAGATCAGATGCAGTGTGGACGTTCGGAACCCTCAAGTGGCAGGGATCGGATTCGACGTGCTGGCGGCTCCCATAGTTACCCTTGAGGAAGGCAAGCTCGGCATTGACACCTTGACGATCAGGCGCGCTGACGAGGAGAGGGCCGCTGATGGCAGCACCAAGCGCATCGAGGAAGAAGTGGTCCTTGACGGCAATCTCCCGTTCTCATGGGACCCGCTCGGCATTCCAGGCGACCGCCCGATGGAGCTGCAGGCCAAGGCGGAGGACACGGAGCTAGCACTGCTGCCGGCGGTGATGAACGAATTCGTCCAGCACAAGGCCGGACCCGATAGCCAAGAAGCGACCAACATGTGGGAGAAGATGGTCGTCACCGGCTCTGTAACTAGTACGGTGCAACTGACCGGCACACCGGACGAACCGTCGCTAGCTGGGTTCCTGCAGATCCAGGATGCCTCCGTTGCCCTTGATGAGACCAGGCAGCCTCTGAAGGACATCGCTCTCGATCTTGAGCTGCGCGGTAGCGGAGATCTCAACCAGGTACGCCTCCAGAAGGCGGCGGCAGTCTGGGACAAGACGCGGTTCACGTTGGCCGGAGGTGCGGAACTGAGGAGCCTGACAGCCGCGAAGCTGCAGAGCAATACGTATGATCTGACACTTGACGTGGCGGCGGACCAGCAGCAGCTTGCCAAGGGACTGGTAGTGCGCGATCTCGGAGGGAAGGTGGCGCTGAAGGGGGG
>Ga0116202_10002479_pt1 | contig 11045 bp, 9 predicted proteins | sample LakKivw325mmetaG_FD_94479 | JGI IMG/M metagenome (GOLD analysis project Ga0116202, IMG submission 94479) | Anoxic lake water microbial communities from Lake Kivu, Rwanda to study Microbial Dark Matter (Phase II) - Lake Kivu water 325m metaG | ecosystem: Environmental > Aquatic > Freshwater >... | reverse complement strand
TTTCAACAAGTTCTAATTTCCAGATATTTATCTGTTGGCTGGGCGGAAAAGGTGAATTGAGTTAATAATATTATTATAATAAAAATGCTACTCACAGGAGCAAATCATTGATAAAATATTATCTCGACCCCCATGGTGGGTCGGGATCACAATTAACTCTTCGGGCCGCTAGACCACCCGGATTGATTCACTTAATTACCCCATGGTTGTGCTTGACTTAAACGAATAGTACGTATGGCCGGTTGACGGGTAAGTAGTCATCCCCTGGCTTTGGCCGTACGGGTATGGGTACGGATATGGTTGTGGGCCCGGGGAGGGAGTCGGATAATACCCACCAGACCCTGACCCATAGACATAGATATAGGCGTAGTTGCTCCAGCCGTTGCAGTAATACTGGAGGATGTGCCAGCCGGGAACGTCAGCAATGAACCATCTCTTGTACCAGCCGGGCTGATAGACGTAGCCCGCATATGTAGTAACGAGATTTCCATAGGGCTGAGGGTACCATTCATAGAACCAGATATTGCCTGAGCCGGAAATATCCATCCACAGCGGCAGGTTGGCAGAGAGATAGCAACCGGCGACAGTCTGGGGCGCATAGAAGATATAAAGGTTGTTGGGTGCATAGGTTCCGGTCGGAACAATCATTTGAGTGTAGGTCGGACTGGTTGCGGTAGCTGTCAACCCCTGGGGAGCTGCCGCATAGGCTGACTGCTGATTGGCCGCTATCAATCCTTGAGATCTTTCCTGCACGGGGGGAGTCTGCTGCGAAGCGGTGACCGATGGGGTCTGCAGTCCCAGGGATTCAGGGCTGGTCGGATTAGTCGGCGTGGGCGCGCCGCTGGCGGTGCCGGTGGAATACTGATTCGGCTGACCCAGGGCGCTGGCGGATAGGAGAATAAAAAGTGCTACTATTATGACAGTCCATTTCATTTGAGGACACCTCTCCAATATATTGACTCTTCATATGTAAATAGGTAACTATGTGATAACTGTGTATCCCTAACTGCAGCGATTCTTTTCGTCATTGCAGCGGCGGCCCTCAAAAAGTATCAATCCAGTGTGAACTCCTCTAGCGGTATCCAAACTTTCTTATGGATTCTTCCTACAAAGTTTATGGTATGATAGCAGTTGATTATGCCATTCACCAAATGCCATCAGTCGATATGCCGTCTCAGATCTCCAAGTTTTGGAAAAGCAAGCACTTCTCCCTGCACCTCAATTACAGGACAAAACCCGTCGATGTCCACTCTTTTGAGAAGTGGCGACATGAGATCTCGCCCCTCGGCACGATTTATGGTCACTCCCTGGCAAAGGGGATTGAAGGCCGGAAGAATGACAAGATCCTTCCCATTGACCAGCTTTTCCCCAAAAAGGAAGCAGGGCAGCCGCTCCATCTCGATCTGGATCACAGGATGCTCATGGCCCAACACCAGATTCCCGTGCTCTTCCAGAGCGGCATGCCCGTGGGCGAAGGTGTAGCCTGCCGCGTCGTACCTATCCAGAAATCCGCCTATCGAAGAGACCATGGTGTCGTGGGACCCTTGGAGCAGAATCACAGGGCACTGCTTCTCCAGAGTCTCCAGAATAGCTGCGAACTTATGCCTAACATTGCGGTCGATCCTATCGAAGGAGTGAAGAACATCCCCTGCCAGAACAAAGAGAGAGGGTTTGAACTTCTCCAAAACCGATTCCATTCGCTCTCGCAGCATTCTCTCCTCTTGCAGGGGAAAGGCCAGTCCCTGGCGGCAGAGCTCGTCCTCAAGGCCGATGTGCAGGTCTGAAGCGGCGCAGATTCCTGCCTCCCGGATGAAGATGCAGCCGTTCAGGAACCCGAACTTTTTCTCCAGCTCCATCAGGCAGTACCCTCGTTTGCGGTCTCTTCCGCAGCCTCCCTCTCAGCCCCAACCTTTGCCTCGCCTGCTCCGCTGCCCACGATCTTTTCCATGACTTTTTGATGGAACTCTTTTAGAAGCGTGAGCTTATCCTCAGTATAGACCACGTCGCTGGCACCGAGAGATGCCAGTCCGAAGGCCATGGGGCTTGGCGAGCTCTCCTTCTTCAAGACCACCTCGATCTGTCCGGATTGGATATCCCTCAAGATCTCTTTGATATTCTCCGCCTCGAACTTATCCTGGATGATTTCACGGTAGCTTTCTTTCAGCACCGCAAATCCGTCCAGCTTGCGGGCAAAGTAGATGAGCATATCCGCGCTCACCTGCTGCCGTCTCGCGCTTTTGCGCCGTCCCATGTAGCTTCTCAGGATCATGAAGGAACGTGTGGCATTGATGCGAAAGACGCTCTTCAGCAGGTTGGTATTCTCTACGGCTTTGAAGAGCAAGTCCTCACAATTCTCCTCACGGATGGACGTGAGAATCCTTCCTATATCCAACCGCTCGCTTTTGGGAACAGACAGCATGAATCCAGAGTCGGTGATGGTGATGTATACGTTGATGGCCTTCGCCCTGGAGATCTGGTAGGCCACAATTCTGGAAAATCCATCGTTGAACCTTACTCCGTAGTTGGTGAGGAAGTAGTAGATTCTCCTGCTTTTCTCGGCATCCCAGCCCTCCTCGACCACCATGCGCCAATCAGTGGGAACGGAATCCTCCCCCAGGTAGCCAATCTGGTGCAGAAAAATCTCGTAAATAGACCGGGCACTGTTCCGGTCGATGGGGTGCAGCCTCTGCAGCCAGCTGATCACCTCATCCTTATCCTGGCTATTCATCATCCAGAGCATGTCGTTCTTGAATCTGAGGACGCTCTTTCCCAGGTCGAATGAGAGGGGCAGCTTCTCCGAGACCCAAGTCGGAATGTTGGGCCGATCTAGAGTGGCATCAACGTAGATATTTCCTCCCCGGCGGTAGCAGAACCTGAAGGATCTTCCACCGATTACGAAGACGTCTCCCTTATCCAGCTTTTCCATGTACTTCTCATCCAGGCTGCCCACCCAGCCGCCCTCGCGCAAGAGCACGTCACAGGAAAACTGGTCCGGTATCATCCCGGTGTTGGTGTAATAGATCACCCGGGCGTTGCGGCCGCGCTTGCCTATTTGGCGGGTATCAGGATCGTACCAGATTTTGGCGAAGATGCGCCGCTCCTCCATTCCGGCATATCTACCAGAAAGGTAGTTGACGGCGCTCATCAGATCTTCTTCTGATAGGTCGTGGTAACAGTAGGATCTCTTCACCACGCGCCGCACGTCATCCAGGTCCCAGGTCCTCTCCAGAGCCATGCCCAGCAGGTGCTGGCAGAGAGCATCCAGGGCCTTCCTTGGGATGTGAATCCTGTCCACAAAGCCAGCCTTGGCACGCTCCAGCATCACGGCGCACTCGATCAGCTCATCCCGATCCAGAACTATTATTCTGCCCTTTACAACCTGGTCGAGACTATGGCCTGCTCGACCGATGCGCTGCAGCAGTGCGGCCACCGATTTGGGCGAGCCGATCTGTAAGACCAGATCGATATAAGGCATGTCAATGCCCAGCTCCAGGGAAGTAGAGGAACAGACAACCTTCAGCGATCCTTGCTTCAGCCGGTTTTCTGTCTCCAGCCTTCCCTCCTTGCCCATGGAGCCGTGATGGCAGCCGCTGTTATCCTCATTATAGAACAGCGGGTAGCGCGATCTGAGGTTGTAGAGCACTCTCTCCGCGCCGTTGCGGGTGTTGGTGAAGATTAGAGTGTTATTGTGATCTTGCACATGCCTGTGAATCAATTCGTAGAGCCGATCGCTCAACTCGCGCGAGGTTGTGAAGATGAGATCGGGAACGGGGCAGAGGAGCCTGAGGTCGAACTGGCGGGAGAAGCGAGTGTCCACGATCTCTACAGGCCTGAAGTTTCCAGCAAGGAAATCGGCAATCTCCTCCAGCGGCTCGACGGTGGCGGAGCAGCCGATGCGAGCGAAGCTCCCTGCTTCCGGATCGATGAACTGGCCGTCTTTTTCCAGCAGCTCCCTTTTCAGTTCCTCCAGTCGCTCCAGGCTTATGGAGAGGTGAACGCCTCTTTTTGATGAGGCCAGGGAATGGATCTCATCCACGATCACCCAGCGCACTGTTTTGAGCTTTTCCCGGAACCGGGGCGAGCTCAGAAGTATGCCCAGGCTCTCAGGAGTGGTATTGAGGATATGAGGTGTCTTCTTCAGCATTCTGGCCTTATCCGGGGCGGAGACATCGCCGTGCCGGATGGCATGCCTTATCTCCTGGACCTCCAGGCCATGCTCCGCTGCCATTTCGAGCATCTCATGAAGCGGCCCGTCCAGATTCTTGTGGATGTCGTTGGCTAAGGACTTGAGGGGCGAGATGTAGAGACAGTAGACGCTGTTCTCCAGCTTGTTATTCCTGGCCAGGATGAAGAGTTTGTTGAGGATGGAGATGAAGGCCGAAAGTGTTTTGCCCGATCCCGTGGGGGAGCAGACGAGCACATTCTTGCCATCCTGGATGAGGGGAACAGCCAGCCGTTGCGGCGGAGTGAATAGGCTTTCGTGCGAAGAAAAGGATTTGAGCCACCATTCTTTCACAACATCATCGAGGAGACCCGTGATCTCCTCGTCTTTAAGTCCTCTCGCGAGGTCAGCAGGTACCAGTTCAACCATTCTTAATTGAGATGTTATGCTATGCGACTTAGCTCTTTTGGTTGTATAGGTCCAAGAAATATTTTTTTAGACGTTTAGAATTCGCAGAAGATGATTGCTCGGAATATTCCTGTTGCCGCGGTACTTGGAAATCACTGGAAAGTCTGACACGCTTGATTTTGCTAATCGTCGATTTAAAGTTCAACTATTATCGAAAAATGTGATGTGCATTTTTGGGAACCTCAAGCAAAAATAAATATTTGCAAGGGCTTGGCAAGCTTTCACAGTCAAAAAGGCGAACCTCGAACATAATGAGCGTCCGCGGGGGCTCACATAAGGGCACACCGGGGCTGACGTGCATCTCATCTTTCAGAGGATCAATGCCTCAGATCGAGTGCCATTCACAGCGCTTCTGTTTCGTTTTGGTCGCTTTCTAGCCGCTGCTGCTTTTTGGGACGCGCCCGATCTCGGATGAAAGTGGGCCTGCTCCCCAGCTCATGACCTCGTCTGCCCCGCCGGACAGCACAATCAATCCCCTCTCCAGGAGGCATGCCCTGTCCCCGATGCAGGCCACGTCTCTTAAATCATGAGTGACGATGATGCTTGGGACATTGCAGGCATGGATCGTCTCCCGCAGGTTTCTTCTCATGGCCGCCTGCGCTCGAACGTCCAGAGCAGAGAGCGGCTCGTCCAGCAGCAAAAGGCCGGGCTCGATGATGAGTGCCCGCGCCAGCGCCACCCGCTGCTTCTGGCCGCCGGAGATGTTTACAGCTTTTGCGTTCCTGATCTCCCAGAGCCCTGCTGCCTCAAGGCGATCTTTCACCCGATAATCAATCTCCTTTCGCGAGAGCTTGCGGGTGCAAAGCCCAAAGGCGACGTTGTCGAAGACGCTCATATGTGGAAAGAGTGCATAGCTCTGGAAGACATACCCAATGTTCCTTGTCTCTGGGGCGACGTTGACCTTGAGGCTTGAATCGAAGAGCGGTCTTCCATCGAGCGCAATCCTGCCCTTATCTGGAGTCTGAAGACCGGCTACCAGGTTCAGAAGGGTGGTCTTGCCGCAGCCGTTGTCTCCCACCAGCATGAGGATCTCCCCCTCGGCAACGCCAAGCTTCACCTCCAGGTGAAAATCCCTCAGCCTCTTCTTGATATCAACTTCCAGCATTTTTGTGCACCCTGCGGGTGAGCATCTTCACCAGAGCTATGACCAGAAAGGAGATGGCCACCAGGATCATGGCCAGGCAGAGAGATACATCCAGATCCCCCTGCATGGCAGTGTAAATAGCGAGCGGCATGGTCTGCGTCCTCCCTTCGAAATTTCCGGCGAACATGATGGTGGCTCCGAACTCACCAAGGGACCGAGCGAAGGCCATAATCGCGCCGGAGACTAGCCCGTTTAAGGCCATGGGCAGGATCACGTGGAAGAATGTGTAGAACCGGGATGCGCCAAGAGTTCTCGCGGCATTCTCGAAGGCCATATCCACATCTTCGAAGCTCGTCTTAGCCTGGCGGATGAAAAAGGGCGATGAGACGAAGACCTGGGCCATGACCACAGCCAGGGTCGTAAAAGCAACGCTAAATCCGAAGGCGTTCAGATAGTGCCCCAGAATGCCCATCCGCCCAAAAGCCATGAGCAAAGCGATGCCAGCCACAGCGGGAGGCATGATCACCGGCAGATCAATCAACGAATCTGCAATTTCCTTTCCGGGATATTGGAACCGGGCGTTGACATAGGCGATGGGCGTTCCCATGAGAACCACCACCAAGATGGTAAGGGTTGATGTCACCAAGCTGAGCCTGAGGGCGTCTATTACCACAGGATCTTGCATTGACCGGATCGTGGCATCCAGGGGGCTCTTGAGAAAGAGGGAAGCCACTGGTAAGGCAATGAAGGCCAAAGCCAGGATCAGCATGAGACCCAGGGCCGTCTTCAGAGCCATCTCCCTGGCCCTGGTCGAAATGCCGAGGGTCTCTCGGCCTCGGTTGGGAAGCTTGCTGAGATAGTTTAATTTTGTTCTATTGGATGCCATAAATCCTGAAGATGTAGTTCAACCGCGATACAAGTGTTCGTGAAGTGCTTGAATAGAGAGGCGCCAGGGGGTCTATATTTGTTTCCCTGGCTCCAGAGACCCGTGGCTTAAGCAGTTGCTTTGACGGTTGTGGCATTCGCCGCGGCTTTTGCAGGCACTGCACTCTCCACTGGTGCGAAGCCATACTTCACAAGAATAGCTTTGCCCTCCTCTGATTTTACCAAATTCATAAATTCCTCAGCTTCTACAGGATATTTGCACTCTTTCAATAATCCCATGGGGTATTCGGCGATGACGTTGTACTCATCGGGGATGTCGATCTTGTCAACCTTGGCAGCCAGATCCTCCGTTACATCTGACACATAGGCAAATCCAGCATCAGCCTCCCCCAAAGCGACCTTGGTCACCACGTAATTTACATTGGTCTCTCGAGAGATTATGTTTGCCAGCACTTTTGTCTTGTAATTAGGCCCATAAGCAGAATCATTTCCCATCTTGTTTATGATCTGCATGGCATAGTCGCCCACGGGAACATCCTTGGTGCCTATGACGATCTTTATCCCGGGCTTCGCCAGGTCGCTAAGGTTTGATATCTTGGCAGGATTGTCCTTGGGGATGATCAAGGACAGCTTGTTCCGGGTAAAGACGGAGATGCTGCTGTTGTTCATCAGTCCCTCCTTTTTCAGAGCATTCATATGTTTCGTGTTGGCAGAGGCGAAGACGTCGGCGTATGCTCCGTTCTCTATCTGGGTGCGAAGCACCTGGGAGCCGTCGAAGTTGAAGGTGACGCTGATGTTGGTCTCCTTCTCGAACATCTGTCCCATCTCTGTGAAAGCGCCTGTTAAAGACGCTGCTGTGAAGACGGTAAGCTCTTTTGGCTCTTCGGCAAAGCCCGCAGAAGTGGCAAGAACCAGGACTGCAAGCATGGCTGCAAATATCCTCTTTTCTATCAAAGGTTTCATCCTCCCGAACACAGTATCCTATGTAAGCGTATGCATTTACTTTTTTAGGTTATGTAAGCAAATTTGTAAAACTTATTAATCCTTGGGCTCAGTTGGGGGCCTTCGCTCAAATCTTGACGGCAAAGACTGCCCAATCGAGCTGCTTGACGGCTCCCCACAGGTCGAAGGACATCTTCATCATGATTTTAGGCAGGTTGTCATAGATCACGTCGCCAACCTTGATTCCCTTCTGCTTTCCTCGACCGAAGACCTCCATCCTGGTGAGGGCCAAAAAGCCGCCCGATTCCAGGCTGTCCGCCACCTTGTCCGCAATCTCCGGCCTGATTATTGCCCGGACCATCTTCATGAGACGACACCCCAGTCCGTCATGACCTGCTCCAGCTCTTCGTACTCCATGGGCTTGGGCACCACGAACATCTCGTTCTCGTCCACGGCCTTGGCGAGACCCAGGTAGGCCTTGGCTTGCTCAGAGTCAGGGGCGTATTGCACCACGGTCTGCTTGTGGATCTCGGATTGGTGGACTACGTTGTCCCTGGGAATGAACTGAATCATCTGGCTACCGATCTTATCGGCAAAGGCCGAGACCAGCTCCTTCTCCCGGTCAACCTTTCTGGAGTTGCAGATGATGCCGCCCAGGCGCGTGCCTCCGGCCTCGGCAAACTTCTGGATGCCCTTGCAGATGTTGTTGGCCGCATAGAGCGCCATCATCTCACCGGAAGCGACAATGTAGATCTCCTGGGCCTTGCCCTCCCGGATGGGCATGGCGAATCCTCCGCAGACCACGTCGCTCAGGACGTCATAGAAGACGTAGTCCAGGTCATCAGTGTAAGCGCCTAAATTTTCCAGCAGCCCGATGGAGGTGATGATTCCTCGACCGGCACAGCCGACACCGGGCTCGGGGCCCCCGGATTCCACGCACCTGATGCCGCCAAAGCCGACCTTCATCACGTCATCCAGCTTGACATCGCCCTCCTTTCTCAGGGTGTCCAGAACTGAGGGCTGCCTTCTGCCGTTCATGAGCATCTTGACTGAATCCGCTTTGGGATCGCAGCCTATCTGCATGATCTTCTTTCCCATGGTGGACAGGGCTGCGGTAAGATTTTGGGTGGTGGTCGACTTGCCGATTCCGCCTTTTCCGTAGATAGCGATCTGCCTCATATTGCTCCTAAATTTCTTATTATTTTGATTATTATGGGCAGGATGGGGCACCGGTTCCGGTGGCCTTGGACCTCACCCTCTACCCGATGGTTGGGAGGAGGCCCCCCAACACCGAGGATAATGCTCTGTGTCTGAAGGGGCTTGCTGCCGCGGTCTTGGATCGAACTGTTCCTGTTATCCCACCTCCAGGCAGTAGGGACGAGAAGGGCTTATAAGGAATTATTTGAGAAGAGGGAGGAGGATATCGGATATTTGAAGCGGATTTGTGAAGAGATATGAAGAGACATTAAATAGTTTTGTGCTTGGAGCAATAGAAGAAGGTAACCAAGCGGAGAAAATTTTCTTAAGATTTAAATGAAAAAAGTTAGATTACCTCGTAGCTATAACTAATCTTTCTGTCGCAAAATTCATTAAGCTCGGAGTCAGATAAATACCTTGATGCATCCTTCAGTGTACATTTTGCAATTTTTGGGGCTAAGAACGGGAACTTTTCAAACAATTCAGATGCTCTTATCTCTCTAACAGTCCTAGAGCGCCTGATTAATTTAAGTCCATCAGCCTCATAGAGGTCATATTTACTGAATCTATCGGGTTGCCAAGCGGATATACGCTGGCATGTATCCTTTAGTAGGATATTATACGCGTTCTCCAGCTGAGAAATCTCATTTTCTAGATCCGTTATGCCTAATTGGGTCTTTTTCGCCTGAATCTGCTCTTGAAGGCTGGATATTTGACTCTCCATATCTGCTATGTCTGACTCATTATATTTGCTCGCTATCTGATCTTGATTGATCCCATGTTGTCCCTGAGAGATTTAAGATCTTTCAAGGAAGGTTTCTGTAGCGCGATTGTCTCCATTTCCTTAACATCCACATGTCTTATATGAGAAGAATTCAATATCATTAATCGATTTCTTTTCTCTAACACACCCTCTGGGAGTTCAAGATCTTTAAAGGTTCGTCCATTAAGATAGTCGGGGAACGAATATATTCCATTAATCTGCAAATAACACCTATCAGGATATTTATCCCAGCCCCTAGCGAGACCTATCCTAAGAAATAATTGACAGCTCTTTAGTTTTTCGGTTATCATTTGTGAGATAATTTGAGGATCAAGATTTTCAATGAAATGCATATAATCTAGGAAATAGCGGAATGTTAAATCAGTAACAGCTAGGTTATAATTTGAACCAGAACGATCTGTGAAAGCAATTCTATATTCAAATTTGTTATCTTTATTATCATAATGTGTTTTCGCTATTTTAGGATCGCTTATAGTTCCTATTGATCGATCCCCTTCACCTGTCCGGATGTACCAGTCTGGACCGCTATATATTTTAGCTCCAAAGATTCGATCTATTGTCTTATCATCGGTACTCGATAAAAGCTCCAAGCGTTGCTGAATATTAAGCAATCCCTTAAAAACATAATTAGGACTATGAATAATGCTATCTTCTGTATGCGGTTTAGATCCATTCTTTATTATAGATCCAAATTCAAACTCAATTACTGAAAAAGGACAGATAGTAGCTTGATTTCCCCTGCAAAGCCAATCTCTAGTTAAACCTCCAAATCGGAGAACCGGGCGCACGCATGCACCATCTGGTAGATATCCAGCAACGCAAACTCTTTCTCCACCCATTTGAGTCAAATCGGTTACGGTCAGGCTATTTCTCATTTATTCCCCAAATACTAGACTATATGGACAATTTCTAATTTACTCCAATAGCGTGCTAGCCGTTCTGAAACGAGCCTTCGATGGCATTTATCAGGCGTTGGCTCACTACAAAGTAAGCAGCAAGTCTTTTCTTCAAAGAAGGTACGGTCGAGAGAATAAGGTATCTTTCGCTCATTCATTAGTTTTTCGAACTCAAGAACATACCTATTCCAATTTTTATCATTACGATAATTTGATAATATTTCATCAGAGGGAGCTAGAACCTTGAAGTAATGATATTCGCAATGTGCAAGACGCGAAAGAAAGTAAGGTAAATCATCTTGTTTTGTAAAACCTGCGAGCTGTCCTCTCGGATTTAGTCTAATATCTACTAAACGTTCTATATTATTTGCCTCTAATAAGTTAAAAAATTTTTCTGCAGTTTTTTTCGCAAAGCCTATAGTATATAATTTCATTGATCCTCATGCGTAATCAAGGAGGCTTCTCTGTTTATTTTCATCATTCTCCTTCTCTAACTTTGCTTTTTCTAGAGATCCCTGTCCACGAATGTGCCATATATAGTTAGGAACCTAACTTTTTATACCAAACATCTCCCCCAAGAAAACGTTCAATCCAGTACTTTGCAAAGCTTAGTTTTGATGCGTTTTC
>Ga0116202_10002478_pt1 | contig 11050 bp, 7 predicted proteins | sample LakKivw325mmetaG_FD_94479 | JGI IMG/M metagenome (GOLD analysis project Ga0116202, IMG submission 94479) | Anoxic lake water microbial communities from Lake Kivu, Rwanda to study Microbial Dark Matter (Phase II) - Lake Kivu water 325m metaG | ecosystem: Environmental > Aquatic > Freshwater >... | reverse complement strand
GCTAACTACCTCTGCACCACGAGCTTGGTCGCGTACACGGTGTTCCGTGCACCGCGCACCGTGAGGACGTAGACCCCGGCCGGCATTGAACGCAGGTCCAGAGCGAATGGCGAATGGCGAATGGCGAGTGGCGATTTGAGGACCACGCGGCCGGTGACGTCGCGGATGCAGAGGGTCAGTGGTCCAGTGGTCAAGTGGTCGAGTGGTCGAGTGAAAGACACCGTCGCCAACCCGCCGGTCAGTGGATTCGGGGAAACGATGAACGATGAACGATTAACGATGGACGATGAAGCCGCCACGCCGTCGTGCCGCGGAGCTTCATACAGGAACCCGCCCGGAGCGTACACCCAGAGTTCATTGGTCTTGTTGCCCTTGGTCGCGTACAACGCCGTGCTGGTTGAGACGATGTCGGCGCCGGCTTTCACCTTTTTCTTGTCGGTGCCGCGCGGTATCGTGTCCCTCTCGGTCCACTTGTTGGTGGCTATCGAATACTCGAAGAACTGGGTGGTGCCGCCGCCCTTGAGGGCAAAGATGCTGCCGCCCCGGAACGCGCCGCAGCCACCGTCCTTGGCCTTCTTGCTTCCGCCGATACCGTCCAGCGGCATCGGCTCGAGCGCCGCGCTCCAGGAGTCGCCGTCCGGGCTGTACCGGTAGAGTTCCATGTACTTGGCCTTGAACGCAAAGATGTTGTTGTTCACGTCATCGTACGCCAGCCACGAACCTTTGTCCCACTTCGCATTCCCACCGACCGGCGCCGGGGGCAGGACTGTCCACGAATCGCCCTCGACCTCGTACCGGTAGAACTCGTTCTTGTATCCCTTCAGGAGGTAGGGGCTCCCGACTCCGCCTTTGTACGCCCAGGCGATGTCGGTGCCGCCTTTCACTTTCTTGTTAGACACGCCGAGCGGAACGTCCTTCAACTGGACCCAGGCGTCGATGCCGGCATCGTACATGTAGAAACCGGCCGTGCTGTTGCCCTTGGTGGCGTAGATGGTGCCGTTGCCGTCAGAGCAGCCGGCCGAGCCTTTGGAGGGCGGCTTGCCCTCCGCACCGGGCTGCCACGGTTCCAGTAGAGTCCACGAGTCGCCCTTGGGCGCGTAGGCGAAGAAGTCCGGCTGCTTGTTGCCGCGCGACGCATAGACCAGGGTCTTGCTCGCGTCGTAGGCCAGCCAGCCGCCGTCTTTGATTGGCTTGGAGCCGGGCGGCATCGGGGTCTTCTCGTGCCAGCCCGGCAACTGGCCGGACACCGCGAAGGCGACGCCGATGACGTCATTGACGGCTATCTGGTCCCCGGCCATGAACAGCGAGCACCGGGCGGTGTACTCGCCTTCGAAAGCGTTCCAGGCCGGGAACACCAGGGTCGTGTCGGCATAAGGGAGACCACCGGGCAGGTCAAGGCTGTCGCGGTAGACCTCGGCCGTATCGGCAATCGCGAAGAAGGCCCGGACCGGCTCACGCAGCGTACCCTTGTTGCGCGCGGTCACCTTCGGGCTCACCGGGCCCATCAGGATGGTGTCAATCGGCGTGATGATGCTGGTCAGGGCGGCGTCGTGGACCATGACGTTTGCGTCGGCGTAGGCCGTGTTGTTGGACGACACGCTGTCGCTCGCCAGCTCGGTCGAGCAGGTGACCGAGTAGTTGCCGCGGCCGGGCGGCAACCAGTCAGCGAACGTAACCGCCAGCGCGGTGCCCGGCTCATGGCCGGTAACCGGGGCGGCCTGTTCGTAGACGCCGCCGATTATCATGCGGACGGTGTAATCTTCGAGCTGGTTGCCGTAGTTGTAGACCGAGCAGGCCGGGGTCACGGTCGTGCCGGAGTCGATCTGACCGCTCGGCGCCGTCACCATCATGCAGCCGACGTCGTGGAACGGCAGCATCGGGACCACCACGAAGGCGCGCCCCGCCGCATCATTGATCGGCACCTGGTCCCCGACCATCGAGACCGAACAGCGGGCCGTGTAGCTCCCTTCACTTGCGCCCCAGACCGGGAATCTCAGGGTCGTGTCAATGAACGGCAGGCCGCCGACCAGCGCGATGCTCTCGGCATAGAGCGGAAGAGTGTCAGCGATGGAGAAGTAAACCGTCAGCGGCTCGCGCAAGGTGCCCGCATTCCGGAACACCGCAACCGGGAATATGTTGCCCGCGGAAATCGTGTCGGCCGGCACCGCAATCCGGACCGCGGCGGCGTCGTGCACCGCAACATCCAGCAGCCCGCGCTGGGCGTCGTTCGGCGGGTTGATGTCGCTTGCGAGCTCGGTCGTGCAGGTGACCGCGTAGTGGCCGCGGGAACCCGCCTGCCAGTCCGGGAAGGTGACGTACACCGCGGCTCCCGGCAGGTGGCCGGACACCGGCACCGCCTGGTCGTAGCCGTCTTCGACCTTCATGCGGACCGAGTAGTTTTCGGCGACGGTGCCGTAGTTGTAGACCGAGCAGGCCGGCGTCACCGTTGTGCCGGAGTCGACGGTCCCGATCGGGGCGATGAGCGCGTTACAGCCGACGTCGTGCATCGGCGGGACGCCCAGCGTGTAGTACACAACCAGCCGGGGCGCGGAGCTTTCCAGGAATCCACGGTAGCGGATGCTCCAGTTGGCGCGACTGCCGATGCCGGTGTAGCCGACCGCGAACCAGTCGAACGGAAGGTGACTTTGCAGGTCAAGCCGGGCCGCGTCGCTGAGCCGCTGGACCTGCCAGCCGATTCCCGGGTTCGGGTACGCGCCGTAGAAGTCACCGTCACCCGCATCGTCGAACAACGCAACCGGGTCCATCGTGATGCTGGGCTGGTTGGTCATCTCGTAGAATTCCAGAGACCGGATTTCCGTCGAAATGTCAAAGCAGTTGGACACGCAGAAAACCGAGTCAATCGTAGCGGTATCCGGGATTCCCGAGACGTCCCACTCGGAAAAGCCGCGCTCCAACATCTCGTAAAACTGCCCGCCGCCACGGCTCTTGTAGCCGCAGGTTACGGTGTCTTCAAGCCGGCTCTCGCCGACGAGCCGGCGCATACGATACTCAAGCACCGACGTCCCGGTGAAGCTCGCCGGGAGCGAGTCGTACTCGTCGGTCTTCGGCAGTCCGACGCCGGCGGAAGCCGCCGAGCAAACCAGCAACAGAGCGGTCAGGACAGTCCGGCACGTTCTTACTGACATCAAGGCCTCCTCAAGTTCCAGAAATCGATTTCAGGCAATATCGGGGCGGGTTCGGCCCGGAATACACCCGCATGGACACCGTGAGTATATTGGGGGCGTCGTGGCTGTCAATTCAGTCCTGATGCCCGGAAACCGATATCGAACCGCGGCGCGGCCGCGGCGGCCGCAACCAGACCGGACGAAACCGCTGACGGACTGCCGGACCGGAACCACTGATGCCAACGCCGGTGCGCAGCGATTGACTCCCGAAACGAACGCGGTTCCAACGACGCCGGGCACGGGATTCACCCACGTTTGCCGGGAACTCAGTCACATCAGAACCGAGGCGGCGGACTGCGGACGATGTGAGATGTAAGATGTAAGATGAGAGATGTCAGAAGTGAAGAAGTCGGGCAGACGAGGGCACCAGCTAAGCGGCAAGGCGGCGGACTACGGAAGATGTGAGATGTAGGATGTAAGATGAGAGATGTCAGAAGTGAAGAAACCGGGCAGACGAGGGAACCAGCTAAGCGGCAAGGCGGCGGACTACGGAAGATGTGAGATGTAAGATGTAAGATGAGAGATGTCAGAAGTGAAGAAATCGAGCAGACGAGGACGCGGACCGAAGGTCAGAATGCAGAGGCCGGAAGGCAAGGCTGAGGACTGTGGGCCGTGTGAGAACTGGTGAAGGAGAGGACACCGCGGCCTGTTCTCGGTGATGCGTGCCGGGCCGGACAAAAGCCGGCCACGCGACTGACGAGCCCGCCGCTCCGTCAGGTCGGGCGGGAGGTACTTGTCGCGGGCAAGGTCAATGCCCGCGCCGCAACGCTGCCCCTACTTCGGCGCGCCGATGTCGAAGACGTCGGTGCGGACTTTGGCCAGCACCTTCGGGTCGCAGCCTCGCGCCGCCCACTTGTCGAGCAGCACCTGGGCCGCCATCGCGAAGCTCTCGCCCGAAATCTGCTGCTGCCGGCTCAGCTTGAACAACTGCCGGCCGAAGTTGAGATAAGGCACGTACATCGAGCTTGAGACCCCGCTCGCGTTCAATACTTCCTTGACCTTACCTTCCATCGCGCAGACGTCGGCGATTATCGCCTCATAGCGCTTGGCCATGTCCTCGCGCAGGTCGCCGAGCGTGTCGTTCACCCGCTCGAGCTTGTACTTTGCCTTCCACCGCGCTGCCCTCCTGACTGGGTCGCTCATCGTGCTCCTCCGTTCGTCCTGTCTGCTCTATTCCGCCGCGCCGTCGCTGCACCCGGATAGCTCAAACTGCCCCGCTGCCGCGAGTTCCAGCGTGCCATCGAAAGTGCAGAGAGACACGTCACCGGGCTATGGATCACGTCACAAGTATACCGCACAGCCTTATTTGGGTCAAATCCGGCAGAAAACAGAGACAAGTGATTAACAATGCGTTATATAAGAAGCCTGTCTCGCGACATGCATGAGTACTCCCCGATTGAATTACCAATTCACTGGGGGAGTTACTCCCCCAGTCACTCCCCCAGTGACTCCCCCAGTGACTCCTCTAGTGACTCCCCGAGTGACTTGACGAATGAATCGAGGAGTCACTCGTAGAGTGAATCCCCGACTGACCCGCCTATTCACCTGCCGACTGACTTACCGACTGACTTAACGAATCACTCATCTAGTGAGTCTCGGAGTGACTAGGCAATTGACTTGGGGAGTCAGTCGCCGATTGACTTACCGATTGAGTTGCCGAGTCGTTCCAGGATTGGTTCGCCGACTGACTCGCCGAGTGAATTGTCGAGTGCCATTGTGGATTCTGGCTGAAATGGCGGCTAGTGGCGCGGGATGGGCTTGGGGTTGATTGGAGTCGGTGGGGCTACTGGCCGGGGCGAGGCTTGCGCTTTGGGCGTCGGAGAGCGGCGCCGCATTCCTGGTACAGGCGGGCTGCGTCGGCCTTAGGCACGCGGTGTTCAGCGCCTATCAGCTTTGTGATTATCTGCGCGCCGAGCGTCGGTTCGACCTGGTGCGAACGCCGGGCAGCGAAGATGGTGTGACGCAGGGCGTCTTCGTGTGCGCCGCCGGCTTCGCAGAGCTGCGCCGCGATGAGTCGGGCGGTTACGACCTTGGTCGGTTCTCCGGACTCCTCGGCGACCGCGACGGCCTCTTCTGCGGTCGCACGGGCCCGCGCGGGGTCGCCCTGGATCTGATAGATGAGCGCCATACCGACCAGCGCGTCGCTCAGAGTTCCGTCAAGATGCTCTTCCCGGGCGATGGCCATGCACTCCTCGAGCTGCTGCTTCGCATCGTCCAGCCGGCCCTGGGCAACAGCGACCTGGGCGCTGGTCTGAAGCGAGTTGGCAAGCATGGCGCGGTCGTTCGCCTCCCGGCGGAGCTTGATGCACTCGTCGAGCGCGGTCCGGGCAGCAGCGTGGATGCCCTGCACGAAGCAGACGTCGCCGGTCGCCTGCAGACACTGGCCGATGAGGGTGTCTGAACGCGCCTGACGGGCGAGTTCAAGGGCAGCGGCGAAGTCCTCGGCTGCGCGCGCGTACATGCCGCGGCCGCGATTGACCATGCCGAGCTGGTAGCGCGACCTTGCCGCGGCTTCGGTCTGGCCCAGTTCGATGAATATCGGCAGCGCCTTGAGCAGCCAGCGTTCGGCCGCATCGAAATCCCGGCGCAGGAAGTTGATGACGCCGAGCTGGTGGAGCACGGAAGCCTCGCCTTCAGGGATTCCCAGCGCCCGCGTTTGCCGGAGGCTGCGGCGGTAAAGGCTGTTGGCGTCACCGAGCCGGCCGGCGTGAAACTCAACCTGGCCCATAATGTAGTAACTGAGCGCGATGCCGCTCTTGTCTCTGGCCTCCTGCGCCAGGTCAAGTGCGCGGCGCGCCGCTCTCCGCGCCGGCTGGAACCGCGCCAGGGAGATGAGTATCTGGGCCTGGCGGGCGAGCGAGCGGATGGCGAGGGGCGCGTCGCCGGACTTGATGCTGAAGTCTACTGCCCGCTTCACCTCGGCAAGGGCCGCGCTTGTGTTGCCGAGCCCGGCCTCGACATCGGCGAGCATGAAGAGCCGCTCGGCCCGTTCTTCGTGGCTGAAAGGCTGCTCTTCAGGCATGTTCTAAGCCGCGTCGGCGCCGGCGTCGCGCAGGGCCCGGTTGGCCATGTTCCGCGCGGCGCCGAGGCTGCCATAGTCGGCGCCCTCGTCCCAGTAGGACTTGAGATAGCGGAATGCCCGGTCCATCAGCAGGACGTTCTCGTCGTCCATCAGCCCGAGCACGCCCTGCATCAGGGCGAATACCGACGTGACGAGTTCGTCGTCGGTCACGTCCGGCGGGGTTTCCAGCGCGAGGTCGAGCCCCTCACCGGCCAGCGGGCGGATGAGCGCGACGCTGTAGGTGCGCACCGGCCCGGTCCCCAGTTCGGCCATGGTCTTGACCATCTTCGCCTTGTCCGCGAGCCCCGCGTAGCTCAGCAGGTCGGAATCGGCCCAGATGCCTTCTTCGATTACCTTGCCCGCCATCCAGCGCAGTTCCATGCCGATGGCGTCGAGCTTCGAGTCGGAGCGCGGGTACCGGGATAGCACCTGCGACTGATAGTGGAGCGCCAGCAGGATGTAGTCCGAGAGCTTCATCTTGCGGCCGGTCGCGGCCGGCTCCATGGCGAATCGGTAGCCGGTCCCTTCGTGCACCTCGTTCAGGACCACGCCGCACAGCATCGTCACGCCCTTCGCACCGGCCATCTTTTCAAACAGCGCCATCGCGCCCCCTTCCGGTTCCGGCTTCAGCCTTCATCCTGCCGCCTTCATCCGGGCCTGCACCTTCGCCCACTCATCCCGCAGGGTCGTGGTGCGATTGAACACCAGGCCACGGCATTTGGGATTTGGGATTTGGGATTTTGGATTTGCGGACTCGGAGTCCGTGTCGCAGCAGTAGTAGCCGAGGCGTTCGAACTGGAACCGGTCACCGGGCCTGGCCGCGGCCAGGCTCGGCTCGACCTTGCAGTCGGTCAGCGCCTCCAGTGACTTCGGATTGAGGTTCGACTTCCAGTCCTGCCCTGCGGGCGCGTCATCCGGGTCCGGCTTCAGGAACAGGTGGTCGTAGAGCCGGACCTCGGCGTCCTGCGCGTGTGCAGCCGATACCCAGTGGATCGTCGCCTTCACCTTCCTGCCGTCGGGCGCGTCGCCGCCGCGGGTCGCCGGGTCATAGGTGCAGCGGAGCTCGGTGACGTTGCCCTCGGCGTCTTTGACCACGCCCACGCACTTGACGAAGTAGGCGGCGCGCAGCCGGATTTCCCGGCCCACGCTCAGGCGGAAGTACTTGGGCGGCGGGACTTCACGGAAGTCGTCCTGCTCGATGTAGAGCACGCGCGAGAACGGCACCTTGCGCGTTCCGGCCGACGGGTCTTCCGGGTTGTTGACGGCATCGAACTCCTCGACCTTGTCCTCCGGGTAGTTCTCGATGATGACCTTGAGCGGCCGCAGCACGGCCATCACCCGCGGCGCGCGCTTGTTCAGTTCCTCGCGCACGCAGTGTTCCAGCAGTTCGTAGTCAATGACCGTGTCGGCCTTGGCCACGCCCACCCGCTTCAGAAACTCGCGGATTGCCTCGGCCGGGAACCCGCGCCGCCGCATCCCGGACAGGGTCGGCATCCGCGGGTCGTCCCAGTCGCGCACCACGCCCTGCTCGACCATGTCCAGCAGCCGTCGTTTGCTCATCACCGTGTAGGTCAGGTTGAGCCGGGCGAACTCAATCTGGCGCGACGGGAAGATGCCGAGTTCCCGGATGTACCATTCGTAAAGCGGCCGGTGGTCCTCGAACTCCAGCGAGCAGAGCGAATGGGTGATGTGCTCGAGCGAGTCGGACTGGCCGTGCGCGAAATCATAGGTCGGGTAGATGCACCACCTATCGCCGGTGCGGTGGTGGGTCACGCGCATGATGCGGTACATGACCGGGTCGCGGAGGTTCAGGTTGGGCGCGGCCATGTCAATCTTCGCCCGCAGGGTGTGGCTGCCGTCCGGGAATTCGCCATTGCGCATCCGCTCGAACAGGTCAAGGTTCTCCTCGACCGACCGGTTGCGATACGGGCTCTCTTTTCCCGGCAGGGTGAGCGTGCCGCGGTACTGCGTGACCTCGTCCGCGGTAAGGTCGCAGACAAATGCCTTGCCCGCCTTGATGAGCTGCACCGCCCACTGGTACAGTTGCTCGAAGTAATCCGAGGCGTAGAACTCGCGGTCTTCCCAGTCATAGCCGAGCCAGTGGATGTCCTCTTTGATGGCGTCCACGTACTCGGTCTCCTCCTTGGCCGGGTTGGTGTCGTCGAACCGGAGGTTGCACTTGCCCCCGTACTTCTGAGCATTGCCGAAATCTATGCTGATTGCCTTGGCGTGGCCGATGTGCAGCCTGCCGTTCGGCTCCGGCGGAAACCGGGTGTGGACGTGGTCGAACCGCCCGTTCTTCAGGTCCTCTTCTATCGCCTCTTCGATGAAATTCCGCGGGACTCGCTCTTCAGGCACCTTTTCCTCCTCGACCGTGAACCGGGCAGTCATGCTTGCGCGTAATATTGGTCGTCCCCCACGCCTCGACAAAGGTGTAGTCGCACGTACACCCCGATTGTCGCAACTCACTGACCTGTTTCTCGAACCGGCTCCGGCGGGAACGCGTGACGGCGACTGAAATCACAATCCCGAACGCCCCGATGGCAACAAGAACAACGAACACGAATATAATGGCACTAACTACTGACATCGCCGACTCCTTTCGCGACCAGACTCAAAGCACGGTCAATCCGCGCCAGGCAGCTCCCGCGGCCGAGTATTGCCAGCGTGTCGTACAGCCCGAACCCCACGGTCTTGCCGGTCACAGCCAGCCGCAGGGGGTGAATTATCTGCCCGACCTTGATGCCCTCAACCGCGACGAACTCCTGCAGGCACTTCTCCAGCGACGCCGGCTCAAACTCCGCGGCCGCAAGTATGTCGCGGAACTTCGCGAGCAGTCCGGCCGCGCCGGGTTTGGCCATTTCCCTGTCGAATGCCGCCTTGTCGAGCACCAGCTTGTCGTCAGGCACGAAGAAATCCGCGTAGTCGAGGATATCGCCTGCCACCTTGATGCGGTCTCCGGCCGCGGCGATGATTGCCGCGACCTTGCCGGACGGCGCGTCCAGCCCTGCCCTTGTCAGGAACGGCAGGCACAGCTCAACGCGGCGCTCAACCGTCAGGCCCAGCATGTGACGAACCTGGAAGGCCATCAGCTTGCCGGGGTCGAAACTGGCCGCTGACTTGTTCACCCGTTCAAGCGAGAAGCTCTGCACCAACTCTTCGCGCGTGAAGTGCTCGGTCTTGTCATCAAGGGCCCAGCCCAGGAGCGCCAGGTAGTTGACTATCGCCTCGGGCACGAAGCCAATCTGCCGGTAGAAGTCCACGACCACCGGGCTGAAAGTGTCCGGCCCGGTCGCAAGCGCAAGCGCCGATGCAATCTTGTTCCCGCGCGCCATAAGTTCGGAGAAGTTGCGGTTCTTCATATACTGGCTGATCTTCCGCTTTGAGAGCTTGTTCCGGCTGCCCGGCTCGGCCACGAACGGCAGATGGGCAAAGCGCGGCAACTCATATCCGAGTGATTGCAGGATGAAGACCTGCCGGGGCGTGTTGGAGAGATGCTCCTCGGCCCGGATTATATGGCTGATGCCCATCGCGTGGTCGTCAATGATACTCGCCAAGTGATAAAGGAACGTACGATCCGCCCGCATTATCACGTGGTCCTGCTCACGCTGCCACTCGAACTCAACCTTTCCCCGCACGAGGTCGTCGATGACGAGACTGCCCGCGGACGGCATCTTCAGGCGAACCGAGCCCGTTCTCCCTTCGGCCTCGAACCGCGCGCGGTCGGCCCCGTCTTTCGCCATCCAGCGCCGGCTGTAGCGGAACACGCCTTCTTTGTTGGCGAGCGCCGCCTGCCGCTCCGCGGCGATTTCCTCGGTTGTCGCGTAGTCATAGTAGGCGTGACCCGAGGCGACCAGGGCTTCGACCGCGGCCCGATGTGACTCGGTCCGCTGCGACTGATAGTAAGGCGCGTTCGGCCCCCCGACCTCCGGCCCTTCATCCCAGTCGATGCCGAGCCAGCGCAGGCCGTCGAGAATCGGCTGGAGCACCTCGGCCATGTTCCGCTGCGCGTCGGTGTCGTCGATGCGCAGGATGAACCGGCCGCCCGCGCGCCGGGCGAACAACCAGTTGTACAGGGCGGTGCGGACCAGCCCAAGATGTAACGCGCCGGTCGGTGACGGCGCGATTCTGACTCTGACTTCGCTCATTTGGAAATCGTCAATCCCCGGTTCGAGGTCCTCAATCCAAAATCTAGAATCTCAAATCTAAAATCAGAAGGCGGAGAGGGTGGGATTCGAACCCACGGTACAGTATTACCCGTACAACCGCTTAGCAAGCGATCGCCTTAGACCGCTCGGCCACCTCTCCGACATGGATCATGTTCTGAGCCAGCGGAGGGCGCAGGAGGCGTACCGTCTGACGGCGAATCCGGGGCCGATCCTCCGGCCCGGCGCGGCCTCTGGCCGCGCCCGCCATCCGCGAAAGCGGAGGGCGCAGGAGGCGTACCGTCTGACGGCGAATCCGGGGCCGGTCCTCCGGCCCGGCGCGGCTCCTGGCCGCGCCCGCCATCCGCGAAAGCGGAGGGCGCAGGATTCGAACCCGCAAGACCCATCGCTGAGTCGGCAGATTTCAAGTCTGCTGCCTTACCAGTTAGGCTAGCCCTCCGGCTCGAATCTCCAGATTGTAAAGAACGTCTCCCTAATCTAAGGGAATTACCCGGCCAAGTCAATAACCGGCTGTGGCAGAGAAATCGAAAGCTGTAAACGAGTTGTTTGGGATGAGAGAGTTGGACTGAGGGGTCGTCCCCTCAGGTCTCGATGTTGTCCAGCAAGTCCTTGAGATCGCGCCCACGCTCGTGGTAGGC
>Ga0116202_10002477_pt1 | contig 11055 bp, 9 predicted proteins | sample LakKivw325mmetaG_FD_94479 | JGI IMG/M metagenome (GOLD analysis project Ga0116202, IMG submission 94479) | Anoxic lake water microbial communities from Lake Kivu, Rwanda to study Microbial Dark Matter (Phase II) - Lake Kivu water 325m metaG | ecosystem: Environmental > Aquatic > Freshwater >... | reverse complement strand
GATGGAATTGCTGACCTTACGGTCGAGAGGGCTGGGAGGGGGCTATGTGTCCTTGAGGCGAAATTCAAAAAGAAGATTGGTAGAATTGAGCGTGACATCGAACCACGTGATCCTGATGTAATCAGTCAAGCTGTAGGCTATGCGTCTACCGGAGGATACCGTTACTACGCAACCTGCAATACAAAGAGATTAATTCTATTCCAACTTAAGCCTGGCATCAAGGCCTACGAGAGTGAGATAGCGGCCTATGATTATGAACGTAAACCAGATTGGGCTATAGACTTATTGAAGACAGCCCTAGAGATAGTCCCTGTAAGGCTTAAACCTATAGACGATACTCTGGTCGATACTCTTCATGAGGCGGCATGGGATCTCCATTCGGAATTTCTCTCAGCCCTGAAGGAGAGGCTTAAGGAGAACCGCTTCAAGAAGAAATATGTTGACTGGCTTGAAAAGCAGGGTTTAGAGTTCTCAGATGAGACTGATGGACTGATAGCTGAACAGTCAACATACCTCCAGATAAACAAGCTCCTGTTCTATCAAGTCATAAGGACAGTCTATCCAGAGAGACTAAAGCCTCTCACTATTTCAGAGGAAGAGAGTGTATCAGCAGCCCTGACACATTTCTTCAAAGATGCCAGAAGAATTGATTACGAACCAATCTATGAAAGCGATATAATCAGTGAGATACCGCTAACCAAATGGGCAGAAGAGAGGCTTAGAACCCTCATAGATACTCTCAACCAATTCGACTTTTCAAGAATGGAAAGCGACTTTCTCGGTCAGGTCTATGAGAAGCTGATACCACCCATAGAAAGGAAGAGGTTAGGACAATTCTACACGCCACCGAGCATTGTTGACTTCATAATCAAACTAACTGTAACCGATCCAAACGCTAAGGTGCTTGATCCTGGATGCGGCTCAGGAGGCTTCTTGGTCAGTGCGTATCACCAGCTCAAAAGGTTGAATGGCATACCGCAAAGTGTGAGGGGCCCATTAGGCGAGCAATACCACAAGCAATTGCTCAATCAAGTCTATGGCATAGACATTAACCAGTTTCCCGCACACCTATCGGTTATCAATCTAGCGATACAAAATTCAAAGGCTAGAATCGAGAAGGTCAATGTTCTTCCTAAAGACTTCTTTGAGGTCAAACCTGGACAGGCGGTCTTAGTAGGTTTTGAAAGCATAACAACTGAAGGAAAGAAAGCAACTGTGGACCTACCGCCTTACTTTAACGTTGTAGTTGCGAATCCGCCATACATTAGGCAGGAGCTTCTAGGTGAGGAGGAGAAGAAAAAGATCAAACAGTTGATTGAGAGTGAGTATAAAGAGAGGCTATTCATAGGTACGCCATCAAAGAAGGATGTCAGAGGAATATTTCTTGACAAGCAGAGCGACATCTACATTTACTTTTTCATTCATGGCCTAGCCTTCTTAAATAGGAGTGGACGGTTAGGCTTCATATCGTCAAATAAATGGCTGGAAGTTGGATATGGTGAGCCATTCCAACAGCTCCTTCTGGATAATGCTAAGATACTTTATACCGTTGAGTTTGACAGAGCGATCTTTCCTGATGCAGAGGTCAATACGGCTGTAACCATACTTGAGAAAGAGCCTGATAAAGAGTCTAGAAAAGAAAATCTAGTCAAATTCGTCCGTGTAAAGCAAAGGTTAGACATGGAGAAGCTGCAGAAGCGCATCCAAGAGACCCAAGAAAGCCTTGAAGACGATGCTCTTAGAATAAACATTGTAGAACAGGAGAGCTTGAAGCCAGGTAAATGGAACATCTACTTGCGAGCGCCCATAGTCTACAAGAAGATAGTGTCGAATCCCAAGGTTAGGAACCTTGAAGATGTATCGAATGTGTTCTTCGGAATCAAGACAGGGCATAACCCATTCTTCTTGCTGAACAAAGAGGAAGCCGAGGAATGGAAAATAGAATCGAATTACCTGCAACCATGCGTCTACTCACCAAAGGACATTCGAGGTCTCGTTGTCGATAAACGTGACATCGACCGTTTCCTGTTCACCTCACATGATGGCATAGCCAAGCTCCGTGGGACGAACGCTCTAAGATACATACGTCACGGAGAGAAGCTCAAGGTCGAAGTAGAGCGAGGTGCTGAAAGAAAGCCTCGTCTCATACCCGATTTGGAAAGCGTGAAGAGTCACAAGCCTTTCTGGTATAGCCTGCCTAAGTTCGAAAAACCTCAGATCCTTCTGCCTAAGCTCTCGGATATGAGACTTTTGGCCGTATGGAATAGAGCTGGTGCGCAGGCCTCTGACTTGTTCTACTACGTGGTTCCCAAAAATGAGCGTGCAGTGAAGGTACTTTTAGCCTATCTCAACTCCTCGGTGGGAGCATTGATAGGCGAGTTGTATGGACGATCCTATGGTGGAGGCGTACTCGACATCAAGGTGTATGAGGCGAAACAGTTTCCCATCATCGATCCATCAGAACTTAAAGCTGATGAGAGGCAAACAGTTACTGAAGCATTCGATCGGCTAGCTCAAACCATTCGCTACCGCTGTGAAGCTGAGGATGAGTTCGAGAAAGTCAGGTCCAAGACGAGAAAAGATGTTGGATTGTTTGAGCGGGAAGCCAAGGAGAAACTCGATGAAACGATGGAGGCTGAAACCAAGACCAGAAAGCAACTTGATGAGGTCATCTATGATATTCTAGGACTAAGCAAGCAAGAGCGATTACAAGTTGAGAGGGGACTTGAAGAGTTGCAGGAGCTTAGAAGGCTAAGAGCTCAAGCATAACTGCTCAAAGTTGCGGAGAAAGTCGCAACCGATCTCGGTAATATAGTTTGAGCTATACCAAAGCAAGGTTTGGTCAAGTTGTCAGAAATTATCGGCGTTGTGTACCCTACCCCTATCAACCTCGTTGGCAGAATACACTTCTGGACAGCCCACCAGAACATCAGGAAAGAAGATGCTTATTCTAACTCTCAGCAAGGTTAGAAGATACTCTCGACGGCTCTGGTACCTTGTCGTCGGGTCTTTTGCCCTGTAAACTTTCGTCGGATGCACCCAACTCCGTCATAAGTTTAGTTACTTCTTTCATAAGGTAACGGAGGGCATCAATCTTCGGGATGGGCACCCCTGTCTGCTCATGGTAGTGCATGATCCACACAATCGTCGCATGTAAGGTGTCCAAAAGTCTCTCGGTGAGTTTATTGAGTCTAACCATTTCTTCGTGAAGCATCTGGATTTCTCTAGACTCTATGTCATCCAATGTACTCTAACCCCTCCTCAACCTTTCTTCGTTGTTCTTCGGCCTTTTTCGCTGCTAGCTCCAGAAAATCTAGCACGTTCTTGTATTTGCGTGTTTGAGTTCTAATGTTTCTTTTCAGAGTATTAAGATCCCTTTCTATCATGCTGAGTTTACCATGAGCATCCGTGGTGACAATCATGTTTGCTTTCAACTCTTCAAACGCTCTTTGAACCGCCATCCAATTCTCAACGTCATCAAAATTACCTTCAATAAGAGGGCCTAGCCATCCATAGATTGCTTTAAGTTCCCCGTAAAGGAATCCAATTGTCCGAAGTTCAACTTCGAGTAAGCATTTGAAGTGGGCAAGTGTGATTGCCTCTTTTCCTGATGTGTCCGACGCCTCTAAAACAGAGATGTATCCTTGTACATCTTCAGAAGTTTTCTCAAGCATATCTATATGTGACTTGAGCAAAGCCTGAAAGTTTGCCTTTGAATCAGCAATTTTATTCAAAATCTGGCTCATGTCTTCTTCTTGGTTTCTCGTTGTTTGATCCATTCTTCCAGCGCCTCTTCTATCGCCTCGCTGATGTTTCCTTTCTTCATACCTTTTTTCTCGAAGACTGCCTTGCGAAATCGTTCTTCCAAGTCTTTGTGCAAAACGATATTCATCTTGCCCGTCTGAAATCACCTGTAGATTCATATAGAGCCTTCTATATTTAAAGATTTAGAGACATAGCGATAGACTTATATCTATGTAAGGATATAGAGATATCTTGATAGAGAGATGTTAGAATTCAACTTCCGCATGGAACGGGGTAGGGCGATAGCGGAATCCACCGATCAGATCAGAAGAATTACCGACCACTTCTACAGGGTCAAGTCCCAGTCCAATAACGGAGTCTATAGCATCAAGCTAACCGAGAAAGGCTGGGTCTGCTCATGTCCAGACCATATCTACCGAAATGTCAAGTGTAAGCATCTGTGGGCTGTAGATTTCAGTCGCAAACTGAGAACGGAAGTTCAGGCAAGAGTCATTCAACCTATCACCGAGTTTCACAGTTGCATCTTCTGCCAATCAACCGAGATTGTCAAGGATGGGATCAGACACAACAAGTATGGAAACATTCAGAAGTTCAACTGCAAATCATGCGGAAAATACTTCACGATCAACATTGGTTTCGAGAGGATGAAGCACAACCCTCAAGGAATCACAACCGCCATGCAACTTTACTTCAGTGGTGAATCACTGAGAAACACAGCCAAGTCTCTGCGACTTCTAGGCATGAATGTGAGCCACAAGGCAGTATTCAATTGGATACGAAAGTACACGACTCTGATGGAAGAGTACCTAGACAAGATCACACCTAAAGTCTCAGACACATGGAGGGCAGACGAACTCTATGTCAAGATCAGAGGCAACATGAAGTACTTGTTCGCCCTGATGGATGATGAGACAAGATTTTGGATAGCCCAAGAAGTAGCACACTCAAAAGAGACTCATGATGTCCGTGACCTATTCAATGCGAGAAGGCAACTCACAGGCAAGAAACCCCTATTCCTCATCACAGATGGGCTACCCGCTTACCATCATGCCTACATGAAAGAGTTCTGGACAACCAACTACCCCAAAACCCAACACATCAGACACACCACGATTCAGGGACAACGTAACAACAACAAGATGGAACGGCTAAACGGAGAAGTTAGAGACAGAGAGAAAGTCATGCGAGGACTCAAGAAGCCTAATACTCCGATCCTGAAGGGATATCAAATATTCCACAACTATGTTAGACCGCATGAAGCTCTAGAAGGTAAGACGCCAGCCGAAGCGTGTGGAATCAAAGTTGAGGGGAAGAATAAGTGGCTTACGCTGATCCAAAACGCAAGCTGTCATGAGGGCAAGAACGCTAATTGAGAAGGATTCTAGCGTCTCTTCTCGAAGCTTTCTGCAACTGCCTTTTTGATAACCTCTGTCAAAGGCTCTTTGCTGAAATACTTATCCCACGACATCGTTTCGATTTCAATCTTTGTTTTTTTCCAAGATTCTTCGAAGCTCATCTTCATCTATCTCTCCTTTCAAAATCTTCGGCACAAGGTCTCTGGCCATCATATTCAACGCTGGTACCACTCTAAGCGTTAGGTCTCCTATATGTTTCTTATCCAACTCCTCAACTCCCTTATCAGATCGCACTAGTGCAATTCTGGTGTCTCCGCCACAACTAGGATCGATGCTCTTAACCTCCTCTATGGTATAAGCTGCTAGAGCCATCGCTTCTTCAACTCTCATCTCTAGACTATAGTAGTCCTTCAGAAGCAGTTCTGCATAGGCAGCACCACTTCCAGCCGTTGCATAGTCAGAGATCTTCTCAACGATTCCCTCGCTGTGCACAATAAATAGACAAGGATTGCCTTGACAGCTATTGCCTTCACCATTCGTTGCTTCAATACAGCCGACTATGAGGATAGGTGCAAAGAACTCTTTTTCCTTGGGTTCCTCAAGAAATTTTGCTCGATCGATATTGTATTCTTTGTACACTGCGGTAATTGCTTTTTCTATCGCATTAACACACTCATCTTCGCTTAGATCAGCGCCAGCTTTATGCTTCTTCCCCTCTTTTATTCCTATGTCTATGGCATCCACAGCTTTCTCGATGTGGGCAGACACTCCCGCACCTGCGATTGCAAACCGCTTATCAAGAAAGTAGATTTTTCCAGTGTTGAGGCGTTTGACGGCTACACCACGACCGAACTCTTGCTGACTATCACACGCCATTACTACGCCATCGGAGCATTTCAAACCAACTATGATAGTCATAGGGGCCACACGTTAATTCTCAAGTTCAGCCACACTTAAACCTTAGACAACACATGGTGGTGTTCCCTAGTATGGTTGCTCTCTTTTGCTATCAATTTTGGAGCAAAGCGTTTTCACCGTGGCCCTGAGAAGCGATCCAAGCTCATCTTTTTTCCCATATTTATGAGCGTGTGTAGATGCTACTCGTCTAGTCTCCAGAAGCTTCTCTAGGGCTATTCTTGCCGATTTCTCGTCTGCAGGGTCAAAAATTCCGAATGCATGCCCACCTTCGTGATAGCCCAATCCCTTCATGACTAGTGAAAAACATGGGATATCGGTCAGTCCATCCCCAATGTATATCATGTTAGAGAAGGGTATTCTGCGTTTTTCGTATGGTATATCTTTGTTGACACTGTCACTATTTCTGAGACTCCTAGAGGGATCTATTCCCTTGTTTATCTCAAAGAGGTACCGTGTCTTCTCGGTGAAAGTTATTGCTCGCTTTATGTACTTAAGAACGCCGTCTTCCTTGTCTCCCGCAAGTTGACAGCCATAGGTAGCTCTGAAGTACTTACGTATTATCTTGGAGCCGTCTATTATGTCCTGCAACCCACTCGATATTACGTAGTATTCTACGTCGATGTCAGTATGTTTTTTGGCAATTGCCCTAAGATCATTGAAGAGACGTGGAAGACAAGAATAGAAACCTAGTCCTGAACCAAACTTCCTTAGATCAGCATTCGTAAGCTCCCCAAGGGGTTTGCCAGCACCGATATTCCTCAAGATCAGATTCAAATATGCATGAACTTGGTCATAACCTTGGTCAGTTAACGCACGCACTTCCTGAAGCCAAAACTTCCTAGGATCTATCTTATGGGCAGTGAGTAACTTGGTTACTGAGTCGGGTACTAGTGTACCGTCGAAGTCAAAGATGACTGCTATATGATCGCTTGAACTCATGACAGATGGCCTTCATCCCTTCGACGGGAACTACAGTCTATTGGTACTAATGGCTGAGACTCAACATCCAATGCCTTGACGCTGAGTGTCAAACCCTAGACCAGACTTACTTGGAATGTGCGTGCGATCTTTTGTGTTGAGCACATAGAGCAGTAAGTGTTTTAGTGATTTCATTCCAGTGTTCGGAAGAATACTTTTTGCCAGAAGATTTCTTGGACATCGCCACCTACACCTTGTCCACCTTATGATAGGCGGAGTTCGATACTTAGCTCTTGTGGGCAGCTTTCAGTCGATATGTACTTAGGCATCCCAGCCGACCCGACGGCTAACAGCTAGAAGATTGTCCCATCAAGGCAACAGAGCCGTTTTGCGGTTTCATCCGACGAAAGGTAACAGGACAACCCATCCGACGAAGACTACCCAGCACCCTCTCGACCAGTCAAGTATCCGAGGCCGCTTACAATGGCTGGAGAATATCTCACAAGGGAGAGATACAAATCGTTGATGGAAGCATAACTTACTTCAGCCATGGGTGTGTAAATCATCTGAACGTAAACCGGATAAGTAACGCCACCCCTTGTTTTGATGGCTGCCGAGGATGTCTCTATGTCAACCAACAGAGAAAGCCAACTTGGGCCCAATACAAACTAGTCAATGTGGACGAGATGAAGTCTCTAAAGAATACAGGAGCTATTGGTGTGATTCCGTCGAGTCTATATCTAAGTGAATCGAAGTCGGTACATGATGGACCCTAAAATCCGTGACATGATATGGTTCCTTGAGTTCATGCGCAAGAAGAAAAAAGACAACAAGAAGATTGATAGAGAAGCTGAGGAAGAGAAAAGAATCTAGAATAGAACCAGAGCATGCCCAGAATTTCATGCTGCCTTCCTAGCCTTGCTTTCCTAGAGAGTTGAGTTTGCTAAGCTAAGAGTAGGCCGTTTGGGGTCAATTGGAATATTCTCGGTTTCCCTTTGGATGCTGTGACGTATATTAGTTGCCCAAGCTGCCGAAAACAGTTGAGATGGAGGGCTGCTCCTGCAATGAGATGCCTGAAATAGAGAGATACAGTTGTGTAAGCATGTATCCGAAGGCAATGTCGACAAAGCCCATGACTCCGGACGTTCTTGATATAGAATAAACCAATCTCGTTCCTCAACCTCATTGTGAGATGGAATATTAGTCTATATGCAGCCATTCGAAACTTTCTAGATCTTTAGGCTAACCATAAGTCATTGTCTCGCTGGCAAAATGGCTTGAATACGCTCTTCCTTGCTGTTAAGCTCCTCTTGGTTTAGTGGCTTGGTATGACGACTTCATCATACTTATCCCTATGAACAGGAAAACGAAAGCTCCCACGATTATAGGAACTAACCCTTTAAGGAATTCGATACGATTCGCTGGGTACATGACCACAGCCACCATCCAGACTATCCCAAAGAGGACCACTGAAGCCAGACTGAGAAGTGTCAAACCGAACCAGAAGACAATCGTCCTCTCCAATTTACTTCATCTCTTTGGGGGAAAATTGGACATCCCATCTTCACCATATATCTGACTATATATCTAACAGATTCCCGTTTGACAGAACATGTCACCGCTACTTTGAGGATAGCTCTTCAACGGTCTGGCCCTATTGAATGGTCGTACTTTCTTCTATTTGTGATTGCTGTTGGCTGCATGGTCAGGTTTCTTTGTAAGGCCTACAACCTATTCTGAAGCCATTCTTCTAGTATGACACCTAAATGCTGTGCCCTCTGGAAGTGTGGATCCATTCAACTGCCGAATAGGAGTTCCTTGTCGAGATACTGGATGGGCACTATCTGATACCACCCTCTCTTCACCAGTCTAATGTGTCCTCCTTTAGTGAGCCTGTATTGCTTCACACTCGTCAGATGTTTGTCACTCACCAGTCTCAGGGCGTCTTCAAAGGTGAAGAAGCTCACCTAGAAGCTGTATGTAGAGTGTTGGTAGAGCCAATCACTGCCACTATTTTGATGTAGAGATACATTGACAGTATGCTTATGTCAAAATTCAGGTAGTAAGCTCAGGTTCTGGTAACTCAAGTAGGGGCTAAGTTGAGTTCTTCTCAGCATAACTGACGGCGAGCAAATGACCTTCATGGAAGGAATTACGGAGGAAAACTCTCGTGTGCCTCACGAATGAAATCCTTCATCAGCTTTAGAAACCTCTCGCAAATCGTAATTATCGGCTCATCTTCATATTCCTTGAAGAACCAGTCAACAGACCCCTTTGTCTCTTCCACTTTTGGCGGAGGCTCTCTAGGACTTTCACGAACTTCGACAAACTTCCCTTCTTGATCGTACTTCTCAGCTCTAATGCTTGCTTGTACGGTAACGGTCACGGGAATCATGACTTTGACAAGATCTGGTCTGACTGGTTTTCTATGAATATCCAAATTCCTCTTGGAGAATAGCAGCGAACCAGCAGAGTCTTCTCCAAATTGCTGCATCTTCCCCTTCCAAAACTCGATGAATTGCAGAGCGTTCTTGTGACCAATAAGTCTAGCTCTGTCTTCGAACAATTTTGGAGTTAATTTTTTGGCCATTGGAATGTTCAGTCCATATTTGCCATTGTACTCCTCCAACAAATATTCGGGAATACTTCTAAGAGCCGCTAAGAAAGCACTCAAGTAGTAGTTGAACTCCTTTGGGTTACCGTAGAACTCTCGCATTTTCTGGAGGAAGAACTCGGCTTTTTCTAGTCCCATTTGCCTGTTCCGTCTCTTATGTGGTGTTTCCTACAAGTAGGTCAATAAGACTATACACCAGACAGAAAACTTGAACGAAGCCATTTACTGGCGGACCAAAAAGACTGTTTCTCGTCCTTGCTAACGTTTTCTTCAGACTAACCGAAGTCTCCTTGAATCATGCTGACCACCTGTTTCTGCAACCAGACGCAAACCATTTCAGATGATATTGCGCCTAGACGAAGGATCAGACCCTGAGCGGCATGAGTTCTGCCGGTAGGCGATCCTTGAGGGACAACATGTCATTCCATACTGTGTCTTGGCCATAGTAGAAATCATTTTCACGCTTCAGAACTTCGACTCTGACAAGCTCGTCGAGTATCGATCTTAGACGCATTTGAGATGCCCCCCCATACCAATCAGAGTACTGGTCTATCAGAGAATCCTCTTTTTTGGCAAGCATCTCCTCGGCCTGTAGGGCGGGGATGTAGTAGCAACTGTCCATGTGAACGAAAGGCTCGAAACGTGATATTGCGAAGACCCCTTTGATTGTTGTGTAATAGTTTTTCAATATGTATCCGACAACTGCATTCTTGAACTCCTCGCTATTAGGTGAGCTCTGTCGCATTTGAGCGAAGAGTGGCGAATATTGAAAGCCCTTGCTCGTCGGTTCTAGCAACTTGATATGCGCTAGGAAATTGAAATACTGCATCATTCTGTGACGTCTCGGTTCGGTTTCGATTTCGTCGAAGGTGATTGTTTCTTTGCTCTTCCGCAGAAAGTTCGAAATGATCATGACGATGGGGTTAAGCGTATCTTTCACCATTCCTATTTTGGCTAACTGGGATGCTGACGCACTTACAATGATTTCCTCAGCAACCTGTCGCCATCGAGTCAGTAATGTGTCTACTTTGTTGATGCATTCATCTCTTGTTGTAGCCTCTGAGACTCGAAGGTCTTCTGTTAGTCGCACTTCACCAAGTTGCCTCAAGGCGAGGAACTTCAAGATTCTCTCTTTAGGTTTCAAATCATCTCTAATTATCCGTGGATAATCCGCCTTGAGTTCAGCAACCCATGTCTTGGATTGCTGGTCAAACTTAGCCTCGCTAGGCGTAACCAGATTGCCATAGTTGTGAATTACGTACGATTGAATCACTTTATCGGCTTGCATTTTGAAAATCCTCCAACTCCATCTGAGGAGGCTTTCTGTCCACTCTCACCATTACTAGGACATTTGCATTGTTGTCCCACTCACGCATGAAAGTGGGGATATTCTGCGTACGTTCTCCCTCCATGGGGTCGTCATATGTAATGGTTAAGCTGGCCTCATCAAGTCCTGTGATTACTACAGAATGACCTAAAACCCTT
>Ga0116202_10002473_pt1 | contig 11064 bp, 8 predicted proteins | sample LakKivw325mmetaG_FD_94479 | JGI IMG/M metagenome (GOLD analysis project Ga0116202, IMG submission 94479) | Anoxic lake water microbial communities from Lake Kivu, Rwanda to study Microbial Dark Matter (Phase II) - Lake Kivu water 325m metaG | ecosystem: Environmental > Aquatic > Freshwater >... | reverse complement strand
TAGCAGACGACGAACCCGGCCGAGTCCGCCCTGGCGCTGAACCCGGTCAACTTCGCGACCCTGGCGCCATCTCCCCCGCCGCCGTGCAGAACGAAAACCAGCGGCCACTGCTTCTCGCGGTCAGAACCCTTTGGCACGTGCAGCCGATAGGTCCGCTTCGACCCGCCACAGAGAATCGAACCTGCCCGGTCAACACCGGCCTTCACATCTTTCACCTTCCCCTCCCCGCGCGCGACGTTCACCAACACAGACAACAGCAGCGCCCCGAGCACAGCCCCGACCGCAATGAACCTGCCGAGTCCGCTCATCGTGCGCCATTCACCGTCTGCCGCTCCGACCTCGCCCCGGCGTGCAGCCGCCCCGACGGGACAAGCCCAACGGCCGCGCCCAGAATGCAGGAAGTGGCGACCCAGCCGAGGATGACGGCGTTCACCGTGGACTCCACGCCGATGCGCGGCAGAGCCACGTTCACGGCCACGCCCGTGAAGGGTATCAGAAACGCGGCCGTCGTAACCAGCGTGTACCGCCGCTGCGATGCTTCCGGGTTCAAGACCGAGACTCTACCCGACCGCCGCGCTCAGGGCGCGCAGGCGGCCACGTCCTCTGGGTTGAGGACGATACTCGCTATCTGCGCCTCGATGCGGCGGCGGGCTTCGGGACTGCGGCTGCCCGGCCGCAGGTAGCCGAGGTCAGCCGGCGCGAGTTCAAGCGTGAACCGGACCCGGCGTTGGAAGACAAGCACCTTGCTCGTCCCATCGTACAGCACCGGCGCGACGAAGGCACTGGCGATGTTGTACCCGAACATCGAGCCCTGATGGCCCGCGGTTGCGACCTCACCCGGATATAGTGCACCGTAGTACTTCGGGTCCGGCGGGACGTAGGCGGGCGCCCTGGGGTCGGAGATGACCCGCGGCGGCTGCACCGGGTAGACGTCGAACCGGTCCGACAGGGTCTCGGACTCGACCGCGTCCACCTTGACACCCATGACCTTCATTCCCGGCGGCACGACAAGCTGAGCCACGGCAATCGGGACTGCCGGCGCACCGACTTCCCAAGCGCCGACGCAGCGTCCGAGCGCCACGACGGTCATGCCGCCCATCGGCTTGAGCGTCAACTGGCCGCGGTCGAACGTCAGCTCGCCGGTCACTGTGGCAGCCGCGGCCAGCGCGGCGAGGACGAGAGTTGCTGTGAATGTCCTGAACATGTTCTATTCCTTTCCAGCCTTCACGATCTTCCCGTTTCGGCCGCCATTCGGCCCTGGCACGACGTAGTAGACGCCCGGCGCGAGTGAACGCACGTCGTTCGCGCCGGCCTCCAGTGTCATCACCTTGCGTCCGCTGATGTCCAGCAGTTGGCTTGTGCTTGAGCTTGGGCTTGTGCTCTTCGGCAGAGGCAGCACGCCGCGCACGAAAGTCGGGCCGGGCTTGGAGCTTGTGGCTTGAGGCTTGTGGCCTTCTTCAATCCCGGTTCCCGCCGGCACCCAGACCGGCATCGACGGTTCACCCGAAAGCATGAACTCGTAGTGGCACCAGCGCCAGACGACGTTCTCCGGGACCAGCGGCGCGGCCTGGGCCTGACCGGTGACGAGTCCGGCGAACGAACCGTTGCCCGGGCCCTGCCAGAATCCCTCGAGGCATTTCTCGCAGTAGTAGTGCGAGCCGGTGCGCAATGGCTCCGGGTTCAGCCCGAACCCGATGCGGGTGTTGCCGAAGGTCGCGACGCATCCACCACGAGGCGCGGTAAGCAGGACCTCAGCGACGCAGAAGCTCGAGTCGAAAGCCGATGGCAGGCAGCCGGCAGAGAGGTTGATGCTGTAGTCCGGCGCGTTGGCCATTTCTTCAAGCTCGTTCCGCCAAAGCACCCACCCGTGGTTCGTGTACCCAGAGCCCATGCCGTTGTAGTTACAGTGGTCGTATTGAACCCAGACGTGCATGCCCCGATTGAGCACGTGCTTCACGGAGTCCTCGTGGTTGCCCGAGTGGCTGTCGTAGACCTTGACCGATTGCATGGACGCGGGCCGGAGCAAGGTGTCATAGAGCTCGCAAGCCTCCTCACCGCAGAACCCGGGCGAGTAGTCGAAGCCGGCGAGCAGGATGTCCCGCAGGTATCCCGCGGTCGAGTCGCCGACATAGGCGAGGTAGCGGTCGGCGAATGCCTGCATCTCAGCGGGGGTCGCGAGCGGAACGCGGCCCAGCAGGACGTCGGGGATGAGGTCAACCGAGTCTTCGGGTTCCCCGAACCGGCTGTCGCCATCCTTGTCCCAGTCGCCATCGATTGCCGAGTAGTAAAGCTCGGTCGGAATCCAGTCGCGGTAGGTCTGGTTGATTTCGACCCAGCAGAGCCGGCAGGGAATCTGGTCGTTGTCGCCGGCCAGAAGGACGTAGGTCACGCCCCACTCGGAGTAGGCTCGCTTGATGAAGTTGCGGAACTTCTCCTGGTCGTCGCGCCCGGCCGATGACGCAATCACGTCCGAGACCGACACGGTCGTGTCGCTGAATCCGCGGGACTCGATGCGCGCGCAGACCGGCGCAAGGGCAGGCATCAGCGAATCCGGCACGATTGTCAGGTGGTCGTAGGTTGAGCCGGCAGCAACGCCAGCCAGCAGCATCGCCGCGGCCATGACTGCAACCCGCATTCCGGGACTCTACCTGACCAGTACGACCCTTGCCAGCCGTGCTGCGCTGCGCACGTAGTAGACGCCGGGCGCGAGTCTCGCCAGGTCGTTGACGCCGTCGTGAAGCTCAAGCACCCGGCGGCCGAGCGCGTCCAGCAGGACGGGCGCCACGCCCCGCCCGAACGCGTCAGGCTCAAGCAGCAGCGACCCGATGACGGTCGGCAGACGTCGGGCCGGCAGCTTCCCGGCAGCGTCGCCGCCGATTCCGACCGGGTCCCCGCCCAGTACGACCTCGAATGCCACCGGCATCGTGATGCTCCGGCCGGCATCGGTGAAGCTCAGCTCGAGCCGAAGCGGAATCGTGTCTTCGGCCGGCGCGAACCACGAGGCCCGCACTTGGAACGGTGCCGACCGGTTGCTGACGCTGCTGTGACGCCGGGCGCGCGGGAACGGCTTCACCGAGTCGAGCACCTCAACCAGCGTGTCCAGCGAGACCAGTTGCGCGGAGATGTCGTACGCGGAGTCGAGCGGGTGAATCGCCCGGTTGCGTATCGTGAACCAGATGTCCGCGGTCTCGCCCGGGTCGAGCCGGCCCGTGGAGTTGCCCAGTACGGTGTCATTGACATCGAGGGCGACCGGGTCGAAGTACGCGCCCGCGATGCGCGCGAGGAAGTACAGGCCGGGGACGTTACCGTCAACCTCCTGCCGCATGAGCGCGGAGTCGTTCCAGCAGGCGTAGAACCACGTGTCCGCCTCGATGACGAAAGAGTAGGTCGAGAACTTGCCGGCCGTGTCGGCCAGTGCCCAGTCCGGCTGCGTACCGTTGCAGATATAGAGCACGAGGGGTATCTGCCCGGTGCGCTCGGCCGGATAGCCGTTGTACATCCTGAACGTGTCGACCACTTCCTGCAAAACGGCCTGGTCGGGCGGCGTGACTAGGTCATAGGACCAGGGATACGAATTGTACCGCCCGTAGCAGTGGAAATCCTGCTCGGTGCGGAAGCGGTGCGCCAGCGACAGGTCGCGCGCCGCGCTCGCTTCGGCGTCGCTCCAGGCGTACGGCCCGCGGTAGGCGTGCGCCGCGGGATTGGGTGAAGAACCGACGTCGTCATAGCCCCATTTGTAGCCGTGGTTGCGCGACGGGTCCACTCCGATGTTGGGCGGCACGACGACCCGACGGTTCTTGCGCCAGTACACGCCGGGCCCGCCCGAGTCGGAGCAGTACGACGAGCAATCCGGGTTGAGTATCGGTACGGTGTATATCTCGCGGTTGTCGATGAGCCACGTCGACACCGGGTCGGTGCCGTAGCCTGAGAGGATTTCGTCGAGGAAGGCCATGACAATCGACGTGCCCATCGGTTCGTCGCCGTGGCACGCCCCGGAGAAGTAGCAGGCCGGTTCGTCTTCCTCCACCGAGGCATTGTCCGACAGCTTCAGGCACAGGATGTCGCGACCCTGACTGGTGACGCCGATTGCGAACAGGCTGCACGCCTCCGGGTGCGCGGCCGCGAGGGCGATGACTGAGTCCCGCATCTCCCGATAGGTGAAGTAGTAGCCGAAATCCTGCAGGGTGGGCGGTTCGTCCGGGTCCGCACCGGTCAGCAGCCGGAACTTGTCGTCCAGGTCGGCCCAGGTGACCCTGGTCTCCATACCGCAGTCTGCTATCGCCGCCAGTTGTGATGAGTCGGTCACGAGTACGAGATACGTGCCAAGTTCGTCCTCGCCGCGCGAACAGACGTACAGGTCGCCGGCAAGACCGCCAAGACGCTTCACATCCTGGACGTCATCGACGTAGAGCCTTGCTTCCATCAGCGTCGCGGGCTGCTCTTGCGCGGCTGCCGCCGCGAACAGGACCGCGCACATCACAAACACCGGCATCCTCATCTCGCACTCCTATCTTGTTACTACCACCCTTGTTATTGACGAACGCCGAGTGTCGATTGTCGAACAGACGAAATAGACCCCGGGCGCGAGGCGCGAGACGTCGTTCGCGCCGGCCTTCAGTTCCATCACCTTGCGACCGGTGACGTCCAGCAGCCAGCTTGGGCTTGAGCCCCTCGGCAGGTTCAGCGCACTCCGCATGATGGTGGCGCGGGCACCGGGTGCGGGCGGTCCGAGGCCTTCTTCGCTGACGCCGGTGGTGATGTCGTAGCCGGCGTTGAGGAACCGCGGCGAGACGAGCGAGTCAACCCAGCGCGTCCGGATCTCGGTGTTGATCTCCAGCCGCGCGTCGCCCCACTCCCGGTACGTCTCGTACCTGGTCCAGTCCAGATTGATGTAGTTCCAACCCTTGATGTCCGGGTGGTTGGCGGTGAACTGGAAGAACGGCGCGAACCAGTAGTTCCAGTCGGCGCGGCCCGAGTCGCCCTGCGGGTCGAGCGAGTCGGGGACGATGAAGACGTGGCTGGCCGACAGCTCGTTCAGGTACACCGGCTTCCGCCGCTCCCGGGCGAAACGCAGAAACGCCTCGCTCCGGCCCTTCTTCGTCAACTGCCCACGCTCGGTGTCAGGTAACGCCGGGTTGAAATGCTCCATGATGAACGGGTCCAGCCCGAACCAGTCTACGACGTCGTCCCCCGGGTACCACTTCCAGCCCTGCGTGGCCGAATCGACGAAGTCGGCCGGCGCGTCCGGCTCGTAGCACCAGACGGTGGCGAATTCGGGTACGCCCCGCGACCGGAGCTCGGTTACGAGCTTGCGGAACGCAAGCGGGTAGATGTAGGGATGGTATGGATTCCACCAGCCGTTGAACTCGAACCCGATGCGCAGGAAGAACGGCCGGTTGACCGTTCGCAGGGCAATCGCGAGCGTGTCGATATAGTGGTCCATCGTGGTCGTCAGCGCGAAGACCGAGTCGAGCATGGTCGAATCCCGGCCGCGAAAGTGGAGCCCGTACTCGATGTACTGGCTGTCCGGATGGACGATGTTCCGCGTCAGCGACTGGATGATGTGCGCGACATCGAACCAGCGGGTACCGGGCATGTCGGCAACGACCTGCAGGACGAGCGGGTGGTGGTAAGACGGGAACATGGCGTTGTAGTTCGCCTGGCTCCCGTATCCGTCCCAGCCGCAGCCATGGTAGATGAATCCGTCCGGCGGCTCAAACCGCGCGCCATAGTGGCCGGATGCCGTCGCCGCCAGCAGCACAGCGAGCGAAGCGAACGCGCGCCCCTTCACGACGTCTTCCTACTTCACTATCACGACCCGCGCGTCATTCGCCGCGTCCGTCCCGGAGCGGGGAGAGTTGGAGGTCGGCTGACTCATCAGGAAGTACACCCCCGGCGCGAGGTGCGAGACGTCATTGGCGCCAGGCTTCAGGTCAAGGACCTTTCGCCCGGCCGCGTCGAGCAGCTCCGCCCGGTCCCCGGTCTTCCGTCCCCGGTCTTCCATCGTCAGCGTCCTGCGCACGACCGTAGGCCCGACGTTCGACGTTCGGCGCTCGGCGCTCGGCGCTTCCTCGACGCCGCCGGCCTGGGTGTACTTTATCGTGGCGTAGGATTCGTCGCCCGATATCCCGGCGACGTAGACGTGGCTGGAGTTGTCCACCGCCACCGCATAGGCCTGGTCGTCGCCGTTGGAGGGATGGTTGTACAGAGCAAGCCACTCCTCGTTACCGTCCGCATCGTACTTGATGGTCGCGTAGTCGTCTTCGCCGTACGGGTGAACCTGCTCGCTCATACCGGTGACGTAGACGCTACCCGCGCCGTCAAGGGCGATATCATTCACCCAGTCCGAGCTGTAGCCGGTCGGGCCGTTGTAGGTTCGGGCCCAGAGTCGCTGGCCGTCGGGGCCGTACTTGATGGTAAGGAAGTCGTTGAAGTTGCCGTCGACCGCGCACGCGCCGCCGACGTAGACGTTGCCCGCCCCGTCCAGGGCTAGTGCCGACCCATACTGGTCGAGGTAAGGGTAGTTGCCGCTGTAGGTCCTGACCCAGAGCGTTTCGCCCCCCGGACCGTACTTGATGGTGACGCAGGCTCCCAGCGTGTCCCAGTGCCCCCCGGTTACGTAGACGTTGTGCGCGGCGTCCACCATGATGTCGCGCCCCTCGTCACGGCCGGTCCCGCCGCCGTCGTGCCGGCTGACCCAGAGCGTATCGCCGGTCGGCCCGTACTTGATTGTGACCAGCTTGCTGTCGGTATCCGGACGACTACCCCGGTCCTCTACTCCGGTGACGTAGACGTTGCCGGAGTCGTCGACCGCAATCGCGTTGGCCTCGTCTTCGATGCCGAGCGCGCCGCCGTGGCGGCTGACCCATTGTTCTTCACCGGTCGAGTTGTATTTGATAGTCGCGATGTCGTAGTCGAACTCGGTAGTGACGCTGGTCCCGGTGGCAAAGACACTGCCCGATTCGCCGATGGCGACGTCGTTGGCCCAGTCATCGTCGTGCCCGGGTCCGTCGTACCGGGCGACCCAGCGCGTCTCGCCGGTCGGGCTGTACTTGATGGTGACGCAATCCCAGTAGTTGGCCGAATCGGCACTGCCGCCGGTGACGTAGACGTGGCCTACTCGGTCCAGCGCCAGCGCGTAGGCCTCGTCCTCGACGTTCGCCGTCCCGTCGTAGCGCCTCACCCAGAGCGTGTCGCCGGCCGGGTTGTACTTAATGGTGGCGTAGTCCTCGACGCCGGTGCTGCCGCAACTGATGCCGGTCACGTAGACGTTTCCGGCGGTGTCAACAGCCAGGTCGGTGGCACCGGACCACGCTGTCGGTATGTACCTGTAGAGTCTGACCCAGGCCGTGTCGACCTGCGAATAGGCGAGCACGGGCAGGAGCAGGCACAGGCCCGCCACGACGGCGGGCAGCGATGACGACCTTCTCACGATTCCTCCTTATTTGCAGACCAATATCCTCACCGGCATCCGGCCACCCGTCGCCGCGCCGATGAAGTAGACGCCGGGCGCGAGGCGCGACACGTCGTTCGCGCCGGCCTTCGGTTCCATCACTTTGCGACCGGTGATGTCCAGCAGCCAGCTTGGGCTTGAGCTTGTGCTTGAGCCCCTCGGCAGGTTCAGCACGCCGCGGACGATGGTCGGTCCGAGCTTGGAGCTTGTGGCTTGCGGCTTGTGGCCTTCTTCAATCCCGGTTCCCGCCGGTATCCAGACCGGCATCGCCGCCTCGCCCAGCAGGTTCCATTCAACGAGGCACCACCGGTACGCCGAGTTGACGTGAGCCAGCGGCACTGCGCCCGTCCATGCGCTGGTGATGGCTTCGAGGCTGCCCTGCTGCGGGTCGGAGAACATGCCGCGGACGAAACCCTCGACCAGCATGAACGAATAGCCCCGTTGCGGGTTGTTGCCGGACGACAGGCCGTAGCGCGAGTTGCTCGCCACCGCCACGCCGCCGCCGTTGGCATTGAGCATGAATACCTCGGACGCGCAGTCCGCCGTGTCATACTCGCCGGTCTCGCAGCCCAGCGAGGTCATGATGGTGTACTTGCCGGCGTTGGTGAATCGCGCGAGTTCGTCGCGATACATGACGTAACCGTGGTTCATGTAGCCCATGCCCATGCCGAAGTACGCGCTGTGGTCGGCGTGAACCCAGACGTGCTGGCCCTGGTTGACCGCATTCCTGACCGCGAGTTCGTGGTTGCCGTCGTGGCTGTCATAGACCTTGGTGCAGGGCCTCATCCCGGCCGGGACATAGGTCGAGTCGTAGAACTCCATCGTCGACTCGCAATAGATGCCTTCGAAGATGTCGAATCCGGAGAGCAGCACGTTGCGCAGGTACGCGGCGTCGGGGTCGGCGGTGTAGACGAGGAACTTGCCGACCAGCAGAGTGGCCTCGGCGGTCGTGGTGGCCGGTATCCGCCCGACGAAGATGTCCGGGTAGAGGTCGCAGGAGTCTTCGGGTTCGCCGAAGAGGCCATCGCCGTCTTTGTCCCAGTCGCCATCGAGGTCGGAGTAGTAGAGGTCGGCCGGTATCGTGTCGAGCAGCAGCGGGTCGAACTCGGTCGCGTCCACGAACGCCCGGCGGCAGGGCACGATTTCCACGTCCCCGCCCAGGAGCACGTGAGTCGTGCCCCAGTTGGAGTAAGCGAACCGGATGAAGTTGCGGATTCGCTCCGGGGCGTCGCGGCCGGGATAGCTCACGCAAATGGACTCGACCGCCACGGTCGTATCGGAGAGCCCGAGGCCCTGCTCGACGTACTGCCCGAGCGGCGCAAAGCGAGTGACGAACGAGTCGGCGGTAATGGTGACGTGGCCGTACTGCTGGCCGTACGCGGCGGCCCCGAGCACCAGGACTGCTGCCGACAAGAGCAGCTTCACCCCACCAGTCTATCCGGCCAGCGCGGCCAGTGCAACACCCGCCGAGGCCGCCAGTCCGCAGCCCAGAATGCCGCTGGTGGTGTCAAGCCGGGGCCGGCACGTCACTCGCGGCCGCGGCGCGGCAGTTCTTGACTCGCGTCTCTCTTCGGCTATTACTTCCCGATGGCTGAAGGCCGCCAACGCAGCGACCCCGCGGCACCGGCGAAACGGTACGTTACGCCGTATCACCGCTGGAGCAAGGCCGAGACGCGCATTGCCGACCGGTTCGCGCTCAGGCTGATACGCGGGCAATACGCAAACGCCAACGCCGCGGTCAGCGATTGCCAGCAGGCGCTCCGGCGCGCCGGATTCCTGGCCCATCTCGAATTCCGTACGGTCGGCAACAAACTCCGCAAGCGCTCCAGCGACCTCGGACGGAGGAAGCGCTTCCTGTGGTGGGGCCGGACCGAAAACCGCATCGCCGAGGAGTTTGCCCGCGCCGTCGCCGCCGAACGCTACCCCGACGTGAAGGCCGCCGTTCCCGACTGCCGCCGGGCGCTGGCGCGCGCCGGTCTGCCCCTGCATGACGCGGGAAGTTCCATCGCCGGCAAGCTGTGGCGTCTGTCCGAGCTCTATGGGAGAAAGAAGCGATTCGTCGAGTGGACGCCGGACGAGGACACGGTCGGCGAACGCTTCGCGCGCGCGGTCATCAACGGTCGCTATGCCAGCGTCACCAGCGCGGTCCCCGACTGCCGCAAGGCCCTGGCCCGACTCGGCCTGCGCGAGAGGAGAACGTGGACCGCGGTCAGACACCACGTGACCAAGATTGCCCGACGCCTTGGCCGCCCGCCGGCCCCGCCCAAATGGTCGGCCGCCGAGGAGGAAGTCCTCGATCGCCACGGCCGCGCCCTGGTTGCAGGCGAGTATCGCACGGTGAAGGCCGCGGCAGTGAGCGCCCACCGGGAAATCCGGCGTCTGCGAACCGGGGTTCCGCGCGAGCTGTCCGCAGTCGAGTACCGTCTCCAGCGCCGGACCCGCGGCATGGGCCGCGGCAAACCCCTCCGGATGTGGACGCGAGCCGAAATCGCACTGGCCCAACGCTACGCGCAGGCCATGGCGCGAGGCGTCTACGCCGATGCGATGGAGGCCGCTCGCGCCTGCGCCGCGGCGCTCGAACGCCTGCCGGCAACCGAAAAGGAACCACCACCGCGACGGTCCCTCGGCCGCGTGCACAACGTCCTGCTGCCGATGATAAGACGGCGCATCTACCCCTGGCGACACACCGGCTGGCTGCCCGCGGAATTGCGCCTCGCGGACGTGTACGCTCGCGCCGCCGTCGAACACCGCTACCCCAGCGTGCTCCACGCGGCCCGCGCCTGCCAGCGTGCCATCGGCCGCTACCACAGAAGGCGGCTGCGGGGAATCGGACGCCCGCCGAGCGAAATCCGGGCTATCAAGAGCGTGTTCGACAAGGTAATGCGCCGCGCCAAACAGCTCGGCCGATACCGGCTCTCCAATCGCCGCTGGACCCGGACGGAGCTCCGCGTCAGCGCCCGCTGGTGCCGCAAGTACCAACTGCACCGCGAAGGCAGACTGGCCATGAACCTCAAGACCATTTCGACCCTGATGCGGGCCGAACTCGACCGCCTTGGGTACTATCGAACCCTGCATGCGTGCGTGACACAACTCATCACCGAATCCCACGCGCCCCTCACCGGCCGCTGACAGGCGCGCGCCCTCATCCACTTCCTCTCCATCACACCGGCCCCGGCTCGTTCATTTCTGACCTTCACATCCAACGCCCGCAATCCGGCCCCTCGCCGCGAGGTCACACTGACATCGCTCCACCCGCCGTTTGGACCATTCTAGGTGGCCGACACCCCGGCTCGCAGAACCGCCCGCAGACCCCGGACACGCCCCCGCCCCTGACGATTACGGAACCAGACAGGCTGTCCGGGAAATCCGGCGACGGCAAATACCGGGCCCGGCTTGTCGCGATCCATGGCTATCTGGCTGGTACGGGACTGCCGTCACAAAGACAGCGGCAGCCCTCGCTCCTATGTGCGCCCCAGACTGGCCTTGGAAGCCCCGAGCCGACACCATCGGAGCAGAACGCTGTACCGACCCCGGCACCAAACGCTCGATAGCCTTCAGACAGAAGATGACACACGGAAAGGCCACCGCGCAGGCCCAGTTTAGTATATGTC
>Ga0116202_10002468_pt1 | contig 11069 bp, 9 predicted proteins | sample LakKivw325mmetaG_FD_94479 | JGI IMG/M metagenome (GOLD analysis project Ga0116202, IMG submission 94479) | Anoxic lake water microbial communities from Lake Kivu, Rwanda to study Microbial Dark Matter (Phase II) - Lake Kivu water 325m metaG | ecosystem: Environmental > Aquatic > Freshwater >... | reverse complement strand
TCTTCCGCGCTTGCGAGTAAGGCAACCGGATACCCGATTGCGAGAGTTACGGCAAAAATCGCGATAGGAAAAACTCTTGATGAAATTCCAAACGCAGTCACGAAAAAAACGCCCGCATCCTTCGAGCCGGCAATTGATTATGTGGTTGTAAAATTCCCGAGATGGCCGTTCGACAAGTTCCGTGGGATTAACCGCACCATTGGGACGCAGATGAAAGCCACCGGCGAGGTGATGGCAATCGGAAGGAATTTTGAAGAGGCGCTGCAGAAGGCGATACGCTCGCTAGACATAAGAAAGTCGGATTTTACGGGAAAGGGCGAAAAAAATCCGGAGATAATAAAACAAAAACTGAAGGTTCCGAATGACGAGCGCCTGTTCTACATATTCGACGCGATAAAGGCGGGCATGACCACAAAGGAGATTTTCGACCTTACCTACATAAACCCGTTTTTCCTGGAGAAGTTCAGGAAGCTGGTGGAGATGCGGGAGGCACTGGGGAGTTAAATATATAAACTACCAATATACCTATCCGTTTAAAGCGGGGTTGAGCAGCCAGGAGTGCTCGTCGGGCTCATAACCCGAAGGTCGGTAGTTCAAATCTACCCCCCGCTAAACTGTCACGCCCAGTTTACATGCGGGAGGGGCATGCGCTCACTACGTTCGCTTAGCCCCTCTGAGTGCGATAATGCATTAGTGGGGTCGAGAGACCCCACAATCCGTTTCGGGGAATCAGGAGGAGCTTGAAACTGAAGGGACTTAAATCCATCCATAGGATTTAAGTTTTTAAATTCTGGTAGGAATTTAAAATCGGGGCCCCTGCGGTTCAGAACAACAAACTAATCCCAAACCCCAGAATCGAGCCGATTGCAACCGGCGGAAGCGCAGGCAGCGTTATTTTCTTTTTTCCCTGGATGTAGAACAGCAGACTTATCAATCCGGCTAAACCGCCGAGTGCTGTGATGACTGCGTTGCTCAGCGCGTAATCCCGCAGGACCGAGGTTGCGAACATCAGGGGGATTGCCAAGTCACCTGTACCTAAGCCGAGGTTTTTTTTGCCGAATGGAATCAGGAACATGAACGGGAACCTGCCCTTGCCTTTTTCCGCAAGGTAAACCATGTGCTTTGTTCCGAAAACTGCGATGAGGTCGTAGATTGCGAGGAGCGAGAGGAAGAGGAACGCGGGAAGCACTGCAAGTGAGGCGCCGAGGAACGAGCCGATTCCAGTGATTGTCAGGATGAGCGCGGCGTTCATTACCGATATGTTTTTCCTTTCCCATAGGATTACGGGTATGAGGAGTATCGTCATCAGAAAACCGTAATCGCCGAAGATGCACCACAGGGTTATGGAAATTCCGGTGAAGATTGAAAGTGCCACTAAAATTTTTATCAGGATGTCAAGGCCGAATTTTAGGAGCAGGATTAGAACTCCGGTCATGACGAGGATGTAGACCAGAAGTTGGACAGAAGAATACGGACTTTCAGGATTCTGGACAGCGGGTTGGATGACTTCTGCTTGGATTTTTCCGAGTAGGTCGTATCCCACGTACAGACCGATAACTTGGACCGAGAGATATATCAGGATTGCTGTGAGCAGGGGTTTGTATTTCATCGTATAGAAATTACATCTCGGTTATTTTATTAAGGGTATTTTTAACGTTTTTCATCACTCCTGGAATGCAGCGTCGCGTGCATCTGACGCTTCGAAAAACTCATCCAAACGGCCCGTTCTATGAAGAAGGACCATTAGATAGTTATGTGCTCGTTCATATTTTAGATTCATTTTAATCGCCATCCTGTACTCTCGCTCCGCTTCTTCTAAAAGGCCTTTTTCTTCAAATAAATACCCTAGATTAAAGTGTGCTTCTGGATTACGTGGATTTATTCTTATTGTCTCTCTAAATTCTGCTTCTGCTTCTTCTAAACGACCCGCGCCTAACAATAGAGATCCAAGACTCTCATGTGCGTTTTCAAAGCCCGGACATGCGTCAATTGCTCGTCTGTATTCATGCTCTGCTTCCTCCAAGCGAACCTGTTGTCTTAATATATAACCCAGGTTAGAGTGTGCATGTGCGTCAACGACTTTCTCACCCATGTAATGTGATATCGGATTTAGGACACTAAATAATCTTTTACCAGCAGGTATAAATTTTCTCCGGATTTCAACCGCCCATTGATCCGGGTCGTTCATAAATTTGTCCTCCCATTCAGTTATGCTCATTGGACTATCGTACATTGCATCCGAAACCATCATTCTGGGCTTGGTTCTTACTAACGCGACAACGTGGTCGGGGATGGTAAACATTCCGCATTCGAACCCAATTGCCGAACCAATTCGGCAGATAAGTTGTGTGTGAGCAACACACCATCCCTCCGGAGGAGGAAAGCCAAATTCTCCCTCAAACTCTCTGATGATATCCAATGTGCCAGACGCTTTTGATTTTCTTCTGGATCTTTCGTACACTTCGGGGGTATATTTCTTAACTTCAGTGTGTAGATGTCTAAGAATTTCAAGTTCCGCATCCCTTTGTTCTGCGGGTGATAACGCCCGATACCATGTCTCTTCCCTGAAGGAGCGCTTCGGGTAAGCAATCATCACACCCTGTTCACCAGGATGTTCGGATGCGAGCGTTATTTCGCTTGTTGGTCCCTTGGCACGCATGTATTCCTCAAGATCGTAGTTTCTGGCTAAGTGAGTTATCGCTCCCAGGAGGGTTTCGAGAGTATGCGTTTCGCGGAGATGCGGCAGTGCAGCTTCAATCGGGCGTTCTCTGACAGTAGCCATAAATAGAATAGAGAGGTTTAGGCTTATAATTTACATCTCGGTTATTTTATATCTGCCTGTTCTTGGTTCGTAGATTTCGCCTTTCTTTTTCAGTTCGTTGAGCATACGCTCGGCCTCGAACCTGTCGAGTTCCTTCTCCTCCGCCTTTGTGAGTATGTCGCCCAGCAATGCCTCGCCCTTTTCGTTTTCACCGACAAGTTCACGCACGATGTCCTCGACAACGCGTATTTTGTCCCGGATGGATTTCGGGTATTCTGTAACAACGCGGTCTATGTCGAAAACGCCTGTGGACTCGTCGTATGCGATTTCCTTGAGAACGAAATCCGTGAGACGTATGGCGCGCTCCGCATCGCTTATGGTTACGGAATCGCTCAGTCGTATTTTTGCCGACGCTTCGGACAATCTTACCAGCGCTTCAAGCTGTCTCGGGGTTGCTGCCGCCGTGCTGCCTTTGCCAATAGACCTGAGTTTGATATAATATTCTTTCAGTTTTTCTGCCGCATCGTCTGTGAGAATCGGGCGCATGTGCAGCCTGGAGTATGCGATGTATTTCCTGAACAGTTCCGCGGGAACCGGGGGTTCAAGTTCCTTGACTTCCTTTTCAGTTTTGTGGATCTTGAGCATGTGCTCCGCAATCTTTCTGTCGAGTTCCTTGTCAAGAACGTCGCGTATCGGGAAAATGAGGTCGAAGCGACTGAGTAGGGTTGGTGGGATGTCGAACTGCTCTCCAAGCGGCTTGTAGGTGTCGAATCTGCCGAACTTCGGGTTGGAAGCCGCAAGGACCGATGTGTTGGCCTTGAACTTTGCGACTATTCCGGCTTTTGCGACGGATATGGTTTGCTGCTCCATGGCCTCGTGCATCGCGCTCCGGTCTTCCTTGTCCATCTTGTCGAACTCGTCTATCGCTGCAATCCCACCACCTGCCAGAACAAGTGCGCCCGCTTTTAAAGTCCATGCGCCCTCCTCAAATTCGTCGCGCTCCGCGGTTGCGGTTAAGCCGGCACCGGTCGCGCCCTTTCCTGTCACGTACAGACTCTTGGGTGCTATCTGGTCCACGTACTGGAGGATGCGGGATTTCGCAACGCCCGGGTCGCCGATGAGGAGGATGTGCATGTCAGACCGTATGCTGGTTCCGTCTGGCATTTTCTTTCCTACGCGACCTCCAAAAAGTTGCAGGGCGATGGCTTCCTTCACCTCGCGGTAACCGTAGATTCCAGGAGCGATGGAATCGATAACCATGTCGTAAATCCCCGGGTCGGAAGCAAGCTTCTTAATCTGTTTTTCCTCTTTTTTGGTTATCTCGATTTCTTCGAATTCGCGCTCTATGGGCTCGATGTGGTTTGCTTCGATGAATTTGTAGTAAACCGCGCTTCCCTCGAAGCTGCCCCTCTTCGGCGGTTTTAGACGCAGAACGCCCGTTACAGTTATTTTGTCACCAGCGGTTACGATATTTGTCAGATCCTCCTCGCACCAGATTTCTATTCGGCGAGCCTGTTCGCCGCCCTTCAAAAGTTCCAAGGATTCCTGGATTTCGAGTTTTTGCGTGTCAATGAAAACGGAGCGATCAATGTCGAACCGGAAATCGTGCTTGCCGCAGTTGCTGCACTTCAGGGGCGACTGGATGAAACGTTTGTTCTGCGGCTCCATCATTATCTGCTTGCAGTTGGGGTTGTTGCAGATGAAGGCGCCGACTGAAACCTTCGGGAGAACGTCGCTTATCTTGTTCACGATGCCGTCAACTGCAATCAGTTTGTCTATGTAATCCGAGTTTATGTCTCGGACAGGAATAGAGTAACCCCCTTCCTTTGGAAGATTGAAGAAGCGCGTATACAGCGTGGGGTTTTCGATTTTTTCTGGCGGTTTTTTCCTTTTGTCGTAGACCTCCGCAATCTCGCGAAGGAGTTGGTTGAAAATTGCAATAGTGTCATCCGGCTCATCCATGAGCTTATCGGTAATCTTTGAATCGTAGCGTTCAAGTTCAGTAAAGTCAATTTTGAGGCTCTTGCTATCAGGATAATTGCCGCTGAGTTCAGCTATCTGCTCGGATTTTGAGCTGAGAAATTTTGCTATGGATTCCTTCATGCAGCCACCTCCACCGAAGGGTGGATTTTAATATTGGAAGGTGGATATAAAAAGTAAACAGAAGAGTGGAGGAAAAGTATTTTTATAGCATTAAAACGTCCTTATCTTCCCGTCAACGCACATCTGCGTTATGTCAGTCACGTGCTCGAGCCAGTAGTCCGTTATCTTCCGGGCTTTGTTTTCCAGTTTTTTGTCTCCGATGATTTGAACTGATGCAACAAGCGGGTTGTTTATCGGCTTTCCGATTTGCGACATCAAACGAACATAAACCTGTTCCGCGCCCTCCTTTGCGATGTCCTGCGCGATGAGGTTTGAGAGAAGGTTGTAGATTTTTCCGACGTGGTTGACCGGATTTTTGCCTGATGTCGCTTCAAGGGACGTTGGTCTGAATGGAGCTATTAAGCCGTTTGCACGGTTGCCTCTCCCCACGGAGCCGTCGTCACCATGCTCCGCTGAGGTTCCTGTTACCGTGAGGAAAACGCTGCCCTTTTCGTAATCGTCTGCTGTGTTTATTTCAATGTTGACTTTCTTGTCCGTGAGTTTTGCAACGACGCCTTCGACCTCGAACTTCATTTTTTGGATTGTCTCTTTGTAGTCGTCAAGGTCGTCGAGGTATTTTGATATCATGGCACACGCTATTGTGAGTGTTATTTCGTGATTTTTCCTGACACCCATTACTTTTATGTCCTTTCCCGCGGCCTTTATTTTGCACTTGAAGTTGAGGTAGTCCGCAACCTGCAGGGTCAGGTTTTCCACGGTTGAAAGCGGCGCGAAACCGACACCGAATGACGTGTCGTTTGATTTTGGAATGCCTTTGCGCTGGAATACGTTGCACAAATCGGATGACCCCTGCCCGAGGCGCTGGTCGATAATGATACTATTATCCAAGTTCAGTTCTTTTATCGTATCCTTAAGGTAATTTCTCGCGGATTCAATTGCGATTCTGCCTATCGGGACTTTTTCGTTGCCGACATAGGTTGTTGCTCTTCCACTTAGCAGCAGATACATCGGGCGTATGATTTCGCCGCCCCTGTAGATTGGGTTAGACTCACCGCCGATGAGTTCGACCTGGTCGGTGTTGTGGTGCATTATGCCCCCGAATCTTTTTATGTATTCCCTGCATAAACCGCGACTGACAGATTCTGCAACGCCATCGCATATCGAATCCGGATGACCGATGCCCTTGCGCTCAACAAGTTCGACCTGCTGTTTTTCCAGGGGTTTAGTGTCCAGAAAATCAACAACGATGTTCTTCATTTTGACCACAGAATAATTCATAATTATTGACGCATGTGGTATATAAATAGAAAAATAGAACGTTATCGGATTACTTCGCAACTCAATCTTTTCCTGCCTTCGCGTCAATAATTCCGTCTGTGGTTACGTCGAATATGCACTCGCCTTCGGGCATTGACGGTGAATCAATAAGTTCTGCAACGCGCTTGTTGCCCTTGCCTTTTTTCAGGTAAACTCGGAAGGTGGAGTGGTGACCGACGATGTGGCCGCCGATTGGCGCTGTTGGGTCGCCGAAGAGGATGTCCGGGCGGGCCATAACCTGGTTGGTTACGATAATGACGGCATTGTGGAGGTCCGCGAGTTTCCTCTGCAGGACGTGCATGTGCCGGTTCAGTTTCTGCTGCCTTGGGGCAAGTTCCCCGCGGCCGGCGTATTCAGCGCGGAAGTGCGCCGTAAGCGAATCCACAACCACGAGTTTTACGTTTTTATCTTTTGCGATTTCTGCGGCCTTTTCTGCAAGTAACATTTGATGGTCGGAGTTGTAGGCGCGCGCGACCATGATGTTCCCGAGAACCTTGTGGGGGTCGAGTTTCAGATGTTTTGCCATCTGCTGTATTCTTTCCGGGCGGAAGGTATTTTCCGTGTCTATGTAAACCGCGGTTCCTTCCAAGCCCCCTTTTTCCTTGGGGAGCTGGACGTTGACAGCGAGCTGATGCGCAAGTTGCGTTTTTCCTGAGCCGAATTTTCCGAAGAATTCGGTTATTGCCTGAGTTTCAACCCCACCTCCAAGTAGTGCGTCAAGTTCCTTGCTGCCTGTGGTGAGTTTTCCTATGCTTTCCCTCCTCTTCAGAACATCGAGTCCTGATTCGAATCCCATCTTCAGGGATTCGCGCGCGGCACTTACCATCTTTATCGCGGATGCCTCGCCGATTCCGACTTCCTTCAGTTCGCCGATGGATGCGGCAGCGATTGCCTCGACAGAATCGTAACCTGCTTCCCTGAGTTTTTCAGCTATAGTTTCACCGACTCCGGGAAGTTCCTCAAGTTCCATCATGTTTCACAGAAAGTAATTGTTAAGGAAGGTATAAAAACAAAGGCAGAGTGCGGCGGAAAAGTGTAAGCTCACGTGTAGCAAACGCTGAGTTTCGGCCTCTTTGATGCGTCTCCATAATCCGAAGAGTAGAACCACTTGCATGCGGATGTGCTGCTGCTGTCCTTCAGAAGAACGCCGTTGTTTGTTCCACCATTGACCCATCCTTGGACCAAGGAGGTTACATCCCACGATTTCCAGGTGTTGGTGTCAACGCTGTTGGGGCAAAACTGTGAGCTACTCACAGCTCCGGAGTAATCGCCGCCGGGTGTCGTCCAGGAAACTCCGGACATCCGGCTGTTCCATGTGACTTCGGATTCGACCCAGCTGTTGGTGATGCCATGTGCGTTGATTGTAGCGGACGCCCCCGGAACCATGCAGCCGCTTGAATAATAATACAAACTGATGTATGCCGTGTTTATGGTTGAGCTAGATGGCACAGAAGAAACATCGAACTGGATTACGGCTCGCGTGTTTTCCGGAGCTGCACAATAGAAACCCACCCCAAGTCCTGTTCCAGTGCCGAAGTTCTGGTCCGGATTGCACCCTCCGAAAGGACCCGTGATGTATGAATCCTTACCTTCAGAACCGGGTTGGATTTCTGTGTACGTTCCCGCGCATATGGTCGTGGTTGTGGCGCATGCGGTTGTGGTTGTGCTTACGGTGGAGCTGGTGGATATGGAGGTTGAACTTGTGGATGTTGTACTGGATGTCGAGGTTGAAAACGAAGTTGTTGTTGATGAAGAGGTGGTGGTTGTGGAGGTGGAACTTGTGGATGATGAGGTGATGGGGGTTGTAGATGAACCAGTAGTGCTGGTTGTGGAGGTGGATGATTCGGTGGTGGTTGTGGAGGTGGATGAGGTACTTGTTGATGTGGATACTACGGAGGTGAGGATGTAATCCTTTTCCAACGCGCCGCGCAGCGTTCCGGTGTCGGTCATGGTCAGGCCGAGTGCGGGGATGGAGTATTCTATGACCACGGTGAGGGAGTATGGAATTTCCGGGTTCATACCAAAGGTGCAGTTTTGCGCAGTAACCTCAAAGGGTTCGCCCTTGTACACGGTTGTCGGTTTTGGAGTGCCAGTGCACACGATTTTTTCAAGGGTGTTGTTTATCAGGACGGAGTTTATGGTTAGCTGGGAGCCTACGCCATTCACAAAATCCCCGGTGAAATTGCCGCTGGTTTTCAGCCCGACGGTTGCAAGGAGCGGCTTCACCTTCGAGAATCCAGTCGAGGTTGTTGGTATGGATGACCCGATTTTCAGAATACCGAAGGTCCACAAGGCGGCGGCGACTATCAGGATTACGACAATGGCCCAGCCGTATGATGCGAGGTACTCCGCTGCACTCTCGGCTTTTCGGGACGTCAGCATGATATATATTAAAAGAATATATAAAAAACCTCACTAACCCGCGCAGCTTATCACGATTTCACGGGTTTTTTCCGCATCGGTTCCGGGATTTCCGGGAGTGCAGTAACCCTCGTCGTCTTCTGATGTTACCGTGAGGTTGTGGGTTCCGGAAATATGCGGAATCGTGAGCTTGCAGTCCATGTCGTACTTGGTGTCGTTGTATTCGGCCGCATAGTTTTCAAGTTTTGATTCGCACGCATGGATAAAGGCGTTGTCAATGAAGAACGCGAAGTAGTTAGGGTTCCGGTTGTGCCAGCCCGTCCATGCAACACTCACGTTTATTTCCGTGTCGCAGTTTATGGCATCCGGAATTTCGAGGCGGGAGATTTTTTCAACGCTCCTGCTTCCGGAGCATTTTTCATATACTTTTGTTTCGTTCGTGCAGCTCAGGGGCAGGTATTCGTTGCAGTCAACGAGGGTTACGTTTATGCTTCTCATGGCATCCATGCCGGATTCGTTTATATTACAGTAGCCGCCCTCGTCTTCGGCTGTTACGGTCAGTGCATGTGAACCATTGGCAAAACCGCGTTCCGGAATATTCACAAAACAGCTCATGGTGTATGGAACAACGACCTGGTCGTCCCGGTTGTAGGAGAAGCACGTGTCAACCAGTTTTCCGTCAATGAAGAAGGCGAAGTAGTTCGGGTTGTCCGGATTTCTTCCGACATTGAAGTGGAAGCCGGACCAGTTCACGGTGACTGCAGATTTATTACCGCATGTAAGTTCTGCCGGGGCGTCTATTGAATCAACGCTCTTCACTGCGTCATACGTTGTGGAGCAGTTGTGCGTTGCGTTTCCGATGCATGGGAGTGATACCCTCGTGGGTAGCGTGGTGGTTATGGGAATGCCTGATGGCTGGCCGACGACACCATACCAGAGCGCGAGCCGAACATTCACGGTTTTGCCTGTTCCTGGCGTTCCGTAAAAAGTTGCGGTTTTCGTGTCGCTGACGATTTCCACTGCCTGCTCGAAGGCGGTAAGGTTTCCTATCATGCACGTTTTTGGCTCAGTAGGATTGCCGAACGGCGGATTTTTGTCGTTAGGGTCGTATTCGGAATTTGTCGTGATGAGCACGGCATCGATGAGCGTTTTGTCGGTGGTGTCTGTAAAACTTATGCTTGTGTTTGTTCCGAGGTCGTAAGTGCCTGCGAATTCCCACCTTATTCCTTCCGGATTGCCGTGCCTACCAAGAACTTTCGAATTGATACCATTTATAACAAGCCGGAACTTTCTGTCTTCGTTGTCGTCGTAACTTCTGACCCATGCGGTATGGGTTTTTGGTGTAGTGGCAAAAAATTTCTCAGTTTGGTCGCCATCCACGCGCGATAAGGCATTGGACGGCGGGCAGTTGCCACCGCAGTTTTCAATGACCTGGTTGTCCCAGTAGTTTTCGGCTTCTATCCAGAGGTGGGAATCTGTGATGCCGTTGTGTATCGTGAAATCAAAACCGTTCTGGCATTCAACGCTTCTATCACCCGCACCGTCAATCCGGAGGTTGTAAAAGCAGTCGGTGCTGGTTTTGTTCAGGCACGATATTTCCAGGTAAAATTCGTACTTGCTGCTGCCGAGCAGTTTGTGCCTGGCGGAGGAATAATTTTGGGATGCCATTTCCGCAAACGATAAAATCTTGGCAGGGTCGAGGGTTCTGCTCAGTGCGGATTGCTTGCCCATGAGTTCGAAGGATTTTGCGAATCCGAAAACGCTGGCGTTTGATGCGTTCCAGTTTGATGGCACTCCGGGAGTCCGGACAAGCTGCTCGTTCACCATGCTTCCGAGCTGACCGAGTTCAAAAATCCTCTGGGAGTAGAGGATGTCGGATTCAAGATTCATCATCAGGTAGATGAGCATGCCGAGGGCTATGAGAAACAGCATGACCGAGGAAATCAGATCCCATGTGAACACCTGCCCTTTATTGAAAGTTTTACGGGTATCCAAGACACACCTCCTGTGTGTTGTTCAATTTTATCCTGCTTCCGTCCGCGTTAAGCCAGTACCATTTATCCGTCATCTCCAAGGGGCTTAAGCACAGCTTGAAGCATTTTGACGTGAACCTTAAATCTGCACCGTCGCAGTAACTTTCACTGGTGAAGGACCAGTTTCCTTCCGGATTTTGCGATAAATCAAATTCGCCGGCGTCGTCGCTTAGCTCCACGTAAAAATCACCGCCTAAATCGTGAAGGTCGAGTTTTACCGGGCTTACGCCATGTTTCATTATCAGGCTGACGGTTTCATCGCCATGTATGTAAAAATACATCACGCTCTCGGTGGCGAGAGAAAGGTTAAGCGGGTCGGTCATGCAGCTCGTGCCGGTGTCGTATGAGGAGTTTTTTCCCCCGTGATATGGAATAATGGAGTAACCATTCTGCCCCTGTTGGAGGTTGTAAATATTACCTATACAGACAACGCCATTGTTGTTGGTCAGCTTCGCGGGGATTGTGTCGCCCACGCTGATACGGAGTTCGCCTGT
>Ga0116202_10002467_pt1 | contig 11069 bp, 8 predicted proteins | sample LakKivw325mmetaG_FD_94479 | JGI IMG/M metagenome (GOLD analysis project Ga0116202, IMG submission 94479) | Anoxic lake water microbial communities from Lake Kivu, Rwanda to study Microbial Dark Matter (Phase II) - Lake Kivu water 325m metaG | ecosystem: Environmental > Aquatic > Freshwater >... | reverse complement strand
CGAAGGTATTTTTTACCCAGGTGTCAAACGTCGCCCTGGTCATCTGAAGTTGCAGTTCGCCCAGGGCAGCTTGCCAAACCTGATCGGGTTTCATCCTATTCTGCTCCGTTGAGGCGTGTGACAGAAAGATGCAGACCATCCGTGCAAAAGAGTATCATGCACAGCAGGACTGCACCAGCGGCGCTGCAGCTAGACTTTACTGAAAGTGTTGGGGGCTTGCAGGATCGAGAGCTTTAGACGATGGACTGTGATCGGTCGGGTTACAAGTGTGAGAGCTAGCAGGCTGGCTATTGTGGAAAATTAAGGAGGAGAATATCGGCACGTGGGCCGGCCATCGCCAGCGCTGATTTTGGGAAGCTAGGCATTCAAAGCATCTTTCGGCTACGTTGCCAATGTGCATTCCTCGCCTGATCCAAAAGCTGCGTATCATTGTACCAGAAGTCCAATCCTTTGGCAAGGCGCGGAGGGAGGAATCGGGCGATGATGCTAAATCACGCCTCTGGCAACCGCTACAATTAGGTATGGGAATCGGAATACCCTCAATATATAGTGGTGGTTTTTCCCATTTCGGGGTCATCTTAAAGTTGGCGGTGGGTTCAGATTTTAAGGGTATTTATTGTCAAAGCCTGGATTAGGTGATCAAAGCTATCTGTGCTATAATTGTTGGCCAGTTGCTGGCGCGTCATTTTTTCAGCCTGGGGTGTCGAGTGAAGACAACAATGACTAAAAGACTCTGGCTATCACTGGGGCTACTACTGGGGATCGGAACGCTGCTCGTGTATTGGTTTACCAGCAAAGAGGTTCTCGCTGGCCGAGTTTACGATGAGCAGACGGCGGAGTTCATCGCCGGCGCGAACGTGGTCGCGGGACAGGTGGCCACTATCACTGACGGCAGGGGCTACTATCGCCTGGAGGGGATCGAGGGTGAGTTCGTGGTCTCTGTACAAGTCCCTGGCTACCGGCCGTTCGCGGAGACGTTTAAGGCGAGTGGGTTATTTACCAAAAAGTTCACCCTGGACATCGCCCTGCAACCCAATCGCCTTAGCGGAACGGTGTACGACGAGCTGTCCGGATCGCCGGTGGGTGGGGTTGTGGTATCGGCTGGCGAACTGAGCACGACAACGGATGCCCTCGGACATTACGAGCTACAGCGCGTCGTCGGCCAGCCGGTATTGATCGCGCAGGCGGATGGCTATTTGCCCTGGCAAAGCCAGGATTCCGTTGAAGGGAACCTTCTGAGCAGCGTCCCGCTAGACGTGACCCTGGTGCCCAACACGGTGACGAGCCTGGTCCGCGACGCGGAGACCGGTGCGGCAATCGAAGGTGCTACGCTTACCGTGGATGGCGGGGAGGTGCTGGCCCAGGGAGATGGAAACTACGTCCTGCGCCGCGTGCGTTCTGGAGCGTTGATCACGGTGCAAGCGCCCGGTTACCAACCGGCGGAGCAGGCATTTGCCGGCGGTGAGTCGTTGGCGATTGATCTCCAGCCGCGGGAAGTGACGCTCATCGTCAGCGATGCGTTCAGCGGGCGGCCAATTGCCGGGGTTGCGGTTACGGGCAGTGTACCCGTGGTGGAAACGAGCAATGACGGGCGGGTGACGCTGTCCCGGGTGGCGCCGGGAGAGACTATTACTGTCCGCGCTGAGGGTTATCAATCGGTGCAGACCGTTTATACCGGTGAGGAAAGCCTCTCCCTTTCACTGCGACCCACCAGCCTGCAAGGTGTGGTGCGCGATGTGAGCACGGGCCAGCCCATTGCCGGTGCTTTGATCTACGTGGACAGCAGAATAGTGGTCGCAGACGAAAACGGCGCCTACTTTATCCCGGATTTGCCCGAACAGCCGACGTTGGTGGTCAAAGCCGCAGGCTACCGCAAGGAACGAGTAGCGGTCTGGCAGCCTGCCGATCCGGTCATGGTGTACTGTCCCGACTCCGCCTTGCCCTGCGCTGACTTGATGCTTACCCCCTTCAAAGCCCAGGGCATCTACATCCCACTGGCCCTGCTTTCCCTTCCTGACCAAGTGCAATCTCTGATTGACATGGTGGACCGCACCGAGTTGAACGCCATCGTGGTGGATGTCAAGGGGGATCGCGGCTGGCTGGCCTACGACAGCCAGGTTCCTCTGGCCCAGGAATTGGGGATAGAGATTGGAGGTCTGATGGATCTCCAGGAGTTTCTGAGACTCTGTAAGGAGCACGAAATTTACACCATCGCCCGCCTGGTGATTTTTAAAGATAACCCGCTGGCCGTTAGCCGTCCTGACCTGGCAATAACGCGCGCTGATGGCACGATGTGGGTGGACATACGAGGCTCGGGATGGGCCAACCCCTTCCGTCAGGAGGTGGTGGACTACAACATCGCCATTGCCATGGAAGTGGCGCAAATGGGTTTCGATGAGATACAGGTGGACTACGTTCGCTTCCCTTCGGATGGTGATACGAGGACAATCGTCTACGAAGAGGCGGATAACACTATGGAAAACCGCACCGCGGCGATCAACAGTTTCCTGATGCAACTGCGGGCCGCGTTGCAACCGTGGCAAGTATTCACCTCTGTGGACCTCTTCGGTCTGACCGTTTCGGTATCGCCTTCCAGTGACATGGGCATTGGTCAGCGGGTGGACGACATCGCGCCGTTAGTAGATTACTTATGTCCCATGATTTATCCTTCTACTTACATCTCTGGCAACTTCGGGTTTGCGGAGCCGAGCGACCATCCTTACGAGGTCGTTTACCGGGCTACACAGGATGCGCTGCAACGCACGAAGACGAAGGTTCGTCCCTGGTTGCAGCATTACTCCTGGAAAGTGACTTATGAACTGGCAGAGTTTAGGCTGGAAAGACAAGCCGCAGAGGATGCCGGGTCCTGGGGATGGACCTTTTGGAACGCGGGAGGGCGGTACGATTACGAAGAGTTATTTGCTCCCTTGCCGCAGGAAGAGGTTGCGGAGGCAGTGCAGCCCCCTTGACGTGTCTGTGGGGAGCGAAAGGAGTAGTTTCCACTAGTTGTTGACATGGAATAGGCGTGTGTGGTGCATTTCTTGATTTTAAAAGAATAATAGTGTAAAATATAGAGAAGTTACTTCTCGCCTGACGGCATTTCCCCTGTAAATCTCGTACGGACGTTCCTGCAGGGGAGCGTCGCCCCTTTTTTCGTGGCAGTGTCTGTCGGAAGTTCAGCGGGAGATAAAGGAGGCACCAACATGGACATCGTTAAAGTGTCAGCTAGGTCCAGGTCAACGGCAGTGGCAGGGGCAATTGCCGGAGTCGTCAGGGAACATGGGCGCGCGGAAGTGCAGGCCATTGGGGCGGGGGCAGTGAATCAGGCCATCAAAGCGATAGCTATCGCGCGCGGTTATCTGGCGCTGGATGGCATTGACGTGATTTGTATCCCCGCTTTCGTGGAGGTGGACATCGAGGGTCAGGAACGCACGGCCATCAAATTCATCGTAGAACCGCGATGAGTGACAGCCCCCTTGATTCCACGTGCATAATTCCGCTGGGGATGGGGAAGCTGGCGGGGTAGCGTGATGGAAAATTGCGGTCATCGTCCTTGTGGACCGCGGCTCCACGTGATGCAGCTGCCGCAATGGATGCGGCTGCTAATGCCTGGCCTGAAAATTATCTGTGGAGCGGGGATCGGGTGGAAGAGCGTCAGGCGGACATCTTCTGGAATGTGACTTGGTGATAATGTCGCGTTCCAGCCAGGCCAGGTTGGTAGACGTAAGAGCCAGGCTCTTGCCGGAGGAGGTGATTTGTCGTCACCTCCTCCTTTTGCATTGTATTTCACGCCCGTTCAGCGTTTTCGCCTTCCGGGTCGAGAGCGGGTAGGGTGAGTGGGGACTTTGGCCGGTGGTTCGAGTTCACTAACAGGTAGCTCTATGGTGACTTCGGTCTCCGTTAGCATCACGCTGAGAGTCTCTTTGGTAAAGTTGACGGCAACCACTTCGCCCGGACCTTGCGAGGTTTCGATCCTTTCTCCCACGCGGGGAAGTTTCTTCATCATCTCGCTGTAGTATTCATTCTCATAACTCAGGCAACAGAGCAGCCGTCCGCATTGCCCAGAAATCTCTGACGGGCTTAAGGGGAGATTCTGCTGTTTGGCCATTTTGATAGAGATTGGTTGGAACTCGGCCAGGAAGGTGGCACAGCATAGGGGTTGGCCACACTCACCGTAGCCACCTATCAGTTTGGCTTCGTCACGCACGCCAACCTGACGCAGTTCGATGCGGGCCTGGAACATCCCGGCCAATTCTCGCACGAGGTTGCGGAAATCCACCCGCTGATCGGCGGCGAAGTAAAAGGTCAGATGTGAACCATCGAAGCTGTACTCCGCTTTGAGCACTTTCATGGGCAAGCCGTTCTCGGCGACTTTTTGACGACACCGCTCCAGCGCCTCCCCTTCCTGCAACCGATGGTATTCCATCTGCGTCAGGTCCCACGCCGTCGCGCGGCGTACGATGCCTTTGAGTTTGCCCGTAATATCTTCGCCTGGCACTTCGCGGAGTCCGATGGCAATCTGGCCTATCTCCTGCCCGCGGCTCGTTTCCACGACCACGTAGTCGCCTACCTCCAGGTCCTCGAAACCGGTGGGATCGAAATAATACGTCTTGCCTGCGTTCTTGAAGCGAACCCCTACGATTTGTGGCATGGGTGCAAACCTCTCGTTTCGCGTCGGACTCTACTGGTCTGGTTGTGTTACGGGCCAGTGGAGCATCAGATTCTCCAGCACCAGGAGTACATTGGCGTTATGTCCTAGTTGCCAGACGGCCTGACGCAGGGCTAATACGGTATTGTAAGCCTGGTCCACTGAGTAGCGATGGGCAGCATCTACCAGCTCTGCCTGCCGGTCCAGGTTGGTGATTTCCACGGCGCTCCCGCTGGCCAGTAGGAGCAGATCCCGCCACCAACTGAGCCATAGATCCAATGCCTGGCGGGCCTCGTCAGGGTTGTGACTGAGGCTGGCGGCGTAGGCAAAACGCTCCACTCTCCCCTGCGCGGACAGGGCTGCCATTTCATCAAGGCGCTCCTGGCGTTGGCCCAGGGACGCGGAATCGTCGGCGGCGTTGATCGCCCAGCCCAGCCGTCCCATGGAGAGGTGGGCCAGCAGGCGCGCCCGCTCGTCGTCTAGCCCACGCTCGACGAGAACTGCCTGTACTCGCTCCATCGGCAGGGGATACAAGGTGAGTATCTGGCAGCGGGAGACGATGGTCGGCAGCAGGACATCGCGGTCGCTGGTGGTCAGGATCAGGATCACGCGCGCGGGTGGTTCCTCCAGGGTCTTGAGCAGGCAGTTGGCGGCCTCGGTGGTGGCCAGCTCGATCTGGCGAATGACGTACACTCGCCGTCGCCCTTCCACCGGGGATAAGGCGGCCTCGCGCTGGAGTTCTCGTATCTGGTCAATCTTTATGCTGGTTCCTTCCGCCTGGATGATGCGCACGTCGGGATGAACGCCCGAGGCAATGCGGCGGCAGGAGGAGCAAACCCCACACGGTGGCTCTTCCCCGACGCAATTGATTGCCTGAGCGAAGGCCCGTGCCAGCGTGGTCTTGCCAATTTGGGGCGGGCCGCTGAACAGGTACGCGTGCGCCACTCGCCCGCTGGTCACGCTGCGCGCCAATAACTCAACTGCCCAATCGTGCCCCACGACCGGCCAAGTTCGGTGCGTTACTTGCTGTTCTGTCATCGTGGGGTTATTGTACCATAGATCGCTTCCCTTGTCCAAATTGGGCAGCAGGGGGGCGCGCAGGGGCGAACGGCTGTTCGCCCCACAGGCATCAAGTTAACGGTCACAGGGCTTCCCAGAGTTCCCCTCCCCTGGTGGGAGGGGCTTCGCCGTGAGCTACACCCTGAGCGAAGACGAAGGGGCTCAGCCGAACGGTTGGGAAGGGGGAAAGGGTTACGCCCTATGAGTGGTTGAGCACCTCTGTTCACCCCCTCCTAGCCTCCCCCATCAAGGGGGAGGGACTGGCCAGGGTCTGGCCACCCCGTTTACCCCGCTTAACTTGATGCGCATAGGGCGAACGGCTGTTCGCCCCTACTGCAAATCCGTAGCGGCGGCCGGCCCTGGCTGCCAGCTGACACAGCAGCCAGCCGCTACGGTGAAGAATTTGCCCCAGTAACGTCGGGGCTTACCCTCGACATCTGCATCGCCCGCAAGGGGCGATGCTACGGCCCTGCGGCAACCTCCAGAGGCGGCCCAGAGCCACGTCCCCAACTCGTGACGGCCACTTTCTGGCGGTTCGACAGCCGGGTTGGGATGTGGTATAATACGCGCCGTTCGCCCGGTTCCACCGGGACACAATCCATCGCCGGAGGTCTATACATGACTGCATCATCGGCTCATCGCCTATCGCCACCCAAACGCACGACCTGGATGTGGTTGCCTGTCCTGCTCACTCTCCTCGTCATCGTCAGTGGATGCACACAGGCCGCCACACCGTTCCCTTCGCCTGCTGCCACTGTCCAGCCCACGGATACCCTTACACCAAGCCCCTCGCCCACAGTTACACCTTTGCCCACTCATACTGCGACGCCGCGACCCACTGCCACCCCCACCTCGACGCTCACCCCCTTACCAACGCCTACCTCTACACCTACCACCGTGGTCCAGGCCAGCGCTGCACAGAAAGATACCGCCACCGCGTCGCCAACTCCATCCGCCGGTTCAGGGCTGACCGGCGGGGGATTGGGCAACCTGACTCCACCGACCACCGCCGGTACCTATGGCCAGGTACCCCTCGTAACGATAGGGGCGGACGTATGCCCGCTCACCGGGCTCAAAGTAGATCAGGCGAAGCTGGAACGGCGCCCGCTGGCGGTAAAAATTTCCAACGCACCAGCCGTCGTCCGCCCCCAGGCCGGTCTGAGCTTCGCCGACGTGGTCTTCGAGCACTATGCCGAGGGCAATCTGACCCGTTTCACCGCCGTCTTCCTGAGCAAGGACTGCGATAAAATCGGTTCCATCCGCAGCGCGCGGCTGATTGACCTGGAAATCCCGGCCATGTTCAAATCCATGTTCGCCTATTCCGGGGCCAGCGCCGGTGTGAAGGAGGAAATCCGCAAGTCGGACTTCTTCGACCGGGTGATCTCGCCGGATTTCGGCCATTACAATGCCTTTAAACGCATCCCGGCCCCTGGCAAGGCCTTCGAACACACCCTGTTCAGCGACACGGCCACGCTGTGGAAGGTGGCCGACGAGCGTGGCCTAAACGGCCGCCAGGACCTTGCCGGCTGGGCCTTCTCCGACGAGCCGCCAGCGGGCGGCATCCCCGCTACCCAGCTCCAGATCGTGTACTCGCCGCAGTACGCAGACGCCGAATACGCCTACGACGCCAGCGCCAGCGGCTATCGCCGCGCGGTGCTGGGCGCGCCCCATTGCGACGAACTCACCGGCCAACAACTCGTGGCCAAGAACGTGGTCGTCCTCTACGCACCCCACGTCGAATCCGCCATTCTGGAGGACACGCACTACGGCGGCCATTACTCCATCCAGATTCAAATCTGGGGCGAGGGATTAGCACGTGTCTTCCGCGACGGGCAGATGTACGACGTGCGCTGGGTGCGCCCCGGCCGGCACGACCTCGTCCGCTTCGTGGACGCCTCCGGGCAGACCTTCCCCTTCAAACCGGGCAACGTCTGGATTCAGGTCGTGCCTTTGGAGTTCAACGTCGCCGTGAATTAAGCTCTAGACTGAGCGTGAACCTTTTTCACCGTCAGGGAGTGCATTATTGTGAACCCTCTACTCTCTCTGATTCGAAGGAGTCACCATGATACAGAAAACAGCCGCCCGCGTGACCGAGAACGTGAAACGAGTAATCGTCGGTAAGGACGAGGTGATCGAGCTGGCAATGGTCGCATTACTCTGCGAGGGCCATGTACTCATCGAGGACGTGCCGGGCATCGGCAAGACCACCCTGGCCAAGGCCCTGGCCCGTTCGCTGGATTGCACTTTCCAGCGCATCCAGTTCACCCCCGACCTGTTACCCTCCGACGTGACCGGCATCTACTTCTTCAACCAGAAAGCGCAGGAATTTCAGTTCAGGGCCGGCCCGGTGATGAGCCAGATATTGCTGGCCGACGAGATCAACCGTGCCACGCCCCGCACCCAGAGCGCGTTGCTGGAGGCCATGCAGGAGCGGCAGATCACCGTGGATGGTGAGACTAAGCCCTTACCCCGCCCCTTCCTCGTACTCGCCACCCAGAACCCCATCGAACTGGAGGGCACTTTTCCCCTGCCGGAGGCGCAGGTGGACCGCTTCCTGCTCAAAATCAAAATCGGGTATCCCACCGAAGAGGAGGAGAACCGCATCCTGTTGCGCTTTGAGCAGGATGACCCTCTGGAGGCTTTGCAGCCGGTAGCGACTGCCGAGGAATTACTGGATTTGCAGGCCGAGGCGCGCCGCATCCGCGTGGAACGGTCGGTGCGCGAGTACCTGGTGCGCGTGGTGCGGGCCACCAGGGAACATTCCTCGGTGGATTTGGGCGTCAGCCCGCGCGGGACGCTGGCTCTGTACAAGACCGCCCAGGCGCTGGCCGCCATCCGTGGCCGTGACTACGTCATCCCCGACGACATCAAGGAATTGGCTCCCTACGTGCTGACTCATCGCATCCTCATCAGCCCACAGACCCGCCTGCGAGGCCGCACCCCCGAGGAAGTGGTCATGGAAGTGATAGACGAAGTACCGGTGCCGGTGGAGAAACTGTAGCTGATGATCTCCGAGAAAGATGTTCTGAGTCGAAAAGAGGCCACGGGCGCTCCCGCAAAGCGCGAGCAATTCACCGACATGCGGCGCGAGCAGCGCAGGATGCTGGGGATGTTCAACGATACCTGGATCGCCCTGGCGCTGTTCATCATCATTATTGGGCTGGTGGCCCACCAGGGAGGGCTGCTGGTGATCGCCGCGCTCCTGCTCACCGTGCTGCCGGTCGCCTGGCTGTGGAACCGTTACGCACTCAGCGGCGTGCAATACGAGCGGACGCTCAGCGAGAAGCGGGCCTTCATCGGCGAGACGGTGGAACTCACCGTGCGCATCGTCAATCGCAAACTTCTGCCCCTGAGCTGGCTGCACGTGGAGGACGACTTTCCCACCGCCGTACAAATTGACGACAACGAACTGGAGACTACCTCCCAATCGGAGCGGGGATACCTCTGTAACCTGCTCGCCATGCGTTGGTACGAACGGGTGAGCCGTCGCTATCGCCTGCACTGTGGGCAGCGCGGCTACTTCCAGTTGGGGCCGGCGCACCTGCAATCGGGCGACATTTTCGGGCTATTCTCCGCCAAAGCCACCGCGCCTCACCTCGACTGGCTGATCGTCTACCCGCAGATATGGCCCATCGAGGCCCTGGGACTGCCGCCCAAGGACCCCTTCGGTGAAGTCAAGGCCCGGCAACGCATTTTCGAGGACCCCAGCCGCACCATCGGCGTGCGCGACCACCAGCCGCAGGACAGCTTCCGCCACATCCACTGGAAAGCCACCGCCCGCCATCAGGAATTACAATCCAAGGTCTACGAACCCAGCACCTCCCACAACCTGGTGATTTTTCTCAACGTGGCCACCTTCGCCAAACATTGGGAAGGAACTCGCCCGGCCTTGCTGGAGCGCACGATCAGCACTGCCGCCTCCGTCGCCAGTTATGGAATCGAGCGGCGTTACATCGTGGGCCTGGTGGCCAACGGCAGCCTGCCCCACTCCGACCAGCCGATCAAAGTCTTGCCCAGCCGTAATCCGCGCCAACTGACCCGCATCCTGGAGATGCTGGCCGCCGTACATCCCCTGGCCACCGTCTCTTTCGAGCGACTGCTTACCGCCGAAAGCCCCAAACTGCCCTGGGGGGCCACGTTGGTCGTCGTCACAGCGGTGACGACCGAAGAATTGATGGTCACCCTCCTGCGGCTGCGCGAGGCTGGCCGCCGACTGGTGCTCATCTCTCTGGCCGACGAGCCGCCTGCCCGCGTGCCAGATGGCATCCTGACCTACCACCTGCCCCCGCCGCCCCGTAAACGAGGGCGCGTCACACCCGTGGAGGAGACGCTGAGGTTTGAGCCTTGCGAAGCCCAAACCGGGACCGGGCGACAAGGGGGGAATCGCCCATGAACGTACGCACTCTGCTCCCGCGCCTGGACTGGCGCCGCGAATTACTTCAACTCATGGTGCTGGCCATGGAGGTCTACTGGCTGTACCCCTGGGTTGCCATGCTGGACCAGTGGCTGACCGGCCAGGTGCGTTTTTCCTCACCACTCGAATTGTTTCTCCTGCTGGTGGGGCTATTGTGGGTCAGCCGCCTGTGGCAACGGCTACGGGTCGGCCTGGGAGGGCAACAGGCTCTTCTGATCCCCACTGTCCTGCTCAGCGCGCTGGCGTTGATCAAACTCCACCTATACCCCGCCTATCCGTGGTTCAGCGGCGCGTGGATCGCCGCTGTCGGCAACAGTCTGGCCCGCATGTCCGGCGAGATGCCCGCCGAAGCGGAGGTATTCGTCGTCACATTGTACTGCTGGTGGCGGGCGTTGAACCTGAGCCAGAAAACGTTGGACTCGGGCACAGTGGGCTTTTACTTCCGGGTCGGCGTGGCGGGTCTGGTGTGGTACCTGCTGGTCACTATTTTCGGGCAGGCGACGGACGTGACCCACCTGGCGTTCGCTTTCTCCTTTTTCGGGCTGATAGCCATGGCCCTGGCCCGCGCCCTGGAAGTAGACGCCGCGCACGAGGGCGGGCGCTCGCCCTTCAGCGGCCCCTGGTTAAGCATCGTCCTGGGAGCGGTGACCGGCACAATGATCATCGCCGCGTTGATGGCGATCATCATTTCCCGCCAGACAGCGACGGCCATCGGGGCCTGGCTACGTCCTGTCACCGATGTGCTCGGCATAGCTCTGTACTACGTCTTCATGGCCATCGCCTACCTCGTTCAACCGCTGATCCACGTGTTGACCGTCATTTTCAGCGAGGGCCTGCGCGAGATGCTCGGATCGGAAGAGCCGATCATTCAACCCCCTCAGCCGCCAAACCTTGAGGGTTTGCAAGGGGCAGAGTCTCCCTGGTGGCTGGGTCTGTGTAATTGGGCGG
>Ga0116202_10002466_pt1 | contig 11070 bp, 12 predicted proteins | sample LakKivw325mmetaG_FD_94479 | JGI IMG/M metagenome (GOLD analysis project Ga0116202, IMG submission 94479) | Anoxic lake water microbial communities from Lake Kivu, Rwanda to study Microbial Dark Matter (Phase II) - Lake Kivu water 325m metaG | ecosystem: Environmental > Aquatic > Freshwater >... | reverse complement strand
GTTCTGACATGAGTCTTGGTAATTCAGATCTAAAATAGGCAACAGATAACAAATCAACCAGACACAACTAAAATATCGAATAATGCCTTAACTATAAAAAAATTTGGTTTCTGTACCATGGCGGTATAAATTGTAACGTAAAAATTATCATACACGCCTTATGACGATAGACCAACAATCCGCAAATCTAGGACTAAAATTTTACCCACACTAACAGGAATTAATTACGCAGCAGGTTTCATAAACAAGCTTTAACTTTTTGGTTAATTATAATTATCCTAAGTCACGGTGTAACCACATTGAACCCCGGGCTGAATTTATCCATCATGCCCATGAGCTCCAGCAGCTTCACGATGCTTCCGTCGATAGTAATATTTTTTGACTTATATTCATCTTGGAAGTTGGCAGCACCTATAAGTATCTGGGTGAGCGTGGCGCGCTGCATGGTCACGGTGACATCGGCTTTATCCGAAAGCTTGCCGGACGTGTAAGTCAGGGCCGAGTTCTGGAGATTGAGGACATACTTCTCGCCGGTGTCGGGGAAGTCCCAGTTGATGACAATACGTTTGCCCTCGGCTTTGGGCCCGTTGAGGAGGATGCCCATCAAATCGAAACACATGGGCATGGTCATGCCCTTAATCATATCCGCACCCGTGCCGCCGCCGACCGGCCTCTGGCTGACGCCGTTTCGCAGCTCGGAGGCGCCAACCAGGTAGGAATTCCTCCAGGGACCCGATTCGGCCTGATAGCCAAGCTGCTCCATGGCGGCGGCTTCCAGATTGCGCGCTTCCTGATTATCGGGGTAGGCAAAGACAACATTATTCATCACCTGCGCCACCCAGCGGTACTCGCCCCTGTCAAAGTCCTTTTTGGCCATGGCGATAACGGCCTCGGGACCGCCCATGTAGTCAACGTATTTCCTGCCGGCTTCGACCGGCGGCAAGGGGTCAAGGTTGGCGGGATTGCCATCGTAGAAGCCGAGATATCTCTGGTAAACGGCCGCTACATTATGTTTCAGCGTGCCGTAGTAATTACGGGTATACCACTGGCCGGCCAGGCTGTCCGGCAGTTTAATGGTCTCGGCAATCTCATAAGGTGTGTAGCCTTCGTTCAGCAATCTGAGCGTCTGGTCGTTCGTGTACTTATATAAATCGCGCTGCTGCTCGAGGAAGGTAATTATCTGCTCGTTGCCCCAGCGGGGCCAGTTGTGCTGGGCAAAAAGCACGTCCGTTTTATCACCGTAAAGCTCGATGGCCTGGTTGATGCAGTTGGCCCATTTATTGGCGTCTCTAACCTGTGCGCCGCGCAGGGTAAGTATGTTATGCACCAGCGGGCAGGCGATCTCGGCGCTGTCGAAGGCCCGGAACTGGGGAAAATATATGGTCATCTCGGTGGGCGCCTCGGTGCCGGAAACGATCTGGAATACCATCTCCACGCCGTCAATGGTCAGTGTCTCACCCGTAGCTTTGATTTCCTTGGTTGGAGCAATAATGGTGGCTATTCCATCGGATTCAGCTTTTCCCAGCCCTATATCAACCAGCCCCTTTTCGTTCCTGGGCAGATATACACCGTACATGTAGTCCGCGCGGCGGCTCATGGCGGTGCCGGCCATTACGTTCTCGCTTATGGCATAGTCAAAGAAACCCTGGGAGGCAATCACCTGGACGCCGTTGTTCTGCACATCTTCTTCGGAGATAACGCCCTTAACGCCGCCGAAATGGTCGAGATGGCTGTGGGTATAGATGACCGCGGCGACCGGCTTCTGGCCCCGCTGCTGGTAGTACAGGTCAAGCCCGGCTTTGGCAGTGGCGGGTGTGGACATCGGGTCAATGAGGATAATCTTGCTGTCTCCTTCTATTATGGTCATATTGGCAAGGTCGAGGCTTCTTATCTGGTAGATACGGTCGGTGACCTGGAACAGGCCGTTATTGAGGTTGAGCCGCGCCTGCCGCCACAGTATGGGATTGACGGTTGATGGCGTCTCCTCTTGCTTTTCGAACTCGAAATCGGCGATGGAAAAGGCGGTGCTGCCATCGGCGTTTTTAATCACACCGTCAGGCAGTGTGGCGATGAAGCCGCGCTGGGCGTCGGCGAAATCCTGCTCGTTGGAGAGGTCGAGGCCCCTGGTGGCTTCCCGATTGGCTTTTATGGTCCATTCTGAGGCGTCCTGCGGCACAGACGAGGGAGACGCGACGGCAGGAGGCTTCTCAATCCCCTCACAGGCGGAGAACAGGGGGAATATCATTATTATTAGTAATAGAAGAGTTACAAGTCCGGTTCCTGAACGTTTTATCGCATGCATTGAAATACCTCCCTGATTTTTGAATTATTAACCAAAATAAGCTTTCGAAATGGCTGTTAACTACTTCGCCTACATCAGTTTTCAGAGGCATCACTTTCTATTTATCGTTGTGAAAGTTAGCTTGCTCCGCTGTTTAAAGATAATGGCCAATAAAACACTCGAAACTGGCATGATTATATCCCACGCCACAAGCCCCCAATACATGATATTAATATTCAAATTCAGTATATATCCGATCACGCCGCCAATTCCCAGAACTCCATTTATGATGAAAAGCCATCGAACCGCATTCTCCAATCTCCCCGAATTGAAAACCCAGGCAGTAAACAATGTGGCTAATCCCATAAAGCCATAACCGAGGATCTCGATAGCAAACATCATGGACAAGGGGTCACTCATGTCGAATGGAACTGTATAGAGGCCCTGTCGTACCAGGGTCAACTGTATGAAGTAATTGAAACTTATGAGTACCGCATATCCGATTGCAAACAGCATTCCCAGGCGGCTAAAAATCTTTCTCTCTGCCGGGGCATATTCATGGATGCATACCATCAATATCATGAAGATCGGGACAAGTAATATTCCCGATATCAGCGATGGCGTTTTCCAGGCAGCAGTGGCTGTGATTCCGGAAAAGATTACTACAACGGTAAATGCAATCGCTGCCCAGAATCCCAATAATGAAATATTTGGCTGTTCATCAGCCATAGCGATATTTCCAGCCATATCGTAGGCAATCAGCACATAATAGTCAAGTAGTAATCGCCCGGAATTATGAGACGATTTACAGGGTCGCTTTGAATTTGACCGGTCAGAAAGTGGATAAACTGCAGATGCTGCCCTCGCAATTAGCAGACACGTAGAAGCAGTTGTTTCCATAGTACGTATCTGGGTGTATAATTCGGGTTAAGTAAACGGTATACAACTTAAAGCAGGTGTGTGGATCAGATGCAGCAATCGTATCAATGCCCTAAATGCGGTACCCCGGTTGTGTTCGGGGCCAGGTTTTGCGGCAACTGCGGCTCGCAGTTAAACTGGCCCAATCAACAGCAAACGCAGCCTCCCCCACCGTATTATCAGTATCCACCGCAGCAACAATGGCCCGGCGGATACCAGCAGCAACCGCCTTATGGATACCCGCAGCAACAACCGCCTTACGGATACCCGCAGCAGCAACCACCGAAGCAGCAATCGAGCGTATGGCCCATAGTTATTGTGTTGTTAATAGGAATCGCATTACTAATTGTTGGAGCTATTTATTTAGTAACGCCCAAGTAATCCTCTCGGTCATTGCTCACAAGCCTACAGCTAGCCGCTCATTTACCTTTTGTTTCCAGTAGCGCCTTCTCAAGTATGCCAGTTATATCTTCCGAATCGAAGGGCTTGATCAGATAAGGCCTACCTGTCGAAGCCAAAAAATCGTGTGTGTCTGCTGTCATCATGTCTCCGGTTATGAATATGATATTCTTAACCGAAGCAGGATGCTTCTTTTTCATTGTCTCGTACAATTCTCTGCCGCCCATTCCGGGCATTTTAAGGTCAACAAGAAGCAGCTGGTAAGTACCCTTTATCAGCTTACTTAAAGCGGCCTTACCATCGGATACCGCCTGCACTCGATAACCATCAGCTGAAAGAATGCGTGTCAGCATAGAACGAATTGCCGGTTCATCTTCTACAATAAGTAGACTGCCTTTCCGCTTCTGCCCGGGCTGGCGGCGAGTCTTCTTTTGAGGCTTCTCTTCGGTAACCGCTGGTGCGCTTTCGGCAATCGGCAGCTCAATGCTGAAGGTGGTTCCTTTGCCCAGGGCGCTTTCAACGTAAATATTGCCCCCGTGCTCCGTGATGATGCCGTGACAAACGCTTAAGCCAAGGCCTGAACCGCTGCCCGCCGGCTTGGTGGTGAAGAACGGGTCGAATATTCTATCTACATTCTGTGGAGAAATACCCGGTCCATTATCAGAAATTGATATTTTTACACAGTCGCTGTCAGCTGCTGTGTTTACCGTAATTTTACCCTTATGTTTCATCTCAGCTATGGCTTGCTGGGCGTTATTCATTATATTCAATACCACCTGCTGGAGCTGGTTATAATCAGCTGATATAAACGGCAGGCCGGCCGCCATCTTTGTGTACAGCTCGATATTGCTCGTCCTCAATTTGTAGGTTTCCAATTCGAGAGTCCGCTCCAAAAGCTCGTTTATATCGACAAGTGTCCTTTCCGGCTTATACTGGCGGGCAAAGCGCAGCAGGTTCTGGACTATTTTAACCGTCCTCTTGCTTTCCTCGTAAATTTTCTGAAGATCATCCGACACATCCTGCGGAATACCTTTTCTGTCTGTCAAAAGTTGGGCATAACCTATGATGCCCGTGAGCGGATTATTTATTTCGTGCGCGACACCGGCGACCAGTTCTCCAATCGAAGCCAGATTCGTATTGACAAGCGCCTGTTGCTCCGCTTTTTTACGCTCGGTGATGTCGGTTAAAAGGTTCAGCATAGCCGGCTTTCCCTCCCAGACAATGGAAACGGAACTTATTTCAGCCCATTTGATATTACCCGCTTTATCGGAAATCCTAAATTCAAAGGTGGGAAGCACCTCACCTTTTAAGCCCCTCAAGTATTGCTCCATCACCATGTCCTGGTCGTCGGTATGGATGATATCCGCAAACGGTATTGACATAAGTTCTTCTATTGAATAACCGCTGAGCTCAGCAGTCTTGGGATTGGCGAATTTAAGCATGTCGTCCTGAGCCACAACAATGGCCTCGTTAGCGTTTTCTACCAGCAAACGGTATCGTTCCTCTGATGTCTTCAGGGCTTCTTCTATTCGCTTTCGCCCGGTGATGTCACGAACGATCGCCCACATGCCGGTGGGACCGCCAGCCTCGTCAGTCAATAAAAAAGTGCGCAGCTCAACCGGGAAGACCACTCCGTCTTTCCGCCGGTATTCCTTCTCATAGATATCAGAGTAGCCCCTCTTATTTACCTGCTCCTCAACAATCTTCGATTCCAGAGCATGCCATTTCTCTGGCGTTAGGGCGAGATAGCTAATTTTATTTAGTTCTGCATCAGAATAGCCCACCATTTGCCTGAAGGCTTTGTTAAACTCAATTATTTTACCGGCCGTATCAATGGCGACAAAGGCATCGGTCGTGGTGTCAAACAGGCGGTGGTATTTCTCTTCGGCCTTTCTGACCTGTACGGTCCGCGTTTGGACCTCCTTCTCAAGATAATCCTTGTACTTCTCTATGTCCTTCTCTGTCCTGAACAGATCCTCAAAGGACAGCAGGCGTTCCTTGGCTTTCTGAACCATCTCCCGGCCGGCCACAGCCACGTGACCAAGCAGCCTGACCAGGAGTATATTCCGGCCATCCAGGTGAATTGCACCGGCCTCGAACGTGGCTGCGTCCCCTGAGTCAAGTGTTTCTTCCCATACTTCAGACCACAATATCCGACCGGCTTCCTGCTTGCTCCAAAATTCCACGGCATCGATAACAAAATTGCCCAGAAATGACAGCTCATCCTCTATAGTTAACGTTTTCCCATCTATCTTTACATCACGGTATAAACGTCCACACCAATACGGCGCCTCACCTAAAATATTGAATGTACGGGCGCCGGTCTGCTCCAGGACTGCAATGTCAAGCGCTGTAAGAAGTCTGACTGGTAGAGAAGTATCCATTGGCTGAAGACCCTACGTACCTATCTGGAGTATTTTTCTGGCCAGTACCTCAAAGGCGTCGTTCACGCTCATACCCGTTTTGGCGCTCGTCCTGATTACATCCCAACCGTTCTGAATCAAATCAGCAATCGTGGATTCAGCAATATCCCATTTTCCTGCAAGGTCCCATTTGTTCAGCAGCAGCACACACGGTACCTTGCCCACAACATCCTGTGCTATCTCATGTATGTGCAAGGCCGCATCGAGCGTATTGGTGCGCGTCTTATCCGCTACCAACAGGTAGCCAGAGGCGCCGCGCAAATAAAAAGTCCGGATTTTATTATATTCGTCATTGCCCGCCAGGTCCCATAAAATTAGATTCACCGTCCGGCCGTCAACGGTAACCACTTTCTTGTCAACCTTCACGCCAATCGTCGCCTGGTATTTGTCGGAGAAAATATCCTCCACATAACGCCTTACCAGGCTGGTCTTGCCCACGGCAAAGGCGCCGAGCATGCATATCTTCTTCCTTACCATGCCGACTCCTTGCCCGAAACTTTCATATTTACCTCTGGTTGACAACCGCGGTCATCGGATAGCCGGGGACATAAAAACTCCGGCTAAGATAATCAATAAACAGACTACACCGGCAGCCACAATCCACCATATTAGAGACGGCTCCCGGTGTTTTTTATTTGGTTTGGCCTTTTTGGGAGCGGCTACCACAGCTGCCGCGGCTGATTTTTTCGCCTCGCGTTTGGCCTCGACCAGACAATCCTCGAGGTTATATCTGCTGGCTTCAAAAGGTGTAGCGTCTCCCTTAAACGATTGCAGCACCTGGCTTTGCTCAAACTCAATTTTCTCCAGAGCATCCTCCAGTTTACCCCTGTACTCCTGTGGCGGATTTCCCTGTATCACGGCGGCCAGCGCAGCTTGTGAACCCTGCTCAATCCACACAGTGAAATCCCCGACATTCAAGCTCTGCAGCAACTGATCTCCTTTAACATCGAATGAGTCACGCACAAAGTCTTGAATAGCCGTCAGCATTCCGGAAACCATATCCGGGTCTTTAACCACCGCTGATGGAGCTGCCACGTGCTGAAGTACCAGCCCGGTTTCCCTGTGGATGAGGAAAATTTGCTCCACCCGGTAGATGAGCGTGTGCAGTAGAACAACTTCGGCAAAAGGTTTCCCGGTGCGTATAGATTCCCATCTCCATTTCAAACCCTTCCAGGATAAAGCCGAGGTTAGAGTTTCGTTTAGAGACTGGACCATGGCACGGATTGATTCTGAAATGGCCTTCCTTATTGCCGGCCCAATGACGGGAAAGATGGCATCCGCCAGAAACTTGGGGTCTCTCCTGACAGAGTCTTTGATGGTCTGCTCTATTGTCGGCAAAAGAGCCTGAGCCAGCTTTTTATCCCTGGACGCCCTGATAACAATGGCTTCGGCAAGCACGCGGCTGATTTCATCGGCACGTATACCCGGGTCATCCAGCCGCTTCTTGAGTTTGGCCAGGTCTAATTGCTCGGGACTTAAGAGCAGCGAACGCAGATCGGCTAAATCGTTCCCGGTACGGGTGGGACTTTTGCCTCGCCGGCCGGACTCATTCACGGCTTGAATCCCCCACATCAGCCACATTCAGGTCGTGACTTAGTTTTACAACCTTTTCCAGGAGCTTTGAGACGGCGGCCTTGTCCACCTTTCCTTGGCTAAGTCCCTGTATGTCATTGTTCAGGTTAGACACATTCTTAGCCAGCGATTTGTCAAACTCATCTTTCAGCGCGTCGAGTTTCCTGGCGGTATCACTGCTTAAATCGGTCACATTCTTGAGCAGCAACTCTTCAAGGCGGGCGAACCTCTGGTCATACTCGTCTCGTAGGGCGCCGAGCTTTTTGGTAGTATCATTGCCTAAATCGGATATATTTTTGACCAGTAGTTCTTCAAGGCGGGCGAACCTCTGGTCATATTCTTCTCTGAGTCCGCTAATCTTTTTCGTAATATCATTGCTTAAATCGGATGTACTTTTGACCAGAAGCTCTTCCAGGCGGTTGAACCTTCTATCGTACTCTTCTCTTTGCGCACCAAAAGGATTTCCCTTACCCCGTCAACCCTACCCTGGTCTTCTGCATTTGTGGCTGGTTCTGCAGTGTCCCGCTCCGCACTGCCCTGGCCCTTTGGTTCCGAACCTCTTTTTCGGGTCTGTTTTACATCTTCCCTCACCGCCATCTTGCCATCGCCTCCTCTCGCCATATTAGAACTGACTTGAATTCGACTTATCTTATTTTATGTGAAGTTCGAGCACTTAAATAGTCTATTACCCCGATATTATCATTGTCAATACGTCGCAGTGTTACTTTATTCCCACCGGCAGTTGCCAGTATGTTCCATGAAGACAAGACGAAAACACCGCTTGAGGGGGAGGAAAAGCGCTGGCTACGGTATGCCCCTGGAAAGACGAGAGGGTATTTTGGTTCAGGGGATTAAGACCAACATAGAGGTTTACGGTTTGAACGCGGGCGGATAACCGTGAAATTCACCCGGGTCACCTTCGCCTAAAAAGACATCCTCGATTTTTACATTAAAAAGGTTGGCGATGCGGAAAGCCAGTGGCAGCGAAGGGTCGTATTTACCGTTCTCAATAGAGACGACCGTTTGCCTGGTCACGCGTAATTGAGCGGCCAGCGACTCCTGGGTGAAGTCGTGCATAGCGCGAAAGACCTTCAGCCTGTTCTTCATCTACGGCAGCCTACAACTTCCGGCTGTAATAGGCATAAAAACCTATGTGCAGCAGCAGTGCCACACAGATAAAATAGCCCATGGTGGTACCGAAGAAAACAACGTTCTCCTGTAAGCGGCTATGGAAAAGGGCAATGCCCAATGAGGCAAGGGCTCCCAGTATAAGCACGCTGTAGAAGGATGCCGAAGCGGCTTTGCCGCTGATTTGCGATATCCTCTCGTCACGGACTATCTCTTTATTGCGGCGTTCCAGGATAAGCGCCACCACAATGCCGATAACCACCGCCGCCAGTGCGATTAGCGGCGTTTCCGTAGCAATGGCAACTGCCACCGCAACGCCCAGCACGCCGGCTATAATCCACTTGTAAATTCGATACCTGCTGATTTGCATTCAAAAGCCTCCTGTACAGTATATTATACTTAATGTATAGCACACTTTACATATATTGTCAAGTATTTCACTTGGCTTCGCTATGGACCTGTTCTGCGCCGTGGGGGTCGGGTTGCTATACAATCGTTGGCTGCATATCTGAAAGGCTGGGGTTAAATGAAAAACCAATGTCCAATACTATTATTGACGGCGCCGGACATCCCCATCTCCGGCGCGCTGGATATCTAACGGTAATTCAGGCTACTTTATTCTTCCGCAGGCCATTTAAAATGCATTCTTAGCTGCACAGGCTTTCTTTTAGCCGGCTGATTTTTCTTGCTTCTGGTACGGCTGACTCGCTGCCTGATATGAACGGGCCCATTGGAAGGGTAAAGCGCCTCATTGTCGTATCGTGCTCTCCACATTTTGCGCCTCCATCCTCGTTATAATAATTATCCGCCGCGCAACGTAAAATAGTCATAAAATTGACTGTGGAGAGGTTGCAAATTTATGAAATTTGGTGGAGCTACAAACCCTCTTAATCTCCTTTTACCAAAGCGAGAAATTACGCTCGGGCGGGCTCGGTTTGTATGGTACCCCGGCCACGCAGGAGAACGACGGCCAACACCAGCACCCACAGCATCGGGGCATAGACGATTATGCGCTCGAAGGCTCCCATCCACGGGGTCGGCCCGGTGTCGATCCGGGTAGCCAGCATACCCGTGAGGGCGCCAAAGCCATACATAAGCACTATGGTCAATACAGAATAAATACGAAACCACTTGCCACGGGCGGCCGCCCCGAATCCGATGAATGCCGTCATCAATAGAACGGTCACGCCAGTCATAACTATGTGCATGGTGTCAGTAAACGACCTCTCGGCCCCGCGGAGATGCATGGGGAACGGCAGCCACAGGAATCCCACCACTCCCCAGACAGCCAGGAGGATTCCAGTAATGCGCAGCGAGCGCTTCTCACCGGCTGCCCTCCGGACGCCTATACCGAACGCAATTAGGAGTGGATTGAACAGGAAGCTCATGGCCAGCCAGAGCGGCCTGGTCGGAGCTCCGATAGCAGATAGTTCGCTGACGGCTTGATTGAGATAGCTGTAGCCCGGCGAGGTCATGGCGGCAAGTATGTCCGTGCTGATATAAAGCACCGTAGATGCGATGCCGCAGATGAGCAGGTTTTTTGTTATCTTCCAAGCTTTGCCATAAAGGTTCATCTTAAAAATCCCTCTCCATCTCCCTTTTTCTAAGCGAGAGGTTTCACACTTCGACTGGCTCAGGGCGAGCGGGGTTTCCCCGTTGTCATTGCGAGGTCCCGATGTTATCGGGACCGTGGCAATCTCATCTTTATTTACCGGCGTTGGTTTTATTGCTGAGATCGCCACGCTTCGCTCGCGATGACAGCTAAAATCCCTCTTAAACTCGTTTTCTAAGGGAGAAGTTTGCGTTTAAATGGATGGCTGTCTTCGGATATTTATACCATTTCTTAATTTAGCCATCAAGCCAAGGAATTATCAGTTGTATATCAGCTATTCATAAGCCAGGTGTCAAGCAGGCTAAATACGCCTCTTTTATACTGTTTATATATGATTAGGAGGGTAAAATGAAGAACAAAGCTGTTATTTTTTCGCTGGCATTTATCTTGTTAGCCACATTACTAGCCGCGGGCTGTACTAATTCATACGCAACTGAAGCGCAGGTCCAGGCCCTGCAGACCCAGGTCAACTCGCTGACCAATCAGTTGAGCTCAACCCAGCAGCAACTGGCTACGACTCAGCAGCAGTTGAATTCAACGCAGCAGCAGCTGGCCGACGCGCAATCCAAGCTGCAGCAACAGCAAAACACGGTGACATATTCACAGCCAGAGGTTATTTACCGGACTTATCCGTATCCGTATAACTATCCCTACAACTATTACTACTACGAATATCCCTATCCGTACTACTGGCCTCACTAGTAGTTTCACCCCCTCCCTGTCCCTCCCCCTTGAGG
>Ga0116202_10002464_pt1 | contig 11072 bp, 9 predicted proteins | sample LakKivw325mmetaG_FD_94479 | JGI IMG/M metagenome (GOLD analysis project Ga0116202, IMG submission 94479) | Anoxic lake water microbial communities from Lake Kivu, Rwanda to study Microbial Dark Matter (Phase II) - Lake Kivu water 325m metaG | ecosystem: Environmental > Aquatic > Freshwater >... | reverse complement strand
AAAATCTTGTCAATCCTTGACAATTCTTCTATCCATCTGATAACTTTAAAAAATAAGGTTTAAACATGCCGGGCAAGTGGGTTAAATTTTTCAGTCTTTTTCTTCTTTTATCTCTTAGCCTCTCTGTCTCTTTTCTCAAAGGCCAGGATCGGAATCGAGCCGCAGTCCCTGAGATCACTTTTATTGGCAAAGAGGAGACAAAGTGGATGGAGAAAAGGGAGATTCTTCTTCCCAGTATGGTGGCTCAAGGGGTTAAGGAGGAACCTTTGATCAGTGCTTTTGATTTAAGGGAGGAAACGATTGGACCGATGAGGAAGATGAGCCCCTCCGCCACCCAACCCGGTTGTGCCTACAGAAGCCGGCTCACCAGAGGATTGGCCGGAGCGGAGGAAAGAGATAAGGCCTACTATGAAAGGGGGAGGTACCACTATCTCGAAAGGAAGTATGAAGATGCCATCCAGAGTTTCAGGAGGTTGGTAGAGGAATACCCGGAGAGTCCCCGGAAAGGATCTGCCATTTATTGGATGGGAGAGGCAAAATTTAACCAGGGGAAGATGGTGGAGGCCTTCGCTTATTTTCATGAGGTGGTGGAAAAATATCCTGACAATGAATTTTATGCCCATGCCCTTTATTCCTGCGGGTGGATTCAATTGGTGAGAGGAAATTATGGGGAGGGGCAACAGTATTTCCACCGGGTCATTGATCTACGCAAGGATCACCCCATTGCCCAATCCTCACTCTTCTGGTCAGGATACTGTCTCAATGCCCTGGGACGATACCACGAATCGATCAAAGAGTTAGAGGCTCTTCTTCAAAGATATCCCGAAGGAATATGGAGGCCAGAGGCGGATTATCTGATGGGCGTGAACCATTTCAGGTTAAAAAGATTTCGGGAAGCGGCCAACCTCTTTCAGAATTTTTGGACACGGTATCCCAAACATCCCCTTGAAGAGATCGCCCGTTATGCACTGGCCTGGAGCCAGGTCTCTTTGGGAAATCACACGGAGGGAAGAAAGGCCTTTGAGGAGATCCTGCTTCGGTTCCCCGGGACCAGGTTTTCAGACCCCATCTTCTGGGGGATCTTAAAGACCTATCTTGGAAACGACGAGGTGGAGAGGGCCAATCAATTTCATCAAAGATTTCTCTCTTTTTTTCTTCTCTCTCCCTGGAGAGAACAGAGCCTTTTTGATATCGGGCAATACTATTTCGAGAAGAAGAATTATACAAATGCCATTTATACTTTCCGGCAACTCCTCAAGGTCTCTCCCGAGAGCGATCTTCAAGAATGGGCTTATTTTATGATAGGGGAATCATTTTTTAACCAGAAGGAATATCCCCGTGCCATTGATGCCTATCAACAGGTTCTCTGGAGCAAAAGGAAGACCTCCCTGGAGGATCAGGTTTTTATGAGGATGGGTTATGCCCACTTCTCCTTGAAAAATTATGATGGGGCCATCCATTATTGGGAGAGTTTGCTTAGTGATTTTCCAGGGCATCCGGAAAAGGTGGAGGTCCTTTACTGGCTGGCGGAAAGCCATCTCTTGAAACAGGATTACCGGAAGGCAGTGGGAGTTGTGGACCAGTTAAAAGGAGATCCTCAACTTTACCCCAGAGGATTGAATAGTCTGGGTTGGTACCATTTTCAGAGGAAAGAATGGAAGGAGGCGAATCACTATTTTCTCAAGATCCTCTCCGAATTTCCTCAATATCAAACCACTCCCTCCCTTTCCCTGATGGTGGCAGAATGTTTTTTGAATCAGAATGATTACTCCCAGGCCAGAGCCTATTTGACCCGACTGATTGATTTCCCTGAGGCGGATCAGGATAAAGAGAAGGCTTTGTATCTCTTAGGCTGGGTGGCCTACCGGGAGGAACGGTTTGACGAGGCATTGAGCCATTTTCAGGAGCTTAGGGATTTTTATCCGGCAGGGGCTTATGGTGATGATTCCCAGTACTGGATTGCATGGTCTCATTTCAGAAAGAAGGATTTTCCCAAAGCCATTGATGCCTATCAGCAGCTCCTCACCCAATACCCTGAGAGTCCCTTTGTTGCCGGTTCTTTGCTGAAAATAGGGGATGGGTATTATAATCTCAAACAGTATGGAAAGGCCATTGAAGCCTACCACCAACTGACGGCAAAACACCCGAAGTCCAAAGAAGCTCCGGAGGCTCAGTTCGGCATCCTCCTCTGTTACTTTCAGGAAAAGAGGTACGATGCATTTGCGGTAGGGGTCGATGCCTTTGTGAAACGATTTCCCAGTCATCCCCTGGCCCCTCAGGCATTGATCCAGTTGGGAGATTTCTATCAGGAATCTCGATTGAACGAAAAGGCGGCCAAAACTTATCAGGAGGTGGTCCGGCACTATCCGAATCATGAAGGAGCTGGAGAGGCGCAGTTTCGAATCGGTCTTCTCTTCAAATTGGAAAAAAGATGGAGTGAGGCGATCGAAGAGCTGGAGAAGTTCATCAAACACTATCCCAAGAATCATCTCCTCTTGGAGGGCCATTTGGAGGTCGCCGAACTTAATCTCCTTCTTAAAAATTACCCGAAGGCATTGGAACGATTCGATTGGGTGATGAAAAATCACCCTCAACCTCTTTTCGTGAAGAGGGTCTACTTGGGGATGGAGGAGGCCTATCGGAACTCCGGGAAGAGCGATGAGGCCATCAGGGTTCTGAAAGAATATATTGGAAAATTTTCCGGGGATGAAGGAAGGTGGGAGGCCTCCCTGAGATTGGGAATTCTTTATCACAGCCAGAAGAGATATGAAGAAGCCATTGCCATTCTTTCCTCAGCCATACAGAGCCCGGAAGAGCAGGTTTCAAGCCAGGCCCAATTTAAATTGGGAGAGGTTTATCAGGAAGTCGGAAATAGGGAGCACGCCATTCTCCAATTTTCTAAGGTCCTCTACCTTTACCCCCATCTCCCGGAGATGATGGAGGGGGCACTCCTCAAATTAGGGATGCTCTATATGGAAGAAAAGAGGTTTCACGAAGCCAGACAGGTCTATCAAAAACTCTTTGAGAGGACCAAACGGGAGGAGAATCGCCAGTTGGCCAGGAGGATGCTGGACCTGATTCAACAAAAGGTCATGCCCTGATGAAAAAAGTGTCAAAAAGAAAGAAAAGGGTCCTTCTTTTATCAACACTCCTTGTGGTGGCCATCGGTTTCTGGCTATGGCTCTTCTTTTTTACACCCCATCTTCAGCCTCACCTCCGGGAGACCTGGAGAAATTTCACCCGGGAAGGCAGAAGAATCCTGGGCTGGGGAAAAAGTGAGATCCCTCTGGAGGAGAAGAGGATAAGGGAAGAGGTGATCCTCAAGAAGATGGAAGAGGCCAATGCTCAGCAGGACTGGAGGGCACTCGCCCCTGAATATCCGAGTTTGAAGAAGACCGAAGCTCCAACCGAAGAAGAGAAGATGAAGGCTTTAAGAAGTTCTCCGGAGTTCAAGGAGATTGAGAAGGAATGGAATGAATATGTGAGGAAGAAAGAGGACTCCCTGCTTCCGGAGGCTCAGGTTCCCTCTCCCAGAGAAACAGGTGATTGGCCCCGGTTGGAGGATAAGGCCACCCAGAGAATTATCGGGAGGCTTTTGGCATCAAAAGAAAAGATCCCCCAGGTAAAACCCCTGGAAGAAAACCTCCGGTTGGGGATGAAAGGGCCTCTCGCTTCAAGAAAAATAATCATACGGCCTCCCCTTCCTCAAGTCCACATTAAGATAGAGGCAGAGGTTGAGATGACCCTTTGGGTATTGCCCAACGGGACCGTAGATCGGGTCATTCCCTCGATGAAAGGGGATATGGAACTGGAGCGAATCGCCATCCAGTATTTGAAACAGTGGCGATTTGCCCCCCTGATGAGGGATCAGCCTCAGGTGGAGCAGTGGGGGACCATCCCGATTAAATTTAGGCTTCAGTAGAAGGACCATGGGTCAAAGATTTTAGATTTAAAAAACTGAGATCTTAAATTTGAAATCTGAAATGAGAAAAAAACATCTCCTTTCCTTGTTTCTTATCATCTTTATCACTCTTGGATTTTTCACCTTTTTCGGTGATAAAGGGATTTTTCACCTTTTTAAATTAAAGAAGGAACTGGTTCGGATCAAGGAGATCAATCTCAAAGTGGAGGAGGAGAATCGGAGACTGAAGGAGGAGATCAGACGCCTCCAGCATGATAAACGATATATTGAAGAGATCGCACGCAAGGAGCTGGGGATGGTCAGGGAGGGAGAGGTCATCTACCAATTTGATCTCCCCACCCCGAAGAAGGAGAATTCGAAATGAAGGATGAGGGGCAGATGAAAGACCTTGTGGACATTGATCTTCGAGTGAGATATGCCGAGACCGATCAGATGGGAGTAGCCTACTATGCCAATTATTTAGTCTGGTTTGAGGTCGGCCGGTCAGAACTCTGCCGGGGGAAAGGGTTCCGCTACGTTGAATTAGAAGAGTTAGGATATCGTCTGGTGGTTGCGGATGTTCACTGCCGGTATAGAAATTCCGCCAGATATGATGAGGTCGTGACGGTGAGAACCCGTCTGAAAGAAGTGAATAAGAGGATGGTCACTTTCGGCTACCAGGTCCTTCGTAAGGAAGGGGAGGAGGTTATTGCCGAGGGTGAGACCCGACATATCTGTGTCGATTCGAATGGTAAGACCAAAAGCCTTCCCGAGAAGTTCCTGAATTGCCTCCTCGGATAGTTTTTCCAATCCCCCCACCGGGTCTTTCGATTCGTCAGGGTAAGCAGGGACAATCTTTTCTTAATGGCTAAGAAAATAAAAGTTTATGGTATAAAGGCAAAGGCAAAGAGGCCGGTTTTGTCTTTAGGTAGAGGCAATGGTTTTAAGTGATTAGACCTAACCCATTGACCTTTCACCAAACCAGCTTCATAGCCCTAACCTCTTAACCTTGCCTAAAAGTTCATTTTCATCCTTCGCGGGTGGCATAGCCCTTATGAAGGATTCCATTGAAAATTAAGTGACGATAAGGTAATGTTTCAGCAATGGAAAGTCCGAAAATTTTAGTGTTAAGATTGAGTGCGGTGGGGGATGTCATTCGCACCCTGCCGGCGGTTCAAACATTAAAAGCCCACCTTTCATCTTCCATCACCTGGATGGTTGAAGAACCCTCAGAGACACTGCTGGAAAGCCAACCGGAGATCGACGAAGTGATTCTTTTTCCAAGAAGGCGATGGTCAGAGGGGATGAGGTCTGTCCGGAAGATCGGAAGGACTCTCATCGAAATGGCGAGATTTACATTGACTTTAAGAAGGAAGAAGTTCGATGTGGTACTTGACTTTCACGGGATCCTGAAAAGTGGAATCCTTTCTTTTATCTCAGGGGCTTCCCGCCGGATAGGCTTTGAACGGAGATCGAGCAAAGAAGGGAATTTCATCTTTTCAAATATTAAAGTGAGACTGTCAGAGGATAGGATCAGCCGGTACCAGCGGAATTTCGCTCTTTTAAGAGGAATGGGTCTGGAGATTAAGGATTATCATTACCAATTTCATATTCCCTTAGAAGACAGGAAATATATTGAATCTTTTTTCAATCAATTTTCGACCCTTTCGGGAAAGCCTGTGATCGGAATTCATCCTGGTTCGAGTCCAAAGACCCTGTATAAGAGATGGATGCCTGACCGATATGCAAGGTTAGCAGACAAGTTGATCCGCGAATTGAAGGCAACCGTCCTCTTCACCTGGGGGCCAGGGGAGTTGGAAGGAGTGAAAGAGATCCAGCGGAAGATGAAGGAGTCCTCGATATTGGGCCCTTATACGGAGTCTTTAACTCAATTGGGAGAAATCTATCGGCATTGCGATCTATATGTTGGTGGAGACACAGGACCGACACATATCGCCTCCTTAATGGGTGTTCCGGTGGTTGTCATTTTTGGACCCACTGATCCGATTGTGAATGAGCCTCTGGGGTTTCACAAAAAGGTGAGAAAGGAAGTGGGTTGTAGTCCATGTCGGGACCGATCTTGCAATAAATTAACCTGTTTAAAGGCCATAGAAGTAGAAGATGTTTTTAAAGCAATAAGAGAGATTTTGCATATAACTAATTGAAAATATGTTATTATTGACGGGGAAGTCGGCTGAATGCCCCGCCTTGTAGGCGGGGATAGAAGCCGACAATATTAATGAAACTACCTTAACCCGAAAGCCCCGCCCTGTGGGAGGGGAGCTTTACTTTAATGATTTAATAATATAACCTTTGTATTAAATTTATAAAAAAATGAAGGGTTTTAGAATAGATTTAGATGGGGTGAATCGAATATTGGTTAGGGGTGTGAATTGGGTAGGGGATAGCATTCTTTCCTATCCCGTACTTGAAGCCTTAAGGAAGAGGTTTCCCCGTTGCCAAATCGCTGTTCTCGTCCCAAACCATCTGGTTGATTTATGGAAGACTTCACCCAGTGTGGATGAAGTCATCCCTTTCCCAGAGAAGAGAGGGATGAAGTCTTTATGGGAGGATTTAAGGGTCGGTCGTTCCTTAAGGAAGAAAGGGTTTGATCTGGCTCTCATCCTGCCCAGGTCCTTTCATTCAGCCTTCCAGGTCTTTTTGGCGGGGATTCCAATCCGGATGGGTTATGAGAACAGGGGCAGGTCAATCCTTCTCACTCACAGAGTTCCTCGAACAGAAGAAGCGCTTCGCTCCCATCGGGTTCACTATTACCGAAAACTGATGGAGCCCTTTGGAGAGATGGGAGATCTTTCCTTCCCCCGTCTCCGCCTCAGAGATGAGGATAGAGAATGGGCTGAACAGACTTTAAAAGAGTTGGGGGTTTTAGACGGAAGACCATTGATCGGCATCAATCCCGGCGCGACTTATGGGTTAGCCAAATGTTGGCCGCCAGGCCGATTTGGGGAATTGGGAAAGAGGCTCTCACTGAAATGGAAGGCGACTGTGCTCATCTTTGGCAAAAAAGAGGAGCAGGCGATAGCTGATGAGATTCTCCGGGTTTCAGGGAAAGGGGGGATCAGCTTGACTGGAAAGACCGGTCTCCTTCAACTGGCTGCCCTCCTCGAGCGATGCCTCCTTCTGGTAACCAATGATACCGGAACGATGCATGTTGCCACATCCATAGGAACTCCGGTGGTCGCTATTTTCGGCTCTACCGATCATCTCACCACAGGTCCCTGGGGAGAGGGCCATATTATAGTGAGAAAGGAGGTCCCCTGCAGCCCCTGTTTAAAGAGGGTCTGCCCCATAGACCATCCATGTATGGAGCTCCTTACCGTCGATGAGGTGGAGGAGGTGGTTGATAAGAAATTGAAGGACTTATTGAATAACGAAATTCTCTGCTTAGCGGCAGGCAGGCAATCACCAATCATCAAATAAGATCCAATGACCAATGAGAAAAATTCAGAACTATTTTTACGGGAAAGTCGGCTGAATGCCCTGACTTGTAGGCGGGGAGCTTTATTTCGTCCGATAATTGGAATTTGGTGATTGGTTATTATATTCTGGCGGTTTCGATGATGGCAGATGAGATGGTTCGTAAGCTTCCCATTTCCGTTTATGTCCTGACCTTTAACAATCTCAGGACGATTGAACATTGTTTGAAAAGCCTGAATTGGGCTGAAGAGATTGTGATCGTTGATTCCTTCAGCACGGATGGGACCTTTGAGATCTGCAAACGATATACCGATAAGACCTATCAGGTTGAGTTCAAAGGCCATCGGGATCAGTATCAATATGCGGCAGGCCTGACCACTCGAGATTGGATTATGTTCGTTGATGCCGATGAGGAGGTTCCTCCGGAACTGGTGGAAGAGATTCGAAGGGAGTTAGACAGGGAGACAAAGGAGGCAGTCGGCTTTTTCATTTACAGGAGAACCTACTACCTCGGGAGATGGATCCGATACGGGGGGTGGTACCCGGATGGGGAGATCCGGCTCTACCGAAGGGATAAAGGAAAGTGGGAAGGAGGACTCCATGCCAAGGTGGTCGTTGAAGGAAAGGTATCGGTCCTGAAGAATCAATATCTCCATTATACCTATCGGGACATTTCAGATCAGATTCAGACAATTGATCGGTATTCCAGAATTGCCGCCGAGGATATGGACCAGAAAGGGGAACGGTTCAGTCTTTTTAAGCTCCTCTTTCATCCACCTTTTCGGTTTGTCAAGGAGTATCTCTTCAAATCTGGATTTCGAGACGGTTTGCCCGGTTTGATTATCGGAGTATCCACCATGTTTTATGTTTTTATTAAATATGCGAAGCATTGGGAGTCGACCATTTCGAGGAGGCACAATGAAAACAGGTCTTGAGGAGGCCTTCAGAGGGAAGAAAGTGCTTGTGACCGGAGGATTGGGATTTATTGGATCGAATCTTTCCATCCGGTTAGTGGAGTTGGGTGCAAGGGTGACGATTGTCGACAATATGATGCCCCGCCTGGGGGGAAATCTCTTCAATGTGGGAGAGATTACGGATCGCATCCATATCAACTTCAGTGATGTCAGGGACGGACATTCCATGGATTATCTGGTGAAGGAACAGGAATATATCTTTCACCTGGCCGGGCAGGTGAATCATGTGGACAGCATTCGAAATCCCATTCAGGACCTGGATATCAACTGTCGGGGCACACTGGTCCTGCTCGAATGCTGCCGGAAATATAATCCCGACACCAAGATCGTCTTTGCCGGTACGAGGGGGGAGTATGGTTCCAGCGTGAAGCTACCCGTAGGGGAAGACCATCCCACCAATCCCAAGGGCATCTATGCGGTGACCAACCTCTCTGCGGAAAAGATGGTTCTGGTCTATGATGACGTCCACAGGATTTCAGGAACCTGTCTCAGGATCACGAATACTTATGGACCCCGGCATCAGATGGCACACGATGAATACGGGGTCCTCAACTGGTTCATTCGGAAAGCCATTGGCGATGAGCCCCTTCCTGTCTTTGGAGATGGGCGGATCCTGAGGGATTTCCTCTATGTGGACGATCTCGTCGACTGCTTTTTAGAGGTGGCGACCTGCCCAGCGGCTTATGGTGGGGTGTTTAATGTGGGGACAGGGATCCCGATCAGTTTCATTGAACTTGCCAAAAAGATTGTGGAGATAGCAGGTTCTGGGAAAGTGACCTTCACAGAATTCACAAAGGAGCGGAAGGAAGTGGAGCCCGGAGACTATTATACGGACATTTCCAAGATTAAGCGGATCGTAGGCTGGAAGCCAAAGGTCAGCCTTGATGAAGGGATTCGGAAAACGGTCGAATTTTATCATAAATATAAGAAGGAGTATTGGGGTTGAAAAATTGCGAAATGCGGAGTGTGGATTGCGGAATATGAAAAACAAATTACAAATCTTTCTATCCCGCACTCCGAATTCAGAAATCCGCATTTGAGGTAAGGATGGTTCCCTTCATTGATCTGACCAGGCAATACAGGGAGATTGAGGACGAGATCCTTTCAGCCGCAAGGCGGGTCTTTGAAAAGGGACGGTTCATCCTTGGCAAGGAGCTCTCTGCCTTTGAGGAGGAATTCGCCCGTTACTGCGGGGTTCGATATGGAGTGGGGGTAGGTTCAGGAACCGATGCCCTCTATATCGCCCTGAAGGCGGCCGGTATCGGGAAGGGCGATGAGGTCATTACTGTACCTCACTCCTTTGTATCCACAGCCCTGGCCATTTCTTTAACCGGAGCCGAACCGGTTTTCGTGGATATTGATCCGAAGACCTGTCATATGAACCCGAATGCATTGGAGGATCTTTTGAAGAGCCGGATGAAGAAGAAGGGGGGGAACGAACCCATCAAAGCCATTCTTCCTGTCCATCTCTATGGGCACCCGGCGGAGATGGACGCCATTATGGAAATATCCAGACGTTATCATCTTACTGTCATTGAGGATGCCTGCCAGGCCCATGGTGCGGAGTATGGAGGCGGGAGGGTAGGGTCTTTCGGAGCAATGGGTTGTTTCAGCTTTTATCCAACAAAGAACCTGGGTTGTTATGGGGATGGGGGGATGGTGGTGACCTGCCATAAAAAATTTTACGAGAGGCTTCTGCTCCTGAGGAACTATGGAGAGAGAAAAAAATATCACCACACCATTAAAGGATGGAACAGCCGTTTGGACGAACTGCAGGCAGCAATTCTACGGGTGAAATTGAACCATCTGGATCAATGGAATGAAGAGAGGAGGCAAAAGGCGTTCCTTTACAGGAAATTGCTTGAGGGGAATAGCGTCCTTTGCCCGATCGAAGAAGAGAATAGCCGGTCGGTCTATCACCTCTTTGTCATCCGGACAAAGAGGAGGAGTTCCCTCCAGGCCTTTTTAAAAAAGAAGGGGATCGAAACACTCATCCACTACCCCATTCCCATCCATCTTCAGAGGTCTTTTAAGGAATTGGGATATCGAAGAGGGGATTTTCCGATTACGGAAAGGTGTTCCCAGGAGGTGTTATCTCTTCCTTTTTTCCCTGGGATCACACCCCCGGAGATTAAAGAGGTGGCCAATCAGATACGAAAGTTCATCAGGACAAAAGTAACCCATTAACAATGAAGATTTTGCACCTCTTTAGTGACTGGAAATGGACGGGTCCCTCCGGACCGATTGTAAACCTATGCAAAGAATTGGAGAGAAGAGGGCACGACGTGACTCTGGCTTATCGAAGACCTCCGTTTCCCGTGGAAGACAGTTTAGAAAAGAGGATTCTTGAAGAAAAAATTCACGCCACTGATCGCTTTCGCCTGAACCGACCGTTCAGATTTTATTCCCCTTCTTCGATCAGTGATAATCTCTCCGATCTGTTCAGCCTTACAGGTTATCTTCGTTCAGAAAGGGTGGAGATACTCAATGTCCATCAATCTCACGACCATATCATAGGAGGGATTGCGGCAAGGAGGTCCCATACCCCTGCGGTTGTTATCCGGACAGACCACAAACGGGATCCCCTGAAGCCGAGTCTTGGAAACCGTTTTCTCATCTCAAAACTGTGTGACGGGATGATTACTTTTTCGGAGAGGGCAAGAGAAGAAGATGCCCTCCATTTTGAACTTCCCATGGAAAGGGTTTGCAAAGTGACCCCTGCTTTAAACCTTGATCAGTATCATCCTCAGGGGAGTTTT
>Ga0116202_10002463_pt1 | contig 11074 bp, 9 predicted proteins | sample LakKivw325mmetaG_FD_94479 | JGI IMG/M metagenome (GOLD analysis project Ga0116202, IMG submission 94479) | Anoxic lake water microbial communities from Lake Kivu, Rwanda to study Microbial Dark Matter (Phase II) - Lake Kivu water 325m metaG | ecosystem: Environmental > Aquatic > Freshwater >... | reverse complement strand
GTATTACGGGTAAGCCGTCCCAACGTTACTTGATATAGCGTATAGTATATAAACAGTAAACATGTGGCCCATCTTTGGGCCTGTAGCTCAGCTAGGTAGAGCATCTGGCTTTTAACCAGGTGGCCAAGGGTTCGAATCCCTTCAGGCCCGCCTTTCCTCACAAGGAAACGTAGGAGGAATGTAGTATCGCAGCCCCGCCAAAAAAATATTACGACATATTAGGACATAAGCTGGTCCCAGAACATACAATATTAACTGAGAAAGAGAAAAAGGAGCTGTTGGAGACATACAATATTAAAACCGATCAACTCCCACGTATTCTTGCCAATGACCCAGCAGTGCTTTCCACAGGGGCGAAACCTGGTCAGATTGTGAAAATAACACGGAAAAGCCCGACAGCCAAATATGCGATCGCGTATCGATTGGTTGTTGAGAGCGATACCTCTGAGAGTTTTGTCTTCGCTGAACCGACTGAGGAATTCAGTAGCGCAAGCGAAGAGATGTAACAGGGGATTATGAGGAGTATTTATGAGAGAGCTTGTTGATGCGTTTTATAAAGAGCGAAGTATAGTTAACCATCAGATCGCTTCCTATGATGATTTTTTACGACATCGTCTTCAGCGGATCGTCGATGGGACAATCATTGGTCAAGAAGAAGAAGGAATGAAACGAGGGTACATCTACCCTGAAATAGAAGGATACAAGATTAAATTCGGGAAAATCAAAGTAGGTCTCCCCCAGGTCAAAGAAGCAGACGGCACAGAACGACCGTTGACTCCCATGGAAGCGCGTCTCAGGGATTTAACCTATGAAGCTCCAATCGAACTGGAATTCATCCCGGTGAAAAACGAAGTCGAGTATGAGCCTGAGACAGTCCGCGTCGGTGAACTCCCCATTATGGTCAAGTCCCTCCGATGTAACATCTCACATCGGGTTTTAGAAGAAAAAATGGACCGACCTCTCAGTGAGGATGAGTACCGCAAGGAACTGCAACAGATGCAGGAGGACCCCTTGGACCCTGGCGGGTATTTCATCAGTAACGGTACTGAGCGAGTATTGATCACCGTAGAAGATCTTGCGCCGAACAGGGTTCTTGTCGAACGATCAAGTCGATACGGAACCGATGTCGAGGTCGCAAAGGTGTTCTCCCAGAGGGAGGGATACCGAGCGTTAACCGTGGTTGAAAAACGAAAAGACGGTATGCTCATGGTCAGTCTTCCCACCACCTACGGACAAATACCACTGATTGTGTTATTACGAGCATTAGGCATGGAGAACGACAAAGAAATCGTCGATGTCATCTGCGTAGACCCAAAGATGGAACCCTATGTTCTTGCAAACATCGAGGAATGCGCAAAGGAATACAGCATCGCAACAAAAGAAGAAGCTGTCGCATACCTTGGGAAGAAATTCGCTGGTGGTCAGGCAAAGGAATATCGTGTGAAACGTGTCGAGACCATCATGGACAGACATCTTCTTGCTCATCTCGGCAATGACCCTGAAGACCGATTGAAAAAAGCTATTTTCGTCGCTCGTATGGGAATGGCGGTCCTAGAGCTTGCGCTAGGAAAACGAGAGCAGGACGACAAGGATCATTACGCAAACAAGCGTCTGAAACTTGCTGGGGATCTCATGGAGGACCTCTTCCGGGTCGCGTTTACTGCATTATGCAAGGACCTTAAATATCAAATAGAACGCATCCATGCGAAAGGAAAAGAAATCAAGATAGCATCATCATTACGTTCCGATGTGCTCAGCCAACGTATCCACCATGCGCTCGCCACAGGAAACTGGGTTGGCGGTCGCGCAGGAGTCTCACAGCTTCTGGATCGAACCAGTAATCTTGCGGTTCTGAGTCATTTACGACGAGTCACCTCTCCCTTAACAAGGTCACAGCCACATTTCGAAGCCCGAGATCTGCATTCAACACAATGGGGACGTCTTTGTCCCAACGAAACACCCGAAGGACCGAACTGTGGTCTTGTCAAGAACCTTGCATTAACCGTCGAAATCTCAGAGGGTTTCGGAGAAAAAGAAGTCGAAGCCGTCTTACGAGAACTGGGGATTAAAGAGTTAACAAAACATGTCACTGGCGCCCGTGTGTATCTCAACGGAGACCTCATCGGGATGCATCAGAACGGTGCTGACCTTGTCAAAAAACTCAGAGAAAGACGACGACGAGGGATGCTGAGCAATGAAATTAATGTCACCTACGATATCGAAGGAAACGATGTCATCGTCAACTGTGACTGTGGTCGATTAAGACGACCATTGCTTGTCGCTGAAAATGGAAAACTTCTGTTAAACCAAAAGATACAAACTGAACTGAAGGAATCAAAGAAAAAATGGACTGATCTAATCAACGATGGGATCGTCGAGTACATCGACGCAGAAGAAGAGGAAAACGCCCTTATCGCCTTACGAGAAGAGGATCTCACCTCAGATCATACCCATATGGAACTTGACCCGATGTGCATCCTTGGGATCGGTGCATCACTTGTTCCTTACCCAGAGCATAACTCCTCACCTAGGATTACCATGGGGGCAGGTATGGGAAAACAATCGCTTGGTTTTGGGGCATCAAACTACCGCATCAGACCAGATACCAGAGGTCATCTCCTGCATTACCCGCAGATGCCATTGGTTCAGACGCATCCAATCCGCTATATCAAATTCAGGGAGCGACCCGCAGGACAGAACTACATTGTCGCAGTCGCCTCGTTCCAGGGATACAACATGGAAGATGCGCTGATTATGAGCAAGTCAGCGATTGAACGTGGACTTGGTCGCAGTACATTTGTCCGCACCTACAGCAGCGAAGAGAAACGATACCCTGGTGGTCAGGAGGATCATTTTGAGATTCCCAACCCGGATTGCCGAGGCGTCCGTAGCGAAGAGGCATACAACAACCTTGGTGAAGACGGGCTGATTTCCCCAGAATGCAGCGCAAATGGTAGAGACGTGTTGATAGGCAAGACATCACCACCTCGATTTCTCGAGGAGCCAACGGATTTTCTGACACCACAGAAACGCAGGGAAACATCAGTCACAGTCCAACATGGAGAAGGCGGTGTCGTTGACAAGGTCATGCTCTCAGAGTCAGTGAACGGGTCCCGGATGGTGAAAATAAAAGTCCGGGAGCAACGCATTCCTGAACTAGGTGATAAATTCGCTTCAAAACATGGTCAGAAAGGAGTCGTTGGATATGTAGTATCCGCAGAAAACATGCCCTTCACCGAAGATGGCATGTCACCAGATTTAATCATCAATCCTCACGCCATCCCCTCGAGGATGACGGTCGCTCACGTTCTTGAGATGATAGGCGGGAAAGTCGGGTCACTTGAAGGACGAATCGTCGATGGCACTGCTTTTAGCGGCGAACCAGAAGACCAACTACGATCCGCCCTGATACGAAATGGATTCAACCATGCTGGAAAAGAAATCTTCTACGACGGTCTCACAGGACGTCCATTGGAATGTGAAGTGTTCGTCGGATGTATCTATTATCAGAAACTCCATCACATGGTCGCCGGTAAAATCCATGCACGATCACGAGGACCGGTGCAGATCCTCACCAGACAACCCACTGAAGGACGAGCCAGGGAGGGTGGTCTACGGTTCGGGGAAATGGAACGAGACTGCCTCATTGGTCATGGTGCATCGATGGTCATCAAAGACCGTCTCCTAGATGAATCAGACATCACAATGAAATACGTCTGTAACACCTGTGGTCATATCGCGATGATTGACCGTCATGGACGGTTACATTGCTCTATCTGCGGTGATAAGGCAGACATCTACCCAGTGGAGATGAGTTACGCGTTCAAACTATTAATCGATGAGTTGAAATCACTTGTGGTGGTGCCACGGATTAAGCTGGAGTCATTGGTGTAGGGGGTTAGAAAAATGGCGGGACGAAGTATCACAAAAAAGATTGGGGCGCTTGAATTTTCAGTATTATCACCAAATGAGATACGCAAGATGAGTGCGACAAAGGTGATTACCGCTGATACATATGATGATGATGGGTTTCCTATCACGATGGGGTTGATGGATCAACGTCTCAGCGTGATTGAACCGGGATTACGTTGTAAAACCTGCGGGCTTAAGGTAGGAAAAGACAAATGCCCAGGACATTTCGGACATATCGACCTTGCGATGCCAGTCATCCATGTCGGGTTTGTCAAGACCATCAGGAACTGTCTACGAGCGACCTGTCGGAAATGCGGACGAATCATGCTTTCCGAGAAAGAATTAGAGGAACATCGAAAGACTATCATAAAAAACAATAGTGAGGGACGCGATAACGCATATATCTTCAAGATGATTATTAGCACCGCGACAAAGACAGAAGCCTGTCCACGATGCGCAGCGATGAGTGGGAAGATCGATCTGGATAAACCAACCTCATTCCGGGAAAACGGTAAAAAGCTCACCCCAACGGAAATCCGGGAGTGGCTTGAGAAAATCCCTGATGAGGATCTCCCGTTACTTGATATCAATGTTCAATCGGCACGACCGGAATGGATGGTTCTTACCGTGTTACCAGTACCACCGGTCACCGTACGACCATCGGTCACCCTTGAATCTGGTGAACGATCAGAGGATGATCTGACCCATAAACTCGTTGATGTGATCAGAATCAATCAGCGGCTTCAGGAGAACCGTGACGCAGGAGCGCCTCAGCTGATCGTCGAGGATCTCTGGGAGTTGCTACAGTATCATGTGACGACTTATCTGGACAATCAAACCTCAGGTATCCCACCAGCACGACACCGTTCCGGTAGACCATTGAAGACCCTTGCGCAGCGGTTAAAAGGAAAAGAGGGGAGATTCCGAAGTAATCTTTCCGGGAAAAGGGTGAATTTCTCCGCTCGGACGGTCATTTCCCCAGATCCTAATCTCAGCATCAACGAAATCGGTGTCCCCGTGGAGATAGCACGGGAGCTGACAATCCCGGTACGGGTCACCACACAGAACCTGGAATGGTGTAAGAATCTGATTAAACAAACAGCAAAACCTGAGAAAACAGGGGAGCTTTACCGGCCGCATGTGAATTATGTTAAACGATACCGTGAGGGCGTAGAACAACGCATGAAGGTCACTGAGAAAAACGCTGAGGACATCGCTGAGAAACTGGAGCTTGGTTTTATCATCGAACGGCAGCTGATGGACGGGGATATCGCCTTGTTCAATCGTCAACCATCTTTGCATCGAATGTCTATGATGGCCCATCGTATTAAAGTGATGCCGAACCGGTCCTTCCGATTCAACCTTTCTGTCTGTCCCCCATATAACGCTGATTTTGATGGCGATGAGATGAACCTGCATCTCCTCCAAGGGGAAGAGGCGAAAGCTGAGGCTGAAATCCTTATGAAAGTGCAGGAGAACCTGATGTCACCGCGTTTCGGTGGCGTTATCATCGGGGGTCTGCACGATCATATCTCCGGTTGTTTCCTTCTTACCTATAAAGACAAGACATTCTCAAAAGAGAAAACCTCTGAGATCCTCTCGACGTTCAAATACAAAGGGAAGTTCCCTGAGGTCCATGAGGTCAACGGACAGAGTGTTGTATACGGGAGAGACATCTTCAGTGTTTTGCTTCCAAAGGACCTCACACTTGAGTATAAGGCGAAAGCCTGTTTTCACTGTGAAGTCTGCAAGGCTACAGAATGCCCCTACGGCGCGTACGTTGTTGTGAAGAATGGGAAGTTGAAGCAAGGGATCGTCGATGAGAACAGCATCGGGTCGTTCAAAGGCAGGATCGTTGAAAGAATCATCCGGGACCATGGGACGGCTGCAGGCAGGGTGTTCATCGATGACGTCACCAGACTAGGCATCGCGGTGGTGACCGTAATCGGGTTTACCACTAGCATTGATGATGAGGACATCCCAACCGAGGCGAAACGACAGATCGGGGAAGGCTTGCAGAAAGCACAGAACAAGATCAACACCTTGGTCACCGCCTATGAGCATGGCGAACTGGAATCCCTCCCTGGCCGAAGTCTTGAAGAAACCTTGGAGATGGAGATCATGCGAGTCACCGGGCGAGCTAGAGACATGGCTGGTGAGATAGCAAGTAAATACCTTGGATTGAACAACAGCGCTGTCATCATGGCGAAATCCGGTGCTAGGGGATCCATGCTGAACCTCTCGCAGATGTCCGGATGTGTCGGACAGCAGGCTGTCAGAGGGGAACGTATCTCCCGAGGATATAAATATCGGACCTTACCGCATTTCAAAAAGGGAGACCTAGGAGCCAGTGCAAAAGGTTTTGTTGCCAATAGTTACAAGAGCGGGTTAAACCCCACGGAGTACTTCTTCCATTCAATGGGAGGCAGAGAGGGTTTGGTCGATACCGCAGTCCGTACCTCCCGGTCAGGGTACATGCAGCGTCGTCTCGTCAATGCCCTTGAGGACCTTAAGGTCGAAAGCGACGGGACCGTGCGGCACACCGGTGGTGAGATCATCCAGTTCCGATATGGTGATGACGGAGTCGACCCGACACGGAGTACAACCGGTAAAGCAGTGGACCTCGACCGTATCATCTATGATGTGAAGCAGGAGGGATAAACCGATGGCAAAACTGTTCTCAAAAAAGAAACCTGCACCCAAGAAAACTTTGAAAAAATCCGTTAAAACCAAACAGAAACCTGTTGTTCCTAAAACAAAAAAACCAATCGAAAAACCAGTGGTGAAAAGTAAACCCACACAACCTAAGAAACAACTCAAAAAGGCAAAAACCACCCCTGAGAAGAAAAAACCAACGGCAACAAAAAAGGAAACTGTTGAGGTTGTGAAAAAACCAGAGAAAAAGAAAGAGCCGGAGCGGACATTTCTTCCCCCACCAAAAAAATCAGATGAAGAACCAAAGGAATATAAATCGATACGAGCAGACGTGCAGAAACTGCTGAAAAATCACTTCCTCCCTGTTTCTGTTATCGATGGAATCGTCGAACGAGTAGCAAAGGATAAAACCCTGCAGGGAAAACTGAAAAACATCGTCGAAAAAGCCCTCGAGGAGTACGCAAAAAACCGAATCGATCCCACCGAAGCCTGTGGTATGATCAGCGCACAAAGCATCGGTGAACCAGGAACCCAGATGACGATGCGTACCTTCCACTACGCTGGAGTCGCGGAAATCAACGTCACCCTGGGGCTACCAAGATTAATCGAGATTGTTGATGCACGGTCCACCCCATCTACACCAATGATGAATATCTACCTGCGGGATGAATATCGAATAAACCCTGACCTGGCAAAGGAGATCGCAAACAAGATTGAGATTACACGGCTTACTGATGTCGCCGACATCGAGATGGATCTGATTAACATCATTATCTTTATCAAACCAAACAAAAAGACGATGGAGAAAAAAGGAATCACCATTGATGATCTCTTGGAGCGAATCCAATCGCTTCGGAAGCTGTCTGCAAAAATAGAAAAAGACACTATTAAAGTGACCTTGGACGAGCCAGGTTACAAAGTAATTCAGAACACCAATGAGACCTTGAAGAACCTGAAGATCAAGGGGATCGATGGGATTAAACGTGTCATCATACGAAAGGAGCCGAACGAAGGCTACGTGATTTACAGCGAAGGCAGTAATCTTAAGGAAGTCTTAGATATCGAAGGCGTTGACCCTTACCGAACCACCACAAACGACATCCATGCGATCGCACGGGAACTTGGTATTGAGGCGGCTCGTAACATGATTATCCAAGAGGCATATGCCACGCTCTCAGAACAGGGGTTAAACGTTGATATGAGGCATATCATGTTAGTGGCTGATGTGATGACTGCTGATGGGACGGTCCGGGCGATCGGTCGTCATGGGGTGAGTGGTGAGAAAAGCTCTGTGCTGTCACGTGCAGCCTTTGAGATCACTGTCAATCACCTGCTGCTGGCTAGCCAGCGGGGTGAATCCGATGAGCTAAATGGTGTGGCAGAGAACATCATCGTTGGTCAGCCTGTAAACCTTGGCACTGGTGCCATTGAACTTGTGATGAATCCAAAAAAACCAAAACAGAAGGGAAAGTAAATGGTAGACGTAAACAAAGCCTTAAAGGATGTATCGAAGAAAGGAAAAATCATGATCGGGGAGAAACAGACGAAAGCGGCAATTCAGAAAGGGACCGCAAAACTGGTGGTTTTAGCAACTAACTGTCCAGATAAAAAAACCATCACGACCCTCGCAAACCACCAGAAAGTGCCACTGTTCAGCTACCAATCCACTGGCGTCGACCTGGGGTATTCTTGTGGGAAGAACTACTCGGTCTCCTGCCTTGCTGTACTTGAAAAAGGGGAATCAAATATCCTACAGCTTATCACGAAAAGGAAATAACCACAATGGCAGAGATTATCCTTTCAAACGAGACCGTTCAATATATCAATCTTGCATCGAAGTATTCTGGGGCAGGCATCAGAGACTGTATCGTTGAGGATGACCGTGTTGTCTTCATCGTCGAGAAGGGACAACTGGGCATAGCGATAGGAAGCAAAGCTAAGAACCTGGAGAAGCTGCGATTGCTTTTTAAGAAAAACGTCAAGTTCGTCGAGTTCGATGACGATAAAACAAGATTTGTCATGAACCTCTGTAAACCCTATGATGTCAAGAAGGTCAGTTTTGAGGGAAACGACGATGCAAGCGTCGCCCGGATAGAGGTCAACCCAAGAGACAAGTCAAAGTTGATCGGAAAAGGCGGACGAAACATCAACTTGATTCGGAAGATGGCTTCACGCCATCATCAGATTAAGGACGTCCAGATAGCCTAAAAAAACCATGTAGGAGTTACTCTTTTAAAGGGTAGTCTGTTGCAGAATGATAGGGGGCTAAGCGTGCGCATACGAGCTCATCCTATTATTGATTTTCAGAAACGAAAAAAACTTCCGTTCTATTTCCAGAAAAAGAGACTCATAGGTGAAGAGGGAGACACCATTGCCTCAGCGTTACACGCGCAAGGAGTTCGAACCCTCACCACTAGCCTTACATATGAAAGCCCTAGAGGGTTTTTCTGCGGCATAGGGAAATGCTCCTCCTGCCTAATGCGTGTAAACGGTATCCCAAATGTTCGGACGTGCATCGCACCGTTAAAGGAAGGTATTACCGTCGAGATGCAAGAGAAACTAGCGGAGTTGCCAGATGCAATTTTTTCAGGAGAACCAACAAAAACACTGAATATCGATGTACTGATTGTCGGTGCCGGCCCCGCTGGTCTTTGCGCAGCCATCGAGAGTGCCACACAAGGAGCTTCAGCATTACTCGTTGATGAGAACCAATGCGTGGGAGGTCAACTAGTCAAACAAACCCATAAATTCTTCGGCTCGAAACAAGAACGTGCTGGAACCCGCGGGATCCACATAGCAAAAGAACTAGAACAGGAGCTACAAAACCTGCAACACCAGGGTAAAATCCAGCTGATGACCGATGCAACTGTTATTGGGTATTACGAAAGCGAAAAGAAACATCGATTCGGTGTCGTGAAACGCTGCGAGTATCAAAGCACGTTGTATGATGTCCGGTGTGACGCGGTGGTTCTGGCCTGTGGCGCGATGGAGAACATGCTGCTGTTCCCAGGAAACGATCTCCCTGGTGTGTATGGTGCCGGTGCGGTACAGACGTTAATGAATGTCTATGGAGTCAAACCAGGTGACCGGGTTCTGATGGTAGGGGCCGGGAATGTTGGCCTTATTGTCTCCTATCAGCTTTTACAAGCCGGGATCGCAGTGGACCGGGTCGTGGAAGCAGCACCCACCATCGGGGGATATAACGTGCATGCCGCCAAACTACGTCGATGCGGAGTACCTATCCTTACATCACATTCCATTAAGGAAGTCTATGGTGATGGAAAGGTAGAAGGAGCCGTTGTCGTAAGACTTGATGAGCACTGGAAGCCAATAAAAGGAAGCGAAGAGAACGTTGCATGCGACACGATCTGTCTTGCTGTAGGATTAACTCCCTCGACACGGTTACTCTCCCAGATAGGAGCGACCTTGGAGTTCATCCCAGAAGCAGGCGGGTATGTCGCAGTACATGATGCATCGATGCAGACCTCTGTGAAAGGGGTCTATGTCGCAGGCGATGCATCTGGCATTGAAGAAGCATCAACCGCGATGATCGAAGGTAAAATCGCTGGTCTTGCAGCAGCAATCCAGCTAGGTCGATCCAAGAACAAGAAATTACTTGCAGAGTATCGAAATGAACTTTCTCAGCTCCGAGCAGGTCCCTTTGGAGAGAAACCACGGATAGCAAAAGAAAAAATAGCAAAACACGCAGAGGTGCACCATGCGTGAGTATGAGAAGACTGGTATCCTTTCCTTGAAAGATCTTCAGATACCGACAAAGAAACAGCTTGAGAAAGGCGTCGCGATCCTTGAATGCGTTCAAGAGATTCCCTGTAACCCTTGTGTGGACTCTTGCCCAGTTCATGCGATTTCTATGAAAGACATCAACGCACCACCCTTGAATGATTTTGACAGATGCATCGGGTGTACGAAATGTGTTGGGGTATGCCCCGGGTTGGCGATTTTTGTTGTGAAGATAAAAGATGATAAAGCATGGGTGACGCTCCCCTATGAATTCGTCCCAGAACCGAAAAAAGGAACCGTAGTCAAAGCATTAGACAGGACCGGGAACGTCAGGGGAAATGCACTTGTCACAAAGGTGATTAAGCAGGGAAAAACACATGTGGTGACCATTGAACTTGAAAGCGGTTTAGCCATGGATATCAGGAACATAAGGGTTGAGGTATGAAGCGAAGCATTGTTTGCCGATGCGAGGATATCAGTGAAGAGGATGTCATAAGAGCGATTAATGAGGGTTATACCGATATCGAGGAGCTGCGCAAGAAACTCAGGATAGGGATGGGGCCCTGTCAAGGACGTGTCTGCATCCAGCTGGTCGCCCGCATCCTTGAAAAAAAAACCGGTAAGAAAATAAGTAAGATTCCGCTTCCAACCGTGCGACCACCGCTGGTTCCTGTCTCTCTTGGAACACTGGCTAGTGAGAAAGATGAAAAGTAAGGCAGATGTCGTCATCATAGGAGGCGGTGTAAATGGCTGCTCTCTTGCGTAT
>Ga0116202_10002461_pt1 | contig 11081 bp, 7 predicted proteins | sample LakKivw325mmetaG_FD_94479 | JGI IMG/M metagenome (GOLD analysis project Ga0116202, IMG submission 94479) | Anoxic lake water microbial communities from Lake Kivu, Rwanda to study Microbial Dark Matter (Phase II) - Lake Kivu water 325m metaG | ecosystem: Environmental > Aquatic > Freshwater >... | reverse complement strand
AGTCCAACAGCCCCATGCTACGATACGCTAACCGCTGTTTTTCGGGTATTACCGACCCGACCGTCTTTGGCACCCATTGATTCTACAGCACTTGCGTGATGAGTAAACCGCATAATCATGAACATGAATGCAAAGCGTGTATGTCGTTGTGCGGCGGTTGCCCTGTGCGTCCTGATGGCGGCCTGCGGCAGCAGGTCGACTTCTGCCCAGCGGAACGACCGGGAGCAGCTTCGTCCTGAAACAGCCGCCTCCGTGGCTCCGCCAACTGCAAGCCGCAAGCCGCAAGCTCCGGAGTCCGGCTTGAAGCTTGAAGCCTCGGACGTGAGGCTGCTGTCCGACGCGGTCAGGAAAGCGTTCCCGGCTGCGCGCTCGTCGCGCAGCGTATCCCAGCCGTTTCCTCACCGGGTCGTAGCCGACTCCTCCGGCCGCGTGCTGGGGTACGAGGTCTTCTCGGACAGCGCGGACGTCACCGGCAGGGGATATGCAGGCATGGTTCCGGTCCAGGTCTTACTGAACGCGGCAGCCAGGCCCGTGCGCGTCTACGTGCTGGACAACTGCGAGACGCCGGCCTACCTCGACATCGCCCTGGGCGGTGGCCTGCTTGAGCGGTTGCTGACCTATGACCCGGCCAAACCTGATACCATCGATGCTGTCACGCTCGCAACCAGCAGTTCCAGGGCCGTCATTGCCGGTGTCACCGGAATCGCAAAGCGCGTGTCGAGCGAGATCAGTCACCCCTAAAGCCGATATTGAACCACAGAGAACACTGAGAGCACAGCGCGGCCTCGGCGGCCGCAACCGAACCGAATGGAACCGCCGATGAACGCCGATGAACGCAGATACGGTTCCGAACCCGGGCCGCCCATCGGTGTTAATCGGCGTGTATCGGCGGCTGAAATCCGAACCGAATGGAACCACGGATGAACACTGATGAACACGGATGAAGTTGGAGGCGGTGGCCCGACCGAAGTTGGCGACCTCAGGACAGAGGCGGGAATCGGAAACATCGTCGCGGAAACGATGTTGTTGCGTGATTGTGGTACAGAGGGTACGCAGTTGAATCCGGCCCTCACCCATCTCTGTGCGCTCTGTGGTTAGTCCTGTCTCGGGTCTGGGGAGTCGCGGGTCTCGTTGACACGCTCGCGCTTCCCGAATAGAATATGTCCCTGTCGGAGCCCAACAACCTGAATCGGACTCTCCTCCTGGTAAAGCCTGACGCAGTCGGGCGGCATCATGTCGGTGATATCATCGGCCGGCTGGAAGCAGCCGGCTTCGAGATTACCGGCCTCGTGATGAGGAGGGTGAGCCGCGAACTGGCAGAAGGGTTCTATGCGATTCACCGGGGCAAGGAGTTCTTTCCCGGGCTCGTGGAGTTCATCACTTCCGGGCCGCTGGTCGCGGTGCGGCTGGAGGGGGAGAACGTCTGCCGCCGGGTCCGCGATTTCATTGGTGTGACCGACCCGGCCAAGGCTGCCCCGGGCACCATCCGTGCCGATTTCGGGACATCAGTTCGACAGAATGCGGTTCATGCATCTAATCCGGAAGAGGACGTCCGCCGGGAACTGGAGTTCTTCTTTCCCGAGACGGACGCTACCAGGAGGTAAAGTGAGGAAAGCACTGCTGTGCTTCGTCATCCCGCTGCTGGCTTTTGCCGGCACGATGACCCAGACGTTCACCTTTTCCCCGCAAGAGGTGAGATTCAGCAAGGCAAACGGCTATGACGTACCTGACCTGCGCGGCTACGTCTCGACATCCGCACCGGGTGAGCCGATTATCCCGCAGGCGCTTGTCACGTTCGTGGTTCCGTCGAATGCCACGGTGACGAACGTTGAGGTCGTGCGGTCGGAGAAGGTTGAACTGCCCGGCACGTACAACCTCCATCCGGCGCAGACCCCGCGACCGCTGAGCGCCAGGACCGAGCCTGAGTTTGTCGGGCCGGACGATGGAATTTACGGTTCGAGCTCCGCTTGCCCCGGCAGGCTTGTCGAGTTCGGGTATACCGGCACCAAAACCGGGTACCGGCTGTGTGGAGTGAGCACGTTCCCGCTCCAGTATGCGCCGGCGACCGGCAAGGTGACGCTTTTTACCTCGCTGACCTTGCGCGTGACTTACGAAGAGGACTCCTACGCGGCGACGCCGCTGAGCCGGAAGCAGATTGCCGTCGCGGCGGCCGAGTTGCGGAGCTTCGTCGCGAACGCGTCCGACATCGTCAAGTTCGCGCCGCCGCTGCGTGAGACTGACCCGAATGACGCCGAGTACGTCATAATCACCGCGGACAGCTACGTCTCGACCCTCCAGCCCCTGGCCGACTGGCTCTCGCGCAAGGGGTACAACACGGTCTTCAAGACTGTGAGCTGGATTACCGGCGCGTACCCCGGGTACGACAACCAGGCGAAAATCCGCAACTTCATCATCGACTACTACACCAATCACGGCACCATGTGGGTGCTTCTGGCCGGGGCCCATTCGGTCATCCCGGCCCGCCGCGGCCGTTCGGTCATCAATGACGAGACCGGCGACATCCCGGCCGACCTGTACTACTCCGACCTCCAGTGGTCGTGGGACGGCAACGGCAACCATGTCTACGGCGAGGCCGCTGATACGGTTGACTTCTACGCCGATGTTTACGTCGGCCGCGCGCCGATTGCCAGCGCGGCCAATGCCCAGACACTGGTGAACAAGGTCTTCGGGTACGAGAAGGCCCCGAACGCCGGGTTCATCAAGAAGGCCTACCTGCCCTGGGTAAACCTCTTCACCGGATACACCGGCGAAGCAGTGTCCGACACCATCGCGGGCATAACGCCCGCAGGCTGGACCGACACCAAGGCTTCTTCGCCGTCACCGTCGGCTTTCCAGTCTCAGGTCAACGCCGGATATGGGGTCTGCCACGCCGCGGCCCATGGCGACGACTACGGTTTCTACACCGACTACGGCAATCCCATCTACACGACGACTCAGGCCGGGGCCCAGACCAACGGCATGGACAAGCTGATTATCATGAACTCGATGGCCTGCATCTCCGGCAACTTCGAGAACCAGTCCTGCCTGTCGGTGACACTTGCGAACAACGCCAACGGCGGCTCGGTGGCGAACATGATGAACTCGCGCTACGGCTGGGGCACGCCGCCGTCGTTCGGCCCCTCGGAGCGGCTCTGCACGCGGTTCTACGACTTCTTCATTCAGCAGGACTCCTGGCAACTTGGCGTGGCCCACGCGCGCGGCAAGGACGCCTATGCGCACCTGCCTCAGTCCCAGCAGGTCTGGCGCTGGTGTTTCTACGACTACAACCTGCTGGGCGAGCCGGCGATGCCGGTCTGGAGCGACGTGCCGGGCAGCCTGGCCATCGCCGCGCCTGACTCGATGCCGACCGGCGCCTCCAACCTGCACGTCAACGTCACAAGCGGCGGCAGCCCGGTCAGCAACGCCTGGGTCGGGCTCTGGAAGTCGGGTGAGGTCTGCACCCGCGCCCTGACCAACTCCTCGGGCGACGTTGACATCATCATCTCGCCTGCGACCGAGGGCATGTTGTACGTCACGGCCTACGCGCAGGACAAGCTCGCCGCCACCGACTCGGTCAGGGTTTACACCGGGTCGGCGATGCCCTACATGAGCGTGAAGGGCTTCTACGTGGACGACGGCGGCAACCACCAGCTTGACCCGGGCGAGACCGTCGACCTCCTCGTCACGCTCCATAATATCGGCAGCGCGCCGGCGACCAATGTCCAGGGCATGCTGAGCGAAGGCTCAACCTACATCACGGTTCCGGACTCGACCTCGTCCTATGGCACAATGAACGCGGGCGACACCTCGCGCGGCGACCGGTTCCAGGTCACGGCCGCGGCCAACACCCCGCCCGGTTCCCAGATTCAGTTCACCTGCCATGTCACCAGCGACCAGGGCTCGTGGGACCCGACGTTCACCCTGTTTGTCGGCGTGCCGCCAACCCCGGGTGCGGTGGTAATGACCCACGATACCGGATACTGCAAACTCTCAGTCACGGCCCTCGGCTCAATCGGCTATGACGCCCCGCCGGCGCTCGACGCCGGGGTGGGCTTCAGCTACCCCAAGGCCACGGCGAGCGAACTCTTCTACTCGAGCCTGGTCATGGGCAACAGCGCATCCTACATCGTCGACCGCTACTACGGCAACCCGGCCACCAACTACAACACCGACTTCCGCATCACCGACAGCCTCAGAGCCGTCATACCGCCCGGTTCGGGCGACGAGCACTTCCGCTGCACCATCAACGACGGGGGCCATTCTGCGCCCAGGGGCGTGACCGTTACCCAGCACTCGTACATGACTGCTGCCACCGGCTACGACGACTTCGTCGTGCTGGTGTACGACTTCCACAACGGCGGCGCGAGCTCGGTTGACGGCCTGTATGCCGGCGTGTTTGCCGACTTCGACATCGGGTCGGCCCCGACTACGAACCAGGCCGCGGCCGACACCGTGCGCCGCACCGAGAGCATGCGCCAGGCGAGCGGAGCCGACCCGACCGTCGGCGTCAAGATACTCGACCCGACAACGTTCAGCAACCTGTCCGCCGTCGACCACAACCTCTACGTTTACCCTGACACGGCGATGACCGAAAACATGAAATACCGGTTCCTGAACGGCGGCATCGTTCTGCGCAACTCCAACCGGGCATATGACTGGTCAATCTGCGCATCGGTCGGGCCGTTCGACCTGCCGGTCGGCGGCGACTACCGGTGCGCGTTCGCGTTTGTCGGCGGCAACTCGGCCGCGAACTTCGCGGAGAACGCCGACTCGGCCCAGTCCTGGTACGACAACATGCTGGGCGTGAGCGAGAAGCCGGGCGTTAGCCAAATCCGTGACGCACAGGGGCTTACCTGCGTACCCAACCCCTTCAGCCGCTCGGTGCAAATCAGCTACAACGTGCCCGTTGCCGGGCGCGTGCGAGCCCAGGTCTTTGACGTATCGGGCCGCACCGTCGCCACCCTTACCGACGGCGAAATGCCCGCAGGCAAAATCGAGACCACCTGGAAGCCGGGTAACCTCTCAAACGGCATCTACCTGCTCAAAGTGGCCCTGCCCAACGGCACCGTGTCACAGAAACTGATGCTCCTGCGGTAGCCAACAGCAAGCGGAACCACAAACTCAAGCGGGGGCCTTCGGGCCCCCGCCCTTCCGGTTCCGCCCAGAACCAGAAACCAAGAACCAATAACCAAGAACCAGCCGGAGAGCATCCACAGATTCCGCCGATTCCACAGATTCCCGTCCTGACATTCTGCCTTCTTCATACCGCCAGAACCGCCAACCGCAGATACCGCAGAGGGATTACGCCTCCGACGCACGCCGATGCACGCCGATTCCTGTCGCGCAGCCGCTCGCCGCTTTGGAGTGCGGGAGCGCAGCTCCCGCCTTTCCGGCCCCGCCCAGAACCAGAAACCAAGAACCAATAACCAAGAACCAAGAACCAACAACAGACACCGAATGCTTGAAGTCAAGCCCTGACGGTTTCGGTTTCCAGTCGGTTGCCGTCTCCGGAGCACTTTGACCTTTGACCTTTGCACCTTGATATTTGAATTGCGCGTCCCACGCGCCCTGATGTGTCGGCAACTGTCGGCGTTGACTTTGGTGTTGTTATCGGATAGAAACTGAGAGTGCATATTCGGCGACCGCGCGCGAGAGCGCGAACATGGCTGCTGGTTCTCGCTGCGCTGGCGCTGATGGCAGTGAGTAGGTGCGGCACATTCTTCACCAGCGACCCGCGCTACGCCCGCGGCAAGCAGGTCACCAAACCGAAGCCGAAGTCGGGCATGACTAGGTCGAGCCAGAAGCAGGTGAAGCCAAAGCCGACCGGCACACTGCCCTGGCCGGCCCAGGGACCGGTCGTGAGGCAGTTCGGCATCATAGTCGACCCCAGGTACAAGACCGTGACCAGGAGTTCTGGAATTGACATCGCGACGAAGAGCCGGACACCGGTGCTGGCCGTTGATTCGGGCAAGGTCAGCTTTGCCGACATCTTCGTGGGGCACGGCCGGATGATCATCGTCGACCACGGCAACCGGCGGCACAGCATCTACTCGAGACTGAGTGAAGTCAAGGTGAAGGTTGGCGAGAAGGTTGGAAGAGGCGGAGTCGTCGCACTGGCCGGCGACACGCTGCACTTCGAGTTTCGGGTCGGCGGAAAGTCGGTTGACCCGCTGGAGTGGTTGGTGCCGAGGTGACAACAATCGAACGAAGCAAGAGGCGAGAAGCTGGAAGCCAGAGCACAGGGCGCGTCAGACGCGCAAGTCAAAGGTCAAAAGGCAAAGGTCAGAGGTCAAAATGCCCCGAAGGCGACAACCGACTGGGAGTCGACGACCTCGGGACAGAGGCGGGAATACGAAACATCGTCGCGGAAACGACGTTGTTGCATGAGTGTGGTACAGAATGTCGGGACGTCGACGAACAGCTGGCAGGTGGCCCGGGCTTGAGCTTGCGCTTGAGCCCGCGGAGATTGGAGGAGCGTAGGTGATGGGCAACGGCGACAGGAAGGTTGTGGATGTGAAGCTAATGGCGCCCGGAACGTGGGCGAGCTATGTCGGCGCGGTCACGAGCGTGCTCAATTCGCGCAAGATGAAGTGCGACAATGCCGACGTAGCGGGGATGAGCGGTTACGCGTTCGTGGTGAACATCAATCCAACGCTCTGTCCGAGCGGGCCGACTGCGTTTGACTGGGAGATGCTCGAGGAGGGAACCACTGCACTTGGGCTTGAGGCGCGGCTCTTTTCTGCACCGCGGCAGGAGGGCGAAGACGAGCGTCTGGCCGCAGAGCTGTTCGAGAAAGTGAAGTCTGAGATTGACGAGGGCCGGTGCTGCGTGGTGTGGGGCGCGACGTGTTCTCCCGAGTTCGCGATAGTCTATGGTTACGAAGACAGAAACTACCTTGTCCGGTCGTTCCGCACCTGCCGAGGGGGATGCGCCAGGCCGGTTGGGCCGAGCGAGGCGCCGGAGGGCCCTGTGCCATTTGACAAACTGGAGTCGCCCGGGTGCTTTGGAGTCATGGCGTTCGGCGACGCCACGAAGACCGACAGGTCGCGCGCCGACCGCTGCGCGGCGACGCGGGCGGTCCGGTTGCTGCGTGACCGGCATCCGTGCTACGACCCTGACTACAGGCACGGCGCGCAGGCTTTCCGGGCATGGGCAGGTGCGCTTGAGCGTGCCCGAGCCGAGGTGAATCCGTTCGGCAGCGCCTACAGCGCACAGGTATACTGCGAGTTGCAGGGATTCGCCGGGGACTTCTGCCGGCGGCTGGCAGGGCGAAACCGGAGCGCGAGTGACCAGTTCGGCAAGGCAGCGACGGCGCTGGGCAGGTCGGGCCGCAATTTGGCAGAGGTCGGCGGTCTTTTTCCTTTCCCGGAAGGAGCAGGGCTGGATGACGTGGTGAAGGTGCAGAGGGCGGCAGCGCTTCTGCGTGAGTGCGCGGAATTGAATGCCGAAGCCGCGTCGGCACTGGAAATGGCTCTCGGCCTGATGTAGCAGGAAATGTCAGATGTTGGATGTCAGATGCTAGAAGTCCGGAAGCGCAGGGCCAAAGACGTCTGAATGCCGCGGGCCTCTTCTCCGCTGCTGTCGTTTGACTTTGGCTGATTGCGGGCTAGAGTGACTGACTCTCAAGGAGCGTGAATATGCGTAAGTATGTCGCCGTGGTAGTATTCTGTCTGGCTCTCATTGCATCCGCTGCGCCGCCGCCGGTCATCGGCATTGATTCGCTGAGCATGTCGGCCATCAAGGCCGGGATGGACGCACAGGGGATGGCCGTTGATGAGCTTGGGTTCTTCAAGCAGTGGTCGGTTGACAGTTTCTTCCGCCTCAAGGTCGTCGACCGGCTGCTCGACCATCCGCTTGAGGTGGTGGCCTACACCGAGTCGTCCGCGGCCCGCACCATACTGCTCGAGTCCCTGCCCGCGGGCAAGATGCTCGACCACTGGCGCGTGCTCGACTGCGGCATCAAGCCCGGCGACTCGGCCAGGTTGTGGCGGGAGGTGGAGGCGGAGGCCAAGAAGCAGTTGCCGGGTACCGAAGCGCTGGGGGCACTCGAACGCCCCATCAATCTGCTGCTCGGCAGCTACGCCGTAGGGGACAGGTATCTCAAACAGTCCATTGCCAAGCTGTCGCAGCACGAGCTCGACGGGCTGCTGGGCGAGGCCCCGGACTTCTGGAAGGATGAGGACGACACCGTCGAGAAGTCGTTCAGCGGCAAGATGCACCGCGAGTTCGGCAAGGAATATGACACGAGCCGCGAGTTCAAGCTCGAAACCCTGTGCGTGTACGTGCGCAAGTTGGACCGGCACGCGCTCGCTATGTCCGGCCTGGCCGTGACGATGGCCGCAACCGAGGCGCGTCGGCTGGTTGCGGCCGCGCCAATGACTAGGCCGATTCCGAGGCCGGGCGAGGTCGAAGGAAGGACCACACCGGGCGTGGACGGCGGGGTCGCGTTCCGAGCCGAATCGGAGTGGGGAACCGTCGTCATCGGCAGCCATGGCGACAATGTCTACCACAACGATTGCTGTATCATCATCGACCTCGGCGGTAACGACCGGTACATGAACCGGGCCGGCGGGGCGGTCGGAATCCTCTCCAAGCCTTTCAGCACTGTAATCGACATGGAGGGTAATGATGCGTACTACTCGGACCGGTTGTTCAGCCAGGGCGCGGCTCTGTTCGGTGCGGGCGTGCTGATTGACTGCGCGGGCGACGACGTATACCGCGCGACCCATTATTCGCAGGCCGCGTCCATCTTCGGCACGGGCATGCTCTGGGATATGGTGGGCACCGACATCTATGAGGCCGGGTTCTTTGCCCAGGGCGCATCTGACTTCGGCTCAGCTCTACTGGTGGACAACAGCGGCAACGACGGCTACCGGTGCTGGTGCTACGGCCAGGGGTTTGCTTCCACTTGGGCGGCAGGGACTCTTGCTGACTTCGAGGGCAACGATGTCTACCGCGCGGGCGGAAAGTACCTGCACGTGCCCCTGCTGCCGCACGAGTACCGGTCTTTCTCGCACGGATTTGCCATCGGCCGAAGACCTGATGCCGGAGGAGGCGTTGCGTTTCTTTGCGACAAGTCAGGAAACGACTTCTACGACGGCGAGGTGTTTTGCGAGGCCACGAGCTACTGGTATTCGCTCGGCATGATCTGGGATGGTTCTGGCTATGACCACTACACGGCGGCTCAGTATACGCAGGGCGCCGGCATCCACCTGTCGGTCGGTGTTCTCGTCGATGAGGAAGGCTGCGATACATACATCACGCGACTGGGTCCGGCCCAGGGACAAGGGCATGACTTGTCGGTCGGCGCGCTCGTTGACCGGAAGGGTGATGACTACTACTGCTGCTCTGGAGGACAGGGCATCGGCCTCACCAACTCGGCCGCATTCTTGATTGACGAGGACGGGAACGACTGCTACGTGACCCAGGATTCTCTCCTGGGGCAGGGCTCCAGCAACTTCGCGCGCGGGTTTGGCGGCATGGGCCTTTTTGTGGACCTTGCCGGTCACGACAAGTACACTCAGGAGAACGTGGCGACCGAGAAAGCGTTCTGGGCCAAGGGTACCTATGGCTCGGGCCTGGACTACGACCGGCCGGCATCGGTCGAGAATTTCGAGCCGGACGTGGATACCAGCGAGGCCGCAATGGACACGACGATTACGGCGCCGGTCGAGAGCGTCTTCAAGACCGCTTCCATGTGGCGCGTGGGCAACATCGTCATGAAAGTGAACCGGGCCCGCAAGCAGCTCGTCAAGCTCGGGCCCAAGGCGCTCGCCTACGTTGCCGACAAGAAGATGGACACGAAAGACGGGCTTGAGTCCGAGGCGATCGAGCAACTGGTGAAAGCCTGGCCGGATTCGAGCAAGCCCTACTTGTACAAGGCGCTGAGAGACGACCGTTACCTCGCGCGGAACAACGCCGCCTATTTCCTCGGCAAGCTGGGGAGGAGTGCGTTCGACGCCGTCGAGTCGGTCTTTGTCGCTCTGAAAGCAAAGCGGATAAGCCCGCGCCGCGGAGCGTACGCACTTGGCGACATTGGCGATTCGCTCGTGGTGCCGAGGATTCTCTATCTGCTGCAGGACAAGATGGAGATCTCGCGGATAGTCACGAGTGAGGCATGCGGCAAGCTGAAGAACCCGGTTGCGATACCAGACCTGATTCGGACCCTCGGTGACAAGTACTTCACGGTCAGGTCCGCGGCCGAGGCAGCGCTCGTAGCCATAGGCCAACCCAGCATGGAGCCCGTGCTGCAGGAAATGCCGAAGCTCAAGTCGGTCGCGCTCGGACATGCGCTCAGAACCGCCGGTGCGCTGGCGGCCAAGCTCGATACGCTGCCGGGCGACAGCGTGACAAGGGCGAGATGCCGGACCGTGTTTGTCTCCTACCTCGGCCATCCGAACAACTTCGTGCGGCTCCAAGCGGTCGCGGCCTGCGGTACAATCCTTGATGACTCGCTCCGCGTCACGCTTGCCGTTGCCCGCGCGAATGAGAAGGACTGGTTCGTGCTGACCAAGTACCGGGAGGTCCTCGGACTGGCCAAGTAGCGGACTGCCCAGGTCAGACGGGTCGTACGCCGGGCGTCGGACGCGCAAGTCAAAGGTCAAAGGTCAAGGGGCAAAGGTCACAATGCTCCGAAGGCGGGAATCGGAAGCATCGTCGCGAAACGACGTTGTCAGTGTGGGACTCGGAGCTTTCAGTTTTTCCCTCGGAAGTCGGCGGTTGGGCAGAACGGCGTGGCCGACGTATAACCACGACCCGGCGCGGTCAGGCTGGGCCGGGCGGCGGTGGCCGTAACCGGAGAAAACCGCTGGCGCGGGTCGCGGGCAGTCACCGGTGAATTGGGGAGTAGCGGGGGCTGGATTCGAACCAGCGACCTTGAGGTTATGAGCCTCACGAGCTTCCAGGCTGCTCCACCCCGCAATCAGCATACGTATTAAAGCAGAACCTTCAGCATAGTCAAGAATAAAGATTGCCAGGACTTTCCCCAGAATTTGGCATCGGGACTGGCCAGGTGATTCTGTAGCAAGGGGATAGCCGTTTTAGGAAGTGGAAAAGTGGCCTGCGCCGTGGTATGGTTTCGT
>Ga0116202_10002458_pt1 | contig 11086 bp, 11 predicted proteins | sample LakKivw325mmetaG_FD_94479 | JGI IMG/M metagenome (GOLD analysis project Ga0116202, IMG submission 94479) | Anoxic lake water microbial communities from Lake Kivu, Rwanda to study Microbial Dark Matter (Phase II) - Lake Kivu water 325m metaG | ecosystem: Environmental > Aquatic > Freshwater >... | reverse complement strand
GTGGAGGGAAGCGTCTCCGGCATCTCCTATGGCTTTGCGCTGATGCTGATGGCGCAGGCAGCCATCGCCCAGTCCATCGCCACCGCAGCCATGCCGACTCTGGCAACGCAGTACGCCCTCGGCAAATTGGATGAAATCCGGCACTCGCTGGCAGCGGCGCTGCGCGGCGTGCTGCTGCTCTCGCTGCCCGCCTCGCTCGGCCTGATCCTGCTGCGCGTCCCCCTCGTCCAATTGCTCTACCAGCGCGACAACTTCGACGCCCGCTCCACGCAACTGGTGGCCTGGGCGCTGCTCTGGTACGCGGCCGGGCTGGTCGGCCACTCGCTGCTGGAGGTGCTGGCACGCGCCTTCTACGCCATGCACGATACGAAGACCCCGGTGCTGGTCGGCGCGGCGGCGATGAGCCTGAACGTGATCTTCAGCTTTGCATTTGCCGCCCTGTTCACCCGAATCGGCTGGATGCCGCATGGCGGCCTGGCGCTGGCCAATTCCCTGGCGACTGCCTTAGAGGCGACAACGCTCTTCCTGTTGATGCGCCGCCGCTTGAAAGGAATCGAGGGAGCGAACGTGGCGCGCGGCTTCGGCCAGTTCGCGCTGATAACGCTCGTCATGAGCCTGACCTTGGTCGGCTGGATGCAATTCGCCAGTCAATACCCGACGTGGGTGGCGGCTTTGGGCGGCGTGGCTGTCGGCAGCGTAGTCTACGGTCTTGGCGTATGGGCTTTGCGAGTCCCTGAGGTGCATAACCTAATGCGAGCCATCCAAAGGAAGTTATCGCCAAATAAACCATAACAACTGCGTCACAACCAATCCCAAAACAAAGCCTCCAGCCGCCTCCAACGGCGTATGCCCCAACACCTCGCGCAACTGCGTTTCCGAAACCGGATGACCCTTCAACAACTCATCCACCAGGATGTTGATCGTCTGGGCGTGAATGCCCGCCTGGCGGCGAATGCCGGTGGCATCGTAGATCACGACCATGCAGATCACCACGGCCAGCCCAAATAACGGCGTTCCGAAGCCCTCGTACAGGCCGATAGCATGGGCAGCCGCCACCACCAGAGCGGCGTGCGAACTGGGCATTCCGCCCACGCTGAGCAGCAAAGCCCAATTCCAGCGCCGCGAATGGAAATAATCCAGCGGAATCTTCAACCCTTGCGCCAATCCCCAAGCAGCCAGCGCGCTGAGCAGAACGTGATTTTGAAGAACAGCCAGCGGGTTCATGTCATTCTTCCACGAAATCTTCTGTCTCTTCACCGGTCAACTGGCGGACTTTGATCTCCGCCTTGTCGAGCAATTCGGCACAGCGCTTCGCCAGTGCCTGCCCGCGCTCGAAAAGCGCCATCGCCTCCTCCAGCGGCCGCTGTTCCGATTCAAGAATGGAGACGATGCCTTCCAATTCAGCGAAGGCCTGCTCATACGCCATTTCATCAACAGGTTGGGGGTCAACGCTTTTACCCATGATCGCACCTCACAACTTCATTGAGTAACACGCACATCGAACTCGCCGTCCGTGACGCGCACATTCAGATCGTCGTCAAACTTGACAGCCAGTCTGCTGGAGACGATTCTATTATCCCGTTTATGCGTGACGACTGCGTAGCCGCGATTGAGGACAGCCAGCGGATTCAACGCGCCCAAGCGGCGTTCCAGACCCTCGAGCTGGCTCCGTTCGAGCACGAGACGGTGAGTTTGCGCCGCGTTCCCGCGACGGGCCAGTTCATCCAGGCGCTGACGCTCGGTCTGCACCCGGCGTAGGGGTGAAAAGAAGTGCAGGTTGCTCTGCAATCCATCCAACAGGCTGCGCTGCCGCTCGAAGAGCGCGGACATGGCACCCCCGAGGCGGGCAGTGGTTTCGGTCAGTTGCGCCTGCAAATCCAGCATCGTGACCGGCGTCGCCAGTTCGGCGGCGGCGGTCGGGGTGGGAGCGCGCAAATCTGCGGCGAAGTCGGCCAGGGTGAAATCGGTCTCGTGGCCCACGCCGGTGATGACCGGTGCCTCGGAAGCGAAGACGGCGCGCACCACGCGCTCGTCATTGAACGCCCACAGGTCCTCGAGCGAGCCGCCGCCGCGCGCCAGCAGGATCACGTCTGGACGGGCAAGCCGGTTGAGAGTCTGGAGCGCAGACACCAGTCCGGGCGGGGCTTCGTCGCCCTGTACAGGCGAAGGGGCCAGGATTACATCTGCGAGGGGATAACGCCGGCGCAGGGTGTTCAACATGTCCCGCAGCGCCGCGCCGGTGGGCGAGGTCACGATGCCAATAAGTCGGGGGCGTTCAGGGATCGGCCGCTTGCGCGCTGCGTCGAACAATCCTTCAGCCTCCAGCGCGGCCTTCAGGCGCAAGAACTCCTGGTAGAGCGCGCCCTCCCCCAGCGGGCGAATGGCGTCCGCTTGAAGCTGGTACTGTCCCTGGGGTTCGTAGACGCGGATGCCGCCGTGCACTTCCACCGCCATGCCGTCCTGCAAAGCCAGCCGCAAGCGGGACACCTCGTTGCGCCACATCACGCAACGCAGGGAGGCAGCGCTGTCCTTGAGCGTGAAGTACAGGTGCCCCGAGGCAGGTCGTGCCAGGTTGGAAATCTCCCCCTGTACCCAGATGCCCTGGAGCGTTTCGTCGGATTCGAGCAACTGGCGCAGGTAACGCGTCAGCTCGGCGACGGTCCAGCGGGCCGGAACGTTGAAAAGCGGCAATTGATCCATGATTGCTGAGCATACCCTTGTTCCAAAAGACTGTCAACTATTCCTCATATCCTGATTCATGCTACAATATGAAATGTCAGTAAATCACGGAAACGTGTGACGACTTCCCTGGCCTAGCCCGCCACCGTGCTCGCGGCACGCTGGCACTTGCGCACACTTGCCCCGGGCGCAAGTGCCGGGGACGGCAGGGCAGGCAGTCGTTCGGCCAAAAGAGCGACTGACCCTTCCAGGGTGACCCTTCCGGGGTGCCTCGCGAAGTTACCACTACAAAGTCGTTTCGTGAATTACCGAATACCCCAATCCCCTCAAAAACGTGAACTCATGAATCATCTCTGGTCCCCCTGGCGCATGGAATACATTCAAAACCACGAAGAAGAAGGCTGCGTCTTTTGCAAGGCGCAGGCGCAAGCTGACAGCCCGGAAAACCTGATCGTTTTTCGCGGCCAACGGGCGTTTGTCATCCTGAATCGTTTCCCTTATACCAGCGGTCATCTGATGGTCGTGCCCACCGCCCACCAGCCATCTTTCGAGGATCTAGATATTGAGACGCGCGCCGAAGTGATGGAATTGACCACCCGGTGCATCCGGGTTTTGCGCAAGGTCTATCGCCCCGAAGCCTTCAACGTGGGTGCGAATATCGGCGTCCTCGCCGGAGCGGGGGTCGCCAATCACGTCCACATGCACATCGTTCCGCGCTGGGGCGGTGACACCAACTTCATGTCAACCCTGGGGCAGACACGCGTCCTGCCCGAGGAATTGGAAGAGACGTATCGCCGCGTCCGGGAAGGCTGGGAAAACAAATAGTTTTTTCGATTCATCGGGAGAGCCCAATGAACATGAAGAAGAAACGCATCACAAATCTCGAATCTCGACACCACCTCAAGGAGAACATTATGAGCAACAAGAACGAAGCCGTCATCCTATCCGTCGTCCGCACGCCGAGCGGGAAGTTCCAGGGCAGCCTGTCCGGTTTCAGCGCCCCGAAGCTGGGGGCCATGGTTATCAAGGCCGCCGTCGAGCGCGCCGGGATCGAAGACCCGGCTGAAATTGACGAGGTCTTTATGGGCAACGTCGTCTCGGCCGGGCTGGGACAGGCGCCCGCCAGGCAAGCCGCCATCCACGCCGGGCTGCCATCCTCGGTCGGCGCGACTACACTGAACAAGGTGTGTGGATCGGGGTTGAAAGCTGTCATGCTGGCTGCCACCGCCATCAAAGCCGGTGAGGGGGAACTGTTCGTCGCGGGCGGATTCGAGTCGATGAGCGGCGCCCCATACCTGGTCAGAGGCCGCTCCGGCGAGCTGCGCTTCGGCCATGTCCAATTGACCGATGCACTGCTCCACGATGGTCTGTGGTGCTCGCTGGCCAACTGGGGCATGGGCGACGCCGCCGAGTTCATCGCCAAGGAGTACCGCGTCAGCCGCGAGGCGATGGACAAGTTCTCGTACGAGAGTCACCAAAAAGCCCTCGCCGCCAGCGACAGCGGCAGGTTCAAGGCCGAGATCGTGCCGGTGGAACTGGTCAGCAAGAAAGGGACGACCATCTTCGACACCGACGAGGCTCCGCGCCGCGACACCACGCTCGAAGGCCTGGCTGGACTTCGGCCTGCTTTCCAAAAAAACGGCAAGGTCACGGCTGGCAACGCGCCCGGACTGAACGACGGCGCGGCAGCGGTGGTTGTCGCCAGCCGTGCATACGCCAAAAAGAAAGGCCTCAAGCCGCTGGCGCACATCGTCGGTTACGATCAGGCTGCAGACGAGCCAAAATACCTGTTCCGCGCCCCGGCCTTCGCCATTCCGAAACTGCTAAAGAAGATCAGCTGGACGCTGAAGGATGTTGACCTGATCGAACTCAACGAAGCCTTCGCCGCTCAAGTGCTGGCCGACGGCTACATCCTCAAAAAGGACGGCTGGGATTGGGACAAGGTCAATGTACACGGCGGCGCGGTTGCACTGGGTCATCCCATTGGGGCCAGCGGCGCGCGCATCCTGACCACGCTCATCTACGCCCTCAAGGATCGCGGCCTGAAGCGCGGCCTGGCCTCGCTTTGTCTTGGAGGAGCGGAAGCTGTCGCGATGGCAATTGAGGTGGAAGAATAGATCGGGAGATGGTAAATATGACTATCAAACACATCTTCGTCGTCGGCGCAGGAACGATGGGCAACGGCATCGCCCAAGTTGCAGCGACCTCCGGCTACACTGTCACCTGCATGGACGTTTTTCCCGAAGCTTTGGAAAAAGCCAAAGCCACGATTGGTAAATCGGTCGAAAAACTGCTCGCCAAAGGCGCTATCACCGAGGCGCAAAGGGATGCAGCCCTGAAGATCAACTTCGTCGGCAACATGGATACCATCGGCCAGGCCGACTTGGTGATCGAAGCTGCCACCGAGAATCCGGAACTCAAGCTCGGAATCTTCCGCGAGGCGGACGCTGCCGTCCGCCCGGGCGCGATCTTGGCCTCCAACACTTCGTCTATTAGCATCACCAAGATCGCCGCCGCGACGAAACGTCCCGACAAGGTCATTGGAATGCACTTCATGAACCCTGTCCCCCTGATGAAACTGGTGGAGGTGATCCGCGGCTTGACAACCAGCAACGAGACTGTTTCCACCATCGTCGAGATATGTAGAATAATGGGTAAGGAACCAGTCGAGGCCAAGGATTCGCCCGGCTTTATCTCCAACCGCATCCTGTGCCCGATGATCAACGAGGCAATTTTCGCCTTACAGGAGGGCATTGGCACGCCGGAGGCTATTGACAACGTGATGAAGTTGGGTATGAACCATCCGATGGGCCCGCTAGCGTTGTGCGATCTGGTCGGCCTGGACGTGGTGCTGTTCGTCATGGAAATCTTGCAGCGCGACCTGGGCGACGACAAGTACCGCCCTTGCCCACTGCTGCGCAAGTATGTGGACGCCGGCTGGCTGGGGAGGAAGACGGGGCGCGGATTCTACAGCTACCAGTGATCGAAGGCCTTACCCCCAACCATACACTCGCTCAGGGAGCATTCGGCGATTATCGCTGCGCCCACCTTCCCTGTCCCCTTTCCTCTGGGAAAGGGGACAGGGGAAAATTACCGAATGCTTTCATTTCTGGCTACCCTAATACTCCGGCAGGCTCTCATCCACCTCGCGCGCCCAGGCATTGATCCCACCTTTTAGATTTTTCACTTTTCTGAACCCGGCGCTGACCAATAACTCTAGCGCCCGGCGCGAGCGTGTCCCGGCTTTGCAGAAGACCACCATTTCCTGCGCAGAATCCAGCTCGGAGAGGCGCGCGGCCAGTGTTCCCAACGGGAACAACTCTGCGCCTGCGATCTGCGAAATTTCCAGTTCATGCGGCTCGCGCACGTCAATCAGCCTGAGTTTCTCGCCGCGCTGGATTCTTCCAGCCAGTTCGGTCGCGCTGATGTCCCAATCCCTCCCCGCTGAGCCTTCTTCATGAACGCCACCCTGAGCCTGTCGAAGGGCCGGCACGCCGCAAAAAGCGTCATAGTCAATCAGCTTGGTCACTTCCGGGTGCGAACCGCAGATCTTGCAGTTCGGGTTCTTCTTCAACCTTACATACTCGAACGACATGTCCAGGGCATTGTAGAGCAGCAACCGTCCGACCAGCGGTGAACCGACGCCGAGCAGCACCTTGATTGCCTCAGTAGCTTGGATGGTGCCAATCGTGCCTGGCAGCACGCCCAGTACGCCTGCGTCGGCGCAGGAGGGCACCAGTCCCGGCGGGGGCGGTTCAGGGAACAGGCAGCGGTAACAGGGTCCGAGGCGGGCGTCAAAGACGCTGGCCTGCCCGTCGAAGCGGAAGACTGCCCCGTAAACGTTCGGCTTGCCGGTCAGCACGCACAGATCGTTGGTCAGGTAACGGGTCGGGAAATTGTCCGAGCCGTCAACGATGACATCGAAAGGTTCGGCGATCCGCATGGCATTGGCAGATGTAAACGGCTCGTCGAACGTGTCCACATGCACATCAGGATTGAGGTCCCGAAGCCGCTGACGGGCAGATTGGACCTTGCGCCTGCCCACCGCACCCGTCCCGTGCAGCACCTGACGCTGGAGGTTGCTCGAGTCCACTACATCGTAGTCAACCAATCCGATTCGCCCCACTCCGGCCGCAGCCAGGTAGAGAGCAGCAGGCGAGCCGAGGCCGCCCGTCCCGATAATAAGTGCCGAGGAGGCTTTCAGTTTTCGCTGGCCGTCCAGCCCCACCTCTGGGATGAGCAGGTGACGGGAGTAGCGCAGGATTTCTTCACGGGAGAGTTCGGGAAGCATATCAACCGCCGGCGATGGAAGGGACCAGGCTAAGGATATCATCCGGGCGAAGGAGAGTATCCATCCCCTGCAAATCCCGGACATTCCTCCCTTCCAGGAAAAGGTTGACGAAGGCGCGCAGGGAACCGTCGTCCCTGCAGAGATGCGGGCGGAAGGCTGGATACTGCGCCAGCATGTCTTCCAGCGCCTCGCCGACCGTAGTGCCCCGAACGGTAACGTCTGCCAGACCGTTTACATAAGGGCGCAGGGGATTCGGGATGTGGATCACGGGCATAGGCTTATTTTACCCCTGCTGCCGGTGAAGTGCGGTGCATCGTCCTGGCTAAAAATCTATCCGAAAACCTTGGAGTGCGGACTTTGGTCTGCCAAAAACATACAGACTGACCCTAAGGGGTGCTTCGCGAAGTCTGCACTCCAGTTGCGGGAAAGATACTAAATCGTGAAATCTTGCTCCTCCCAGGCTTCGCCTTTGGGCGCGTGAATGTGGGGTTTCGGAATCTCGTGTCCATCCACCCGATCTTCGAGCGCATCCACCCGCTCAAGCAGTTGCTTGAGCGTCACGCCGACGATATCCGGCAGGGATATGTGATCTAAATCGGGAGCATCGGTAGGGCGGTGCGGCTGGGAGCGTCTGACGATTTGCCCCGGCACGCCGACCACCACAGAATTGGGCGGTACAGACTTGACGACAACGGCGTTCGCCCCGATGCGGCTGTCCTCGCCGATGGTGATGGCACCGAGAATCTTGGCCCCCGCGCCGACAACGACCCGGTCACCGAGGGTAGGATGGCGCTTGCCTTTTTCGAGGCTGGTGCCGCCCAGGGTCACGCCGTGGTAGAGGGTCACATCCGCGCCGATTTCGGCCGTCTCGCCGATCACCACGCCCATACCATGGTCAATGAAAAAGCCGGGACCAATCGTCGCGCCCGGATGGATTTCGATGCCGGTCAGGTTGCGAGTGATCTGGGAAAGCCAACGGGCCACGAGTCTGAATTTGTGTGTCCACAGCCAATGTGAGAGGCGGTGCACCCAGATGGCGTGCAAACCGGAATAGACCAGGAACACTTCCAGGCGCGAGCGCGCCGCAGGATCGCGTTCGAGGACAGAGGCAATGTCGCGTCTCATCATGGTGAAATAACCCTTCAAACCGCGCAGAGAACGAACCACAGGATAAGGTTGGATTGCTTCGATCGCCATAAAACATCCTTTGTAGGGGCGACCCATGGGTCACCCCTGCGCTAAAGAAGACTAATCCGCCAGGTCGGCGAACAACGCCGTGGAGAGATAACGCTCGCCGAAATCAGGGAGGATGACCACAACCAGTTTCCCGGCGTTCTCCTTGCGTCTGGCCACCTGCAATGCGGCCCAAGCCGCCGCGCCGGCAGAGATGCCCACCAGCAGGCCCTCTTCCTTCGCCATGCGGCGGGCGGTTTCGAGGGCGTCGTCATCTTTCACGCGGACGATCTCATCGTAGATCTTCGTGTTCAGGACATCCGGGATAAACCCCGCGCCGATGCCTTGGATTTTATGTGAACCTTTTTGCCCGCCCGAAAGGACTGGGGAAGCGTCCGGCTCGACCGCCACCACTTTAAACGATGGCTTGCGGGATTTGATGACCTCGCCTACGCCCGTGATCGTCCCGCCGGTGCCAATACCTGCAACGAGGATGTCCACCTTGCCATCGGTATCGCGCCAGATTTCCTCAGCGGTTGTCTTGCGATGGATTTCCGGATTGGCCGGGTTCTTGAATTGCTGGGGCACGAAATACTTGTCCGGGTCGGAGGCCGCCAGTTCCTCGGCCCTGCGGATCGAACCACCCATGCCGTCCGGACCAGGGGTCAGGATAAGTTCCGCCCCGAAGGCGCGCAACAACATGCGGCGCTCCTTGCTCATCGTCTCGGGCATGGTCAGGATGCACTTGTAGCCTTTTGCCGCGGCCACCATCGCCAGCGCAATGCCGGTGTTGCCACTGGTCGGCTCGACGATGACTTTGCCCGGTTTTAGCGCGCCGGAGCGTTCAGCGGCGTCAATCATAGAAAAACCGATGCGGTCCTTAACGCTGTGCGCCGGGTTGTAGAATTCCAGTTTGGCCGCGATCTCAGCCTTTGCCCCCTTCGCAATGCGGTTCAGGCGCACGAGCGGAGTGTTGCCAATCAGCTCTGTGACATTTGCAGCAATTTTCATATCGAAAAATCCTCCAATTCAAGTTGTTTGATGAGGGTTTCAGCCTTGGTTACGCCATGATTGACATAACGCGGTTTGCCGCCAGCCACGGCAGATTCAGTACAAAAGCCAGGATGTTCAACAGCACGATCGTCACCTGGTTAACGGTCAGAGCACTGTGGTCAATTTTCTTCAAACCGTTCATTCTCACCTTAAAATCAAACGCCAACAGGAAAACAAAAAGACGGCGCGTGGCGCCTGCGAACAAATTTCGCTCGCGGGGTCTCGCCTGCCGTCCTTCGCCTGTTGGCCAGGTATGACGACCTCAGTCGTCTATCATCGGGACGGCGGCTAGAAGCCCCGCCCCAGACACATGCAAATAAACATTGCGTGACTCCAGAATATTTATGAGTAAGTTGATAATTATTATTATACGATAAGATGGGCAAACGTCGTTGTTGTCTCTTTTGAGATAACTACTTACTCTTCTGCTTTACCCTTTTCTTCTTTCTGGCGGGCGGCGATAATTTCCTGCGCCAGATGGCTGGGGACGATTTCGTAGCGGTCGAATTCCATTGAGAAAATACCCCGCCCACCCGTGATGGAACGCAACTGCGTGGTGTAGCGCAGCATTTCGGCCAACGGCACCTGGGCGATGACCACCGTCCGTCCACGCTCTGATTCGGTGCCCTGCACGCGGCCGCGCCGGGTGTTCAAGTCGCTCATCACGTCGCCCATGTAGGCGTCCGGCACGGTGATGCGGACGTTCATGATCGGCTCGAAAAGCACCGGACTGGCGTCCGCAACGGCCAGCTTGAAGGCCTCACGTCCGGCAATTTCGAAGGCAACAGGCTTGGAATCGACCGGATGCTCCTTACCGTCGTACACGATCACCTTGACGTTGCTCATCGGGTAGCCAGCGATCACACCCTGCAGCATCGTGGCGCGGATGCCCTTCTCGATGGCAGGCAGGTAAGAGCGCGACAGATTCATCCCCACCAGTTCATCGGTAAACTCGAATTCTTCATCAGGGAGCGGTTCGATGCGCAGCCGGACCTCGCCGAACTGACCCGCGCCGCCGGTCTGTTTCTTGTGGCGGTACATAGCGTCGGCCTTTTTGGTGACCCCTTCGCGGTAAGGGACTTTCGGTTCCACGGGCCGCAAGCCAACTTGTAGCTTGTTCTCGGCACGCCGGACGGCCACGTCAATGTGCTGGTCACCCATCCCTTGCAGAATGGTTTGACCGGTTGTCTGCTCGCCATACCAAGTGAGGGTCATATCCTCTTCGCACAAACGGGTCAGCGAAGGTGAAATCTTTGCCGCATCCGCTTGAGTCTTCGGAGCGATCGCCACGCGGTAGAGTGCAGTCGGGTATTGCGGCACCGGCAAAGTCAACGGATGGCCTCTATCGCATAAAGTATCGCCTGTGGAGGTCTGGCTTAGCTTGGCGACCACGCCGATATCGCCGGTATGCAACAGCTTGACCGGCAAAGTTTCTTTGCCGCGCATCACGCTCAAGGAAGCCATACGCTCCTCACTGCCTTTGGTCTGGTTCCAGATGTGGGCGTCGCCGTGCAGCGTGCCGGAGTAGATGCGGAAGTAGGTCAACTTGCCGACATACGGGTCAGCGGTCGTTTTCCAAACGTAGAGCGCCAGCGGTCCAGAATCTGTCGGCTGGAGTCTCTCCTCGCCGTCCTTGCCTTTCGCTACGGCTGGAGGCACTTCAGCAGGCGAGGGCATCAGGTTGAGGATGGCGTCCAGCAACGGCGCAATACCTTTTTCATGCGCACCGGACGAGCAAAAGACCGGGATGTATGCGCCGCTGCGGACAATGCTTTTCAGTCCACGCATCAGCTCTTCGGGGGAGAGTTCACCACTTTCCAGATACTTCTCCAGCAGCGCGTCTTCACCCTCGGCAGCCGCCTCGACCAGTTTCGTATGGGCTTCGTCAGC
>Ga0116202_10002455_pt1 | contig 11092 bp, 8 predicted proteins | sample LakKivw325mmetaG_FD_94479 | JGI IMG/M metagenome (GOLD analysis project Ga0116202, IMG submission 94479) | Anoxic lake water microbial communities from Lake Kivu, Rwanda to study Microbial Dark Matter (Phase II) - Lake Kivu water 325m metaG | ecosystem: Environmental > Aquatic > Freshwater >... | reverse complement strand
TCGCTTTCTGGAAATCTGTGAAAAACATTTCCCGGCAATCTGGATACCCGCTGCTATCCTCCTCCACCGCTCCAATGTAGATGAATCCTGCTCCAATAACCTCAGCCCAGGCAACCGCAGCGCTCAGCAGATTGGCATTGCGAAAGGGGACATAGGTGATCGGGATCGTCCCGGTTGGGCTGAAGGACGGCAGTTCGAGAGATGTGTCCGTGAGCGCGGAGCCTCCGATATCCCGAAACCACTCCATGTTTATCACCTTGCTTCGGGCAGGGCGATAATGCGCACACAGCGATCTGAAACACTCCAGTTCTTTGGCTTGGGTCCTTTGGCCATAGGAAACATGCAGAAAAGCCAGTTCCGGGCATTCCCGGTGGGCAATGGCTGCCGTCACCAGGCTGTCCATGCCTCCGCTAACCAGCACGATTGCCCTGTTGATCATGATCTGTCCTGTGGGCTGAATCCAAGCTCGAGAAGATTGATCAGCAAAGGAAACATCACATCAGTAGGCAAAAACCACCCCCGAGATGGGAAACACCCACTGATCGGGACCTGTGGATACTTCGATCATCCCGCCGCTTTGCTTGATGCGGGGATACTTATTTTGGCCTGAAAACACGGGAACAGTTTCAATGCTGGTGATGGAGGGGGGAAACTGCACAGCGATCCGGATGCCATGGGTAAGCTCGGTGATGAAGATGCTCAGTTGATGCGAGGATTTGGGATAGAGGGTTACAGTATTGATCATGAATCTCACCTCTTTGCCCACCAGGCTGTCCAGTTTGGGATGGGAACAGCGTATTTCCAGGCAGGAATTGCGGTAATGCATCTGGGTGTTCAGTTCGATATTGTTGATCGCTACCGAGGTCAGCTCAAAACCATCGGAATCCAGATCGAAATTGTCATCCATCAGCCAGCGATATTCCACGTCCTTGCGTTTGAAATAGGAGGTTAGAGCCTTATCCGAATTGGCGCAGGCGACGATAAAATAGTTGTTCTGCAGCACCTTCTCAAAGCAGAGCTTGGTTTCGGCACGGTAATAGACGGGATCACCGCTATCCTTGAGGCAGATGCGGTGATCGAACTTCCTGCGGTAATGGATGTCCCTGTCCTTGTTATAGAAGAAGCTGCGCAGGATCTCCCGTGAGATCAATTCACCGATTTCATCGTCTCCCAATCTCTGGGCCAGGGCGGATTGGATGATCTGGTTCAGTTTGGAATCCGGGAAATCGCTGGAAACGAAGTCACGCCGGGAAAGGGGTGAGCTGTGCAGAAGTTTGCCGTTGTCCAGATAATAGCGTTTGGCCCGGCGTCCCACCTGGCAGAGCAACTCATAGGCTGATCCTGCATAGAGTTTGACCAGGTTTTCCACCCGCAGGGCATCATCCGAGCCACCCAGGAGGATCACTTCATCTCCGGCTTCCGCCTGTTTCAGATCGGTGATGTCCACGCAGATCATATCCATGCTAACTCTTCCGATCACATTGCACAGCGCTCCCCGGATCATCACCACGCCCCGGTTGGAAAGCAGAAAATCATAACCATCGGCATAACCGATCGGCACGATGGCATATCTGGTCTTCCGTTGCGCCTGCCAGGTGAGGTTGTAACCCAGGGCTTCCCCCTTGTCCAGTCGTTTTATCTGCGCCAGAGTGGATTTGAAGGTCATCACCGGCTTCAAATCCACCTTTTTGGCTTGATCAGGATGAGTGTAAATGCCGTAACTCAGGATTCCCAGACGGCACAGATTGTAGCGGTCCCCCAGACCATTCACCAGCGCTGCGCTATTGGCGATATGCAGATAGCGGGTGGCAAGGCCATGCTTTTTGATCACATCTGTAAACCTGCGCTGTTGTTTTCGGCTGTAGGCAGTGTCGCTTTCGCTGGCGGCATAATGTGAAAACACACCCTCCACTTCCAGGTGCTCCAATGATCTGACCAACTCCAGCAGTTCGGCGAACCCCCTGCCCTCGGCTCCGCTGCGGTGCATGCCACTATCCAGCTTGAGCTGCACCTTTTGCTGTTTGCGGGCTTTGCCGGCTCTCTCGTTTAAAGCCCTGGCAAAGTCTGGATCGGAGATGGTCGGTACCAGGTCATGGCTCAGAATGGCATCCATCTCGTTCTCGAAGGAAGGTGACAGGATCAGGATGGGAGCCTTGCAACCCTGGATTCTGAGCAGCCTGCCTTCCTCCACATTTGCCACCCCCAAGGCCACCGCCCCTTCCTCAAGGGCGATCCGGCTGATCTCGGCGGCTCCATGGCCATAGGCATCTGCCTTCACGATCTGCATAAAGCCCTGTCCGGGTTTCAGAAAACGCTTCAGCTCCCTCAAATTGCTGCGGAAGCCAGCCAGATCGATCTCCACCCAGCTGCGGTCTTTGATCATCAATTCCGGCATCTGGAATTCCTAAAAGTACTTGGCAGCCATATCCGCCAGCTTGGATCGCTCTCCTTTTTCCAGGGTCATGTGGCCCACCAATTCCTCGTGCTTCAGCTTTTCCACTGCCACGGACAGTCCGTTGCTTTGCGAATCCAGATAGGGGATATCGATCTGATAGGGGTCGCCGGTGAGCACCAGTTTGGTATTCTCCCCAGCCCGGGTGATGATGGTCTTCATCTCATGGGGAGTCAGGTTCTGCGCTTCGTCAATGATGATGAATTGGTCTGGCAGGCTGCGGCCCCGGATATAGGTGAGCGGTTCCAGTTCCACGAAGCCATAGTCCATGAAGTCAAAGATGCTGGGTTTCTTCTTGCTTTTGAAATTCTCGTTGCTTTTATCTTCGTGCAGGGAGAGCAGGATGTCCATGTTGTCATAGATTGGCTGCATCCAGGGATTGAATTTCTCCGCCTTGGAACCAGGCAAATAGCCCAGGTCTTTGCCCAGCGGGGAGATCGGCCGGGATATCACCAAGCGTGAATACTTGCTTTCCTCCACCACCTTCTGCAATCCGGCAGCCATGGCTAGCAGGGTTTTGCCTGTTCCAGCTTTGCCGGAGAGGCTGACCAGTTTGATGTTGTCGTCCAAAAGCAGGTCCAACGCCATATCCTGCTCGAAATTCCGTCCCTTGATGCCAAACACTTCCTGCCTTTGATAGCTCTGCATGGTGTAGAATGCATTGTGGGAAAGGTTGTAGCGCAGGATCTTGCTGCGTTCGGGAGCGGCTTTGTCCACGGCCAGGATATACTCATTGGGGAAGAACTCGCCGAAGCTGTTGGCAATATATTTTTTGGCGATTATCTCCCCCATGATTTCGGTCTCTACCTCCAGGTTCTCCCAGCCGGTGTAGAATTCGTCGAACTTGATGTTGTCGGTCTCATAATTTTCCGCATTGATGCCAACGCTGTCGGCTTTGATGCGGACATTGGCATCCTTGGAGACCAGAGTGACCTCGGAATCCGGATATTTGCTCTTAAAATAGAGCGCCGTGCCGATGATCAGGTTGTCGTTGCGGTCCAGAAAGAACAGCTGGGAGGCGGCATCGGTAACATCTTTATTCACCGTAACCTGGATGATTCCGCCCTGCTCGGTCTGCACACCCTCCTGAAGGCTGCCCCGCTGCCGCAAGGAATCCAGATAACGCCCGATCTGGCGGGCATTGCGGCTCTTTTCGTCCACCCCTTTCTTAAATTGGTCGATCTCTTCGATCACCACGATCGGGATCACCACACGGTTCTCGGCAAAGGAAAACACGGACAGGGGGCTATGGATCAGAACGTTGGTATCCAGAATGAAGATCTTTTGGTTCATCGTTTGTGCTCCTATTGCTGATGATGTTGGATACGTTCGATCAATTCGCGGTGCGCCGGAAAATCGTCTCCCAGGGCGTTGGGTTCCGCCAGTTCGAAATCGGTGTAGGAAAAAGCGGGCCACAGAGTGCAGCCGCAGAGGGCAAAATCGGCATCTTCCATTAATTCTGCGGCAAACCAGGTGTTGCGTGGTATGATGAATTGGGGGCTCTGCCCCTGTTTGATATCCGTACCCAAAATCTGGGTTTCCAAGCCCTTCTGGGAGTTGAGCAGATACAGCCTGAGCGGTGTTCCGTAGTAGTGGTGCCACATCTCGTCACATTTCACCCGGTGCCATTTGCAGACCATGCCCTGCGGCAGCAGATAGATGATCGAGCTGCCGATGTTCCGTCCGGGAAAGATCAGTTTCCCGCTGCTTTCCTTCATGTCGCCCACCAGCAGTGACTGCCAGTTCCTGCGGTAATAGCCCCCCTCCGGATGCGCTATCATGTTCAGTTTATCCAGATAGAACTGATATTCTTCCATACCACACTCTTCCCATTTTCATTTTTGAACAAGGATTTATCAAGCTTGGTATCACGTCAATCTATTTTTTCCAGCCCCAAAAAAGTGGTGCTGAAGGGGGGACTCGAACCCCCATGAGCTCATTGCTCACTAGTCCCTGAAACTAGCGTGTATACCAATTTCACCACTTCAGCACATTAGTATTGTACCTCATTTTGAAGGCTGCTTTTTTGTCAAGGATTTTCGTTGATCGGCCAGCAGGAATAGTATTCTTGTCATTTACCCATGCCAGGATCTTTGGTTGGTATGACAACGAACTGGGCTCCTATGTGAACTGCCTTTCCCACCTCACCAACTACATCGAGGAAAAGACCCTGTAACACGGGCTTTGGATTGCATTCGTTTCCTCGTGGCCGCAGTGCTTCGCCCGCCTCCGCCCTTGCTGGCCGAAGGACTGCTCAAAACGGTCAAACCGGGCTCACAAGGCATTTCCGCTTTGTATGCCCGGTTTGATCCCATCTTGCCAGCTATGATGTTATCAGGGAGATTAGGGCTTGACAACTGAGCTGCCTGTGTCCCAATGGCATAATCTTGAATAACAAGGTGGATCCGTGAACTCAGAATACCAGATTATTCCCCACACCAAGGCACAGCTGCGGGAACTGTATGGCCAGCCGGAATTTTGGCGCGCCTCCTGGCTTCCCTTCACCCGGCTGCGCCTGAAGCAGTATCTGGAAAATCCCCTGGCCGCCGAGGAGGATGTCCTCTGGCTGAATGCGCTCCATCAGGGCAGGATCGTTGCCTATCTGGGTCTGCTGCCCGATCTGGTCCTGGACGGTGACCGGTTGGTTAAGATCGCCTGGCCGACCAGTTGGTGGGCGGATCCGAAACACCGGGGCAAAGGCATTGCGGCGCTGCTCTTTGACCGGGCTCTGGAGCTCTATCCCTATTCCTGCGTCAATTCTGCCACGCCCTGGGCGAGGCGGCTCCTGCTAAAACGTGGTTTATACAAGCCTTATGCCACCCGTCCCCGCAGTTTCTGGTTCCTCAATCTCAATCCCCATACCTTCAGGGATTTCGGAATCGACAACCGGCTGTTCCGGCTGCTTCAACCCTGCGGTCATGCCCTGCTGGGGCGGATCGGAAAGGCCAGACTCCAAGCTTGGCTGAAGGGGCTTCCGACCAGACAGGTCAAACTGGAATATGTCTCTGAACCCGATCCCGAAAGCATGGAAATGATCAGGGAACTTGCCAGAAGCGAACTAAGCCATAAAAGCCCGGAAGTGCTGGCCTGGCGGATGAACAACCTGCTCTATTCACCTCTCCTGAAGGGAATCCCCCGCCGCCACGACACCTATTTTGGCAATACCGGGGAGGAAATCCTGTCCTACCAGGTCAAGCTCTGGAGTGAAGAGGAACTGGTCGGATTCCTGAATCTGCTGGTGGTGGACAAGGTTCTGCGGATTCCCTATTTCTACCTGAAAGAGGGCTTCGAGGCAGAATTTGCTGCCCTGGTTGGCAGGATTTGCCTGCACAACTGCATTGATGTGGTCTATAGCCAGCATCCACGGGTGAATGCCATTCTGAAGCAATACCGGCTGCCGCACTTCCACCTGAAAAGCTATCCCATGGAGGTTCTGGTCAGCCCGGCGCTGGATTTCCTGCCCTCCGGCAGAACCGTCCAGGATGGCGACGGCGCTTTCTAATAATGCAGTTGCGTACCTGGATGTTTCCCAATCCCTCATCCCACCGGGTGTTCTACTATCATCAGGTGTGGGCTAAGGGGGAGCGACAGAATCTACTCAATTCCGGTTCCGGGCTTTTCTATCCGGAAGGAATATCAATCGGGCAGTTGGAAGAGCAGATCATAGCTTTGCGGAAGGCCGGATTTCAGTTCATTCCTCTCTCGCAGGGGGTTCTGGAGGCAGGATGCGGCCGGAAACAAGGCCTGACGGTATCCCTGACCACCGACGACGGCTTTGCCTGCAACTACCATCAGATCATGCCCCTGCTGAAAAAACATGGTGTTCCGCTCACCCTTTTCCTGATCGGAACCTGTCTGAACAACCAGTCGCTGGCCTGGAACCACAAACTGCTGATCCTGCGCCAGAATACCCCTGAATCTGAGCTCCGGGCTGCCTTGAGGAAACTTGCCCCCCGGTTTGATTTGATCCCGGCAGGCGATCTTGGAGCCTTCCTGTTCAGCGTTCCCATGACAGGCAAGGATGCCCTGGCGGATGAACTGTGGGAGCGCTTTCTGCCCTTTTCGCAGACTGAATATTTGGCAATGGAACAGCCCTTTCTGAGCGATGGTCAGGTCTTGGAACTGGTCGCCCAGGGGGCCGAAATTGCCTCTCACAGCTTCAGCCATCCGGATTTCTCCCGCCTGGGCTACTCTGAGGCAAGAAAAGAGATCGAACTGGCAGACCAGGCCCTTGGCCGCTACCCCCAGCCTCCGGTGAAGCTGTTTGCCTTTCCCTATGGAAAAACCTGTTCCCTTCCCCTGTTGCGAAAACTGGCACGGGATACCGGCATCAAGGCATTTTTTGGCGGACGTTTCATCTGGCGGGACAACCGGGGAAGCTCACTCCTCTGGCAGCGCCAGAAGATGGAACAAAGCCCGCCAGAGCTCTTCAGGGAGCTGATCCTCAAGCCCTGGCTGCGTATCCTGCGCCCCCGCTTCTGATTTCCCTGGCATATCTGTCCTGAACATCCCTGCCGATCCGCTTTTTTGGCTCGCCTCTTTTTGCCACGAGCCAGGGAAGGGATTGACAGGAAGTCGACAGGCAGCATGGGGGAGGGGTGATGGCACGGTGAAAAATTCACGCTGAAGAGAACTTTTTACCTTGGTCAAGTTTTTTTCCTTGACGTAAAAACTCCACCCGAAAATCTGCCATGAGAATATAACTTGCACGAAATAAAGGAGTAACCAATGAAACGCAGAGTGATCATCATGGGCGCCGCCGGGCGCGACTTTCATAATTTCAATGTCTTCTTCCGGGACAATGCGGATTATGAAGTTGTGGCTTTCACCGCCACCCAGATACCTGGAATTGATGACAAGAAATACCCCGCTGAACTTGCCGGAAGCCTCTATCCGGATGGCATTTACATTCATCCGGAAGCCGAACTGAAAAACCTGATCAAACAGCTCAAGGTTGACCTCGTGGTGATGGCCTACAGCGATCTGCCCCACGAGGTGGTGATGAATAAAGGCGCTTTGGTCAATGCCGCCGGAGCCGATTTTATGATGATGGGTGCCGGAAACACGATGATCAAGACCTCCAAGCCCCTGGTCACGATCTGCGCGGTGCGCACCGGATGTGGCAAATCCCAGACCACCCGTGCGGTCATCAAGGCGCTCAAAGCCAAAGGATTGAAAGTGGTATCCATTCGCCACCCAATGCCTTATGGTGATCTTGTTAAACAAAAGGTTCAACGCTTTGCCGAGCTCAAGGACCTGGAAGTCCACAACTGCACCATCGAGGAAATGGAGGAATATGAACCCCACATCCGCATGAATAGTGTGATCTATGCCGGGGTGGATTATGAGGCGATCGTCCGCCAAGCCGAACAGGAAGCCGATGTGATCGTCTGGGACGGCGGTAACAACGATATTCCCTTCTATTGCTCGGACAAACAGGTGAACATCGTGGTGGTGGACCCCCACCGTCCTGGGGACGAGATTTCCTACTACCCCGGGGAAACCAATCTGCATCTGGCGGACGTGATCGTGATCAACAAGATCGACAGCGCCGACATTGATGACATCAATGAGGTTCGCGCCAACATCCGCACGATCAATAAAAAGGCCCAGATCATCGACGCAGCTTCACCCCTGAGCGTGGACAAGCCGGAACTGATCACCGACAAGCGCGTGCTCGTGGTGGAGGACGGCCCCACCCTCACCCATGGTGAAATGACCTATGGCGCAGGAGTGATCGCCGCCGAAAAATATGGCTGTGCCGAACTGGTCGATCCACGCCAATGGGCAGTGGGGGAGATCGGCAAGACCTATGAGCAGTATCCCGAGATCGGGGTTTTGCTTCCCGCCATGGGCTACAGCGATAAACAGATCAAGGATCTGGAGGATACCATCAATGCCACCGACTGCGATTCTGTGGTGATCGCCACCCCCATCGACCTGCGCCGCCTGGTCAGGATCAAACATCCCGCCTGCCAGGTGCAATATGACCTTCAGGAGATCGGAAAACCCACCATCGCCGATGTTCTGAAGCATTTCTGAAGCCAGGCAAAACCAGCTAATTTAAACTACCTGTGAGGGGCAGAGCGAAGCAGCATCTGCCCCCTGTTCATCTAATGAAAATCACGAGGAAATTATGGATAAGACTGCAGTTCTTGCCTTGGGTGGCAATGCCATCATCAAAGCCGGCGAACCGGGCACCATATCCCAGCAGTTTGCCAATACCCGCGATTCCTTGGGTGGGATCGTGGAACTGATCCGCCAGGGCTATAAACTGGCGATCACCCATGGCAACGGGCCCCAGGTGGGGAATCTGCTGCGCCAGCAGGAAGCCGGTGAAAAGGAAGGCATCGCTATGCTGCCTTTGGGGGTGCTGAATGCCGCCACCGAGGGCACCATGGGCTACATGATCGAACAAAGCCTCCAAAACAAGCTTCACCAAAGTGGGATCGACAAACAGGTGATCACCATCATTTCACAGGTGGTGGTGGACAGAAACGATCCCAGTATGACCAATCCCACCAAATATGTAGGCAGCACCTACTACACCAGCGCGCAGGCTGAAGAACTGGCCCAAACCCTGGGCTGGGTGCTGAAAGAGGATTCCGGCAAAGGCTGGCGGCGGGTGGTGCCCTCACCCTATCCCATCCAGATCATCCCCGCCGAAACCATCCGCGAATTGGTGGAAAGGGGTGAGATCGTGATCGCCGTCGGCGGTGGAGGCATCCCCATCTATATCGAGGACGATGGAACCTACGAAGGCGTCGATGCCGTGATCGACAAGGATTTTGCCAGTGCGCTGCTGGCTTTGAACATCAAGGCCGACCTTTTTGTGATCCTAACCGGAGTGGACAAGGTCGCCATCAACTATGGCAAACCGGACCAGCTTGACCTGGACCGCATGACCGTAGCCGAAGCCCAGCTCTATTATGACCAGAAGCAGTTTCCCGCCGGCAGCATGGGTCCCAAGATCCGCGCCGCCATAGATTTCATCTCCCGTGGCGGCAGGGAAGTGCTTATCACCTCCATCGACCGCATCGTGGAAGCCTTTGCGGGCAAGACCGGAACCCGGATCGTGCCCTGAGCTTTGCAGAGCTATTTGAATTAGTTGTCTCTGAAACAGCCAGATTTGTTATGGCAAACCTAATGAATATCGCTAATAGACCAGTGAGCAGCAGGTTAGCCAGAAACCTGATCTAATCATTTATTATTCAGGATATGACTTCCCGGTTGATTCTTCAGGGTGGCAGAATTCCGCAGAATTCCGATGAGCGGATCAGCGTCCGCCCCTACATCGCTCCCTTTAGCAATACGGAATCATTACGGAGTCATTACGGAGTTAATCCGTAATGACTCCGTAATGATTCCGTATTGGTAATGGGAAAGAAAGCAGGTCGAAATCTGGGGCAGGACAGGGATGGGATAGAATAATGAACTGCCAGACAGGAGATTAGACCAGTTCAGAGATCAAAGGCATGAGATCATACCCCGGGGATATGATGCGAAAGATCAGGCAGTGGGATTGAAAGAGATTATTTCTTTCTTGAAGTTTCCTTCCGTTTGAGGATCCTGGAGAAACGTTTTTCCGCCTCGGCAGCAGCGGAATCGATCTCGGAGGCGGTGAGGGAGCGTTCGAGGGACTGGCTGGTTTCCTGCCGCAGGGGATCGGGATCGGGATCGATGAGGCTGGCCAGCAGAAGATTGATATAGGCTTCCCGTGGATTCGATTCCACTATCTCACCTTCAAGCTGGAGTTCCGCCAGTTTGGTGAGGGCCCCCACATGCCCCTGCTGGGCGGCTTTACGATACCAATGGAGGGCTTTGACAGGATCGGCGTTTACCCCAACTCCGTTCAAAAAACGGTTTCCCATGCGGAATTGCGCCCAAGCGTAACCCTGTTCGGCAGACCGGGCATACCATTTTTCAGCTTGTTTGAGATCCCGTTCCACTCCCACGCCCAGGAAGTAGCTGTCGCCCATGATGTTCTGAGCCCAGGCATTGCCCTGCTGGGCGGCCAGACGGTACCATTTGATCGCTTCGGGGATATCCACTTCCACCCCTTTGCCCAGATAATAACACTCGCCCAGGATAAACTGCGCATCAGCAAGCCCTTGATCTGCAGCCAGACGATACCATTTGATCGCCTCGGCATAATCCTGGGGCACACCGGTGCCGTTGAAATAGGCATTTCCGAGCTTGTATTGGACACAGATATCGCCATTTTCAGCCGCCAGGCGATACCAGCGCAGAGCTTCGGCAGCATCCTTATCCACTCCCAAACCAAAGAAATAGCAATCCCCCATGCTCACCTGGGCTTCCGTATCGCCCTGTTCGGCAGCTTTTTGGGTTTCCCGGATGAACAAACTGGTGGCGCTCAAAACCCAGATGATGCCCCAAACTCCGATCAGTAAGAGAATGCGTTTCATCTGATCCTCTGTAGTTGTATTTTGTGTTTCAAAATCGTGTTACCATTTATAGTTCAGCATCAGCATGGGATGCCGGTCTTTGATGTCCAACCAAACCTGTGAACGCTTGGTTTCGGAATGGGAGCGCAGGACATCCACTCCGCTGATGAGATGGTTGACGATCAGCACACCCACTGCCAGGGTGCCATAATCCCGCAGGTCCTGGGTTTTGATC
>Ga0116202_10002454_pt1 | contig 11093 bp, 11 predicted proteins | sample LakKivw325mmetaG_FD_94479 | JGI IMG/M metagenome (GOLD analysis project Ga0116202, IMG submission 94479) | Anoxic lake water microbial communities from Lake Kivu, Rwanda to study Microbial Dark Matter (Phase II) - Lake Kivu water 325m metaG | ecosystem: Environmental > Aquatic > Freshwater >... | reverse complement strand
CCGAAGAACGACGAGCTTGACGAGATTGAAAGAATTGCATTATCCATCGGCCTGAGTATCGCCCTGGTCGTTCTGACCATAGCGGCGCTGAACATGGCGACAGGAATGCTTATAACAGCGACTAACTCCCTACTCGTCATACTGCTTATGACCCTTGCACTTTCAGTAATCGCCTACATCAGAAGAACCTAATCCTCGACAGTGATGTAAATCGTATCCGTCACTCCACTCGTCTTGTCCTTGTACGCGTTTATGTCAATCCGGTAGTCACCACCGTACTTCGCTTCCTCCAACCTCGCCCTGAAATCCACATTCCTCTGCTCTCCAGGACCCAAACTTACGGTTTCAACCTGCGGGTCGCTGAACACAAGACTGCTGCTGTATGCGCTGACATTGAGCGTCACGTTAATCTCGTTCTCCCCGACGTTCTTGACCTCAACCCAGATCGTGGTTTTTCCGTTCAGTTCAACCTTGTCCGGGTCGGCCCACGAGCGTATGCTTATATCTTCCCCGGTTTTGTAACTCGTAGGCAGGGATTTGAACAGCACAGCTACGACGATGAGCAGGCCCACTACAATCGCCACCGACCTCCACCGTATTTTTGACAACACGCTCAACATGTTAATGTATTCTAATAAACTAATAAATATAGTTGTATAAAATGCTCGGAATAATAGGCGGCACGAATTTCAAGGGAACAAAAATCCTGAAAAACCTGAAGGGAAAAACCGTCGCCACCGAATACGGAAACGTGGACGTTCTGGTGAACGAAAAAATCGCCTTCCTGAACCGCCACGGGAAAAGCCACAACATCCCGCCGCACAGGATAAACCACAAGGCAAATATAAAGGCGCTGAAAAAGTTAGGCACTACAAAAATCATCGGCATTTGCTCCGTCGGCAGTCTAAGGAAGAGCATAAAACCCGGAAGCATTCTCATCCCAAGCGACTACGTAAATTTCTGGGGCATACAAACCTTCTTTGATTCCAGAATAAAGCACATAACTCCGGAACTTGATGAAGCTTTGAGAAAAATCATCATCAAAAAATCAAAACAAGCCGGCGTAAAAATCATCCCTGAAGGAATTTACGTTCAAACCACCGGACCAAGACTCGAAACCAAGGCAGAAATAAAAATCCTGAAAAATTTCTGCGATGTCGTCGGCATGAATCTCGCGTCAGAGGCGACGCTCGCGCAGGAACTCGGGATTCCATATGCGGGCATCTGCTCCGTTGACAACTATGCAAACGGCGTAGTGCCTAAAAAACTCGACTTCGAAACCGTCGTAAAAGATTCAAGAAAGAACTCTGCCAGTGTGATGAAGATACTCATAAAAATTCTTGAGGATTCTAAATGAGCATCCTGATAAAAAACGTTTTGCTGAACGGCAAGGAAACCAACATAAAAATCGAAGAAAATCTCATCGCCGAAATCGGAAAAAAATCCAGTGCAGAATTCGTAATAGACGGCAAAAACAAGGCAGCGATTCCCGGTTTGATTAATACACATACTCACGCAGCCATGACGCTCATGCGCAGTTACGCAGACGATCTGGAATTGCACGACTGGCTCAGCAACCACATCTGGCCGCTTGAGGCAAAGCTCACTGAAGATGATGTTTACTGGGGCACAAAACTCGCATGTTTGGAAATGATAAAATCCGGAACAACCTGCTTCAACGACATGTACTGGCATACCAAGGGTTCAGCAAAGGCGGTCGAAGAATCCGGAATCCGCGGCGTTCTAAGCGCGGTTCTCATAGACCTTTTTAACGAGGAAAAAACAAAGGAACAAATTTCTCTGAACAAAAAACTCTTCAAGGAATTCAAAAAATTCTGCTCTCGCGTGATTTTTGCTTTGGGACCACATGCACTTTATACCGTTTCCAAAGAAGGTTTGCAGTGGTGCGCGGAATTTGCAAGAGAAAATAACCTGCTCGTGCACTTCCATCTTTCCGAAACAGAGCAGGAAGTGAAGGATTGCATAAAGAAAAACAAAAAACGCCCGGTCGAATACCTTGAGAGCATCGGTTTTCTCGGCCCGAATATGATTGCGTGTCATTCCGTCTGGTTGAACAAAAAAGAAATCCAGATTCTTGCGAAACATAAGGTGAAAATCGCCCACAACCCGACATCGAACATGAAGCTTGCGGTCGGTTCCGCCCTAAACTACGCGGAGATGAAAAAAGCAGGTTTAACCGTTTCCCTCGGCACGGACGGTTGCGCGTCAAACAACAACCTCGACATGTTCGAGTCCATGAAGTTTGCAACCCTTCTGCAGAAATTCCACACAAACAAACAACGTATAATGCCTGCGCAGGAGTCATTTGAACTTGCGACCATAAACGGCGCAAAGGCCCTGAACCTGAGCGCGGGGAAAATCGAAGAAGGCAGACTCGCAGACATCGTTCTCGTAAACCTGAAAAAACCGGAACTCACACCCGGTCACAACCTTATCTCGGATCTGGTTTACTCAGCAAACGGCTCGTGCGTTGACACGGTCATCTGCGACGGAAAAATACTCATGCAAAATCGTGTTGCAAAAAACGAGCAGGAAATAATCGAAGAAGCAAAAGAGACTGCAAAAAATCTTGTCTCAAGAAAGTAGCTATTCCCCCCACAGCAAAAACGGGTCATCCTAAAACCTAAAACAGAGCAATTTATATATAAGTACTTATATATGATATATAGGTGATATATAATGGCAAACGCTACGACAATACAGCTTGATAAATCAATTGTTAATGCACTAAAAGAAGCCAGGGAATACCCAAGACAAACCTACAACGAACTGATCAAGAACATGATTGCGATATTCAGAAATGCCAAGAAAAGAAACCAGTATGACGAATTTCTGCATAAGATCCAACAGGCCAAGATGAAAGAGCTGTGGGACAACAAAGATGACGAGTTATGGGAAAACGCTTAGACCGGGAGACGTAATTCTCACCAAAATTCAATTTACAGACACCTTGGAAGTCAAAACAAGACCCGCCTTGGTGTTGTTTGAAGAATTTGACAATGTTGTTGTCGCAGGGATCACAAGCAACACTGCTATGAAAGGTATTCCACTAACTAAAAAAGAAGGTGCTGTAAAAGATAGCGTTATCAAACTGAATTATATATTCACCATCTCCAAGATGATGATCGAAAAGACATTATTTTCATTGTCTAAAGACAAGAAAAAGATGGTCTTTGAAGAGTTGGTAGGAAAGCTGAAAAATCTATCCGAATAAATCTTTTGTATACCCTATTCCTTCACCACGGCAAGAAATGGCAGTTCCCTGTACTTTTCGTTCCAGTCCAGTCCGAATCCGACCACGAACTTGTCCGGAATTTTGAATCCTAAGTAATCAATTTTTATTTTTCTTATCCTTCGCGAGGGTTTGTCAAACAATGCGCAAATTCTCACGGATTTCGCCTTTTTCTTTTTTAAATACTTTTTTATAAAATCCATCGTTATGCCCGTATCGATGATATCCTCAATTACGAGAATGTCTTTTCCTGCAGGATTTTTTTCTAGATCTCGAAGTAGTTTTACATTGCCAGTCGTATTGGTTCCCGCATAACTCTTCGCCCGGATGTAGTCCGTTTTTATTTTCATTCCCTCCAAATTCCCAAAAAGTTCATTCGCGAAGGTCTTTGCACCCTTCAGAACGATAACGGCGTAGATTTCGTTCTTGTAGTCCTTTCTCACGTTCTCCGCGATTTTTTCCGCACGTTTTTTTATGCATCTGTGCGTTATCAATACCTGTGATAAGGGGGCATCCAGCTCCGAGGCTTCGGCATCTTCAGCGGTTCTTATCCCATCATCATTAACTTTCACAATCCCACCGAAATCCTTCACGATTTTTTGTTTTTTCATCACCTACCTCATAACCTCATAGTTTTTTCCATACCTGCAGAAATTCCTCACGTACCCCGGGTTTAATGATTTTGCGATGTTGTATTCATAAATGCCGCGCTGGGTTGCGCCGAGTCTGAAGTAAACGTCGCCCAGCGAGCAGTGCGCGGTTACCGATTCCGGAGCAAGGTTAAGCGCTAGGTTGTACTCGTTTATCGCCTCACCGTAAAGGCCGTTGTTCATGAATATATCCGCCATATTCTCGTGCGCGGTTTTCAGGTCAAGCCGCGGGCTCATGCCGAGTTTTTCCACGTCGTAGTTCACGAATCCGAAAAACAAAATCAAAACAACAAGCGAAATTAAAATTTTTTTGTATTTTTTGCTCTTCAAACTGTCGAAAAACCAATGCAATGCGTATGCGGCAAATATCATGAGAAACGCGACTGCGGGCAACCTGTACCGCGAATCAACAAAGAAAATCAGTACCGACAGAACTGCGGAGACTATCATAAAAATTAAAATGGACGTCTTACGTAACTGTTCGGCCGAAAGTAAAATCCCCAACAAACCGAGCGGTGCGATAATCCCGAACATCAGCAAAAATCCGGATTGCAACAAACCGGAAAACCGGCTGAAGAAATAGTAGTTCGTATTCGACGGAATTTCATACCAGTTCCAGAAAAGCAAAAACTTCCTGAGTTCGAGCTTTGCGTAATCCAACGGATTTTTCCTCACGTATTCAACACCCTTCAAAAACCAGAATCTTGCGACTTCGGATTCCGTGAGGTTTTTTCCGGTAACGTTTTCCGCATGCTTTCCGAGTTCCGCGACCATGACCTGCGGCGAATCAACATTTGGCAGTGGACTTGAAATTTTTCCGGTTGCAAATTCGTTCGTCCCCTGGTAGAAGTTAACGCCCCAGTTCGACGAGATGACAACAAAATCGCCGGTCACAACAAAGTTTCTCAAGGTGCATACTGCCAAAACCAACAAAACACCCGTGCAAAAAACCGCAAAATTCCTTAAAATTGTTTTTCTTTCTTTTTTTTCATTCAAAATGAACCAAAAGAAGACCAACGGCACAAAAAGTAAAATCGTCCCTCTCCCCAGCGCAGACAGTCCCAAAACAAAACCCGCGAGAAACCAGATTCTCTTGTTTTTTCTTTCAACCGCGTAAAGGAGCAAAACTACCGCGAGCAGGTCCAGAAACACAACGAGCGTTTCCATAAGGATCGTCGCGTCGTAAAAAACAAACATGCCGTATAATGCGGCAGCCAAACCCGCAAGGACTCCAACAACCGGGTTGAAGATTTTTTTCCCGATTAAGTAAATCAAAACGCACGAAAGCGAGCCGATTATCGTTTGTATCACGCGAACAAGATAAAGATCACGGCCAAGCGTGCCGTACAAAACCGCGAGAAAATACGGATAAAGCGGCCCCATGAAAAAAACCTCCGTTCCGAGCCAGTCGCCTTCTGCGATTTTTTGCGCCCATGAGTCGTAAAACTGCGCGTCAAGCAAAAGATTGCCGAATGATGCGTTTCCTCTCATCTGTTCTATATACGCAAGCCTGACTGCAAATGCAAAAATGAAGATTACGGCCGGAATTAAAAATCTATTTATCCTTGTCACATAATAAAATCCAAATGACGCTTAAAATCTCGATTAGTACAGGTAACCCCACGTATGCAGCCTGTCGCTGTCTTCCTCCCACCTGTCACCGATGTCCGTACGGTAATACATGTTCGGCAGAAGTATGTTGCTAATCTTGCTGTATGCGCGATGCTTTGCCTGTTTCATTGTTTGTCCGCAACCGACAACTATCAGTGCGACTCCCGCGTTGCCTGTTATGACCCAGTCGCCATTCACCTTTTTGACATCCTCTATATGCACGCCGTCCATTGTGCCCTGCTTGTCAAATATCACGACAGCGTCCTTCGAATTCGTGTCGAATACCTCCTTGTCCGTGAACGGGTATGGTGGCACCAGAATTCTCACGCCGATCTGGAAACCGCTCCTCGTCTTTAACTGCGGTTTGTTCCCCTTCGCGAGTTCGTACAAGAATTCCCCCATGGGCGTTATCATACCTTCCTGCTGTATGCTTATGGTCGGATAACCGAAACGCGCGGTGAACTCCAGCGGATAAATTCCGTAGTTGTTCGCGATGCAGTTTATGTCAATGTAGCCGACGTAATGCTCCTCCTTCAATTTCGGCTCCATCTTCTTCAGCGTGTGGTTGAACAACTTGTTCGGTTCGCTCCAGAACATCGAAGTATTGCCGCACCAGTATGGTTTTCCATTTCTCCTGACATACATGATGTGATTTTTTACAGTTGCGCAATATACCCTTCCATCGTAATCTACAATCTTCGTATCTCTCTTATCTACCCAGGAATCAAGTTTTTTCACCCTCTCTATGACTTCATATTGGATATTTGAAGCATCAGCAAAATGATCGTAAATCCACACCATGCCGCGTGGATTTCTCTTTTTTATAATCCCTACTCTACCAACCTTCAATAACAACTCCTGAATATCATCAGCCAACTTTTTTGAGGAGGTATAAAAAATCCTGAAACCATTTTTCATGGTTGTACCATCACCCAACGCAAACCAATCAAGGAAAATTCCGATTTGTCCCGGGGTTAGCTCCTTTACAAACTTTGGAACACTTTTATCTTGGGCTTTGCCAAGTGGGTTCAAGTATGAGTACAGCTGTTTGTTGTAAATATAAAACTCATTCTTCCCCTTCGAAAATTTAAACGGAAGCCGCTCTAACAGTTTTTCTATTCTCTCTGTTTTTTCTGTTGTTTTTTGCGATATGCTAATCTTGTTGTTCGAAGTGTAACCATCAGCCAGCCAGATTCCTAAAAATGCCAACCAATCATCCATTGGAATCTCAATCTCTCCGGTTTTATGTAAAACCACCTGGTTGCCTTCATAGTGACCTATGTCCACAGAAGGTATCACAAAATACTCCTCTCTTACACCAATCCACTCTCCCGTTCTCTTAATCAGCGATTGATACTCGAGGTCTTTGGCTTTTACAAAGGTAAATCTGTTGTTTTTCTTTCTTGCGTTTGTTTGTGTTGAAACATACATGTTGTGGTCTAAGGTTACCATGATATCCAAGGTTCGGTTTTGTATTGATACCAGTTGCTTATGATGGTCAAAGGAAACAATATTCTCGGGTCTGTTGTATTCAATCACATGGCTCAAAGGGTTCAGTGTGCATATCCCATCATCATAAGTTAAATCTTTAAAGAATTTCCAGCCACTATCTGTCAATACTTCTGTTTGGTCATCATAGCAACCCATTTCGCCCGTTGAAGGCCCGATGTTGCCGTTGAACAATTTTTTATGCTCGAAGTTCACGTTTATCGGGTAAATGAACTCCGTTCCATCAAAAAAAGCCCCAACCGCAACCTCAACACCGCTTATCTTCTTCTGGAGCTGAAACTCCTTTATCCTGTTCGACCATATCCTCTTGTAGTGTTCGAGAATCTGTATGACGTCCCTTCCGTCGTCCTCCTGACCAACGAACAGCAACTGTTTCTGGTTCTGTGCTTCCCCGCTCGGTTTTATCACGTACTTACCCGGATTCTTCTGCACGAAATCTATCGCAGTATCGAACGAAGTGAAATTCTCCTGCGGAATTATCGGAACCCCCGCCTTCTTCAGTTCCTCCTGTCCGAAAGCCCTGTCGTCCTCAAGCTTGTCACTGTATGGAGTACCACCAACAACAAACTTCCCCTCGTCGCGCAGCTTCTTGGCCTTTGCCCCCTCTCCAAGAACATCATCGAAAATAATTACGTCAGCCCAGGAAACCTCCTTCCCCCAATCATCGGTTTTCTCAACAAAACCGTCCCCGATTTCCTTCTGGCCGGGGTCGTGTATGTAATACTTAACGTTGTGCCCCTCTTTCAACACTTGCCAAGCAATATCAGTTATAAGTGCGTCGAGAGAAATAAAAAGAAAATTTTTTGGTTCCATTCATTTATTCCATACAGTCCATTGCCACCATGTGTACAACTCTTTATACAACTAATTATACTATTTCGAGTATAAAAATTTTTTTATTTTGCAATTTTTTTTGAATTTATTTTTTTTGTTCGAAAAATCCCACAAGAAGTGAAACAACAACGTAAAAATGTTAATTTTAAATACTTCTCATAATCTACCATGAAGAAGTTGTTATTTTTGGTGTTTGTATCTTTCCTTTCAGGTTGTGTTTCACCTCTGCCAACCCCGCAAATCACGACAACTGTCCCAACAACTACACTCGCAATACCTACAACTACAATCGTAACTACCACAACCACCACGATACCTGCCACAACATCCACTTCCACAACAATCGAGCCAACGCTCCCACCACAGCAGTGGATTGTTGAGGAAGGAATACGCATTAATGAAGGAGTTGCTCCACTAGGTATCAAACTTGATGATGGGCAATTGAGGATGTACATCACGGGCATGGGGATAAGTTCCTATGTTTCATCAGACGGTTTGAAATTCACTCTTGAAAAAAACAGCATAATAACGGACGGTTTCAATCCCGCGGTCATAAAGCTCCAGGATGGCAGCTATCGTGTGATATACAACGTCGTTGAGGGAAGAATGGAAGACCCAAACAGAAAATTGTATTTCAAGTCAGCCATCTCCCAGGACGGCATAAATTTTGTTCCGGAAAAAGGAATCAGGTTCCGGAGTCAAGGTCCACCGGATTACGATGCCATCTCCGTTCCAGATATCATCAAACTTCCGGACGGCAGGTTCAGGATGTATTACACGGGAGACATGTTCGCCCCCGTATCCGGAAGGGAGGGCAATAACGTGCGCACTGCGATTTCCTCCGACGAGGGGATGACCTGGCAGAGGGAAGAAGGCGTCCGGCTTAGATTCGAATCAATGGACCCCGACGTGGTTATTCTGCCCGACGGCAGGTACAGAATGTACTACACAACCAACCCGCCAGGCGGCAGCAAGGACGACCAGCGGGTTTATTCCGCCATCTCGGACAACGGACTGAATTTCACGTTCGAGAGCGAAGTCCTGTCATCGGGAGAAGTGGGTCTGAGATATATGGATCCCGAGGTTGTGGAAATTCCGGGCGGTTATAGGATGTATTTCTCAGAGGCGACCGGCGGACCGGGTAACGAGAGAACGATAATAAAAAGCGCGGTGTGGAAGATACAGTAACTGGATGCAGAAATCGCCCCGGTCGGGATATGAAGGATTTGTTCGGACCAAGTGAAAAGCAGTAGGCTATGAACATACCAAGAGTGGGCGTAATCTATCTTTTAACTCTCTTGGTTTTCTCTTTATTCAAGTCAACACTTATCTCATGTCCGCAGTGCGTGAAGCAGATAGGATACTCTCCATCAGCGACTCCCTTAATAAATACCTTTGTGCCACACGCTGGACAGTAGCAAACTACCATGAGTAGTTATTACACCTACAGATTAAAATCATCACTCGAAACTCACTTACTTATCACAGAAAGGGCACTTATCCTTTGTATCTCCCAAAAAAGACTTTCCACAACCACTACACTTAAACGTTTCAACCTCAAAACATTCTTCCTCAAAATTAGCTGATTTTTGTTTTACCTCTTCTCTGTAAGTGTTTATGCAGATTTGTAATGCCTTGTAAATTAGATTTGGAGGAAGTGAAACATAATCCGCATCCACTTTATGAAAACCATCAACATCTGCATAACCACAATAGTGCGTGCTTACTGGAAAATCCGACTTCGAATTGGCTATCAACCATTTATCCAAAATGCCTGCATGAGCTAACTCACACCTAAAGGTCTGCCATAAGTAATTTCTATATCCCCTCTCAGTAAATGGTCTTATTTTGCAATACTCTGCCAAAAATTTTTTAAATCTTTCTCCTTTCTTATAATTTGGATATCTTATCTTTGCCAGACCCTCTATCGACACTAAGCACATAAGGATACTCATCTCAGGGTCTTTATTTTCTATTGATTTCGCTGTTTCAATTCTCCCTTCAAGATACTCAAAGAAAGGCTTGAAATAGAGTTTGTGGATATTCCTTCCCTCCTCTATAATCTTATATGTAGCCATTTTTTCAATTAATTATTTAGCATAACAAAAAGACTTCTTCCGATACAAGATATCCATTATCGTCAAATACTTGGGACTACTTTATTACCCTCACGTTTTTTCAAAAACCAGTCCAACCAGTCATCCTTTGAAACTTCCCTAAGTTTCTTCTCCCAGCCTTTAAATTCCTTCAGGAAATGGCCTTTCGTATTTTCTATAAACTCGAGGTCTATCAGAGGGGGATGCTGCCCTTTCTTCTCCATATCCGTTTCTAGTCTATGCTCTTCCCACACCCTTAAATGTAAAAAGAACCAGTCTAGAACCCATCCCTTCTCTTTATCTGTTAATGGCAAGCCATCCTCCAGAAGCAAATCAAGGTCAAACCAAGTTAAGAACAGGCTGTCAGTTATTTTAGATGAGCTGACCAGTTCTGTATTCTCATCCTCAACGTGGATTGTCATACTCTTTCCGTCATAATCTGGGATGTCAGATAAAGGTCCAAGAACGGTGACAGGCAGTCTTCTTTCAGTTCGTCTAAATCCATCACCAAATTCAAAGTAAGTCCTCACTGTCCTCTTAAAATCTAAGCTTTTTCCCTGGCTATGCAGGTAAATATCAAATCGCCCGAACCTGCCCATTCCTGGCTTTATACTTGATGACGCAAATTTATGTCTGAGATCTTCAGCCTCTAATTTTAACCTCTCAAATTCTTCGCTTGAGAGTGCGTACCGCTTTATGAACGCGTCAATGACGTCCGGTCTTGCTTTATAGTAGTGTTTACCATCCTCTCTTCTACCACGGTCATTGATAAATTGAATGCCGCAGGAGTGTCTTAGTAATTGTTGATACCGCTGTACAGTACGATTGTGCGGTTCGGTTGGTTTTCTCCCCCTATGGATCTTTGCTTTTTTGCTTATACTGTCCATAGCCTCCCATTTCTTCCGCGTCTCTTCATACTTTCTTAGTTTTTTAGCGTATTTTCCCCTCTTTTCGCAATCCTTTTTGGAGGAGGGTAGTATATCCTCCTTCCATAGACCATATTCGTATCCTTCGTCGTGTAGTAACCTGAAATAAAGTCTTGTCAAGGCATCCTCTGTCTCTTCTCCTTCATGCTCTAGTACCCGAAGGATGTATTTTGTCATTTCCATTATTTGGTAGAACATACCAAAGTATACAAAT
>Ga0116202_10002453_pt1 | contig 11095 bp, 10 predicted proteins | sample LakKivw325mmetaG_FD_94479 | JGI IMG/M metagenome (GOLD analysis project Ga0116202, IMG submission 94479) | Anoxic lake water microbial communities from Lake Kivu, Rwanda to study Microbial Dark Matter (Phase II) - Lake Kivu water 325m metaG | ecosystem: Environmental > Aquatic > Freshwater >... | reverse complement strand
GGGTATACCGAAAGGATCTCTCACGGCCTCCACTGGACATACCCGCCCGCAGGCGCCGCATTCGATGCACAGCGCCTTGTCGATCACGTGAAGTCCTTTCTTTTCTCCGAAGATGGCTTCCACGGGGCATAATTTCGTGCAGGCGCCGCAGCCGTTGCAGGTTTCCGTAATTCTGTAGGACATGGGTTCTCTCCATGCAACAATCATATATCGTTACTTGACAACGGGCTACAATCCATTGCTCTTCAGGCATTCCGGGTCCGGTTTGCCCGTCTCCTGGTTCCATCCAAATTGAGACCAGTAACCAACCATCGTCTTTTCGACATCCGCTGTTCTGTCCCTGTTTGCGCCCTCTTTTTGGGGAGGTCTTCCTAAGATCCGGTCGCTGAGCTTAACGGATTTTGGATCGATCCCATGCTTGATGTTGAAGAGCTGTTTCAGGCTCTGGATGCGTCCTCCGATCTCCATGTACTCGTCGGGTGTTTTGTTCCAGCCCGTAGCGGCATTCAGCCAGTCAAAAACGGGGATCCTTTTCGCGCCCAGAAAGGTTCCGAAGAGGCAGACCCCGGCGCCGTTGACGACATTCATGAACTTGCTGCATGCCGCCGCTTTGACGGCCTTCTTTTCATCCGCTTCGTATTTCCTGTCTTTGAAATAGAGGAGTTCCGCCCGCGGCAGTCCCGAGACTTTTTTCCAGAGCTGAAACATCTCGTAATAGAGTTGCGCGCCCATGGTATGCCTGCCGGGGGTCGCTTCCACGGAATAATGGAGGTTGAAACCGGGATCGTTTCTCCCGTCGTGCATGGGAAGTTCCTGTCCTCCGGCGTGCATGGCAAACCGGCCGGCGTCTTTCCCGATCCTCTTCGCCGCCGCCTTCGATCCATCCGCAAGAATATCCCCGATCCCTTCGCGCCGGATCATCTTTTCAATGAGGGAAACGATGGCAGGCGTGTTGCCCCAAGTGAGTTCGATGCCGCCCGTATCCTCTTTTGTCAGGATGCCCGCTTCATAACACTCGATGGCAAAAGCCGCCGTACCGCCCGCGGAGATTGTATCCATGCCGGCCCTGTTCAAAAGTTCGTTGAGGTAGAAGATGCTGTCCGGATCACGGTTCATGCACAGCCCGCCCAGGGCAAGGACGGACTCATATTCGGGTTTGTGCGTTTCCTTATAGACCCCTTTTGTCGTACAGATGCCGCCGCAGCCCAAAGGACAGGAATAGCAGTGATATTTCACCTTTTCTGTTTGCCTGATCGCGTCCGGGTTGACGGACAGGGATTTTTCGATTCCCCAGTCCGCGCTGCTCCCCTTCCAGTTCTTGATAGGGGAGTCGCCCATTTCCACAGACATCTGGTTCATGCTTCCCGTGCCCCATTTTTTAAGCAGGATCTTGTAGAGGAGGCCGTCCTGCGCCATCTGCGTCGGGAGGATCCTCATGATGGTTCCCACGTAGGCCGCCAGCGGACCGGACAGGAATGGAGGCTGGAACTGAACCCACCGGTTGCACATGCGGCTCAACTGTTTGATCCCCTCGCGGTTGTGGACAGCGATGCGCTTCCTGCCGTCCAGGACGACGGCCTTGATCTTTTTGGAGCCCATGACAGCACCGAGCCCGGAGCGTGCGGCGAGTCTTCCCCGGTCGTTGGATATCCCCGATATGAGCGAGAGCTTTTCGCCTGCCGGTCCGATGACGGCTGCCCGCGCCCGGCCTCCCGATTCTCTCATCAGTATTTCTTCAGCCTCGACCGTATCTTTTCCCCAGAGATGCGAGGCGTCCCTTAGTTCCGCCCGCCCGTTCTTAACATAGAGATAAACCGGCCTATCGCTGATTCCTCTGAAGAATATCCCGTCGTACCCGCAGCGCTTGATGGCGGGAGAAAAACTGCCGCCGCAGTTGGCGTCGCCCCAACCGCCGGTGAGGGGAGATTTACCCGTCACCATCCATCGGCCGGAAAACAGGCTCCCTGTGCCGGTCAGGAGCCCGGAAACAAAGCCCAGGATATTGTCGGGACCGAGGGGATCGGCCCCCGGCGGAATCCTGCTGTAGAGAATATAGGCGGCCAGTCCCATCCCGGACAGGTAATGCTCGTACACATCATCAGGAATGATTTCCTCGCCGATTTCACGCGTGGACAGGTCCACGACTAAAATTTTACCCATATACCCGAGCTTCATGTTGATCTCCTCGCTATCGCTTGTTCTGCATCGAGCCTGTTTCGGATGATTTTTATCACATCTTCATAATAGCAGAATTCATAAAAAATTCGACTTAAAATTACAGGTAAGAAAATTTGCACAAAATAATCTTGACAAATGCGTAATGAAAAATTAATCGGTGACTTATCCGGCGCCTGTTTTCGAAGGATCAATATTCAACATCGAATAGTTTGTCAGGTTATTGAAAACGGGCGAATTGTAAAAATCATCCGGATGTGGCGCATTATGAATAGAAAAATGGAGGGAGATATCACCAATGGCGGAAAAACAATGGAATAGCGCACCGGAAATGAAAATCGATCCCAAGAAGGCGTATCAGGTAGCAATAGAGACCGGCAAGGGAGTAATCGAGTTGGAACTGTATCCGCAGCACGCGCCAAAAACAGTCAACAACTTCGTTTTCCTGATCCGGGAGAGTTTCTATGATGGTGTATTATTCCATCGCGTGATCAGCGATTTCATGATTCAGGGCGGCGACCCGACCGGTACGGGCCGGGGTGGGCCGGGGTATCGTTTTGAGGATGAGCTTAAAGGGAATCCCCTGAAGCACGAGACGGGATCGATTTCGATGGCGAACGCGGGACCGAACACAAACGGAAGCCAGTTTTTCATCACCCATTCGCCGCAACAGCGAATGAATGGCCGCGATACCGTGTTTGGCAGGGTGATGAGGAGGCAGGAAGTTGTGAACGCCATTCGGCAGGCGGTTCGGATGCTGAAAATAACGGTTACGGAATCACTTTGATTTTTTTGGTGCGTTTGCTTTTTCCATCGTTTCCAATATAAGTTTCAATATCTTGGCAATATCATCCAGAGAATTTTTAATTCCCTTCAATTCTGCTGCGATTTGAGAGGCATATGGACGATCCATTTTCAGACTCCTTTTAAATAAATATTCCCCGGTTAAAGTTTATGAAAATCTAATAAACAGATGTTTAATTGTCATCGGGGCAGATCCACAGGATTTGACTTTTACTGACGAAAACAACCTTTCCGCTGGTGCCGCCCGGGGTCGTAGCATCAAATAAGACGATAAAGGGATCTTCGCCCACATTAAGAAGATCGGAGAGTCTGTCATGATGTTTGATATTAACCTGACCCTTGACGTGAGATCCATCCGTCATGCGGATATTTACTTTATTTATTTTCATTTCCGCGGACATTTTCCCTCCTCCATCGTGAATACTGACTAACCATAAAAAATATCCAGCTCCTCTTCGGAAAGCATGGCATCAATCTTGATCTTGATGAGAATGTCTCCCGTTTCAACAGCCTGACCGGGATTGACGTGGATCTTTTCCACCAGCCCGTCGCTGGGGGATGCAACAAAACTCTCCATCTTCATGGATTCGATACTTACAAGATCCTGACCCAAGTAGATGCGTTCTCCCGTTTTTACCAGGATTGCGACGACCATCCCCGGCATGGGACAGCGGATGACATCTTCGGCAACGACCTGTTTCGGTTTTGGCATGTGGTGAAAAAGTTTCCATTCCAGGGGTTTATAGATTCCCAGGATGCGAGTGGTGCCGCGGAAAGCCACCCAGATATTATTTTCCTTGTATCGCATGTGGAAAAATTGTGTTTTACCATCAATCCTGACTTTAAGCCGCCGCCGATAAAATTCGAATTCCGGCGTAACGACCTGGTACTTCCGGCCGTTCACCGTCACCGTCCAGCTTCGGGGAGCGGGGTTCTTAAGAAGACGCAATTCAAAAAAATCATCCTCTCCTTTCACCATGTAGGTGAACTGCTTTTTTAACTCATGCTGGGCGCCCACTTTCGCCATCATCGGTTTGAGGGATTCATGCACCAGGGATTGTCGATTGTGATAGACAAGCGTTACGGCTATCGCCATAAAATGAAGCCGCTCTTCGGGAGTGGGGTGCTTCATTTGTCCGTTTTCAAAGTGCTCATCGATGAAATCCGTCGAAATATCTCCATTTATAAATGACGGGTGATTGAGCACGGCATTCACAAAGTCGGCATTGGTTATCAATCCTTCGATGTGATATGCATTCAGGGCATGGACAAGGGATTCAATTGCCTCCGTCCGGGTGTCACCACGGGCGATCACCTTGGAAAGCAATGAATCGTAATAGGTGCTGACAAAACTTCCCGCCTCGATGCTGCTGTCGATCCGGACGTTCCTGATGCGAGCTGTCGCATAGCGCGTGATCATCCCGGTAACGGGCAGAAAATTCCGGGCGGGATCCTCCGCGCAGATCCGAGCTTCGACAGCCCAACCGTTTCTGATAACATTTTCCTGCCGGATGGCGAGTTTTTCTCCCGCTGCGATTCGAAGCTGAAGTTCTACAAGATCAAGGGAAGTGACCATCTCCGTCACGGGGTGCTCCACCTGAAGGCGCGTATTCATTTCGAGGAAGTAAACGTTCCCGTCTGATACATCCATGATAAATTCGACGGTACCCGCATTCGCGTATCCCGCCTCCCGTGCAAGGTTGCATGCCATTGTTCCCATGCGTTCGCGCAAGGCCTCATCGACAACTGGCGACGGAGTCTCCTCGATGATTTTCTGGTATCGTCTCTGGATGGAGCATTCCCTTTCCCCCAGATGAATGACATTGCCGTAATGATCGGCAATAATCTGTATTTCTATATGACGGACCCGCGGAATATAGCGCTCCATAAAAAAGTCGTCGCATCCGAAAGCCTTTCTCGACTCGTTCTGACAGGACTCCACGGCGGTTCGCAAATCCGCCTTGCTCTCCACCACCCGAATCCCTCTCCCACCGCCGGCGCGCGCCGGCCGTATCATCAAAGGGTATCCGATCTGTGCCGAGATCGCCTGCGCCTCGGCAAGCGAGGAAATCAACTCCTTTTTTCCGTCTTTTACGGGTATGCCCAGCTTTTCGGCAAATGACTTGGCAGCCATTTTATCACCGAGCGTTGCAATGACCGACGCCGGAGGGCCGATAAAGACCAGTCCTGCCTTGGCGACCATGTCGGCAAATTCAGGGTTCTCCGACAGAAAACCGTAACCTGGATGAATCGCCTCGCACTTGCGGGAAACAGCGATATCGATGATTTTTTCTTTCGCCAGATACGATTCATGCGGCTTCCCCCCCCCCAGGAAGGCCTTTTCGTCTGCCTCTCTGACGTGGATAGAACGGGAATCCGCATCTGAAAACACCGCTACCGTTTTGATACCCATTCGCTTGCAGGTCTTGATGATACAGACGGCTATCTCGCCCCGGTTCGCTATCAGGATTTTTTTGAACATCGCACCTCCTCAGAGCGGAATGTTTCCATGCCTGCGCTCCGGCCTCTCTCGCTTTTTACCCTCCAGGAACTGGAGACTACGGATGATCCGGTGCCGTGTTTCCCGTGGAAAAATAACGTCATCGATGTATCCCCTCTGGGCAGACAGGAAGGGATTCACGTACGTTTTCCGGTATTCCTCCGTTTGCACTGCGAGCGCCGCTGCCGGATCGGGCGAGGATTGTATCTCTTTCCGGTAAATCACCTCCGCCGCGCCTTTCGGTCCCATCACGGCAATCTCCGCCGTAGGCCAGGCATAATTGATGTCGCCTCCGATCTGTTTGGAGTTCATGACAATATAGGCGCCGCCATAGGCCTTGCGGACGATAACGGTGATACGCGGTACCGTGGCCTCGATAAAGGCGTAGAGAAGCTTGGCCCCGTGGCGGATAATTCCTCCCTGCTCCTGTTCCACTCCCGGCATAAAACCCGGCACGTCCACAAGACATATCAGAGGAATGTTAAAGGCATCACAGAACCGGACGAATCGCGCTGCTTTGGTGGAAGCATTATTGTCCAGAACCCCTGCCAGGACAAACGGCTGATTCGCCACCAGGCCGATCGTCTGACCTCCCATGCGGCCGAATCCGCAGATGATATTCCTTGCATAGTGGGCCTGAATTTCCAGAAACTCGGCGCCGTCAAGAATACTCTGGATGAGGACCTTCATGTCGTAACTCTGGTTTGGATTTTCCGGTACAAGATAATCCAGAGCCGGGTCAGTCCGGCCGACCGGATCACTGAGGTCCAGAATCGGCGCCGTTTGTTTATTGTTGGAAGGGAGATAGTTGATCAGCCGCCTCACTTCCCGCAGGCACATGATGTCGTTGGGCAGCACAAAGTGCGCCACGCCGCTCTTTTCGCTGTGAACCCTTGCGCCGCCGAGATCTTCGTGAGAAATGGCCATATGGGTAACTGTTTCCACCACATTCGGTCCCGTGACGTACATGTAGGACGTGTCCTTGACCATGAAAATGAAATCGGTGAGGGCGGGGCTATACACGGCACCGCCCGCGCAGGGTCCCATAATGCATGAGATCTGAGGGATAATTCCGCTCGCCAGGGCGTTTCTGTTGAAAATATCTCCGTAAGAAGCCAGGGCATCCACTCCCTCCTGAATGCGCGCGCCGCCCGAGTCGTTGAGCCCTATGACGGGGGCACCCACTCTCAGCGCGTGGTCCATCACCTTGCTGATCTTCTGGGAATGCGCTTCGCCAAGAGAGCCGCCGCGGACGGTAAAATCCTGGCTGAAGATAAATACTTCCCGGCCGTCAATCGTACCATGTCCCGTCACGACGCCGTCTCCGGGGTACTTCTCTTCCCTGCCGAAGGCGCCGCCTCTTCCCGTTTTCAGAAGGTCAAATTCCTCAAAGGAGTCCTCATCCAGCAGCAGCTCTATCCGTTCCCGCGCCGTGAGTTTCCCTCTTCGGTGCTGATCTTCGATCAGGTCAACGCCACCGCCCTTCAGGGTTTCACTTCTCATGACTTGCAGAGACTCCAATATTCTCTGCGAGGCCAGAATCTGTCGTTCTTTCATGATGAATACTCCTCTTACCCTTTTCCGCTCAAGCCAAACCGGCCCAACTTCCACTACTTTACAGGAGGCTTATAGGGTTCGATGCACTTCGAGTCTCTGTGATCACAGATGTTCGGAGGACAGGTTAGCCCCCCCTTCCTTGTATAGAAGTCCAGGCATCTCATGTCCGCATTGCAGCCCGGTTCTTTAGGTACGCACGTCAGGGTGAAATAAGCACAGCTTATGCCGAACCATTTTCCAAAATGAATGTTAAAATCGTTTTTTTCCCGCTTCATATTCGGGTACCTGCCCTTTAAATAGTCAACCCATTCCTTCTTCGGCAGGTAGGTGGCACTCCCTCTAGTAAGGGTGGATGTCTTGAGATCTTTTTTTGATTTTTTGTAATCCTCGTGGACATAAGCCGAGCAGTCATTGGCGTCCTGCTGATCAGGCGACACGCCTGATATTGCGGGGCTGCCGGACGGCACTGTCGGTTTAACAGCCCCTCCCGTTTGCTCTTGAACCTTTTGCTTGATCGAATCAGGAGCGGCCTCTTTGATTTTATCAAGCCATCCTGCCTGGGCTGTTGCTGAAAAACAGAACAAGGATACCACGATAATGATGATCTTTTTCATATCGATCCCCCCTTGCAATGTGTTTGTATTCCTTTCTATATTTGTGAAATTAATTGTTTGCCTAAAAAGCGCAAAATCACGATTTCATTTCGAAAAACGGGGTTTCAGTAATCAATACATGGCCTCCCTCGATCGAGGTTAAAGGGTTTGTGTGTTTTCATCCTGTTCGGGGTTTATGACGGCCAGCTTTTCCTGTTTTGCAGCGCTCAGTAAGGCAATATCTGAGGCAACAAATACGACTTCGGTTTTCATGGCCTGCTTCAGCCATATAACGGACGATAAATGGATGCTGTCCGCACCCCTCAGGGCATATTTTTCAATAACCTTGTCGATGAATTGCAGGACATCATTACGAATTTCAACGATTGTCAGAACTTGCCAGTCGGATTTGAATTGCTGCTTGATTTTTTTAAAGTCATTGTCGGATATGTCGCCTGCTCTGTGTCTGCGGGTAATCGCCGAGAGAGTTTCCGGGTAAGCAAGTCTGGATGCAACTACAACATCTGCATTGGCCAATAGTGATTCTATGGTGTCGCTGCCCGCTTCTTCTATGTATCTTTTAACGAGCGCACTGCTGTCCAGATAGATCATCGCCGTTCGTCCATGATCGTTCTTGATATGGGGGCGCCCTTGATCATAACCCGTTCAACAGGCGGGAAAACCGTTTTTTGGGGTAAAGATATCAGTCCTTCCCTGGAAAGAGAAGCCAAGCGTTCTTCAACGCTTGCCGTCTCTTCATTACGGTCAAGGTTGTGCAGAATGGCAACAGGCGTTCCTCTTTCCGTGACGACAATATCATCACCTTTTTTTACTGCTTTCAGATAGTACGTCAGCCTGTTTTTCAATTCCCTGATGCCTACGGTCAACATAGATTTACTCCCCGGAAAAGGTTGTATTTCATGTTAAATAATGACTTGTGGCTACTGTAGCAACATTGCATGAAGTTGTCAATAAAAAAGGTAGATTGTATTTGTCCGACAACCTGATTGTGAAGCTCCCCACCCGCAGAGCGGGGCTTGCGGGATGGGCTACCGTTTATCCTTTTTTAATCAGGTTTGTATCGAGAGGTTTTCCTTCCCATGCCGCCTCCAGGACCATGAGGAAATCGTCGTAATCCAGCTCTTCGGGGTTGTAAAAGATGGACCCGTCGCTTAAGGCCGCTCTGGCAATATCGGGCAGTTTTGCTTCCGGCACCATCGGCCTTCCGTCCCTGTCTAAGACTTCTCTGAAGAAGCGTGCATGCCTGCCTCCCGTTGCATCATGAAGCTCCTGATTCATCTGACGGATGAGGGCGATAACCTTTTCCGTTCTTTCGTTTTTCGGGGTTTCGGCATAGGCCTTCGACCCGGCCAGAGGCAGGAGGAGTTCCGCGGCAAGATGGCCGTTTTTATGTTTGTTGTACTCGAGGCCGTATGGAAGGACAATGGCCATACAGGCGCCATGAGGAGCACCGCAGATGGAACCGACGGAATGCCCGATGGTGTGTACCATCCCGACCATGGAATTGGAGAATGCCATGCCGGCTAATGTGGCGGCATTGGCCATGGCGAGCCGGCCATTCCTGTCCCCCGGATTTTTTGTCACGTTCACCAGATTTGCACTGATCAGATTGATGGCCGCGAGGGCATGGGCGTCGCTCAGGGGATTTTTTGCCAGACAGGTGTAGGCTTCCACTGCGTGGGACAGGGCGTCCATGCCTGTTGCCGCAGTGATGGCCGGCGGCAGGGTCAGGGTCATGCGGGGATCGATAATGGAAACGTCCGGCAGGAGGAAATAGCTGACGAAGGCCATTTTCAGGTGTTTTTCATGATCCTTGATCACCGCGACCAGGGTTACTTCGGAGCCCGTTCCCGCCGTCGTCGGTATGGCGATCAGGGGCTTCAAGGCCTTCTTGAGGGTGTTGGCCCCGCTGAACTTCATGAGATCATCCGCCTTTTCGGAAACGACGATGTTGACCCCTTTAGCCGTATCCATGACGGAACCGCCGCCCACAGCAATAAGGGAATCACAGCTCTGTTCCCGGTACGCATTCGCCAGGCGATTCACAACCCGCAAATCCGAATCGGACGGCACATCATCGGCAATCGCCCCGATGGCGACACCGCCTTTGATGGCATCGGTTACGATGTCGATCAGTCCGGCTCCGGAAACCCCCCTGTCCGTGACGATCATCGGCTTTCTGGCGTTCAGGCCGGCTAAAGCGCCGGGGATCTGTTCCAGGGCGTCATGACCGGCAATGATTTTAACGCGACAACAGAATTCGTAGTATCCGGGTAAATCCATTGATCCGCTCCTTTTATCTGCCTTCCCAGGCCTGTTCCAGTACCGCAAGGCAGCCGTCTGAATCGAGACCCGTTGAAGCGCCTCCGGCGGCTTTCACAGCTATATCTTTCAGGATGTTTTTTAAGACGTTCTCGTCTTTCAGTGTCCGGGGAATGGCGCCGCCACTGACTTTAAACAGTTCCTTCTGTAGATCGTAAATCGTTTCAACAGCTTTTTGAGCCCGCTTTTCTTCCGCCGTACCCGCGTAAACGTCAAAACCCGTCAGGGGCATAAGCAAGTCGGCGATGTGGTAATCGGATAGAAAAACGTATCTCTCCAGCACATACGGCAGCAAGATTCCCATACATAATCCATGAGAAACCACGCAGGCATCACCGCTGGTCTTTCCCAACGCGTGCGTGATGCCAGGCGCCGCATTGGAGAAAGCGCAGCCCGCCATACAGTGGGCATTGGCGAGGGCCAGGCGACCCTGCTTGTCCTGCGGATTATTGATCACGGTCACCAGATTTTCCATGATGAGCTGAATGGCCGTGTAAGCGTAACTGTCGGTGAGGGGGTTCTTGCCCGGAGAAACATACACCTCTGCGGCTTGTGTCAGGGCGACAAGGGCCGTTGCGGCCGTCGTTTTCGCATCTTCGGGAACGGTCATTCGGGAATCGATCACCACCAGATCGGGCATGAGGAAATGTGATGCGTACAGGTTATTGCCGAAAAAGGCATAAAGGGATGTTTCGTAACCCGTTCCCGACAGGGTCGGCACGTAAACGAGAGGCTTCAGAGGTTTTTTGATCAGATTTTCTCCGGCGCTTGTCTCAATGTCTTCCGGCTCTCCGGATACGGCAATGTTCAGCGTTTTAGCGGTGTCCGCCGTGGGGCCACCGCCCAGGGCAATGACGGCATCGCAACCCCCATCTCGATAAATCCGGAACAGCTCTCTTATCAGTATCAAATCAGGGGAAGCGGGCACGCCGTCGAAGACGCCGATCGTGATCCCCGAATCCCTGAAGGCGTCGATCAGGACATCAACCAGTCCCTTCCCGGCCGTATCGTTGCCGGTAATGACAAGGGGCTTCCGGGCATTCAAGGCATCCAGTTCCACGGGAAGATGCTCAAGCGCGCGGTTTCCGGAATTGGTTTTGACAGGGCAGGCAAATTCATAATG
>Ga0116202_10002452_pt1 | contig 11095 bp, 10 predicted proteins | sample LakKivw325mmetaG_FD_94479 | JGI IMG/M metagenome (GOLD analysis project Ga0116202, IMG submission 94479) | Anoxic lake water microbial communities from Lake Kivu, Rwanda to study Microbial Dark Matter (Phase II) - Lake Kivu water 325m metaG | ecosystem: Environmental > Aquatic > Freshwater >... | reverse complement strand
TTTTCTTAGAAGTATTGTTTAAAAACTTTAAAAAATAATAAGTGGCAATGGTAATGCCAGCGGCTGCCCCAACGTCAGTGGTAACTAGTCTGGCATGAGCCAAAAAAGTAGGGGAGAGGCAATAAAGGAAAAGCGCCAATAATCCCGTCTTGTTCCCGCCAAGTTGTTTTGCCCATTTGAAAACATAAAACCCCAAAACCAAGAAAATAAAAATCATTGGAATTCTCCCCCAAAAAATCATTTTCTCGGCCGGATTGCCTGATTTGAACAAAAAGTAATTGCCGAAATCCCATTGGCTGTTTATCTCGTCTTTCCAGGCAGAAATATCTGAAGGAAATTTAATACCTTTTATGAAAAGCAAAGGCAGAGCCGCCAAATCTTTTATTAATGGCGGATGTTCGGGGTTGAGACGAAAATCTCTTTGAGTCAAATAGGAATAACCGGCTGGCAAATGAGCCAGTTCGTCCATCGTCAAAGAGTCGTTCTTGGTACTTAAAACGCAAATCGTGAAAGCAAAAGCGAGCAACAGAAATGCGATTAAATTTGTTGTTCGGTTAGACATAATATATTTTATCTTAACATAAACCAAGAATTAAATATAACCAACGTAAACACCCCTGTTACTTATTCATAACATCCGAACAAGACGGTCGTCTCTTTCGCATGTCACTTCTAAATTGTGGGAGGTCCGACCTCCCACAATTTAGAATGTTTTTCTTAACATTGCTTTAAGAATTTATTTCGTGAATAACTCACGATCGTAGGTTATTTACGAAAAGCAGAATTATCAGAAAAGTGCAAAAAGTGTGTGGACATTACCTGTTGGGCTTGACAAAACGGAAAATAGGTGTATAATATAAATATGACGGTAGTCCCTGATGGGCTGGCGGCCGCCTTGGCGGCCTTCAGCTTCATGGTTGGGTTTGGCCTAGGCCTATGGGTCTACGCTAGCGCTGTCGCAACTAAAAAATATTGCGAAGACTGCGGGAAGTACTACCGCAAAGGGACAAATTATTGCCCCAAATGCGGTAAAGAGACCCACTACCGCTGTGGCCACTGCCGCAGCAGGGTAGGAGGTTAAACCCAACCGACAGGGCGCGAGGAGGCGCCGCAACGTAAAGTCCATCCGCACGAGGGTAAACTGGCGGAAGGTTGGCAAAGCCGAATAGGCCAAGCCAAAAGGACACTCCTAGGGAGCTATCCTGGCTTCCTTCCTCCAAGAGCGCACAAACCCGCCAGCTGAGGATCAAGACTAAAAAAAGCCGCAAAAGCGGCACGGTCAAAACGGAAAAAGAGGTGGAGCAGGCACGTGCCTCCACCTCTGTTTTATTTTTATCTGATGAAGAAAGCCAAACTTTTTTATAATATTAGCAATCAAGGGGCTTGACCTTGTATAACGACGAAGTCTTATACGGGGCAGACTGCTACTCTCGAGGAAAACCCAGTAGCACTCTTGACAGTTGACTGCTAATTGGCAATAATGATTTTATGGAATTGACTAAAAGGCAACAATTAATTTTGGAAAAACTGATTGAACAATATGTTAAAACAGCTGAACCGGTAGCTTCGGCGGCTTTGGCCAAAGAGTATGATTTTGGCGTTAAACCGGCAATGATCAGAAGGGAAATGGAAAAGCTGGAAAAACTGGGGTTTTTGTCTCAACCTTTTGTTTCTTCGGGAAGAATGCCGACTGACAAAGCTTACCGGTTTTTTGTCAATAAAATTCTTGAAAGGGGAATGCCCCAATCAAAAAAAACAGAGAAAATCGCCGATACCTTGGAAAAAGAAAGAAACGATTTTTTGAAATTCACCCTAGAGGCAGTCAGATTTTTAGCTGAATCTTCGCCAAGCCTAGCTTTATTCAGCTTGCCCCAAGAGCACATTCTTTTAAAAGACGGTTGGGAAGATATAATTAGAGAGCCGGAATTCGCTAACAGAGAGTTTTTTGGCGAATTTGCCGATTTTTTAGCCGACTTTGAAAAGCAGGCCCGAGATATGATAAGTCAAGACAGACTACAGATATTTATCGGCAACGAAAACCCGATCGCCAAAGCCAAAAATCTGACTTTAATATCAAAAACCTGCTCTTTGCCTGACGGCAAAAAAGGAATACTTTCTCTGGCCGGCCCGAAAAGAATGCCTTACAAGGAAAACTTAGGATTGCTCAATTCTTTAATAAACTTAATGGAAAAAATATAATGGCGGAAAAACAATTAGACAACGGACAATTGAGCAACGAACAATTGGGCAACGAACAATTAGAGCAATTTAAAAAACAGAGGGACGAATACTTGGCTGGCTGGCAAAGAGCGAGGGCAGATTTTCTCAATTATAAAAAAGAAGAGGTTGAGCGGCTTAAGGTTTTGATTGATTACGCCAATATAGAAATAATTTTAAGAATCTTGCCCTTGTTAGATAACCTATACCTGGCAGAAAAAAACCTGACCGCCGAGTTAAAAACCAATGAATACGTTAAGGGGCTTCTGCAAGTCAAAACCCAGTTTGAGGCGTTTTTAAAAAGCTTTGGCGTTGAACCAATTGAAGCTTTAGGCAAGAAATTTGATCCTGCTTTTCACGAAGCGGTTAGCCAGGTTGAAGACAAAACAAAAGACCCTGAAACAATCATTGAAGAAACCCAAAAGGGATACCTTATAAACGGGCAGTTGCTAAGGCCATCTAAAGTCGTTGTCGTCAAACAATCATAGAAAACTAGAGTCTAAACAATAAAAATATATCAAAAAAACCAATGACCAACCCCAACACTGCCAATTACCAACGATAAAATCTCAAAACTTCTGGATATTGGACATTGGAAATTGAATTTGGAAATTGGTTTTTTGATGGTTGTTGATATTTAATTCTTAACTTAAAATAATAATTAAAACAAAACAATAAATAAACATATGGCAAAAATCTTAGGCATAGATTTGGGCACGACTTTCTCGGCCATGGCGGTGGTAGAGGCGGGCGAACCCAAAATCATTGAAAACAAAGAAGGAGCAAGAATCACTCCTTCGGTGGTCACTTTGACCAAAACCGGCGAAAGACTGGTTGGAATTTTGGCTAAAAGACAAGCAATTACCAACCCTAAAGACACGATTTTCTCGATTAAAAGGCTGATGGGCAGAAGATATTCTGATCCAGAAGTTCAGAGAGACAAAAAAATCCTGCCTTATGAAATCAGAGAGTCTGCTGACGGCGGAGTAGAAGTGAAAATGGGAGACAAATGGTACAAGCCCCCGGAAATATCAGCCATGGTGTTGCAAAAACTGAAACAAGACGCCGAATCCCGGCTCGGAGAAAAGATTACCGAAGCGATTATCACTTGCCCAGCCTATTTTGACGATTCCCAGAGAAAAGCAACCAAGGTGGCAGGCGAAATTGCCGGTTTCAACGTCAAAAGAGTTATTAACGAGCCGACAGCGGCGGCTTTAGCTTACGGCCTGACCAAGACAAAAGACGACCAAATCTTTGTTTATGATTTTGGCGGCGGCACTTTTGACATCTCGATTTTGGACATTTCTGCTGACACGGTTGAGGTCAAAGCCACTGGCGGCGATACGCATTTGGGCGGCGACGATTTTGATCAAAAAATCATTGAGTGGCTAGTGACAAATTTCAAAAAAGATCAGGGTATTGACCTTTCTAAAGACACTCTGGCTTTGCAACGGCTTAAAGAAGCGGGCGAAAAAGCCAAAATCGAGCTTTCTTCTTCTTTGGAAACCGAGATAAATCTGCCCTTTATCACTTCTGATTCTTCCGGACCCAAACACTTATACTACAAAATGACCCGAGGCCAGCTTGAAACTCTGGTTAAGGAATACATTGACAAGTCCATAGGTTTGGTAAAGCAGACTTTAAAACAAGCTAATTTAGAACCAAAAGACATTGAACAAGTGGTTTTAGTAGGCGGCCAAACAAGAATGCCGGCGATGAAACAAGCAGTAAAAGATCTTTTTAACAAAGAGCCGAATATTTCCATTAACCCTGATGAAGTGGTCGCTGTTGGCGCGGCCGTTCAAGCCGGAATTATGCAAGGCGAAGTTAAAGATGTGCTTTTATTAGACGTCACTCCGCTTTCTCTGGGAATTGAAACTTTAGGCCAGGTCAACACAATTTTAATTCCCAAAAACACGACTGTGCCGACTGCCAAAACCCAGATCTTTTCCACGGCTGCTGACAGCCAGCCAGCCGTAGAAATCCATGTTTTGCAAGGCGAACGCCCCATGGCTAATGACAATAAATCTTTGGGCCGGTTTATTTTAGACGGCATTGCCCCAGCCCCCAGAGGCGTTCCCCAAATAGAAGTGACTTTTGACATTGACGCCAACGGCATTTTAAATGTCACTGCCAAAGACAAAGCCACTAACAAATCACAGTCTGTCAGAATTGAAGGGTCAACTGGCATTTCCAAAGACGAAGTGGAAAGAATGAAAAAAGAAGCGGAAATTCACGCTAACGAAGATAAACAAAAACAAGAATTGATTGAAGCGAAAAACCTCGCTGACAACCTGGTTTACACCACCGAAAAAGCTTTAAGAGACTTGGGAGATAAAGTTCCCGCTGACACCAAAAAAGAAGTGGAGGAAAAAATCGAAGCTCTGAAAAAAGTCAAAGATACGGATAATCAAGAGGAAATTAAAAGCAAAACCGCTGATTTGTCGCAAGCGGCCCAGAAAATCGGAGAAATACTTTACCGCCAGCAACAGCAAAACCAACAAAAACCGCCAGAACAAGAAGGTCCGCAAGCCCAGGAAGGCGAGTTTAAGGAAAAACCATAGAAACTTGTATCTAGTATATCGTATCTAGTATCTCGTATACGAAATACTGAATACAAGATACAAAATACAAAACAATGAAAGATTATTACGAAATTCTCGGCGTCAAAAAAACTGCCAGTCCAGAAGAAATCCGGAAAGCTTTTTATAAATTGGCTCACCAATATCACCCGGACAAAGGCGGCAACGAAGCCAAATTCAAAGAGATAAACGAGGCTTACCAGGTTTTGTCTAACAAAGAAAAGCGCAACCAATACGACCAGTTTGGCCGGGTTTTTTCCGCCCAAGGCGGAGAGGACAATACCGGCTGGGATTTTAACTGGCCCTGGGGAGACGAACCAGGAGGATTTGAGGCTAACCAGGAATCAGATTTCGGTTTTGGCGGCCTGGGAGATCTAGGCGAAATGTTCGGAGAAATTTTCGGCTTTGGCGGCCAAGCCAGGAAAAGCGCTAAAAAAGGCAGGGATATTGAAATCGGCTTGGAAATCTCCCTTGAACAAGCTTTAAAAGATTCTGAAAAAGAGATTGAATTGGAAAAATTTAATCTCTGCCAAAGATGCGAAGGATCAGGAGGAGAACCGGGAACGCCGGTAAAAGAATGTTTTTCTTGCCGCGGCACCGGTCAAGTCCAACAGATAAAAAGAACATTTTTGGGATCTTTCACCAGTTTTGTTGTTTGCCCAGAATGCAAGGGTGAGGGCAAAAAGCCGGAAAAGCCGTGTAATGTTTGCAAAGGCGAAGGCCGAATCAGGGGAGTGGAAACAATAAAAATATTCATCCCGGCCGGAGTTGACCAAAACCAAGTAATCAAAATTGAGAGCAAGGGCGACTTTGGCAGAAAAGGAGCCAGGCCAGGGGATTTATACGTCAGAATCGTTCTCAAAAACCATCCTTTATTTGAAAGAAAAGGGGATGATTTGTTCACTACTCTTAATCTGTCTTTTTCCCAACTGGCTTTAGGGGGCGAGACGGAAATCCAAGACCTAGCCGGACACAAGATCATTTTGACCATCTCGGCTGGATCGGAACCGGGAAAAATGCTAAGATTATCAGGTAAAGGCATGCCGCATTTCCAGGGCCATGGCCAAGGAAACTTATACGTCCAGTTAGGCATTAAAATCCCAAAAAAACTGACTAAAGAACAAAAAGAATTGTTAGAAAGGCTCAAACAAAAAGGAATTTAAAGAATTCTAAGCCCCCATAGCTCAATTTGGTACCTGCCTGCCGGCAGGCAGGGAGCAATTCCTAAAATAAAAACTATGTGGTATGTATATGCCCTAAAAAGCTGTGTAGACAATCATCTGTATATCGGGATTTCTCAAAATATCGACTCCAGACTAAAACAGCATAATTCTGGAACGACAAAATCGACAAGATCGCGGCGACCAAAAGAATGGCTGCTAGAAACCGTGAAAAATATTTGAAAAGCGGCGTAGGTCGAGAATTCCTAAAAAGATTTTTATAAATTAATAAAGCCCCTGTAGCTCAATTTGGTAGAGCAGCTCCCTTTTAAGGAGTTGGTTCCGCGTTCAAATCGCGGCAGGGGCACTCATGCTAAAATTAAAAATCAAAACGCAAAAACAAAAATAAGACGAATGGTATGATCATAAATCCCACCTTGAAAAAAGCTTTAGCGATCTTGGGAATCGCGTTTTTGGTTTTGGCGGGATCCGTGTCGAGCTACTATTTCGGCAAACAAGAAGCGAAAAAGGAAATCATTAACGATGTCTTTTTTAAGGGCGCTTTAGACGAAACGGCGAAAAATCTTGACTTCACTTTGTTCTGGGACGCCTGGCAAACCCTCAAACAAGAATTTATCGATAAAACCAAATTTGACAACCAGAAAATGCTTTATGGAGCGATTTCTGGCATGGTCAACTCTCTGAAAGACCCTTACACGGTGTTTATGGATCCGGACGAGAGCAAAAGATTTTCCGAAGACACCGCCGGTAAATTCGAAGGAGTAGGCCTGGAAATTGGCAAGAAAAAAGAACAATTACAAGTCATTTCTCCCTTAGAGGGAACGCCCGCCAAAAAAGCCGGGCTAAGAGCCGGAGATAAAATCGTTAAAATCGACAACGTTTTCACCAATGACTTGACAGTTGACGAGGCGGTCAGCAAAATCCGCGGCCCAAAAGGCAGCCAGGTAACTCTAACCATTTTCCGCGAAGGCTGGAATAACACCAAAGACTTTACTATTACCAGAGACACGATTGTTGTTCCTTCTTTAAAATGGGAAATAAAAGATAATAATATCGCCTATGTCCAACTTTACCAGTTTTCCGAAAAAGCTGATGCCGATTTCAAAAAAGCGGCTTTGGAAATTTTTAGGTCGCCAGCCAAGAAAATAATCATTGACTTGAGAAACAATCCCGGCGGATATTTAGAAGTGGCCAGGTCCATTGCCAGTTTTTTCCTGGAACAAGGATCAGTGGTCGTGATTGAAGATTTCGGCGGCAAAAAAGAGCAAGAAAAAGAGTTGGCCAACGGCAACAGTATGTTTTTGGACTTTCCGGTCGTAATCCTAATTAATCAGGGTTCGGCTTCAGCTTCCGAGATTTTGGCTGGCGCTTTGCGGGATAACCGCCAGATAAAACTAATTGGCGAAACTTCTTTTGGCAAAGGCTCGGTCCAACAAGTTAAAGATTTTGCCGATGGTTCTTCTTTAAAAGTAACGGTCGCTAAATGGCTGACCCCCAAAGGCGTTTCCATTTCAGACCATGGTTTGGATCCTGATTTTAAGGTAGACCTCACCGATCAAGACTACGAGCAAGGCAAAGATCCCCAACTAGACAAAGCCCTTGAAGTGGTAAAAGAATTATAGTAATGTTATAATTGTTGTAATGTTAACGCGGTAACATTAAGTTGAAATGAAAGTCGTTTTGCTCAAAGACGTAGAAAAAGTAGGAAAGCAATATGATGTTAAGGAAGTCGCTGACGGATTTGCCAGAAACTTTTTAATTACCAAAAACTTGGCTAAACCCGCGACTGAACAAGCGATTGTCTGGGCAGAGGTTCAGAAAGAGATTTTGGAAAAGAAAGCTGAAGAAAACCTAAAAAAAACCCAGGGGTTGGCCTCTTCCATTGACGGCCAAGAAGTGGTCGTGGAAGTTAAAATCGGCCCCGAAGGACAACTTTTTGAATCAATTAACGCCCAGAAAATTTCCGATCAGTTAAAATTAATGGGTTTTGAGATAAAGAAAAGTCAGATTGATTTAACTGACCCCATCAAAGAAGTAGGGGAGTATCCGGTAAAAATTAAGTTGGATCATAACTTGGAAGCTCAAATTCAAGTCATTGTCAACGCTCAAGAAACAGACGAAAAAGAAAAAGACGAAGAGGAATAAAAATAACCCCTGGCTGACAGGGGAATTTTAGTTTCCAAGAAAGTAGGGGAGTGTTAGAATTTGAGAATGAAATTGGAAGTTGACGAGATTAAACAACGCTTACGATTCTTGTAAGCTTGCGAGAACCGTCAAAACACTGCTTTTTCTTTTGGGAAAACTTAACCACGCCTTGTTTTAAAGCGTAAAGAGTGTCGTCGTCAGCCCTTTTCACGTTTCTGCCGGCAAAAAACTTGGTTCCGCGCTGCCTGACAATAATCTGGCCGCATCTTACTGCCTGGCCTTCGTTGATTTTGATGCCCAAGTATTTTGGCCGGGAGTCCCGGCCAAGAGCTGACGAACCGGCTGATTTAGTCTTTGCCATAGGTATGATGCAAATTTATAAGCATATTATTAGCATCATGTATGTTATCAGAATTTAAACAATTTGTCAAAAGCCATTCTTCAGACATTATTTTAATCGCCGCGGTTGTTTTAATCTCGTTATTTTCATTCGCTGCCGGCTACCTGGCCGGCCGATATCAAAGCCAAGAGCCGATAATAATTGAGTCGACAAATTAACTAAAAAACGAACTAACAAACTATACCACGTTTTTCACGATCGTGAAAAACGTGGTACGGGAATTAAGTTGACGCCGATGAGATTTTCTTTCGAAAAACCTAAAGAAAACACTGTTGTTCTTGCTAGGACTCTTGGCTACCGGCTGATAAAAGCCGATTCCGAGGGCGAATCTAACTTGATTAGACTCTTGGGCGGCGATTACCCGAGATTTCACCTCTACCTTAGAGACAATGGTCAAAACCTGGAATTCAACCTTCATTTAGACCAAAAAAGGCCTTCATACGGCCAAGAAACCCGGCACAGCGGCGAATATGACGGCGAGATTATTGAAGCCGAGGCCCAAAGAATCAAAGCTAAGCTCGCCTCACTGCTTTAAAGGATGGAATTTGCGGAAACTGTCTTCGGCGTAATGGTCTAAAGCTTAGTTAATCTTTAAGTTCTTGCCGCTATGAAACTTTTGATGGATTTCACGCAGTTTTTTGGAAGTGACGTGGGTGTAAATCTGAGTCGCGGTAATGCTTTTATGCCCCAAAAACTCCTGAATCGTCCTTAAATCTACACCTTCGCTTAATAGGTCGGTAGCAAAAGTATGTCTTAAGACATGAGGAGTGGTGAATAGGGGAATGCCGCTTTTGATCGCGTATTTCTTCATCATTTTTTCGATAGCTCGCGATGTTAATCGAGAAGAGGCGTTTTTCTTGCTCCGGTAATGAATAAATAAGGCCTTTTCTTGATCGTCGCGAGTCTCTAGGTAACGTTTTAACCAGGAGAGGGCTCTTTCAGAGAAATAAACAGTTCTTGGCCGGTTGCCCTTACCAATAATGCCTAATTCTAGTTCTTGTCCTGCCGACGGAAATTTAATCTGCTCACGATCAAGAGAAACCAACTCAGCAATCCTCATACCGGTGGAAAAGAAGATTTCTAAAATAGCTCTGTCGCGCAAACCAGACGGAGTGGAGATATCAACCGCTAAAAACAGCTTTTCTAATTGTTCCAACGTTAAAAAACGGACTTGTTTTTCGCTTTTATCCTTTGATAATTTTATCTTTTCTGAAGGCAAAGAAAGGATGTCGTGATCCGTAAAATAGTTTAAAAGCGATCTTAAAGAAATAAGATAATAGTTCTGGGTTGATTTCTTTAAGGAGAGTTTCGTTTTGGGCGACAGTTGACGGGAAAGGAAAACCCGGTAATCCCAAACATGGTCTGAGGTCAGTTCGTGGGGTTTAAGATTTTCTAGGTGTTTTAATTTCAACCAATCCGTAAAACGTTTTAAAAATCTGGCGTAATTTTCCTGCGATTTCGATGATAAACCCTTTTCTATCTCTAACCAGTCAAGAAAGCCCTGGACGTGTTCTACGATCGGCTTCTGATCTTGCCTCATAATGATTCTCTTAAGTATAATTATGCGAACCTTCCTCTATTTAATAATAACCGACTAAATACGCCGGCGTCAAGCCCCCTCGCGCCTGGATATAGGTTTTTTAAGCTACTCGCCCCAAATCTGTTTGAATTTTTTAATCAAGTCTTGTTTTATTTGGGGAATCTCTTGTTTGATGCTTTTCTTGAGTTCGTCTCTTTCCCTGGGAAATTCTTGCTCAAATATTCCTACCCTTTGATTCAGCCAGGTTTTGATCTTTAACCACCAGCAATTTACCGTTGAATTGAATTTAGCGGCCCAATTAGCGTCCCACCATACTTTAAACTCCTGATACATTTTAGACCAGATTGCTTTTGCCTCTTCCCAGGCCTTGCCTATCTCCCCTTTAAATATGCTTGGAATTAAATTTAAAGTCTTTATTCCTAATTGTTTCAAATCATCCAGAGTTTCTGGCGGCCCAGTAATTCCTTGAGCAGCGGCTATATCTGTATATGCCAACATTAAGACTGAAATTGAAATAAAAACGACAAATAAGCTTAATTTCATGGTCAGTAACGTGGATTATTGCTTAATAAAACGCAATATTCCACTTGCTTGCTTAATTCTGTTTAAAACTTTTTGTTTACCCAAAACTTCAGCCACTTCAAACGGTCCGGCTGAAGCCTGCTTGCCTGTTATGGCCACCCTTAAAGGCCAGAGTAAATATCCCCTATCTGCGCCGGCGGAAAACTCCGAGCAGATTTTTTCCGCTTCAGCCAATAAAACCGTTTCCAGATTCTCTCTGCTCCAATTTTCATTTTCTATTTTTCCCAAAATCGTTTCCAGTTTCGTTAGCACTCCCCTCGCCTGGTCAAGAGACATCTGTTTCCAAAGCAAAGTTTTGGCATCAAATTCGATTTTGTTTTTGAAGAAATAATCAGTTAGGTCAACAATTTCTGAAAGTTTTTTCAAACGCTCCTGATATAAAGAAACTATTTTGGATATTTTTTGAAAATCGATCTCTTCCTCGGTATCTTTTACTTTGTATTTTTGC
>Ga0116202_10002451_pt1 | contig 11097 bp, 12 predicted proteins | sample LakKivw325mmetaG_FD_94479 | JGI IMG/M metagenome (GOLD analysis project Ga0116202, IMG submission 94479) | Anoxic lake water microbial communities from Lake Kivu, Rwanda to study Microbial Dark Matter (Phase II) - Lake Kivu water 325m metaG | ecosystem: Environmental > Aquatic > Freshwater >... | reverse complement strand
CGCTGCGGGTGGCTCGTGGAGCCACGGGCCGGGACAAAATCATAAAGGTTGAGGGCGGATTTCACGGGGCTCATGACAGCGTTCTGATCAAGGCGGGATCAGGAGCTACGACTTTGGGAATTCCGGATTCCCTGGGAGTTCCTGCGGACACGGCCAAAAATACTCTGCAGGTGCCCTACAATGACCTTGCGGCCCTTGAAAAGGTTCTAAAGAGCTTTCCAGGAGAGATTGCCTGTCTGATAATGGAACCTGTGTTGGGAAACATCGGACCGGTGCTGCCGCAGGAGGGCTACCTTCAGGCCGTCCGGGATCTGACGCATGAGCACGACGTCCTTCTCATCTTCGACGAGGTCATAACGGGCTTCCGTCTGAGCCTTGGTGGCGCTCAAAAATATTATGGCGTAACTCCTGATCTGACTACGCTTGGCAAGATCATCGGCGGCGGATTTCCCATCGGCATCTTTGGCGGCAAGCGACGCCTTCTGGAGCAGGTGTCCCCCAGCGGGGGCGTCTACCAGGCCGGGACCTTCAACGGAAGCCCGGTTTCTCTGGCCGCGGGCATGGCCACTCTGGATGTTCTGGAGAAGGAAAAAGTTCTGGAGCGGCTGAACATCGTGGGCGATTCGATGCGCAAAGCCTTGCAGGAGACTGTGGATGACCTAAAGCTGGACTATAGCGTCGTCGGCATTGCATCCATGTTCAAGGTCTTCTTCGGGCCAAAGCCCAATAACTACGCAGAGGCTCTTAAATGCGATAAGTTAGGCTATCTGGCCTTATTCCGACGGATGCTAGCTTCGGGTGTCTTTCTTACGCCAAGCCAGTATGAGACCGATTTTATCTCTTCTGCCCATTCCGAGGAAGTAATTCAAGCCACTCTGGAGGCGTTTCGTTCCTGCCTGAAAAGCTGATTGTAGGAAGTCGCGGCAGCCCGCTGGCTCTGCGCCAGACGGAGATTGTGCAGGAGAAGCTCCGGCTGCTGGGCGTCGAGACCGAGCTTCTCAAGGTCAAGACCAGCGGGGATGTCTTCCTGGACAAGCCTCTGCACCAGCTATCAGGCGTCGGAGTCTTTGTGGCGGAGATCGATGAGCGCATGCTTCGCGGCGAGATAGATCTGGCTGTGCACAGCATGAAGGACCTTCCCACCAAGAGGCCGGAGGAGCTCATAATTTCCGCAATCTTGAAGCGGGATTCGCCTTACGACATCCTTATCAGCAGCACAGGTTCCACCCTGGAAGACCTCAAGACAGGCGCAGTGGTGGGCACCTCCAGCATGAGGCGAGCGGCGCAGCTGCGAAAGGCCAGGCCGGATCTGGAGGTGAAGAGCCTGCGTGGAAATCTGCAAACAAGACTTGGAAAATTGAACCAGGGAGACTACGACGCCATAGTCCTGGCTGAGGCGGGAGTGCAGAGGATGGGCCTTGATCTTGATTACATCCGGCTGGACATGGATCGGTTCGTTCCCTCGGCCAACCAGGGGACGATAATCGTAGTAGCCGGGAAAGGAACGAAGGCAGAATTATATTCTAAATCCATCGATGATATGCCCACCAGAACGGAGACCATGATCGAACGCAAGATCCTTGAGACCGTGGGCGGAGGCTGCATCGTGCCCATGGCGGTCCACGCGGACATGAACGGCAGCAAAGCGCGAGTTCTGGCTGAGGTCCTCTCTCTGGACGGAAAGAGGTTTGTGCGGGTGGATGAGCAGATCTCTTTGCATGAGGATTATTTGGAGCTGTCTGGGAACCTGGGGCAAAGGCTCATGGAGATGGGCGGAAAAGAGTTGGTGGAAGAGGCGGTGAAAGTTTTTGGCGCGCGGTAAGGTCTATCTGGTGGGAGCCGGTCCTGGGGACCCAGAACTCATGACGCTGAAGGCCATGCGACTGCTCTCTCTGGCTGACGTGGTTTTGTTTGATAGACTGCTCGATCCCAGGATGATGAAAGGCGTGAAGGCTGAGCTGATCGACGTCGGCAAGTCCGCAGGAGCGCACAAGCTCACCCAAGGTGAGATCAACCAGCTTCTCATCGAGAAAGCGGAGGCGGGTAACGTCGTGGTGCGCCTGAAGGGCGGCGATCCTTATCTCTTCGGCCGGGGCGGAGAAGAAGCCCTGGCGCTGCTGGAGAGGGGCATTCCTGTGGAGGTCGTGCCCGGAGTCACCTCTGCCATCGCTGCCCCTGAGCTGGCGGGAATTCCCGTCACTCACCGGGGCATCACTTCCTCCTTGACCATCGTCACGGGCCACGAGGAGCCGGGCAAGGACTCGCCCCTGGACTGGAGCGCGATCGCGCGACTGGGAGGGACGCTCGTGGTCCTGATGGGAGTCTCTCGCCTGGAGCAAAATATCGCTGCCCTGGTAGGCGGCGGCAGATCTCCTGACACTCCGGCGGCCATCGTGGAGAAAGGAGGCTGGGAAGAGCAGAGGATGATCGCGGGCACGCTGGCGGACATAGCGGAGAAGGCCAAAAGGGCAAAGATGGAGCCCCCCGCCATATTAGTAGTAGGAGATGTGGTCCGCCTCGCAAGCCGGTTGGCGCATAAGAAGATCGCCATCCTCCGGCCAGCACCGCAGCAAGAGGAGTCGGCCAGACTCGCCAAAGCTTACGGCTTTTTGCCGATATCCGCTCCTTCCATCTCTCTGGCAGAAAAGCCCCTGCCGGACGATCTGATGCAGAGAATAAAAGTTGCGGAGTGCGTGGCCTTCACCAGCGCCAACGGCGTAAAGATGGCCCTGAAAAATGAAGCCGTCCAGGCCAGCCTGAAGGAGAAGTTGATCGTGGCCATTGGACCCAAGACTGAGCAGGCGCTGGCCAGGCGCGGCCTGAGATGCGAGGTACCGGAAGAGTACAGCTCATCAGGCCTTGAGCGCATGCTGCAGGGAAAATGCCGAAGCCTTCTCTTCCTAAGAAGCGCCCAGGGAAGCCAGTACCTCTCAGAGGGCCTGAAAGCAGCAGGGCTTTTTGTGGATGACATTGCTCTTTATGAGGTCGCGCCATCAGAAGACCCAAGGCTTGACGAGCTGATAAAAAGAGCGAAGGGCGTGGATATCTTCGCTTTCACCAGCTCCTCCACAGCCCGAAATCTAATGGGTCGAGCCAGCGAGCTGGGGCTGGAGATGACGATGAGAGAGGCACTGGACAATGCCACAGTGGCCGTTATCGGCAAGCCAACGGCCGAAGAGCTTGCCCGGCTGGGCGTGAGGGTTGACGTGATGCCGGAGAAGTTCACCTTCGAGGCTATGCTCCAAGCACTGCGGAGGTCGGCATGATCATCTTCTCCAAGGCCCTGGCTGACCAGGCTACGGTCTGGGAGGCCCTGCGGGCGACGGAGGCGTGCCAGAACTTACCGCCTGATCTGATCAGGTTCTCAGCCCAGACGAAGCCGGTGGTGATGTGGAACTTAACCCGTCACTGCAACCTGGCCTGCCATCACTGCTACATGGATGCCCGCGGCAAAGCCGAAGACGAGATGTCGCTGGAAGAGGGTCTCCATCTGGAAGATGAGCTTGCCGATCTCAAGATTCCCATTCTCATCCTCACCGGAGGCGAGCCCTTGCTATGCAAAAACTTCTATCCTCTGGCCTTCCACGCCAGGGAGATCGGCCTTCGTACGGTCATTTCCACCAACGGGACGCTAATAACTCCAGAGGTGGCAGGGTTGCTTGCGGAAGCCAGGGTCAGGTACGTGGGAGTGAGCCTGGACGCTGCCATGCGCGAGCGTCATGACGCCTTCCGGGGCGTGGCTGGCGCACACGATCGGGCCCTGCAGGGGCTGAGAAATGCTCGGGATGCAGGGCTCAAGACGGGTCTGAGAATAACGCTGACCCGCGACAACTGGCAGGACGTTCCCGCCCTGCTCAACCTGGCCCTGGAGGAGCAGATTCCCAGGTTCTGCCTCTATCATCTGGTGCCTACCGGCCGCGGTGCCGGGATGGCTGACAGGGATGTTACACCTGAGCAGCGTCGCAGTGTGATCCGCCTGCTCGCTGAGGCGGCAGTGGAACTGAAGGATGAGAATATCGAGATTCTGACCACGGATTCGCCCATGGATGGTGCCTACCTGCTGGAGCTATTGAAAAACGATCCCAGGCAAGAGCAGGCAAGAAGGCTCTTGGCATCCGCCGGGGGCTGCTCCACGGGAGTGAAGGTAGCAAATATAAATCACAGAGGAGATGTCCATCCCTGTCACTTCATGCCCCATATCGTGGTGGGCAACGTTCGAGAGAGATCCTTCCGGGATATCTGGATAGATCATCCCTCCCAGGAGCTTTTGGCCCTGCGAGATGTGAAATCGGGCCTTAAAGGAAAGTGCGGGAAGTGCGATTACCTGGAGCTTTGCGGGGGATGCCGTCAGAAGGCCTACTACTATCAGGGCGATCTGCAGGGCGAGGACCCGACCTGCATAATCGAAGGGTAGTTCTCGTCTCTTTTTGTTTATCTCTATTTTTTTACTCTTTTGTTTCGCAGTGACCCATCAGTTTTGAACACAAAAGCAAAGAAACTCGAAGATTTTACTATTGGTCGCCAAAGTTGCCACCATCTCAATTTTCTAGACAAGCTTAACCATTAATCTTTTCTCTCTTCGCTTGTCAGTGCCTCAAAACCCGTCACGACATCCAGCAGCTCCGATGAGATAGCCTCCTGGCGCTGCCTGTTAAATCGAACCGTTAGCTCATTCAGATGGTCCTCGATATTCTTCTCCGCTATCTGCATGGCCATCAGCCTGCTGGCGTTCTCGCTCGCAAGCGATTCTATGAAAGCGCGGTAAAGCGAGAAGAACAGATATTGCTTTACCAGAGATGAGAAGAGCTGATCTTCATCCATCGAAAACGTGGGCAGTGAACGCGATGGCCATTTTTGCTCCGCCAGGCTCCGGAGCCAGTTTATGTCCAGAGGAAATAGGTATGCCATCTGCGGAGCAAAAGATGCGCCCGAGGTTGGCTGGTTGTAAAAGAGGACGATCTGATCGATTGCTTTTTCCGTTCGCCACTCCTCAATTTTGACAAGCACATCGGTCATGACCTGAGTGATGCCCAAGTGGTTTTCAAAAAAGGAAAAGTGCGCCTCCACTGGCTGCCCCATTTCTTCCAGCAAACCGACAACACGTTCGCCTACGGCCAGAGCCGCCCGCTCTTGATGTTCGATTTCGTTAATCTTGGAGGCAGCAAAGGTAGCGATCTGCTCATTGAACCTCCCTGCCAGCCCCTGATCTGAGCCGAAGATAACAGCGCCTAGCCTTTTCTTATACTCAACCTGCGAAATAGCCAAAAGCGCTTCCGGGTTATTCTGTATCAAGACTTGAAGTGCCATCTCAATCGTCTTATTGTACTCCGCGAGCGATTCCACAGCCAGCCCATATTCGCGGATGTTGGCAGCAGAGATGGTCTTCATTATCTTAACGACAGTCTGCAATTCTCCTGCATTTCTGATCTTTGACTTAAGCCGTTCCAGCTCCTCCATTCTCTTGCCCATCTCCTTTCAGGATATTTCTTGCCATATTCAGAATCGCCTCGCGATCTTCAGGGCTGAGCTTTTGGGCAGCTTCTATTCGCTTATACATCTCAGGAAGCTGCTTTGAAAATCCTTTTTTTATCCGCTCTGTAGCAGATGCAATCTTGTCCAGCGGGATCTCATCCAGAATTCCAGATGTCACCGCCAGAAGAATCGCAATTTGCTCGGGAGTTGGCATCGGATCATATCTTGGTTGCTTCAGCACCTCTCGGATACGCCGCCCTCTTTCCAGTGTCTTGCGCGTCTCCTCGTCGAGCTTCGTTCCGAATCTCACAAACGCTTCAAGCTCCTCAAATTGGGTGTAAATCAGGCGCATGTCCCCCGCCACCTCGCGGTAGGCTGGGAGCTGGCTCTCTCCACCCACCCGGGAGACGGATTTGCCCACGTCGACTGCAGGTAAAACGCCCTCTTCGTAAAGATGTGGGGAGAGATAGATCTGACCATCGGTGATCGAAATTAAGTTCGTGGGAATGTAGGCCGAGATATCCTGCGCCTCAGTTTCAATAACAGGCAGGGCCGTCAGAGAGCCGCCTTTCAGGAGGTGGGTGGACCGCTCCAGCAGACGAGAGTGGATGTAGAATATATCGCCTGGGAACGCCTCCCTGCCGGGCGGCCGTCTCAGCAGAAGAGAAAGCTCTCTGTAGGAACGGGCATGGCGGGTCAGGTCATCGTACACTATCAATACGTCCTGACCTCTTTCCATGAAGGACTCTGCCACAGTGGTGGCTGCATAGGGTGCTATGAAGTTCAATCCCGGAGAGTCCTCGGCAGTGGCCACAACGGCAATGCTGTTCTTCATGGCATCATGATTTTTCAGATCTGCGATGACCCTAGCCACTGCCGCCCTCTGCTGGCCGACCGCACAGTAAACGCAGATAACCCCTTTGTCTCTCTGGTTGATCATGGCATCCAAGGCGATAGCGGTCTTGCCTGTCTGACGGTCGCCCAATATAAGCTCCCTCTGACCGCGACCAACAGGAATCATGGCATCAACCACGAGGATTCCAGTCTGGAGTGGTACATTCACGGGCGCTCGGTCCATGATTCCCGGAGCCTCCGCTTCTATCGGCCTTCTCTCCGAGGATCTAATAGGCTCTCCCTCATCGAGAGGCCTGCCCGTCGAGTCAACCACTCGCCCGAGCAGCTCTTCGCCGACTGGCACATCCATGACCCTGCCTGTCCGGCGAACCTCCTGCCCTGCCTTGATTCTCTCGCTCTGATCGAGCATTATGACTGAGACCTCTTCCTGGTCGAGGTTGAAGGCTATTCCTAATTCATCGTTCGGAAAGCTGATGAGTTCATCAGCACCCACATGAGGCAGGCCTTTGACGCGTGCGATGCCGTTTCCAACAAAGGATATCGTCCCGATCTCTTCGATCTTGAGTTCGGGCTTGTAGCCTTCGAGCGAATGACCGAGGGCCGAAATCGTGCCTCTCAGAGAATCCCTTATATCCTCTTCATCGTTCACCGCACTTCTCTCCTTTAGCCTTCCTTTTCTTCAGCAATTCGTTGATCTAGCGTACGGGACAAATCTGCTACTAAGTCGTCCAGATAGCTATCGATGCTCCATGCGATTTTCATATCGTTAGTGTAGAGCTCGATACCCGAGATCAAATCAGAAGCCGCCTGGTACTGTATTGCCACCTCTGCACCAACTTGTTTATGTAAAGTCTCCTGGAGTTTTTGTCGCATTTCAGCTGGGATTTCGAATGTGCTTTTCACAATGATATTCTGTCCCGGCTTTTCATAAAATTCTTTCAGCTTCTTTCTATCCAACTCGTCCATGATCTCGATACGTTTCAGAAAAACATCGAGTATCCGGCGCTCAAGCTCGTCATTTGCCAGATCTCTCAAGACGCGGCGAGAAACGGCATACACCTCTTCGCCCGCTTGCAGGCGCATGTCCGCCAGGAATGCTTCCTTCTGACGCTCCAGGGCTTCATACCAGTCCGCTGTGCTTTTATCCACCTTATCTTGCAATTTTTTCATCAGATCGGCTCGCGCAGCCTCTGCATCCACGGTAGCCTTGGCCATCAGCTCTTCACGTTTTGCGGCTAGATCCCTTTCCGTTTTGCGGATCGATTCCTCTTCTTGCTGTGCCTTTTTCCTGCTTTCGTCAGCTTCTTTCAGCCTGGAGGCTATCTTCAGCTCTCGTTCATCCATGAACTTAATGATCGGCCTGTAAAGGAAATGCCTCAGCAGGAAGACCAGCACCAGGAAATTGATGATTTGGGCGATTGTTGTGAAATAGTCGATCAGCACGCCGTCCTCCTACTTTGCAGCATAAGTCCAGAAGGGATTTGCGAAGATCAGAATTATGGATATAACGAAGCAGTAAATGGCGATGGATTCCACCATTGCCAGGCCGACGAAAAGCGTTCGCGTTATTGCATTGGCCTCGTCAGGCTGCTGTGCAATGGCGGCAAGAGCACGTGACAGCGCCCAGCCTTCACCAATGGCAGGCCCGATGGAGCCTATGGCCATGGTTACGCCAGATGCAATTATGGATGCCGTGCCGATGGCACTTATCGTAGCCGTATCAATTGTAGGCAAATCAAGTTCCTCCTTCAGATTTCTTTACAGTTCTCTTGCTGTTTGAACTGGCAGAAGCGATATAAACCGTTGCCAGAACCCCAAAGATATAAGCCTGTACCTGACCGATGAGAAGCCCCAGTAACTGCAACAGCACGGGCAGGAACAGCGGCGCGATTGAGAGCAAAATGGCAATGAGCATGCTCTCGCTCATCATATTTCCGAATAGCCTCACAGCCAGAGCCAGCGTGCGTGAGATTTCACCGATGATGTTAAACGGCAGCATCAGGACCGTGGGTTCAGCGTAGTGCCTGAAATACCCGATAACGCCACTCTTGGAGATTCCATAAATCGGGACCGCAAAGAATACGCAAATGGCGAGGGCTGCGGTCGTGGAAAGGGAGCTGGTCGGCGTGCGATAACCCGGCACGATGTCCAGCAGATTGGCGACAGAGATGAAAAGGAACAGAGTGCCCGAGAAGGGCAAATACAGATCCAGGTCCATCTGGGCGATCTCCTTTATCTGGCTCTTCATGTAGCCGATCACAGTCTCTACGAGGGTCTGTGTACGTGATATTGGCGGATTAACGGCCAGGCGGCGCGTTGACAGCCATGCGAGAAAGACCAGCAATGCCATCACAGCCCAGGTGAAGACCAGGGTCTCGTTGATGGAAACAAATCCCCATTGCCAGAACACGACCTCATCCGGGCTTATCTCAACCATCCTATTTCGCCTCTCGATAGCCAAGACGGCTGATAAGTAACACCTTCGCCAGGATGAAGCCGACAACACCGAAAATCAGCACTTCAAGACCGCTACTCGAAACCAGATAAAATCCCAGAAGGCACACCAGCGATCTGCCAAGGAAACTGCCAAAGGTCAGAAGTGCTGGCTGGCTGGAGCCCGGGAGATGCTTTAAGGTAAGCCATAGCCCTCCGAAGTAGAAAGTTCCCAAGACGGCCCCGAAGATCAGGCCGAAAGCCAGAAGGGAGGATTCAATCATTGCCATCGCCCTCAATTTTTTTCTGCTCTTTATTAACCCAATACCATGCGTTTGCGCAGCCGACGACGAGGCCAATGGATAAAAATGTGAGCGTCCAGGAGATCTGCCCAGGATAATGAATATCCAACCAGATTCCGATGGCTACGCCGATCAGAGTGGGAATGGCTACTGACCAGCCGATCACACCCATGGTACCGAGCCCGAACCATAAGCCCCCATCTTTGCTCCTCCTGGCCCTTATCTTTCGTGCCTCCTTTTCACCAATTCTCTCGGCGAAGTCCCCGCTGCCTTCATCATCAGGTTCGGCCATTTTCCACCATTTTAATGAAACGTTTGGCGAAATCGATCTCAAGTTTTGCCAGGATGGAACGGGTTTTTCTCTCGCGTTCGTCTAAGTTCCTGAAGTCCTGCTCGACGGTCTGCTTCAGTTTCCCCAGGTCTTTGCTCTGCACCGCGTTTCTCGTGGAGACCCTGACCTCGGATGCACATTTGACAAGCACTCCCTGATCGATAGCCAGAAACTCCTCACCCTCCGCCGAGTCAAAGGAGAGGATTCCAGGCACAAGGGCCGCCACGAAATCGATATGCTTCGGAAGTATGCCGAAGGAGCCGTTCTCCGCTTCTGCCACCACCTTCGTCACTTCTTTATCGATGAGTACCTTCATGGGAAGAATAACTTTGAGTTTCACTTTTTCGCCTCATCGATGCTTCCGATCATGTAAAGCGATCTCTCAGGATAGTCTCTGTATTCATCATTGAGGATGCGCTCACAGCCGTCGAGAGCGTCTTCGAGCTTGACCATCTTGCCCTTGTGGCCTGTGAACTGCTCGGTCACGAAAAAAGGCTGGGTTAAAAACCGCTCAAGTCTACGCGCTCTATTTACGGTATTTTGGTCTTCCGACGACAGCTCTTCCAGCCCCAGCATGGCGATGATGTCCTTAAGTTCCTCGTAATCGGCCAAGGTCTTGCGTATTTTCTGAGCTATACGGTAATGCTTCTCTCCGACGATGCTTGGGCTAAGCATCTTGGAACGCGATTGCAGCGGATCGATGGATGGATACAGACCCTGGCTGGCCATTTTCCGAGAGAGAACAACCGATGCAGAGATATGGCCGAAGGTGTGGACGACTGCCGGATCTGTGAAATCATCAGCTGGCACATAAACCGCCTGAACTGATGTGATGGCGCCGGTTTTTGTGCTGCATATCCTCTCCTCAAGTTCTCCGAGCTCAGTTGCCAGCGTGAGCTGGTATCCAACCTTGGAAGGCAGTCGGCCCATAAGCCCCGATACCTCAGATCCAGCCTGGACGAAGCGAAAGATATTATCGATCAGCAAAAGCACATCCTGCCGGGCGTCATCCCTGAAGTACTCTGCCATGGTGAGCGCCGAATGGCCTACGCGGAACCTGGCCCCAGGCTGCTCGTTCATCTGGCCGAACACAAGAATGGCCTTATCCAGAACTCCCACCTCTGATACTTCGCGGTAAAGCTCCTCACCCTCGCGGCAGCGTTCGCCAATCCCGCAGAAGATGCTGATCCCTTCGTATTTGCCGGCCATGTTGTGGATCAACTCCATGATCAGAACCGTTTTTCCGACGCCTGCGCCCCCGAAAAGTCCTGCCTTGCCGCCTCGTTCCAGTGGCGAGAGAACATCTATCGCCTTGATCCCTGTTTCAAAAATCTCCGAGGTGGTGGTCTGCGAAGATAGGGGCACGGTCCCCTGGTGTATCGATCTGAAATCCTTCGCCTCAACTGCTCCTTTATGATCTATTGGCAGGCCAAAAACATTAAAGACCCTGCCAAGCAGTTTTTCTCCCACCGGCACCTTCAACGGCTGGCCGGTATCAATTATCGTGGAGCTGCGCGCCAGACCCTGTGTTGGCGTGAATGCTATACCGCGTACCGTTTCAGGACTGAGGTGTATCAGCACCTCTACCAGCACCCCTTCTTCTGTCTTGAGGAGATTGTTTATTTTTAAGTGAATACCCCGCAGCTCGCTGCGGGGATGAGCATGAAAACCGACTTAAGGGTCGTTGCATATTCGGTGTATGGT
>Ga0116202_10002450_pt1 | contig 11098 bp, 8 predicted proteins | sample LakKivw325mmetaG_FD_94479 | JGI IMG/M metagenome (GOLD analysis project Ga0116202, IMG submission 94479) | Anoxic lake water microbial communities from Lake Kivu, Rwanda to study Microbial Dark Matter (Phase II) - Lake Kivu water 325m metaG | ecosystem: Environmental > Aquatic > Freshwater >... | reverse complement strand
GGCAAACATTTTTCATAAATACAAAAATGCAATCACCAGTTTTTATTCCTGTTTCAGGGGAAAATATTGTTATGGTACCAGGGGGATTGTTTTTCTGTGAAACTTTCAGGTGAATATTTCTGTATAACACAGAAATGAAACCATCCTTTTTACTATCATCGGTCTGAATATTCAGCATTTCGCCCTTGTTATTTCTGCCACCAAAGATTTGAAGTTTTATTGGATCGAACGGATTTAGATTCACAGGAATCTGAAAGGTTAATTTGATGGAGGTTTTTTTTCCAGCAAAAACAATTTCTGGTTCTGCTGTTTTAAGGTTGGAATTTACCGGTATTCTGATCGGTCTGACAAATTCAGGAACAAAAATTTTTCTTTTCATAATAATCCAATAATACCTTATTTCAGTGCGGAGTTCAATTTTTGACAGGGAGACCTGAAATGTGTATAATCTTGGCAAAACATATTCTTAAATTCGGTATTTTTTTTGATTGAACGGAGGAAAAATGAAAATTCAGAGAACACCTGTTCCCGATTGCAGAACAAAGATTGAGAAGAAATTTTATCTTGTGGATGCAACAGGTAAAACCCTTGGCAGGCTCGCATCAAATATAGCTAAAATCCTACTTGGAAAACACAAAAGCTGCTGGGTTCCATATGCTGATACAGGAGATTTTGTTATTGTAATCAACGCTGAAAAGATAAAGGTCACAGGCAGGAAAATTACAGATAAAGTTTATTACAGGCATTCAGGATATCTTGGCGGATTGAAAAAAGAAACATATGCATCTCTGATGAAGAAAAGTCCTGAAACTGTAATTGAACACGCTGTAAAGGGAATGCTGCCTCACAACCGTCTCGGAAGGCAATTACTCAAAAAATTGAAGGTTTATCGTGGTTCTGATCATCCTCACCAGGCGCAGAAACCTGTTGTTCTTGAAATAGAATGAATTTTTTGGAAAGGGGGGATCCATGCCAAAGATCCATATTGTTGATGTAACAAACAGGGATGGTGTACAAACAGCGCGGTTAGGTCTTGCAAAGCTTGAGAAAACATTGATTAACATTTACCTGAATCAGATGGGAATTTTTCAGAGCGAGGCTGGATTTCCCGTTACAAAACATGAAACAAACTATCTGAATGCTAATCTGTTGCTTGTGAAAAAGGGTGTGCTTTCGCCAATACGAATATCCGGATGGTTAAGGGCAATTACCGAAGATGTGGTTGAAGCTTTCAAAAATGTCAAGGATCTTGAACATGTGAATCTTTCAATTTCGACATCCCAGCAGATGATACTTGGAAAATTCCAGGGAAAAAGAGACTTTTCAGGGGTTATTAAAGACATGACATCTGCGGTGGATGAAGCAAAAGCGCTCGGTGCAAAGACAGTCGGAGTAAATGCAGAAGATGCATCAAGGACAGAAATGAGTCAGCTGGTGGAATTTTCGCTTGCTGCAAAAGAACATGGTGCGGCAAGAATCAGGTATTGCGATACACTTGGCTATGACACACCATTTACAATATACGAGAGAATTTACGAACTGACATCAAAAACAAAGATGCCTGTTGAACTGCACTGTCACAATGACCTTGGAATGGCGGTTGCGTGTTCGGTTGCAGGCGCAAAGGCTGCAATAGATGCGGGTGTCGACGCTTACATAAACACCACTATAAATGGAATGGGAGAAAGGGCGGGAAACGCAGACCTGATTTCAGTTTTACTTGCCTGCAAATATGGAGCGGGAATGGCTGGAAAATACCAGCTTGATGACAGGATCAATCTTTCGATGTCCTGGAAAATATCTCATTATGCCTCTTATGCTTTCAGGGTTCCGATACCGATAAACCAGGTCGGTGTTGGCGTCAATGCATTCGCTCACTCATCAGGGATTCATGTGGACGGAGCGTTAAAGGATAAGAGAAATTATGAGCTTTATGATTTTGAAGAACTTGGAAGAGGGGAACCAGAGCTTATTGAAACCGGAAGAATGATTATTCTGGGTGAATACAGCGGAATAAAGGGTCTCAGGAATATTTATGGAAAGCTTGAGGTTGAGTTCAAGGATGAAGATGAAGCAAGAAAGATTCTCGAACTTGCAAGATATGCAAATGTGCATACCCAGAAACCTCTGACAGATGATGAATTGCTTTTTATTGCGCGGCACCCGGAAGAAGCCAGACTTTTGATGACTGTAACTCCCTGAATTAACGGAAAAAGAAAATGGGACAAACAATAGCAGAAAAAATTCTGTCAGCGCATGCTGAAAAAAAGGTTTCAGCCGGAGAAATATGCATTGCTAAGGTTGATTTTCTTATGGCTCAGGATGGAACAGCGCCACTTGTAATAAAAGCCTTTGAGGAACTTGGAGGAGACAGGGTTTTTAATACCGAAAAAATCTGTTTTGTTTTTGACCACAGTGCACCGAGTCCGAATATGGGTGTTTCTTCGCTTCACAAACTGATGAGGGATTTTGTAAAGAAATACGGCATAAAAAAGATGGAAATAGGCGAAGGTGTGTGCCATGTTTTAATGCCAGAAAAGGGTTTTTTAAGACCCGGACAGCTTGTTCTTGGTGCAGATAGCCATACACCAACATATGGTGCGCTGAACCTTATGTCCTGTGGAGTGGGTTCCACAGACCTTGCCATAACAATGCTTACAGGAAAGCAGTGGTTCAGGGTTCCTTACAGTACAAAGGTTGTATTTTATGGAAAACTGAAAAAAGGTATTTTTGCAAAAGATATGGGGCTTTTTATGGTAAAAACCCTTACCGCGAGAGGCGCAGTTTATCAGAGTGTTGAAATAACAGGTGAAACAATAAATAACCTTTCAATGGATGGTAGATTTACCATAGCAAATCTTGTTACAGAGATTGGCGGTAAAAATTGTGTTATGGGGTATGATGAAAAGACAGAACAGTATTTAAAGGGTTTTCTGGAGAAAGGAGAAAAAATAAACCCTGTTAGCGCAGATAGAGATGCCAGTTATACAAATACAGTTGAACTGGATGCAAGTAAACTTGAACCCCTTATTGCAAAGCCCCATACGGTTGATAATGTTTGTACCGTTGAAGAGATTAAAGGCACAAAAATAAATCAAGCTTTTATTGGTACCTGTACCAATGGCAGGCTTGAAGATCTTGCCATTGCAGCAAAAATTTTGAAGGGAAGAAAGGTTCATGGTGATGTAAGAACAATTATTACTCCAGGTTCGCGGAAGATTTACCTGGAGGCGATGGAGAAGGGATACATAAAAGTTTTCATGGAAAGTGGTTGCTGCGTTACAAATCCTGGTTGTGGCCCCTGTGTTGGCACACATCAGGGTATACCTGCAAATGGAGAAGTGGTTATCTCAACAGCAAATCGTAATTTTAAAGGTAGAATGGGTAATCCGGAAGCATTCATTTATCTCGCTTCACCTGCGACTGTGGCGGCTTCAGCCATAAAAGGCGAAATTTCTGATCCGAGAGAATTTTTATAAAATGGACCTGACACTTCTGAGTTTGCATCAGATGAGGCAGTTGCTTGAGAAACGCGAAATATCATCAGTGGAACTTATCAGAAGTCATCTTGAATCAATAGAAAAAAAAAATAAAACCCTCAATGTTTTTATAAACATCAATGAAAGATGTCTGGAAGAAGCAAAAAAGAGTGATCTGAAATATTCTAAAGGTGAGTATGGAAAGCTTGAAGGAATACCGGTTGCCATAAAAGATAATATCTGCACAGTTGACCAGCCCACAACATGTGCCTCAAGAATTCTAAAAGGATACATGAGTCCTTTTGATGCCCATGTTATTGAAAGGTTAAGGCAGGAAGGTGCAATCCTCATCGGTAAGACCAATATGGATGAATTTGCGTTTGGTTCTTCCACAGAAAATTCTGCGTTCGGTCCAACTCTCAATCCCTTTGATACACAGAGGGTTTCAGGTGGTTCCAGTGGTGGTTCAGCCGCTGCGGTGGCATCACATATGGCACCGGGTGCGCTCGGTTCAGATACAGGTGGTTCAATAAGGCAACCTGCCAGTTTCTGTGGTGTAGTTGGGCTCAAGCCGTCCTATGGAAGAGTTTCAAGATATGGACTGGTGGCTTTTGGTTCTTCGCTTGATCAGATAGGTCCTTTTGCAAGAAATGTAATGGATGCAAGTTTGATCCTGAAAGTGATAGCCGGATATGATGAAAGAGATTCAACCTGCTGCAATTACCCTGTTTTTGAATACGATAAAGAACTTGAAAAACCAATAAATAAAAATGAAATGCGGATAGGCGTCCCTGAAGAATATTTTGGACAGGGTCTTTCAGAAGAAATCAGAGAAAGAATTAACAGTATTCTTAATACCCTTGCAGAAGAAGGGTTTCACGTTGAAAAGATAAGCCTTCCGCATACTCATTATGGGATAGCAACCTATTATATTATTTCAACCGCAGAAGCCAGTACAAATCTGGCAAGATTTGATGGCGTTAAATTTGGATACAGAAGCGAAAATTCAAAAACAATTTTTGACCTTTACACAAATTCAAGAGGAGAAGGTTTTGGCACAGAAGCCAAAAGGCGGATTATGCTTGGAACTTTTGTGCTTTCATCCGGATATTATGAGGCTTATTACCTGAAGGCTCAGAAAGTACGTGCACTTATTATGAATGATTTTGAAAATGCATTCAAATCTGTTGATTTTATTATCACTCCCACAACACCTGAGACAGCCTTCAGACTTGGTGAAAAAGCCCTTAACCCACTTACAATGTATCTTTCTGATGTCTTCACGGTTAATGCAAATCTTGCCGGAATTCCCAGTATAAACTTGCCAATCGGTTTTTCTTCTGGTAAACTTCCAATGGGAATGCAGATTCTTTCGCCGGCATTCAGAGAAGAAGGTTTACTTCGCTTTGCTTATTATATTGAACATATTCTTACAAAGGAGTGAATGTGGAACGGGTATTTACTCTTCGTTCTTTTTTGACCGGGCTGATACTTTCGATATTCATCGCTTTTTATGACCATGTGTCAGTGGATATCAATAACGGTTCATATCTTGCAATTGACCATATGCCTGTAGCTGCAATCACACTGTTTTTCTTTCTTGTTTTCTTTGTCAACACTCTTCTGAAAAGGATAAAACAGAAACTTGCCTTCAGACCAGGAGAACTTCTTCTGGTATACTGTATGATGCTTGTGGCATGTTCTGTGACTGAAATGGGACTTGGAAGTCAGATTCTTCCCATGATTTCAGCGCCGACCTATTATGCGAACCCGCAGAATGAATGGTTAAATCTGGTTGTCCCGCATTTACGCAAAGAACTCATAGTGACAGACCCGGATGCGGTTACCTATTTTTTTGAGGGTCTTCCCAGAGGAATGTCCATTCCATGGGGTGTATGGATTAAACCACTTTCTCTCTGGATTCCTTTCCTTCTCATTTTTTATTTCTGCACAATATGCATCGTTGTTATGTTAAGAAAACAGTGGATGGAAAGAGAGAAACTTGTGTATCCTCTTACCATTTTGCCTCTGGAAATGGTTAAGGAGCAGGATACTCAGGGAAAAAAAACCTCCTATCTTCCAGGGTTTTTTAAAAATCCTGTGATGTGGCTTGGTTTTGGTATTGCTTTTCTGGTTGGTACTTTGATAGCTCTTCATGCCTACAATGAGATGATTCCTGCACCGGCCCTTCAACAGCAGATACCTGTTTTCAGAGGCACCCAGAACCTGATTTTTCGGGTGAGTTTCCCTGTTATTGGGTTTGTGTATTTGGCAAACCTTGAGGTGAGTTTTTCTCTCTGGTTTTTCAGTTTGATTTTTCAGATTATTAAAGGAGTTTTCAATATCACAGGGATTTCAAGCACTGAAAACATTGGTATATATGGCTGTACAGGATATGCAATCTTTGCCCACCTCGGGACAGGTGCAATGATTGCAATGGTTGCATACAGTCTTTACATTGCTCGCAGTCACTTCAGGGATATCTGGCGCTGCGCAATCGGTAAAATTAAAATAGACGACTCAGGAGAAATTCTTCCGTATAAAGTTGCTTTCTGGGGATTTATTATTGGTTCATTGTTTGTTCTTGGGTGGCTTGTTTATTCTGGTCTGAGTATCACCATAGGGCTTGTTTTCTATATTTTTGCCCTTATCATATTTTTGGTTCTTACCAGAATTGTCTGTGAGGCTGGAATTCCAACGCTTGTCGCCACGATTATATCATCCTCCATCATCATCTCCATGTGGGGAAGTAAACATATTCCTGTTTCAGTTCTTGTTGCCCTTGCCCTTACCTATGTTTACAGTGCAGATTTAAGGACGTTTCCGATGGCAGCAAGCAGTATGTCATTAAAGGTTATGGACAGATTCAGCAGGGTGAAAAGATATCTTTTCTGGGCGATTATGGCAGCTATATTTGTAAATATTATTGCCACCCTTTACTTCATGTTAAAGATTTCCTATCAGCATGGTGGGATCAATCTGAACAGCTGGTTTTTCAGAGGTTCACCCAATGCAGCATATGATTATGTGGCAGATTTGATAAAAAATCCCACTGATTCAAACAAAATTGGATGGTTATGCCGCGGAATAGGACTTTTTGTTATGACTGGCCTTATGTTTATGAGGCAACAATTTCTGTGGTGGCCACTCCATCCCATCGGATTTGTGATAGGTCCGGTCTGGCTGATGGATTCGTTGTGGTTTTCCATATTTATTGCCTGGTTGATCAAGAAGATTCTTCTCAAGTACGGTGGAGCAAAAGCATATGAAAAGAGCAGGTACTTTTTCCTCGGTATGCCTCTGGGATTTTACACATGCGCCGGCATCTGGGTCTTAATTGATTTTATTGCAAATAAACATGGAAACATCGTTTTCTGGATTTAGTTTAAGAAAATGTTTGGCTTATTGAAACTGCAACATCTCGAAAGATTTCTGATCAAAGTTCCCGAAATCAAGATTCTGGTACTCGGTGACCTTATACTCGACCATTTTGTGATGGGTCAGGTGAAAAGGATTTCTCCAGAAGCACCTGTGCCTGTTCTTGAGGTTAAAAAAGAAATATATAGATGCGGAGGCGCGGGAAACGTTTGTTTTAACATTAAAGGACTTGGCGGAAATGTGACAGTTGCGAGTATTGTTGGAGAAGATACTAATGGTGCGCTTCTGAAGAATATGCTGGAAGAAAATCGTATAGACACCTTCCTTATTGCAAGGAAGGATTTTCCGACAAGCATTAAAACAAGGGTAATCGCTGGTGCGCAGCAGATGATAAGGGTGGATAAAGAGCGGGTTGAAAAACTTTCACAGGACGAGATTTCCATTCTTCAGGAATTTCTTACCAGAGAAATCAGAAAGTTTCATGCTGTGATTATTTCTGATTATGGAAAAGGAATGATTGTTCCTTCTCTTATTTCACACTGCGTTCACGTGTGTCACCAGCATAAAAAAATCATAACTGTCGATCCAAAAATCAATCATTTTTCCTATTATAAGAACGTTGATTGTTTAACCCCAAACCTGATGGAGGCAATTGCTGGAATGCATCTTCCAGAGCCTTCCACACCAGATGAGATTGTTGCTCTTGGCAAAAAGATAATGAAGAAACTATCTGCCCGGACACTTGTTATCACGCGTGGTAAGGATGGAATGACAATTTTTACCGACTCAAATGTTATCCACCAACCTGCAATAAGTAAGGAGGTTTTTGATGTAACAGGAGCAGGAGACACTGTAATTGCGGTTTTGACTCTTGCGCTTGCCTGTGGTTTTGATGTTTTGAAGGCGTCCATATTTGCAAATCTTGCCGCGGGTGTTGTTGTTCAAAAACTCGGTACAGCAAATGTTTCTCCAGAAGAATTAAGACATGTATTCAACAGCTGTGAAGTTCAAAAGGTGATCTGATGAATAATGTTATAGGTGTAATTCCTGCCAGATATGATTCAGAGAGGTTTCCTGGCAAAGTTCTCCAGAAGATAGGAAAACTTACAATTCTTGAAAGTGTGTATCAACACGCAAAAAATGCAAAAACTCTTGACAGGCTTATCATTGCGACAGATAGTGAAATAATAGAAAAGGAAGCGAGAAAATTTGGCGCGGAGGTGTTTCTTACATCTTCAAATCCCAGGTGCGGAAGCGAGAGGGTGGCTGAAATTGCCGAAAAGATTGCAGGAAAGATTTTTGTTAATATTCAGGCAGATGAACCGTTTGTTCCTGACCAGGCTATTGATATGCCTGTTCTTGAGATGAAGAAAAACAGAAGTATCATCTGTTCAACTCCAGCGACACGGATAAAAACAGAAGACGATCTTTATAATCCTAATATAACAAAGGTTGTGATGGACATAAATGGTTTTGCTCTGTTTTTTTCAGGAAGTTTGCTTCCTTTTCCAAGGGTTTACTTCCTTAAGGAACAACCATTTTTTGGAAAGGTGGAGTTTTTAAAACACATTGGTGTTTATGCTTTCAGAAGAAGATTTCTGTTGAAATTCAAGCGACTTCCTTCAGGACCTCTGGAAAAGTTCGAACAGCTGGAACAGCTCAGAATTCTTGAGAATGGCTACAGGATAAAGGTTGTCGTTATTTCAAAGAACTCAATTTCCATTGATACCGTGAAAGACCTGAACAAACTGAGGGTGGTCGGACATGGCTAAACTTATTTTTATCACAGGCGGGGTGGTGTCTTCTCTGGGCAAGGGAATAGCAAGTGCTTCCATAGGTGCTTTGATGGAAAGCCATGGATACAGAATATCCCTTATGAAACTTGATCCTTACATAAATGTTGATCCCGGAACGATGAATCCATTTCAGCATGGAGAGGTGTATGTTACAGAAGATGGAGCAGAAACAGACCTTGATCTGGGTCATTACGAAAGATTCACAAACGCAAGGATGACAAGAGCCAATAATACAACAAGTGGCCAGATATATTTTTCAGTAATTCAGAAGGAAAGAGAAGGTAAATACCTCGGAAAAACCATACAGGTTGTTCCCCATATCACTGATGAAATAAAAAGTCGCATTATGGCGCTTACAAGAAAAGTTGATATTTTAATATGTGAGATTGGCGGAACCGTTGGAGATATAGAAAGCCTGCCTTTTCTTGAGGCAATCAGACAGATCAGGTTTGAGCATAATACAGAGGATACTGTTTTTATTCATCTGACCCTTGTTCCTTTTATAAAGGCTGCGGGTGAACTCAAAACAAAACCAACCCAGCATTCAGTGGCAAACCTGCGGGAAATAGGAATTCAACCGCAGATTCTTCTTTGCAGAACAGAAAAACCATTATCCACAGAGATGAAGGAAAAAGTTGCTCTTTTCTGCAATGTAAGGAAACAGGCGGTCATAGAAGCAATTGACACACCATTTATCTATGAAATTCCTCTCATCTACCACAAGCAGAACCTTGACAGAATTATACTTGAACATCTCAATTTGCCCTGTCATCCCCATTCTGCTCTTGAGAAATGGTATAGCATTGTAAATATTCTGCATTCAGCACAGGAGAAAGTCAATATCGGTGTTGTTGGTAAATACATTAAATTACAGGATTCTTACAAATCAATTTATGAGGCACTTGTTCATGGTGGCATTGCGAACAGATGCAGGGTTGAATTTTCCAGGATTGATTCAGAACAGATAGAGAAGGAAGGAGCGGAAAAATTCCTGAAGGATGTTGATGGAGTTATACTTCCAGGCGGATTTGGTATCCGTGGTGTTGAGGGGATGATAAGTGCGATAAGGTATTGCAGAGAAAGGAAAATACCTTTTCTTGGAATCTGCCTGGGGCTTCAATGCGCCATAATTGAATTTGCAAGAAACGTCTGCGGTCTGTGCAAAGCAAACAGTACAGAATTTGAACCGGAAACAGCTGACCCGGTAATATGTCTGCTTGATGAACAGAAAAATATCACAACGCTTGGTGGAACAATGAGACTGGGTTGTTATCCCTGCATAATTGAACCGAAGTCAACCGCATATAGGTCCTACAGGAAAAAAAAGATATTTGAACGACACAGACACAGATGGGAGTTCAATCTAAAGTATTATGAAATTATGAAAAAGCATGGCATGAAATTTTCGGGATATTCACCTGATAAAAAACTTGTTGAGATTATTGAACTTGAAGATCATCCATTTTTCATTGCCACTCAGTTTCATCCCGAATTCCAGTCAAAACCATTTGATTGTCATCCTCTTTTTTCATCACTTATTCTGGCATCTTTAAAACGCAGGATCAAGGGATGATTTTTCAGCAATTTGCATTTTAAGTAAAAATCATTTATAATTGATTTCCAACAAAAATACCCCTTCTCAAACTCTCAAACGGCACAGGGAGAATTTTATGTCAACACCGCTTGAAAAATGGGTGGAACAGCAGGCAAATCTGGCCAGGCCGGATAGAATCTACTGGTGTGATGGTAGTGAGGAAGAGGCAAGAAGAATCATGCAGATAGGCATGGAACAGGAAAAGATTGAAGGAAGACCTGTTTTTTATTCACTCAATCAGATTAAATGGCCTGATTCATATCTGCACAGAAGTCATCCAACAGACGTTGCGAGAACCGAACACCTTACATATGTATGTCATCCTGATAAAGAAACAGCGGGTCCAAATAATAACTGGATGGACCCTTTTGAGGCAAAAAAACTTTTGACCCGGCTTTTTAATGGTTGCATGCGCGGAAGAACTATGTATGTTCTTCCTTATATGATGGGTCATCCTGACAGCCCTTATGCAAAGGCTTGCGTTCAACTGACTGATATCTCATATGTTGCTTTAAGTATGCGCATCATGACCAGAGTGAGCAAAAAGGTAATAGAAAAAATAGGCAACAGCGATGATTTTGTGAAAGGGCTTCATTCAGTGGGTGATTTTGATCCTCAGAAAAGATTTATCATGCATTTCCCTGATGAAAATTCAGTATGGAGTATTGGATCCGGTTATGGAGGGAATGCGCTTCTGGGTAAAAAATGTTTTTCCCTCAGGATTGCTTCGTGGCTCGGTTATAAACAGGGATGGCTGGCAGAACACATGGTCATTATGGGTATTGAAGATCCTGAAGGGAATATTACATATGTCACTGCTGCAATGCCTTCTGCCTGCGGAAAAACAAATC
>Ga0116202_10002439_pt1 | contig 11122 bp, 11 predicted proteins | sample LakKivw325mmetaG_FD_94479 | JGI IMG/M metagenome (GOLD analysis project Ga0116202, IMG submission 94479) | Anoxic lake water microbial communities from Lake Kivu, Rwanda to study Microbial Dark Matter (Phase II) - Lake Kivu water 325m metaG | ecosystem: Environmental > Aquatic > Freshwater >... | reverse complement strand
GTTGGGCGCTGGCCGCCGGTCCGCTGCCGCTCCGGTCGGGCGACGGGGGCCTGGACGCATCAGCTGAGGACGTGGACGCGCTGGCCAGGTGCGACGGGAAGCTGAGCTGCGTGCTCACCGTGCCGCCGTCGGTCCCCGTCGTGGAGATGGCTCGGGCCGCCGTGGACGGACGCCCGGTCGAGCAGATGGCCTTCTGGCAGGACCTGTACCGCCGCTTCGACCCGGCGCCCCTGCGAGCGCGTCTCAGCCAGAGGGAGCTAACGCTGCCGATAGCCTGGGCCGACCTGCGCACCGCCGGTGGTTCTTCCGGACCCGCGCAGGGGACGGCCTGGGCCGCCGCCGGAGCCGCGCTGCTCTACCAGGGGGCGACAGCTCTGTGCGCGCGGTGGCCGGTGCCCGACCTGCAGGCCTGGCACGAGCTCGGCCGGGAGACCGCCGCCGCCGTGCCTGTTCTGGGTGCCGAGGAGGCCGACATCGCCAGCGTATCGGCCGGCGCGCCCGTGATCTACAAGCCCTTCCTCCGCGGCCGGGAGGGCGCCCTGGTCCTCACCAACACAGCAGCAAGCCCGCTCGACGTGGCGGTGGAGGTGGACGCCGAGCCCCTGGCCGCACACCTGGTCCGTCTGGCCCCGGGCTGCCAACCCTCACGCCAGCAGACCATGCCCTTCCGCTTCGAGGACTTCGCCTACGAGCTGGGCAGGCCGCTGGTGTTCCTCAAGCTTGCGCCGGGGGAGACGGCGCTCCTGAGCGTCAGGCTGGTAAACATCCACCCCCGCTGGCTGCGGGCCGTCGAGAGCCGCCCGGCCGCAGCCCCTACGGGCCCCAAGGATGCCTGGACGAAGCGCGGGGGATGGTGGAACGACCTGACCCAGCGCGCGAAGAGGCTCAGAGAGGAGAAGGGGCGCGAGGAGCGATAGGGACTCGGAGCGGATGGCAGCGCTCGCAGGAAGCCGGCGGCCCGGCTGCAGCCCCATCGGCGCTGTGGCCGGGGGCATGCCAAGCAGGCAACGCACCCGACTACTGCCGGGCGCGTCCCTGCCGGCCTGCCTCACCGAAGCCGCCTGCAAGGGAAGCCGGCCCGCTCGATTGCCGGACGTGGCCTCGACGCGCTAGGGTATGAGCCAGTAGTCGTAGCGCGTCGCCGTGTTGCGCATCTTGTCGTAGGCGTCGCTGCACTTCATCCACTTGGTGTGCCCGTCAGCGAAGCCGTAGAGGTTGCCGCCGTTGTGACGGGCGTAGCTCTCGAGCATGTTGGTGCGCGCGTTGACGCATTTCTGTGGGCTGGAGCTCCAGGAGCCCGGCGCGTTCGGGAAGCACATCCGCCAGTCGTCGCCCATCCCGTGGCAGGAGTCCCCGATCACGATCAGCGTGGACGGGGCCGGGATCTGCCCGATCTTCAGCCCGTTCGCGCGGTACTGCACGTTCGGGTTCATGCCGTAGATATTGCTGGGGGAGAGCCAGAAGTGCGTGTTGTGGTAGTGGTAGGTGGCGTAGTCTACGTTGGAGGTGTTGGCCTCCGGGCAGCAGTAGACACCCGTGTTCTTGATGTAGGGGTAGACCGAGGCCCACCAAGCCATGCTCGATGGGTTGGCGTCACCTATGCCCGTAGTCCAGTACATAAACTTCTCGTCGTAGTCCTGCACGTACATCATCAGGCCGAGCATCATCTGTTTGACGTTGGACGTGCAGCTTGCCTGGCGCGCCTTGGCGCGAGCCCGGGCGAAGACAGGGAAGAGGATCGCCGCGAGGATCGCGATAATCGCGATCACTACCAGCAACTCAATGAGCGTGAATCCCCGGCGCATTCTCATCACCACCTGTGGTGTTGTGAATCCTCTGTTTTTGTTTTTCTTCATCGGGGCCGAATCTCCTCCCCCTTTCTTGGCCGCCGAATCGGCAAAAGATCTTCTCCGCCCGGCCGCCCTGGTGGCAAGGCTCTCAGGAGAGAGCCGAGATGACCCGCCGGTTGGTGACGATGATGGGCACGCGGAAATCGAAGAAGCTCAGGGGCACGTCCTCGACGATCTGGTCCTCGAAGGCCAGGCCCACAGCCTTCTGCTGCTGATCCTGGCGCAGGGCGTGGAGCAGGCGGTCGTAGTAGCCGCCACCGTACCCGATCCTGCCGCCTACCGTATCGAAGGCCACGCCCGGGACGAGGACGAGGTCCAGGTCCTCGACGCAGGCGGGCTCGCATCGGTCGGGCAGGGGCTCGGGTATCCGCCAGGTTCCGGGTGCTACCCATTCCTCGCCCAGTCCTCTGACGTAGTATAGGTCCAGGCTGCGCTCTTGTCGGTTGACGCGGGGCAGCGCCACGCGCTTGCCCTCGGCCAGCGCCGCCTCGATCAACTGCTCAGTGCGCACCTCGCTGTTGAAGGCGCAGTAGGAGAGGACAACGCGGGCCTGGGTCCAGAGGCGCAGCAGCAGGACGCGCCGGGCGATCTCCCGGCTCTTGGCCTCGATGTCGGCGGGCTTCAGGCGGTTGCGGCGACGCCAGGCGGCTGCCCGCAGGCGGCTCTTGCGCGCCTCTTCAGTCTGCCGCATCGCTATCCCAGCCGTCGAGGATGGCGTCGGTCATCCTGGCCACTTGCACCATGTCACTGACGTCGTGGACCCGGATCGCGTGCGCCCCGTGGGCGATCGCCACAGCGCAGGTGGCCGCCGTTCCCAGGACGCGCTCGCCCGCAGGTCTGTCGAGCACCTTCCCGATCGTGGACTTGCGGGACGTCCCGATGAGCACGGGGCGCCCCAGGGAGTGCATCTCCCGCAGCCGCCGGAGGAGCTCGAGGTTGTGCTGCACGGTCTTGCCGAACCCGAAGCCCGGGTCCACCGCCAGGGCGTCCTCGGCCACGCCGGCCTGCAGGGCCGCTTCGACGCGCCGGCACAGGAAGTCGTAGACCTCGGTCATCAGGTCCTTGTACCTGGGGTGGGCCTGCATCGTGCGGGGTTCGCCGAGCATGTGCATGATCACCGCGCCGGCCCCGTGCTCGGCCACGGTCTCGACCATCCCCTCGCCGCGCAGCCCGCTCACGTCGTTCACTATCGCCGCGCCGGCCTCGAGGCCCGCGCGCGCCACCTCCGAGAACTGCGTGTCAACCGATACCAGAGCGTCGGTCTGCTCGGCCAGCGCTCGCACGACCGGCACCACCTTCGCTATCTGCTCCTCGATCGAGACGGGCAGGCTGCCGGGCCGCGTGGACTCAGCCCCCACGTCGAGGACCGCGGCTCCGGCTTCCGCGAAGGTCCTGCCCTGCTCCACCGCCGCCTCGAGGTCACCGCCCAGGCCGTCGCCGGAGAAGGAGTCGCTCGTCACGTTGATGATGCCCACCACGACCGTGCCGCGGTCGGTGCCGGCCTCACGCCCGCGGCAGGTCCAGCGGGGCCGCCGGCAGCCCTCGTAGGCCGCCAGCACCGCCCGGAGCGCGTCGCCCAGCACCGCCAGCCCCATCGCCTGCCCCGGGAGCCGCTCGAGCAGGCGCGCGTACTGCCGCGGCGTCGCCAGCACGATCACGGGCCTGGGCGTATCGTCGAAGCTCGCGACCTGCGGCGCCACCACACAATCGCAACCCACCGCCAGGCATTCCTGCTTGAGCAGCGCGGCGGCCCGGCCGGTGACGTGCTCCAGGCGGACGGCCACCACGCGGCTCTTGGCGGCCAGCCATTGCAGCGCCGGCTCCTGCAGGCCGAGCCCGCCGATCTCGCGCTCCGCGTCCTCTCGCGTCTGGAGTGCCAGCACGCGAGCCCGATGCTCCATCATCTGCTCATCCTCTCCCTCTCGTCGGCCTGCCTCCCGCTGGTCATCAAGGGCCCCCGATCCCGGTGGGGGCCGGAGGGGTCTGCAGGAACATGCGGTCGGGCGTCATCAGCCCCGGCAAGGGGGTCGGCGGGGGCGCTGTGGCCAGGAGGGCCTGCAAGGGCTTGGCGAGCCGGCGGTCCTTGACCACGATGGCGGCCTCGGAGCGCTTCTGGATGAGCCACTTGGCCCGCTCTTCGAGAAGCTTCTGCTGAACGAGCCGGTTCTGGATGCGGTCCTGCACCTCTTCGGGGGGCAGTTCGCCTGCAGGGCGCTTGCCCTCGCAGCGCAGGATGTACCAGCCGTCGGGACCCTTGAAGACCGGGCTTAGCTGGCCCGGGTCCAGCTTGAGGGCCACCCGGCTGATCTCCGGCGCGTAGTCCCCTTCTTCGAACCATCCGGTGTCGCCACCGGCGTCCTTCGTGCCGGGGTCGTCCGAGAGCTCTTTGGCCAATCCCGCGAAGTCGCCGCCGGCCTTGAGGGCCGTCATCACGGCGTCGGCGTTCTCCTTCGTGGCGAAGAGCATGAGCCGCACGCGGACGGTCGGCCCGCGGCGGAAGTCCTTCCTGTGCTCCTGGTGGTAGGCCGCCACCTCGGCTTGCGACACCCTAACCTGCTTGCGCACCACCGCGTCCAGCAGCGCCAGGCTCTCCGCCCGGCGCCTGAGATCGTCCATCGTCATGCGCAGCGACTGCAGGCGCTCGTCGAGCGCCGACTGCGAGCCCATCAGGGCCACCACTTCGCCAGTCTTCGCCTGCGTCGCCTGGCCGTCCGGCGCCACACCCAGCTTGGCCGCCTCCTGGCGGATGATGGCCTCGTCCACCAGGGCCAGCAACTCCTCCGCCCCTTGCTCCCTCACCAACTGCCGCATCCACTCGTCGTGGCGCACAACGCCCTTGCCGACCCGGGCCATGACCCGGTTGCCGGCACATCCCGCCCCCAGGCAGCCGAGCAGCACGGCCGCGGCCAGCAGCGTCACCGCCGCGAGCAGAGCCGGCCTGGCTCGCCTAGTCCTCGGGGCCAAGCCGCGGAGGGTCCTCGATGCTTGGGTGTTCACGGTCGCGCAAGGTGATCTCCAGATGGTCCTTCTCGACATGGTCTAACAGCTCACTGATGATGTCGTAGTGCCAGAAGAAACCTACCACATCGTCGCGGTATTCTAACACAAGAGCCCCCGCCCGCCGGGTCACCCGTCCCCGCAGGGTCGGGTCGGGCCAGCGCGCGCCGCGCAACACCAAGCGCCGCCCCAGCCGCTGCTCCGCAGCCTCGACGCGCTGGCGTAGCTCCTGCGGCAGGTCCTCCTTCGTCATTCCTGCGTCCCCGTCAGGTCCGTGTCGTCATGCTCGTAGGGCGGCGAGCATAGGCACAGCAGCTCCAGGCCCCGGTGGCCGCTGGCGACCCAGTGCTCGGCGCCCGCCGGGATCAGCACCACGTCGCCGGGCCGCACCGCCGTCTCGCACCCCGCCACCACGACCGTGCCGTCGCCGCTCAGCACGTAGTAGACCTCGTCGCTAGTGCGGTGCCTGTGGGCAAGGGTCCGCTGCCCGGCGTCCACGCGGGCTCGCGCCACGCTCATCCGCTCGCTACCGTCCTCGGGGCGCACGAGCTCCCATGCTCTGCTGCCGTCGAGGGTCCTGTACGACCGGCGCTTCGCCACGAGCCACCACCTCCGGGCCGGCCCTGCGTCACCAGCGCTAGAGCTTCCGCGAGGGCGCGACCGAGGCGAGGACGTTGCACACGCTGGCCACGTAGGACCGCGTGTGGCGCCCCCTCTCGGGGTGGATCCACTCCATCACGCCGAAGTCCTCGAACTCGGCGAGGACGTCCTCGATGATGCTCCGCGCCAGGGCCTTGTCCTGCGTGAAAAGCACCTGGGCGACCCACCCCGTGGCCACGGCCCAGTAGCCGCCGTTCTGGTACGTCTCGGGCTCCACGGGCCTGAGCAGGCTAGCCCAATGCTCGCCCGCGGGCAGGTGGCGCACGTGCGCTCGCCAGCCCCAGGCCTGGGGCCTGCCGAGCAGCCAGGCCCTGACCGTCCCTCGCTGCTTGCTGCTCGTGGCGCCGATGACGCACGCGTAGGCGCTACCCCATACGTCAATCTGTCGGCCGTCCCGCGTCGCCGCCATGAACATGCCCCAGTCGGGCTCGTAGAACCCGCCGATCGCGGCCTCCATGGGCTGGGCTCGTTCGTACCAGTCGTGCGCCTCCTCGTGGAGCTCCCATCGGCGGCAGGTCTCGGCGAGGCGGCGGAAGGCCTCCCAGGTAAGCAGGGAGCTGAAGAGCTCCCTGCCCGTCTTGGCGATGCAGTCGGTGAAGCCGTAGCCGGACCCGGGCACGGCGGGGTCTATCACGACCAGGCCGTCGCGGTCGCGCGGCACCGAGTCCACGGCGAGCGTCAGCGCGTGCAGGCGGTGGCACAGGGCCCGCCAGTCGCCGGTGCGCTCGACGTAGGCGCAGATCGTCTTCGCCAGGAAGCTGGGGTTGTCGGTGGGGGGTGCGGAGCCGATGGGCGCCTCGCGCGGCCCCTCGAGGTAGTCGGGCTGCCCGTCGGCCATCACGCGCGTGGGGATCGAGCCGTCATCGCGCTGGTGCCTGAGGAAGAGGTCCACGACGGGCAGAATGGCCTCGCCGGGGAGCAGGTCGGCCGCGCCCTCGACCGCGTAGCAGAAGTCGCGCAGCCAGACGCCGTCGTACCGGCCCTCGCCGTCGGGGCGCCAGTAGGCGGTGCCGTCGGCAAGCTCGCCGCGCGCGCCGGCCAGGACCTGGGCGGCGAGCGCGCGGAGCCTGTCGTGGGTCTGGGTCGGGATGGTCACCTTGGGCAGGGTCTTCACTGGCTTGGCCACCTGATCGGGGCGGGGAGGGCCCTTGTCGCGCTCACGCCCGCAGGGCTCCCGTCAGCTCAGCGACGGCGGCCACACCCTCGCGGCGACAGAACTCGTCGAGCTCGAGGCCCACGCGGCACGCCGAGGTGGGGTCAACGAAGCTGGCGGTGCCGACGGCCACAGCCGCGGCGCCGGCGAGCAGGAACTCGGCGGCGTCCTCGCCGGTCATGATGCCGCCCATACCGATGATGGGGCAGCGCAGCGCCCGCCAGACACGCCAGACCATGGCCAGGGCGACAGGCTTGATGGCCGGCCCCGACAGGCCGCCGGTGCCTCGCACGAGCCGCGGCCTGCGCCGTCGCGCGTCTATCGCCATGCCCACGAGCGTGTTGATCAGCGACAGCACGGCCGCCCCGGCCGTCAGCGCCGTCTCGGCCACGGGCACGATGTCGCCCACGTTCGGCGAGAGCTTCACCACCAGGGGCAGGTGCGTGGCATCGCGGACGGCCGCCACGACTTCCGCCAGCGCCGTGCGGTCCGCGCAGAACTCCATCCCGCCGCGGTCCACGTTCGGGCAGGACACGTTGACCTCAAGCGCGGCCAGGCCCTCGACTTGCCCGAGCCTGCGCGCCAGCTCCACGTACTCGCCCACTGTCTCGCCGGCGATGTTCACGATCACCGGCACGCCCAGACTCACCAGCCCGGGCAGCTTCTCGGCTACCACCGCTTCAATACCGGGGTTCTGGAGGCCTATGGAATTGAGCATCCCGGCGCTGGTCTCCCACACGCGCGGGCCCGGGTTGCCCGTCCTGGGCTCGAGGGTAACCGCCTTGGTCACGATGGCCCCGAGCGAGGTGAGGTCCACGTAGGCGGCGTACTCCTCGCCGAAGCCGAAGGTGCCGGACGCCACCGTCACCGGCGACCGGAGGGCCAGCGGCCCCACCTGTACGCTCATATCCACCGGCGCGCTGGTCATTCGGCGAGGGCCTCCCAGTCAATGTCCTCCGCGGCGAAGACGGGCCCCTCGGTGCACACCCTCACGAAGCCGCCCTTCGCCGCGGGCACGGCGCATCCCAGACACGCGCCGATGCCGCATCCCATCCACTGCTCCATGGCCACGAAGCACGCCAGCCGGGCCTGGGCGCACTTCCTCGCGGCCGCCACGAGCATGCCGCGCGGCCCGCAGGCGTACACGGCGCCCACGTCGCGGCGGGCCAGGTGGTTCGCCAGCAGCTCGGTCGCCAGGCCCTGCTCGCCGGCGCTGCCGTCCTCGGTGGCCACGTAGAACTCGTCCGAGCGGGCGGCCAGCTCGAGCCAGCAGGCCAGGTCCGCATCCCGCGCCGCCCCGAAGATGGAGACGACACTCGAGTCGGGGAACTTGGCCTGGAGCCTCTCGGCCCAGAAGATCAGCGGGGCCACGCCCACGCCTCCGGCCACGAGCAGCAGGTCGCCCTTGGGCGGCGGCTCCGGCCAGCCGTGACCCAGTGGCCCCATCATGTCTATCCTGGACCCCGGCTCCATGTCGGCCAGGAGCCGCGTGCCTCGCCCGACGACCTTCACCAGCATCCATAGCCGACCGGCGTCCGGGTCGGCCCGCAGCACGCTCAGGGGGCGCCTCAACAGCGGGTCGTGGGTCGGTCCGACCCGCACGTGCACGAACTGGCCGGGCTTCGCCTCCGCCGCCATCTCGGGGGCCGCGACGGCCATCAGGTGATACTCCTCCATCATCCTCTCATTCCACACCAGCTCGGCCATCACGTGCGTCATCGGCACACCTCCGGCACACCGGCGTCGGCCAGCGCGCCTCCCGCCAGCACCGCAGCGACGATCCGCTCCGTCAACTCGCGGGCCTGCTGGACCGCCGAGCGGCGCTCGGCCACCCAGGCGCGTAGGTCCTCGACGGTCGCCTCGAGCCGCACGATCTGCCCGCGCACCTGCTCGGGGCCCGTCGCTCCCTCCGAGGTCTGTCGTCTCATGCAGGCGGCCGGGTCCAGCAGCTCGCGCAGCACGTCTTCCTCGGCCTCCACGTCCCGCTCCGCCAGGAGCTCGCGGGTGCGGGCGAGGTCAGCGAAGGTCTTGCCCTCGCGCGCCAGCGTGCCCACCACACGGCCCACGATCTCGTGGGCCGTGCGGAAGGGCAGCCCGCGCTCGCGTACGAGCCAGTTGGCCAGCTCCGTGGCCGTGGCGAAGTTGGCGCCGGGCAGCTCGGCCATGCGCTCGGTCTTGAGGCGTGCCGTCTTCAGCATCGCCGCCAGCACGCGCAGCGTGTCCTGGACGCTGTCCAGCGCCTCCCACAGCGGAGGCTTGTCCTCCTGAGTGTCCCTGTTATAACCGCTGGGGATAGCCTTCATCATCGTGAGGGCCTGCATCAGGCGGCCGTAGACCAGGCCGGTGCGCGAGCGGGCCAATTCCGCCAGGCACGGGTTCTTCTTCTGAGGCATGATGCTGCTGCCCGAGGCAAAGGCGTCGTCCAGCTCGAGCATCCCGAACTCGTAGGTGCTGAAGAGCACGATCTCCTCGGCGATTCGCGACAGATTCGAGGCCAGGATCGCCAGCACCGCGAGGCTCTCGAGGACGAAGTCCCGGCTCTGCACGGCGTCCAGGGCGTGCTCGACCAGGCCGTCGAAGCCCAGCAGGCGCGCCGTGAGCCGCCGGTTCGTGGGCAGCGAAGTGCCGGCGAAGGCGCAGGCGCCCAGCGGGCAGCGGTTCACGCGGTCGTAGGCCTGCCGCAACCGCAGGCCGTCGCGCTCGAGCGCCGATGCGTGGCCCGACAGCCAGAACCCGACCGACACCGGCTGGGCGTGCTGGGTGTGCGTGTACCCGGGCATCACGGTCTCGGCGTGCTCGGCGGCGATGGCAAGCAGCACCTGCTGCAGGTCCGCCACCAGGTCGGCGGTCGCGAGCAGGCGCGTGCGCAGGTGCATCCGGGCGTCCGTCACGACCTGGTCGTTCCGCGAGCGGGCTGTGTGGAGGCGCCCGCCCATCTCGGGGCCCGCTCCCTCGCGCAGGTACCACTCGACGTTCATGTGCACGTCTTCCAGCTCGGGCTTCAGCTCGAGGGCGCCGGCGTCGAACTGCTCGCGGGCCTTCTCCAGCCAGCGGAGGGTCTCGCGGAGGTCGGCCTCAGGGATGATCCCGCAGGCCGCGAGCATCACGGCGTGGGCCTCACTGCCCCAGATATCCTCCTCGACCATCCTGGAGTCCGCCAGCGTGGACTCGCTGTAGGCGAGCGCGAGGTCGTCTATATCCGCCGCGAATCGTCCGCCCCAGAGGTTGCTGGACTTGCCGGATTCACTCATCTACCTGGTCTCCAGTCGCCGTGGCTGCGGCTCGGCGCCATAGGTATTCTACGGCCCCGGCTTCGCCCGTGCCATACCCGTCGAAGAATGCGCCCGTCCGGGGACCCACCCCCACCATGTAAGACGCCCCGGCAGAGTCAGCGCTCGTGCCGGGGCGGCTGGAAGTCGGTCTCACCAGGCCTGCGGCCGACAGGGCTAATCGTCGTTGTCCGTGTCCTCGTCCGAGTCGTCGTCGGCCAGCGCTATCGGGGACGCATCGTCGCCCTCCGCCGTCTCGCGGTAGGGGTCGGTGACACTGCGACCCAGCATGCTCTCGACGTTCTTGCCCCTGGAGGCCGCCACGGCGCGGGGGTCGCGAAGCTTCCTCAGGGCGTCGAAGGTGGCCTTGGCGCGGTTGAATACGGTGCCCTGGCCCAGCGACTTGGTCAAGACGTCGCGGATGCCGCTCACGTCAATGATCTGCCGCACGGCGCCGCCCGCGATGATGCCCGTGCCGCGCGAGGCGGGCTTGAGCAGTACCTCGGCCGCGCCGCAGGTGCCGATGACCTCGTGAGGTATGGTGTACCCGTCCAGGGGAACGCGGATCATGGCTCTTTTGGCCCGCTCGCGAGCCTTCGCCACGGCGTCCGGCGCGTTGCGCGCCTTGCCGACACCCAGGCCGACGTTGCCTCGGCGGTCGCCGACCACGACAACGGCGCGGCTGCTGAAGACGCGGCCGCCGGCGACGGTCTTGCGGGTGCGGTCTATTCTGACCACGCGATCTTCCAGATCGTCTTCTTCGCGGCTCCTACGCGTATCGTGCTGGGCCAATGCAGCCAGCCTCCCCAACAAAACGCTACCCCCCATTGCCTTCGGGGGGCGTGTGACTCTAACAGACTCGGGAGGCGGGAGTCAACCCTTCCCGGGCCGCGGGCCGGCCGCGTGCTGTCCAGCCTCTGGGCGTAGTAAATACAGCGCCTCGGCCAGGGTGCTGCCGCGGCGAGCCCGGAAGCATGCCCCCGGTCTCACACGGCGGCCTGGGCCGCCCTGGCTATCTGCCGTATGTGGTCCGGGGTGGTCCCGCAACACCCGCCGACGATGCGCGCACCCAGCTCGATGAGCCGCGCCGCCGTCTCGCCGCTCCACTGCGGGGTGGCGTCGAACACCGTTTCCTCGCCGCGGAGCACGGGCAGGCCGGCGTTCGCCTGGGCCATGAGCACGCGGCTCCCGCC
>Ga0116202_10002436_pt1 | contig 11125 bp, 12 predicted proteins | sample LakKivw325mmetaG_FD_94479 | JGI IMG/M metagenome (GOLD analysis project Ga0116202, IMG submission 94479) | Anoxic lake water microbial communities from Lake Kivu, Rwanda to study Microbial Dark Matter (Phase II) - Lake Kivu water 325m metaG | ecosystem: Environmental > Aquatic > Freshwater >... | reverse complement strand
TTGCCCAATTAAAAACTAACAACATTAATTTATGAACAACAAATTTTTCCTATACGCCCGCAAGTCAACGGATGTAGAAGATAAACAGGTTAGAAGTATTGAAGACCAGATCGCAGAATTGCGCGCCTACGCCAAGCAGGAAAATTTGAACATCGTTGATATTTTTATTGAAAAGTAATCAGCCAAAATTCCGGACCGGCCAATATTCAACGAAATGTTAAACCGGATAGAAAAAGGCGAAGCCAACGGAATTTTGGCATGGCACGCAGACAGATTGGCGCGCAATTCTGTGGACGGCGGGCGTATTATTTATCTTTTGGATACCGGAAAACTTGCGGCGTTGAAGTTTCCAACCTTGTGGTTTGAAAATACGCCGCAAGGCAAGTTCATGCTCAATATAGTTTTCGGGCAAAGCAAATACTATGTGGATTCGCTTGCCGAGAATACAAAAAGAGGATTACGCCAGAAAGTTAAGCGAGGAGAATATCCGGGAGTTGCGCCGATTGGCTATTTAAATGATGTTCGCACCAAATCAATCGTCGTAGATAAAAAGAAAGCTCCAATTATTCGCCGCGCTTTTGAACTCTACGCTCAAGGTGATAAACGCCTCGAAGACATCGCCGACTTTTTGGCGCAAAACGGGATATTATCTTCCGGAGGCAAGCGAATCAAACGAGACAGAATTTCTTTTATCCTTTCCAATCCGTTTTACGTCGGTCTCTTTCGTTATGCCGGAGAAGTCCACGAAGGCAAGCACCAGCCAATTGTCTCAAAGAAAATTTTTGACAGGGTACAGGAAATTCTGAAACAGAGAGGACGACCGCGCCACAAAACCAAGAATAAACCGCAGGTGTTCTGCGGCCTTTTGCGTTGCGGAACTTGCGGTATGATGATAACCGGCGAATACAAGGTCAAGAAACAAAAGAACGGCAATGTTCACGAGTATGTTTATTACCGTTGCACCAAGAAGCGCAAGAACTTCAAGTGCCCCGAACCTTGTATTCGCCAAGAGAAACTAGATCACCAGTTATCATCTCTTTTGCAAAAATTTTCTTTGAAATCGGATTGGGCGGCGGAGATGAGAAAGATGTTGGAAAAAGACAAAGCGGAAACCGCCCAATCCGCAACCGCTTTTATTCAAGAAGCGCGAGAGAAAATCCGTGGCATTCAAACAAAACTCCAGCGACTTTTAGATGGGTATTTGGAGCAAATAATCGAGCAAGAAGTTTATCGCACTGAAAAAGCAAAATTATTGAGCGAGAAAAAGTCGCTGGAGGAGCAATCTATCACTCTTGAACAAAAGCGGACTGGCTGGCTCGAACCGATGGCGGAATGGATAAAAGAGGCAGAATCTCTGCCTAAAATCGCACAAGAGGGTAACCTTTTTAAGAAAAAGGTTGCTTGCCGAACTTTGTTCGGCTCGAACCTCGTTTTGGCCAACCGCGAGGCGGCCGTCAGGTCGCCGAGCGGAGAGGAAAATAAGCTCAAAAACCAATGGGCGGCACTTTGCTCCGCCCACGAATTGGCTTCCAAAAAGCCGGAAAGTCTAATACTGGTGGGCAATGTAGGATTCGAACCTACGACCTCGTCGATGTAAGCGACGCGCTCTAACCAACTGAGCCAATTGCCCTGACTATTAAATTTAACGGAGCGAAACGCAATGCCATCTTAACAAAAAAAGATGCGAGTTTCAAATTGAGAACAAAATAGGAAGAAGAAATCAGCTATGTTATAATGGCAAAATATATTATGCAACGGAAAATATTTTCAATTTTAGGCGTTCTGCCCGAGCCGGGTGGCTATGCCATTGCCAAATTTTCCCGTACACCGGTTTACAAATCTTATCAGGACTGGGTGATGGAATTGACCGAGGAAGGTGCAGAGAAATTTTACAATTCTTTTTATTTTCAGTATGGCCACGGAAGTATTGCCGATTTAGCCCATTTGATGGTGGTTTTTGAAAATATTTCCGTGCCGGCACGCAATCTCTTGCTGGATGACCAACTGATTGATGCGCAAAGCCGGTCCACCCGCTATGTTGATTTTTCCAAAAGCGTTTTGATAGTGCCGCCAGAGCTAAAAAGAGATAAAACTCTTTTATCACTCTTCCAAAAAACAACCGTGCAAATGATTAGCCTCTATTCGCAGGTGATTGAGAAAACAACCGAACTTTATCAAAAAAAATACGGCTCGCAGAAACCAAAAGAAATGGATGAAGAGGCGGCCGGTCGTGTTTTACGGGCACGGGCAATTGATGTGGCTCGCTATCTTTTACCTTGTGCTATTCCCAAATCAATGGGGATTATTGCCAGTGGTCGCACCTGGGAAAGAATTATTACCAAGTTTCTTTCTTCTGACTTGGCTGAGTGCCAACAGATTGGCCGTGAACTTCAGAAAGTAGTTTGTAAAAAACAGGCTTTTAACCCAACGTTGATAAAAATAGACAAAGCGGATTTTTTAACTAGCGACCAAAAAGAAAAAATCAAGAAGCTAGTTGCCGGAAAAAACATTGGTTTACCAACACTGGTTAGATACGCCGCCCGAAAAGACTATCCGAAAAATGCTTATGAGGAGGCGAAAAAATTGATTGCCAGGCTGGATATAAAAGACGAAGCAGAAGCCAACCGCGGCGTTTCTCTTTTCGAAAATATCAATCCGGAAATTGATTTGGCAGCAACTTTGTTTTATCGTGTTTTACCTTATTCTTTTGGCCAATTATTGAAAGCATTAAAGACGAAACCGGCGATTGTCAAACAAGCAATTGATTTAGTTTACGAGAAGCGCGGCCAATACGACCAAGTGATGAGAGAAGCAGTCACTGGTAATTTAACTTATGATATTTGTATGGATATCGGTGCTTTCCGCGATTTGCACCGCCACCGCAATTGCATTCACATATTAAAAGACTTATCGCCCGTTTACGGTTTTGATATACCTGGAGAGATAAAAGAGATTGGATTGGAAGAAGAATACAATGAGATAATAAAAAAAACAGGGAGTATTTTTTGGAAAATAGAAAAAAAGCATCCAGGAATCGGTCAGTATATTCTACCGCAGGCAACTCGCCGGAGATTTTTAATGCGTATGTCGCCATGGGAACTGCAGTATATTGTTGAATTGCGCAGCCGGCCGCAAGGCCATATATCTTACCGTGAGATTGCTTACCAGATGTATCAGGCGTTTGCCAAAAAATACCCATTGCGGGCAAAACATTTCCGTGCGGTTAAGCCGGAGGTGGTTGATTTCTTTAAACGTTAAATAGTCCACTAATAAACACCAATATTTACCAATAGACACTAAAAGATATGGTTTGGCTTTATTCTTTAATCAGTGTTTTTATTGTCAGCCTTGTTTCTTTGATCGGGATTTTTACTCTTTCAATCAACAGAGAAAAGTTGGAAAAAATCGTCCAATTTCTGGTTAGCTTTGCTGTTGGCGCCTTGTTCGGCGATGTTTTCATCCATCTTTTACCGGAAATTTTTGAAGAAGGTGGAACAAATTTGGCGACTTCGCTGCTAGTACTAGCTGGGATTTTGATTTTTTTTATCATCGAGAAAGTGATTTATTGGCGACACTGCCACGAAATTAATTGCGAGAGACATCCGCAAATATTGGCAACCATGAATCTTGTCGGCGACGGTTTGCATAATTTCCTTGACGGAATAATCATTGCTGTCAGTTATTTAGTTAGCCTACCTCTCGGCTTAGCCACTTTTTTAGCTGTCGTTCTCCACGAAATTCCGCAGGAAATCGGCGATTTTGGCATTTTGCTTCATGCTGGTTTGTCAACAAAAAAAGCATTGTTTTTTAATTTTCTTTCAGCGTTAGCAGCAGTATTAGGTACTGTTTTCTCTTTGGTTTTTGGCGCGCGAATTGAAGGTTATTCGTTCTTTCTTCTGCCAATTACAGCCGGAGGTTTTATTTATATTGCTGGTTCAGACTTAATCCCAGAACTACATAACGAAGTCAAATTATCAACATCTTTAAAACAATTAGTGGCAATTATTTTAGGCATTAGTATTATGGCCATTCTGGTTTTAGTGGAGTAAAACTAAACTATAGACTATAAACTTTAAACTATAAACTCTAAAAACCCTGAACCAGAACAAAGTTCGGTTCAGGGCCATGAAGCGAACTTCGTTCTGCTTCATGGTTACCAACTACAAACTACAAACTAAGGAAATGCCCGAGTTACCCGAAGTCGAAACAATCAGGCGGCAGTTAGCCGAAGAGTTGACCGGTTATCGCTTTGTTGACGTAAAAACCGAGTGGGAGAAAAGTTTCCGGCCGTCTTTTAAAGAAGTGACGGCCGCGATTAAAGATAAGACAATCGGAAAAATTGACCGCCAAGCCAAACTTTTAATTTTTCGGCTGGATAACAACCTCGACCTGCTTTTTCACTTAAAAATGACCGGCCGGCTGTTGGTAAGAAAGCCGGATGAACCGACTGATGAGTATACACGCAGTGCCTTTACTTTAAAGAAGGGAAGCGATATTAAGGAGTTGAGATTTGTTGACAGCCGCAAGTTTGGCTTTGTGAAATTGATTAAAAGCAAAGAGGAAATTAATAAGCTCTTAGCCAGTTATGGCCCAGAGCCGCTGAAAGATTTGACCTTAGCCAAGTTCAGCGAAACATTGAAAAGTTCTTCGCGGCCGATTAAATTAGTTTTAATGGATCAGGGAAAAATTTCTGGCATCGGCAATATCTACGTTAATGACGCCTTGTGGCTGGCGAAGATCAATCCCAAAAAGCCGGCCAAAAAATTAAGACCAGACGAAGTCAAAGAGTTATTTGGGGCGATTGAAAAGGTATTAAAGGAGGGATTGAAATACGGTGGCGCATCAGATCAGTGGTATCGTCAGGTTCACGGAGAAGAAGGTAAATACCAAGAGCACTTTTTGGTTTATGGCCGGAATGGAGAAAAATGTAGTCGGTGTGGAGAGACAATTAATCGAATTGGATTTGGTGGCCGTGGTACATTTTTCTGTCCGAAGTGTCAGAAAGAGAATAGAGAACGATGAATTAACAATATAAATGAAAGAAAAAATAAGAGAACTAATTGAAAAGGCGATAAAGGAAAACCAGAAAGAAGGAGTTTTTCCGGAGTTTGAAATTCCGGAGATTTTGGTTGAAAAGCCGGAAGAAGCGAAGAATGGAGATTATGCCACGAATATTGCACTAAAGATTGCTGGATTAGTTAAAAAGAGCCCAACAGAAGTAGCCAGTCAAATAAATTCCAAATTCCAATCCGCTCCGCCAGCTGGCGGACGGCGGACAAGTTCCAAACTGCTTGAAAAAGCAGAGGTGGCTGGTCCGGGATTTATTAATTTTTTCTTGGCCGAGAGTTATCTTCAAAAACAGGTTGGCGAAATTTTAAAAAAGAAAGAGAAGTACGGCAATCTTAATTTGGGTAAGGGGAAGAAATTAGAAGTGGAGTTTATTTCGGCCAATCCGACTGGCCCCTTAACCGTGGGGAATGCCCGCGGTGGTTTTTTTGGTGATGTTTTAGCTAATGTTTTAGCCAAAGCCGGCTTCAAGGTGGAAAAAGCCTATTACATTAATGATTACGGGATGCAAGTTTTGGCCTTAGGTCATTCGGTTTTAAAAGACGAGCAGGCGGTTTATAAAGGCGACTACATTGATTATTTAAATAAACAAGTTAAGGTTCGCGACCCCTACAAGGCTGGTGAAAAAGCGGTGAAAATTGTGATGACCGAGATGATTAAGAAAACAGTCAAGAAAATGGGTATTAACTATGACGAATGGCTTTCCGAAAATAAACTGCATCAAAACGGGACGGTGGCTAAGGTTTTGGAGAGCTTAAAGAAAAAAGGATTGACCTATGAAAAAGAGGGAGCCGTCTGGTTTAAAGCAAAGCAGTTTGGCGACAGCCGCGACCGGGTTGTTATTAAACACGATGGCTGGAAGACCTATTTAGCCGGTGATGCCGGCTTACATTATTATAAATTCGGTGTCAAAAAATTCAGTAAAGTTATTAATATCTGGGGCGCTGACCATTACGGCGATGTGCCGGGTTTACAGGCGGTGGTGGAGGCGCTGGGTCATAAGGGAAAGCTGGAGATAATTCTGCTGCAGTTCGTCACCCTGATAAAAGACGGTCAGCCGTTCAAAATGTCTAAACGCTTGGGAACCTACGTGACAGTTGATGAACTTTTAGAGATGGTTAATCTTGATGCCGCCCGGTTTTTCTTTTTGACCCGTTCGCCAGATACGCACCTTAATTTTGATATTGATTTGGCCAAAGAGCAGTCGGAGAAGAACCCGGTGTATTATGTGCAGTATGCGCACGCCCGTATTTGTAGTATTCTTAAAAAAGTTTCAATCCGCCGGCTGGCGGACAAGTTTCAAGTTTCAAAAACAAATCTTAAACTATTAAATCACCCATCCGAACTTTCACCAATGAAGCAATTGATGAGACTACCCGAGGTGGTCGAGGATACGGCGAGGGATTATCAGGTACAGAGGTTGACGCAGTATGCGGTTGATTTGGCGACTGCTTTTCACCAGTTTTACCGCGATTGTCGGGTGATTTCCGAAGATAAAAAACTTACCTCGGCGCGCTTGGCTTTAGTCATAGCTACCAAAATTGTCTTGGCGAACACCCTGAATTTAATGGGTATTTCCAGCCCGGAGAAAATGTAGGTTGTGAACTACAAACCTTAAACTCTGAATTATAAACCTTAGACAAATATTATAAATAACCTAAAAACTATGAGTAGAAAAATATCTACGCCAATTGCAATAGCTATCGTAGTTGCCGGTGTCGTTTTAGTTTGGTCGGCCGTCAACTGGCAGCTTGGTCTTTTCCCAACAAGCTCATTTTCTAGCTTTATACCAATCAAAAAGTCAGCAACCGCCAATTGGGAAACATACGATAACGAAGTATATGGTGGCTATAGGATATCATACCCAAACGATTGGTATCTAACATACTCTTACAAGAGCTACGCAGTCATTTCGTCTGTTTCAATGGCCTAAAGGAGTTACGGTTTTAAGCCACTACCCGAAGGGAATGCCGAAATACAAATTGATGTCTGGTATAAATCAAACAGTTTTACATTAGACGAATGGGCTCTCGTTGCAGGATTAGATCCTCGCATTCAAACTCGTAACAAAATATCATATTCAGATATTGAAATTGCTGGCATTCGAGGAAAAGAATTAACTTATTCTGCACCCGATGAGAAACAAGCAGGAAGAATTATATTTATACCCAAAGAGGAATTTACCGAAAACTCGCAGGTAGTTATCATAATGAATCTTTATTATTTTATGGACGATCCCCGTGCTGATTATTATAATCACGTTTTTCAGCAGATTATCTCTACTTTTAAGTTTTTGGATTAAAATGGAAACAACGAGAACGGGTCTCGTGGAGGAGTTATTTCGTAGAAATCTTTAGAATTTAGTTCCTAAATCCCTCCAGCAGACTTGTTTTGCTATTAAATTCTTGCTAATATCAAAATATGAAAAAGATGTATTTAGAGCTTAAATTACCCGTCTCTTTTTTAAGAGAAGGAAAAAAGTATATTGCCTATACGCCGGCTTTGGATTTATCTACTTCCGGAAAGAATTATGCAGAGGTGAAGAGGCGATTTTCCGAAACTGTAAATATTTTTTTTGAAGAACTTATTGATAAAGGCACCTTAGAGGAAGTTTTGCTTGATTTGGGCTGGGAACGTATTCAAGCAAAATGGCATCCGCCAGTATTAATCTCCCAAGAGTCGCAAACCGTTAAGGTGCCGGTATAGATTATGGCCCACTTGACGCCGATTAACTGGAGAAAATTTGAAAGATTTCTTTTGTTTATTGGCTGTCATCTTGAAAGGGTGAGAGGTGACCATCGGATATATTGGCGCGATGGCTTAAAACGGCCAATCATAATTCCCTGCAGCGGTGAGCTGCCCGTTTTTATTATTCGCAATAATCTGCGCGTTTTGGGTATTGATCCCGACGAATATCTTGAGATTCTAAAGAGGATCTAAACCTAACGTATCCTTAGAAACTTAGTTTTCTTAAATGGAGCTTCACAACTATAGACCTTAGACTAATATAGTTAATATTGAAACTATGGGCAGAAAAATATCTACGCCAATTACCATAGCCATTGCCGTTGCCGGAGTGGTTTTGGTTTGGGCAGCCATCAACTGGCAGCTTGGTCTTTTCCCGCAAAATCAAAATTGGTTTTGGCCAGTCCGTAGCCAGGTATCAGCCCAAGAGAAGGCTTGTTTAGCTTCGGGCGGTACACCAGGAACCGCGTTATGCTGTCAATCAGTTGGTGATTTCCCCAATACCTGTTTGATTGGCGCTTGCGGTTGCGCCCCTAATTATAGTCATCAGGTAAAAACCTGCGACTGCAGCGAAGAAAAATGTTTCAATGGAAAAAAATGCATCGGTCTCGAAAAAGAATAAGTAGGGGGTAGAAAAATTTAATTAAAACAACGAGGAGTGTCCTCGTTGATACCTTGTTGATATAATTGATATAATAAAACAATAAATAATATGAAAAATATTGCCATGTGCGGCTTGAATTGCGCCTCGTGTGAGGCGTTTATTGCCAGCCAAACAAACGATGATGAGTTAAGAAAAAGAGCGGCTGAAAAATGGACCAAGGAGTATAATCAGCCGGGTGATCCGCCGGTAAAGCCAGAAGAAATTAATTGTTGTGGTTGTTTGTCTGACGGGCCGTTATATAACCATTGTTATCAATGTGAAATCAGGAAATGCGGTTTGGCAAAGGGACTAAAGAACTGTGGCGAATGCGGAGAATACCGTTGCGAAAAGTTAGTAAGATTGCAGGAGAGGATACCCGGAACCAAAGAGAATTGTGATGTAATAAAAAAAGAAAGCTCTTAATAAGCTTTTCTTAGTTATTTTTTCTGCTTCGTTTAGGTTATTCTTTTGGGGTATTTATTTGATATTTTTCTAAACTAGCCAGCAAAGACTGATTTTCTTCTTTTAGTTTATCGACTTCTTTTTTTAACTCAATCATTTTTAATTCTCTGCCCAGGGTTATTTTTTGGATTTTTTCCATTTCCTCTATTTTTTCTTGGAGGTCGGATGTTCTTTGCTTGACTTTTTCTTCAAGCCCGGTTTTTTCAGCTTCTAATTCGTTTGTTCGAGCTTTAACCTCTTCCGCCAAAATACTTTTCACATTTTCCAGTTTAGCATAAGCTTCGGTTAGCTTCCTTTTCTCATTGCGCAAATCGTTGCTTATCTGCCTGAATGTTTTTGAATAGCTAGCCACCAAAGATCCGATATAATTAAGTTCAAATATACAGCCAAACCCCATTGTTAAGAAGACATAAAAGGTATTTTTATAGAAGTCACCAGTAGAGGTAAAAAACCGGTAATGAGGAACTATTCCAAAATATTCCAGTAAGAATACACTACAACAGAGGGTAGTCGCTAAACAGGTTATAATCATTGATTTATTCTTGGGCAAGATAAAATTTGCCTCGATGACCGTAACAAAAAAGAGGATGATTGCGACCCATTCGATCCCGCCAGTATAATGCAAGATAAAAGTATACATAATCAGATTTAACCCAGCGAAGATAAAGTATACTTTTTCTGATGCAGATAAGGTTTTGACGACCTTGGTTTCAAGATATAAGAAGATTGAATTCACTATGGCGTAGATGAAAGCAACTATTAAGAGTATGTCAGGAATATTGATATGGAATGCCAGTTTTAAGATCAAACCTAAAAAAACTCCCACAAAATTAGGCACTAATCCTCTTTTGGTCAGAAAAAGAATTGTTTTTAATAGTTCAGGAGAAGTAAGCTCCTCCTGTTTTTTTGTATCTTCTTCCATAGAGTTCAACTTATAGATATTAGTCTATTATAACAAATTTTAAGTCCTGACAAATAGAGAACACAGCGACAACGGGTCTCGTTGATAACTTTTTGGGTAAGATTGCGCTATTGACAGATTGAGATTTAGTATGGTATAATATAGGTGGTAGAGGAGAGAATACAGATTGTTGATTTAAGATTTTAGATTGCTGATTGATACGCTTCTCTCCTCAAAGAGAAGTTTTTATTTCGTTCCTTTAAAGTTATTTATCGCCAATATGCAGAGCAATTTATTCATAAGCAAAAACCTTACGGATAGATTGCCCTGCATATAGCATGGCAGCGTTATCCGTTATGGAAACGCTTAGTTTCTAAAGGAGGTGCCGTGATGGCACAACGGTATTCGATCAAAAATGGACCGGGAAAATTTGATCTAATGCTTGCCCTTTTTGAGGGTAGGCAGATCGAATTTTCCTACGATGAGGGCGACGGAATCACGTACTCAAGATTCCGTCGTGTGATAGTCACGATTAGCGGCTTAGCCCTCGAGGAGGGCAGCCGCAACGGCTGGTGCCTTGAGGGTTATGTCGAGTCCTCCCGAGTCCGTTTTTCCGGGTACTATGATTTGAGAACCCGGACAGGGTGGATAGCCTTGGACTGAAAAAATGTTTCCCGGAGTTCCTGAAACCGGGTTGGTAGGGCTACCTGCTTGGACCCTACTATCAAAAAAAGCTAAGGGATTTGAACAATCCTAAGGGTGTGCCAAAAACACGCCCGACTCTCCAAGGTTTTCCCGAGAGGGGAAGCTTTAGAGAGTCCTTCAATAAATTCAGGACAGGTTCTTTGAAAAATATTATTTCGTCCTTCCTTTCGGAAAAGACATTTTGGTCGTCAAGTAGATTTATTTAAAGCTGGTGGCCAGAATGTCTTTTCCGAGAGAATGCTTCTTTCAATTTCCACTGTGAGCAAGAATAAATGCTGACGGGTAAATGGAAGGCCCATTCTGGGTTCAACCATTCCTTGCGCGGCACAGGCGATAATCGTCTGACCTCTGCGGTGCATTACGGGAATAGTTGAATAAGAAAAAAGAAGCGTTTCGGAGAAAAGGAATAGGAGATCGTCCGAAATACGAAGCTTGTCTTGTGAAGCGGACCCATCCAGAACAAGATAGGGGGTTAGCCGAAACTAGCCCTCGTTCCAGACACTTGAACCCGCAAGGGCAAGCAACAAAAAGAACGGGTCCCCGACCTGCGTTCTACTGCGTGGCCGGAAAAAGGAGAATGTAGAAAATGGGAAAGAATGTTG
>Ga0116202_10002433_pt1 | contig 11128 bp, 11 predicted proteins | sample LakKivw325mmetaG_FD_94479 | JGI IMG/M metagenome (GOLD analysis project Ga0116202, IMG submission 94479) | Anoxic lake water microbial communities from Lake Kivu, Rwanda to study Microbial Dark Matter (Phase II) - Lake Kivu water 325m metaG | ecosystem: Environmental > Aquatic > Freshwater >... | reverse complement strand
TTTTAATTCAGAACGTCTCCGATCCCCAAAGCCGTCACTTTCTGGCGACGGCTTTTTCTATCTGCGGGCTGTACAACGTTGATCGGTAACCCCACCCCTATTCAGTTTCTGGATAGTATTTTGGGGCTACGGGAAGTTAGTTATGAGTTTTGGCTTAAAATACTCCGCCAGATCAATCCACGACTGCGGTAACTTTGAAAAAGTCCCTGTTTACTATCTGATTCTCTGGCACCGAGAACTGGGGCAGGGTGCTTTCGCCAGGAAGATGAATTCGCCACTTGGAGTGTCTTTGTTGTAGATATAATAGCGGTCAACGGAGATAGGCTGTCCCCCGGTATCCAGTTCCACCTCATCCCAGCTGAGTTCCACCATTCCATTGGTAACCTGAATGACCAGGTTGGCCGGAGTCATCGGACCTGCCGGAGCCGGATAGCCAAAGCCTGCGATGTAGATGTCGGGATGAGAATAGATATTGGGTTCGGTGGAAACAGAGATGTCTCCAAAATAGGCCGTGTTGGCAAATTGCCCACAGGAGAAAACCTCATCCACTCCCAGGGCTGCAATTCCCCAGCCGATATCGGAACCTGTTCCGCCGGCGCTATTTGCCCAACGCCAGTTTCCGCTTGAATCGAGACTCGTGATGAAGATATCGATGCTGCCTTGCGAAACCACAGAGGTTGGGCCATAAGTGGCTGTTTCATTGAATTTCCCTGTTACATAGACATTTCCCACCGTATCGGAAGCAACACCATAGCCCCGGTTGGATTGTGAGCTTCCACCGGTGCCTCCGCTTTGCACCCATTCCCAGGCACCAGTGGTGCTGATCTTACCGATTAAAAGGGTAAGCGTTCCAAAAGCAGGAGGAACGATGGTACCGAACAGGGGGCTTCCCAATTGTGTGTAGAAATAACCTGTAACATAGATGCTGCCATCGGGGGCGGTCGTGATGGCGTCGGAGTACTCTGGAGCAGAACCGGTGGAACGGTAATAAGTTAGCCAATTCCCGTCCGGATCCAATTTCCCGATGAAGATATCCATGTGGTTGCTCGTGAAGGAGAAGCTGCCGGCTGTTACCGACCCAAATACAGTGGTATAGTAATAGATGTCATCATTGGAATCGACCGTGATATCATAGCTTGCGTCATAGCTGTTGGCGGTGTGGGTTTGAACCCATTGCCAGATTCCTTCGGTGTTCAACTTGGCAATATATGCTCTCCAGCTACCTGATAGCAGGAAGGGGCCAAAGCTGCCTTCGTGGGTGGTACCAGTAATATAAGCATTTCCACTGCTGTCCACGGCGATCTTCTTGGCATAATCATAGGAGGTTCCTCCAGCATGAACCGCCCATTGCCAGATCCCGTTGTTGTTGAGCTTGGCTACATAGAGATCGGTTTGACCCAATACCGGCAGAGTGGTGGTTCCAAAGGTGGCAGCTCCCACATAAGTGCCATGAATATAAACATTTCCGGAGGGATCAAGAGCGATGCCCAGTCCTCTGGTCGCATTGTTGCCGCCGCTGACAGCCCAGATCAACTCTCCCTGGCTGTTGTGCTTGGTAACAAAGACACTTCCATCGGTTACTAACGATCCGATGGTTACCCCAAGGCCAACTTCCCCTGTGGTGTAGACATTGCCTTCCGCATCGACGGCAATATCCAGTCCACGCTCTTCTGCCGAAGCGCCATAAGAACATACCCATTGCCAGTCAACATTCTGAGCAGCAAGCACAGCGACCAGCAGCAGCATTGTAAGTGTAAGTATCTGTTTCATTTTTCCATCCTGTTTTTCGTCTTTCTTGTCGAGCGCACCACTGGTGCTTTGAGAGACACAAACTCTCGTATTTTATTATAACTGATCCCAATAAAGGGGGCTTGGATTATTGTCAAGCAAAATAGGGGCCAGAGCATATTTTATATTGTTTTATTAGATAAGTGGCCAAGAAGATGCAAGAGATAACTCAGATCTGCACATGCAAAGGTATACTCTGTATGAAGGCAAAGGAAGCACAGCGCTGCGAATGTGTCGGTATGTCACTCCTATCTTATTAAAGCTTTTTTGCTTGACACAATGACTGCCGGCAAAAATTTGGCTTTCTGATGAAAAATCCATCAAGGAGAAACGATGAAAACCCTCACTCCGAGCCCCGGTGACATCCAGCGCGCCTGGTATGTGATCGATGCCACGGGATTGCCTTTGGGTCGTTTGTCCACCAAAGTTGCTTCCATCCTGCGGGGGAAGAACAAGCCTTACTATGCGGCGAATATTGACACGGGCGATTTTGTGATCGTGATCAATGCGGAGAAGGTGCGCGTCACCGGTCTCAAAAGCCTGCAGAAGGTTTACAAGAGCTTTAGTGGATATCCCAGCGGACTTAAGGAGATCCCCTATCAAAAGATGCTGGACCAGCGTCCCGAACAGATCATCGAGCATGCCGTCAAAGGCATGATGCCGAAGACCATTCTGGGCAACGCTATGTTCAAAAAACTCAAGGTCTATGCCGGCAGCGAGCATCCGCACAGTGCTCAGAAACCGGTGGAACTAACCCTCAAGGAGAAATAACCTATGCAAACTTATGATGCCGTTGGCAGAAGGAAGAATGCCGTCGCCCGGGTCCGCATCGCACCCGGCACCGGCAAACGGATCATCAACAAGCTTCAGATGAAGAAGTATCTGCAGCGCGAGACCCTGGAAATGATCGTGGAACAGCCTTTGCAGGAGCTGGGGCTGAGCGGTAATTTCGATGTCTATGTGAATGTTAGCGGCGGCGGGCTCAGCGGCCAGGCCAGCGCTATCCGTCATGGCATCTCACGCGCTTTGGTGGAATATGACGAAAAGCTGAAGCCCGCCCTCAAGAACCGCGGTTTTCTCACCCGCGATCCCCGCATGGTGGAACGCAAAAAGAGCGGAAGACCAAAAGCCAGAAAGAGATTCCAATTCTCCAAACGCTGATCTTGGTTCTGGGGAAGCCAGCCGCTTCCCCTGCTGTGAGATGAATAACCAACCTAACAAACACCCAAATTTCCCGCAGCCGGAGTTGCAAGGCGGTGAGGGGAAAGCCCCTCTGAATTGCGTAGATCCTTCTGCGGCAGAACAACCGTAGCAATTTAAGGAGTAACAATGTCCGTAGTTTCCATGAAACAACTGCTGGAAGCCGGAGTCCATTTCGGTCATCAGACCTTCAAATGGAATCCCAAGATGAAGAAGTATATCTTCATCAAACGCAATAGCATACACATCATTGACCTGAAGCAGACCGTGGATGCGATCAATGAAGCCTACCAATTTCTGAAGGAAGTGGCCAACCGCCAGGAATACATCCTCTTTGTGGGCACCAAAAAGCAGGCCCAGGCAGCCATCCGCGAAGCCGCCGAAAAATCCGGCGTCTTCTATGTGAACCAGCGCTGGTATGGCGGCATGCTGACCAATATGGCCACCATCCGCCAGAGCATAGACAAGATGAAATATTACGAGGAGATCGTGGCTGACGGCACCATCAGCAACTATACCAAGCTGGAACAGCAAAAGATGAAACGCAGCCACGACAAGATCGAATTCTCCCTGGGCGGCATCAGGGATATGGACGCCCTTCCGGGCGCCATCTTCATCGTGGATACCGAATATGAAAAAATCGCTGTGCACGAAGCCCGCGTCCTGGGCGTGCCCATCATCGGCATGGTGGATACGAATTGCGATCCCGACCTGGTAGATTATGTGATCCCTTCCAACGACGATGCCACCCGTGCCATCCATCTGATCTCGGATATCATGGCAACCGCCGTGGTGGAAGGCAAAAACATCTCCACCGAAGGCTCCGACACCACTTCTGTGGAAATCCCGGAGAGCTTCACTGCCGAAACGGTGGAAGTGGGAGAACAGCCGGAACTGGAACCGGAAGTGGCACCTGAGATCGAACTGGCCGCCGCTGCCGCAACCGACAAGCACGAACTGGCCGAAGATTAAAAATACCACGGGCGGTGGTAAAATCCGCCGCCCGATCCCAACCTGTCAAGAGACTCAAGGAGATAAACATGGCTGAGATAAGCCCCAACCAGATCAAAGAACTGAGAGAGCGCACCGGAGTGGGCATGATGGAATGCCGCAAAGCTCTGATGGAGACCGGCGGCGATATGGATGCCGCCATCAAATACCTGCGCGAGCGCGGAATTTCCAAGGCGGAAGCCAAATCCGTGCGCGAGACCAAAGAAGGTATCATCTTTTCCTACATACATTTCAACTACAAGATCGGCGTGCTGCTGGAGCTGAATTGCGAGACCGATTTCGTGGCCCGCACGGACAAGTTCAAAGCCCTGGCAGAAGAGATCGCCATGCAGATCGCCGCCACCAATCCCCTGGCGGTGAGCGCGGAGCAGATCGATCCCGCCATTTTGGAGAGCGAGAAAGAGATCGCCCGTAACAAGGCTCTCAACGAAGGGAAAAAACCAGAGATAGTGGAAAAGATCGTGGAAGGCAACCTCAGGAAGTTCTGCAGCGAGCATTCCCTGCTGGAACAGGAATTGATCAGCGATTCCACCCGCACCGTGAAGACCCTGCTCACCGACGCCATCGCCGCCACCGGCGAGAACATCCAGATCGCCCGCTTCACCCGCTACGCCCTGGGCGGAGATTAAGCCGGAAACCTGTTTCCGCAGAGGGGAGCGGACATGAACTATCAGCCTGAAAAGATCCACAGCCTGATGCTGAAACTGAGCGGGGAAATCCTCGCCGGCGAAGCGGGATATGGCTTTGACGACGCTGTGATCGACCGCCTGACCGATGACCTCATCTCCGTCAAGCGCCAGGGCTACAGCCTGGCCGTGGTGCTGGGCGGGGGCAACATCTTCCGCGGCGGCAGCTGGAAAAACCAGTCCCTGAACCGCGTGACCCTGGACAACATCGGCATGCTGGCCACCGTGCAGAATGCGCTCTATCTGGCGGAGATCCTGAACAACAAGAACTATCCTGCCGAGGTCTTTTCCAGCCTGGCCATGGACAAATTCACCCTGCACTATTCCCCCCGCAAAGCAGCCAAAGCCCTCGCCGCCGGGAAGATCTGCTTCCTTAGCGGCGGCACCGGCAATCCCTTTTTCACCACCGATACCGCCGCCGTGCTCAGGGCTGCGGAACTGGGGCTGGACATAGTGTTCAAGGGCACCAAGGTGGATGGGCTCTACAGCGCTGATCCCACCAGGGACGCCACGGCGAAGTTCATCAGCTCCGCCAGTTTCCAGCAGTGTATCGAGCAGAAACTGGGCGTGATGGACCTTACCGCCTTTTCCCTGGCCCAGGAATGCCGGATGCCGATCAAGATCTTCAATGTCGGCACACCGGGATCCTTGCTGCAGGCGGTTACCAGCACTGGCAGCGGCACCTATATCCATCCCTGACCACAGTAGCATAGAGGTAATAATGGAAGATTTGAAAAACTCATCCAAAGATAAAATGCAGAAATCCTTCGATTCCCTGCTGCATCAATATTCCAAGGTGCGCACCGGCAGAGCCAGCGCCTCCATCCTGGACGACATCCGCATCAATTATTACGGACAGCCCACCCCAGTGAAGCAGCTCTGCAATATCTCCATCCCGGAAGCGCGCCTGATCATCATCCAACCCTGGGACAAGACCACCCTCGCCGATATCGAAAAAGCCATCCTGGCTGCCAATCTGGGCATCACCCCCGAAAATGACGGCAACGTGATCCGCCTGCCCTTCCAGCCCCTCACCGAGGAAAAACGCCGGGATATCGTGAAAAACCTGAGAAAGCTGGCGGAAGACGCCCGGGTGGCGGTTCGCAACATCCGCCGCGATGCCAACGACCATGCCAAAAAGATGAAAAAGGACAGCGCCATCAGCGAGGATGAGGAAAAGAAACTGCTCAAGGAAGTGCAGGATATCACCGACGATTGGATCAAGAAGATCGACGAGGTGGAAAAGGCCAAGGAGAAAGAGATCCTGGAAGTGTGAACACTCTGCCAATCTGAATAATATCAGCACGGAGCCTTGCGCTCCGTGTTTCTTTTTCCCATTACCGGTCCGGATAAAAGCCGGTGGTTGTGGAATGAAAATTCCATGCAACATTACCATCAAGAATAAGAACTTTCAAGGAGGATGGATGAACTATCCCGATCTTGCCATGAATGCGGCGCAAAGCCTCGGCGCTGAATATGCCGACATCCGCATCCAGAAGACCACCGACCAGGTGATCTTCCTGCGCAACCTCAGTCTCAAGAACACCAGCAACAACGTATTAGACGGCTATGGGATCCGCGTGTTCAAGGATGGCGCCTGGGGTTTTGCCCATTCCAGCCGGTTCTCGGAAGAGGAGCTGCTGGCCACGGTGAAGCGCGCCTATGAGATCGCCACCCTGTCGGCGTCCGTGAACAAGAACAAGAAACTGCGCCTGGCTCCCGAACGCAGCTATATCGCCAGCTACACCACTCCCATGAAGACCGATCCGCTCTGCGTCCCCTTCCAGGAGAAGGTGGAGCTGATGCTGGAGGTCAACCGCATCCTGCTGGCGCATGAAGGCATCCGCCAGGCCATTTTCTATTTGATCTCCCATCGGGATGAGAAGGTCTTTGCCTCCACCCTGGGCACCCGCCTGGAACTGAACACCGGCTGGATCGACCCCATGATCATCGCCACCGCCATCCATGAGGGCGACAGCCAAAGCCGCACCTTTGACGAAGGCGGGCGTGCCACAGGCTGGGAATGGATCGAATCCCTGAACCTGACCGAAAAGGCAAAGCAGATCGCCGAGGAAGCCCTGATCAAGGTGAAGGCGGACACCCTGGGCCCCGAAGAGCGGCGCAGCCTGGTGCTCGATCCCAACCATCTGGGCTTGACGATGCACGAATCCGTGGGACACCCCACCGAGCTGGACCGCGTGCTGGGCTGGGAGGCCGATTATGCCGGCATCTCCTTTGCCACTCCGGAAAAGCTGAAGAACTACCAGTATGGCTCTCCGATCGTCAATTTCGTGGGCGACAACACCCTCTGCGAAGGACTGGCCACCGCCGGTTTCGACGATGACGGCGTCCCCGGCCAGAAATGGCACATCATCAAGGATGGAATCCTGAACGAATATGGCAGCACCCGGGACACCGCCCTGGAGATCGGCCTGGAGCACTCCCGCGGCTGCAACCGCGCCACCTACTATTATGACCAGCCCATCAACCGCATTCCCAATCTCTACCTCCTGCCCGGCGCCAAGGAACTCACCCCGGCGGAATTGATCGCGGACACCGAGGATGGGGTCTACATCCAGGGCCGGGGCAGCTTCTCGATCGATCAGCACCGCGTGAATTTCCAATTCGGCGGTGATTTCTTCTGGGAGATCAAAAACGGCAAGCTGGAGCGACCCCTGAAGAAAGTGCTCTACAAATCCTGCAACCCGGAATTCTGGAACAGCTGCGATGCCATCTGCGACCAGCGGTGGTGGCGCCCCTTTGGCGTAATCAACTGCGGCAAGGGCCAACCCAGCCAAAGCGCCCGGATGACCCACGGCGCCGCTCCTGCCCGATTCCGCAATATCCGTGTGGGAGGTTCCCAATGAAACCGCTCTTCGAAAAGATCGCCCAATACATCAAAAACCATTGCCAGGCCGATGATTACACCCTCAGCATCCAGAGCCGGGACAGCCATGAAACCCGCTTTGCCCAGAATGCCATCACCCAGCATATCGCCGGCAGCACCCTCGAGATCAATCTGGAAGTTGCCTTTGAGAATAAAACCGGAAGCTGCAGCGTGAACCAGGACGATCCTGACAGCCTGGACCACCTGATCCGGACTGCGGAATCCATCGCCCGGCTGAACCGTCCCGATCCGGAATTCCTGCCCAGCTTGGGAGCCCAGGACCTACCGGCGGTGCAGAATGCCGATCCCATCACCCGGGAGTTGGCGCCGCAGCAGATGGTGCAGATCGTGCAAGCCGCCATTGACCAGGCGAAGGGCTTTGGCGCCACTGTATCCGGCATGACCGAAAAGCATTATGGAGAGGAGCTTCGTGCCACCAAAAACGGCTTCTGGGGAACCGATTCTGAAACCCAATTCGGCCATTCCATGACTCTGAAGAAAGCCGAGGTGGAAACCAAGGTCTCCTATTCCGCCAAGAATTTCGGAGGCTTCTCCCTGGAGCAGGATTTTGACCGTCTGCGCTCCCAGGCCGAAAGCCTGGCCGACATGCATCCCTTCGAACCCCAAAAGATCGCCGTGATCCTGCGTCCCTCCGCCCTCGAGGAACTGATCTGGTTCATGGGCTGGATGATGAACCGCCGCCAGAGCGACGAAGGCTTCACACCCTTCACCGGGCAGCTGAACCAGCTCTTCTTCGGCGAGAAATTCAGCCTCCAGTCCACTCTCCGCCGTCCCGAGCTGCTCGCCTCGCCCTTCAATTATCAATGCGTCCCCTCCCGTGAGATCGCCTGGGTGGAGAACGGCATCCTCAAAAACATGCCCTGCGACCGCTATTGGGCGCAAAACCAGGGTATCGAACCCCTGAGCTCCTACAACATGCATATCCCCGGCGGCACTGCCAGCGAAGAGGAAATGATGAGCCTGGTGCCCCGCGGCCTCATCATCAACCAGTTCTGGTACATCCGCACTGTGGATGCCAAGGCGGGAGAACTCACCGGCATGACGCGGGACGGAGTGCTCTATTTCGAGGACGGAAAGGTGAAACATGCTGTGAACAATCTGCGCTTCAACGAGATACCCCATCTGGCCACCCGGCGCATCAAAGCCCTGGGACCAGCGCAGCTCGCCTCCGCCTATTCTTTCCTGCCCACTCTCTTGATCGAAGACTTCAATTTTGTGGATAAAACCACCTTTTAGAAAAAAGAGTTGACAGAATTGGGGTGCCCGAAATTGAGTGCATCCAAATGCGATTTAACATTCTCTGAGCCTATTCCGTTGTTTTTGGAGAGCCTCAAACCCGAATGTCAAATCCCCAAAAACAAAGGAGAAAAACCATGGCCGACCGAACATTAGTCTGCAAAGACTGCGGCAAGGAATTTCAGTTCACCGATGGCGAACAGGAATTCTACAAGGAAAAGGGACTCCAGAACGAGCCCCAACGCTGCCCTGAGTGCCGCAAGGCTAAAAAAGCTCAGTTCAATCGCAACAGATTTCAACGCTATTCCTATTAAGGAATAAAGCACCAAACTGTTAGGAGCCGTTGCCGGTAGGCAGCGGCTCTTTTTATGCCGGGACAAAATCCCCATCAGGATTGCCCCTTGGGATATTTTTGAAAATAATGCTTGACCTTAAGGACAATGTCAGATAGCTTGCCCGATTGTGCAACATGCTGCAATATAATGAGAAATCAAGGATAAAATAATTCCAAGGAGGAACCATGAGTTCTGCACCCCGCACCAAATATCTGGCCATGATCGTGATCCTGTTGATCGTGGTCGCTGGTTTTTTCGGATGTTCCCGTTCCGTTAAAGGCGCTGCCAGGCTTTTCCCGGTGAAGCTGGTGGGCGATAAGAACTGGGGATTGATGGATGCTTCCGGCAACATCGTTGTGCCCAGCGATTTCAAGAACCGCCCCTCTGTGGTGGCTGAAGGCATGTTCTTCGTTCAGGACAAGAACGGCGAATATGACTACTACACAGCCACCCGCAAGTATAAAAAGATCGCCGGGGGATTCCTCGATGCCAGTTCCTTCAGCGAAGGCCTGGCTGCCGTGGTCGCCGGCAAAGCGGATAATCCCCGCATCCAGTATATCGATAAAAAAGGAAAGCTGAAGCTGGATGTGAAGAGCATCAAGGGCAAAAAGATCCTGGCCGCCTCCCGCTTCAACGAGGGTCTGGCCTTTGTGCGCAATGAAGACGGTAAATATGGCTATATCAACAAGAAAGGCGATCTGGTGATCGATTTCAAGTATAGGACTGCCGGCTTGTTCTGGGAAGGCCTGGCCCGCGTGATCCAAGCGGACGATGACGAATACCGGGAAGGCTTCATCAACAAAAAAGGCGAGGTGGTGATCCCCTTCAAAGCAGACCGGGATTATCAGTATTTCGTTAATGGATACTGCGTGTTCGAGGATGATGAATCCAATTGCGGCACCATCGACAAAAAAGGCAATGTGGTGATCAAACCCACCGAGACCACCTATCACCTCAATTCCTTCTTCGGTGGCTGCGCTGCCTTCGGCAATGGTGACGATTGGGGTTTGATGAATCCCAGGGGAGACCAGATCGTCCGTCCCAAGTATGACTATCTGGTGGTCTATCCTGCCGGTGTAATGGCGGTGAAAGATGATAAATGCGGTGTTATTTCCCAGAGCGGCAAGGATATCCTGCCCTTCGACTACAAAGCCGCCGTACCCCTAGCTCCTGGAAAATTCCTGGTGCGCGAAAGCAAGAACCTGCTGATCGTGGATGCCAAAGGCAAGAGCATCGGCAAGAACGAGTTCGAAGACATCGGTCTCGATGGACTTTGGGGCGTTCATGCCTATGATTCATCCGTCTCCTGGACACCCCGGATCGAGTATGATGACTTCTTTGACTGGTGAGGGCTGAGCGGTGAGTGGTGAGTGGTTAATGGTGAGATTATGCGTTGGATGTTAGCCATGAAGCTGCTCCGTGTCTTGGTAAAAGAAAAATTGGTCTACGCCAATCCCGGTATAGAATCAACCCATTTCAATAGGTGCAGGACACCAGGCGTGGTGTTTTAACCCACGTGCAGCGGAGCCACCATTCCCCGGCACACGATAAACCCATTTCAATAGGTGCAGGACATCCGGCGTAGTGTTTTAACCCACGTGCAGCGGAGCCACCACCCCCAATTCAGGGCAAACCCATTTCAGAGGCTGTGAAAAAAAGCGCTGATCAGGAATATCGTCCGTCCCGTTGAGTTCCGTCATGAACGAAATTTAGATATAAAAAGGATGCCAAGCGATAGGCGAGTCCCATCGGGACGATATATTCCAATAATGATGTTTCGATATAAAGATCATCTTCTGCACAATATGCCGTCCCTATGGGACTCTGACGATATTTAGGCACACAAATGCTATCTAAACTCACATGAAATAGGTTTCGCAACCGAGAATGAAACTTAAGAGTGGCGCACGCTGTGCGCCGCCACCAGTAGTAGATATCATACAATTTGAAAAATTTGTATTGAA
>Ga0116202_10002431_pt1 | contig 11132 bp, 12 predicted proteins | sample LakKivw325mmetaG_FD_94479 | JGI IMG/M metagenome (GOLD analysis project Ga0116202, IMG submission 94479) | Anoxic lake water microbial communities from Lake Kivu, Rwanda to study Microbial Dark Matter (Phase II) - Lake Kivu water 325m metaG | ecosystem: Environmental > Aquatic > Freshwater >... | reverse complement strand
TTTTCATTGAGCTGTGACGTTATCGACTATGGCGAGCGAGTGTTGAGCTTCACCCGTCCAACAGAATCTTGAAGATCTTTGAGAGTCTCTCTATAAACTTGAGGTGCTAAACATGGATAAGAAAGAATTCTTTCGTTTCATCTTAAGCATTATCATCTGCCAGTTGGCTGGCATCATAGGATCAATATTCACAGCAAGTTCGGTGACAAGCTGGTATCCGACTCTGGTAAAACCATCTTTTACTCCATCCGGATTCTATATCGGATTAATCTGGATCGTCCTATTCTTCCTAATGGGCATCTCACTATTCCTTATCTGGAGGGAGACTCCCAGCAGTATAGAGGCTAGGATTGCACTAAATTTCTTTGCTACCCAGCTTATTGTCAATGTTCTATGGAGTATGGCCTTCTTTGGCATGCGATCTCCTATAAGGGGCGTCTTTGTCATCGCCTTTCTATGGATCTTGATTCTCATCAATATTATCAAGTTCTGGCCCGTAAACCGGACCGCTGCCATTTTACTGATTCCTTATATCGTCTGGGTGAGTATTGCTGCATACTTGAACTACTCAATCTGGAGATTGAATTCATGAAAGAGTTAGAATGTTTCTTGCCGGTAGAAGATGACGTCGAAGGAATTGATTTTACGGGATGCTAGGATTTGGCTTAATACATCGAATTACAAAGGAAGCTAGGTGGACGAGCCTTACCTCTCGTTCCGGGCCACCTCATAAGAACGCCTCCAGAGTAACCTGACTTTTCTTAGCCTTCGAGTGCGACCTTGTGATATGCCTTTGTGCATCCCTCGGACTTCGTCGAAACACCATGTTCTATCGGCATTTTTGGTCAGTTCCTCCAGGAAGGGATCGGACCATGGCGAGTAGAGTAGCATGGCAGCCTCTTTAGCGGCATCGCTCAAGGCGTGTGAGGCGTATTCGACCATCTCGGCCGCGTCTTCATAGAGCAATGGGTCGTGTTCGACGATGACGAGTGAGTGCTGAGTTTCCTCCAAGATCGTCATAAGCTGGAAAGTTGTGAATGCCCTGCGGACCTCCAGGTCCGTGAATTTACGGTCTAGCTTGCTGAGAATGCCGGAGTAGTTCCCGCAGGCGTAGGGGATTCTGAAGCGTTGCAGGTTGAGGTTCTGGTTCAGAACCTTGATGAACATCTCTCCAGGTGCTTGTAGGACATTAAACGACCTTGATCGGAGTATGACCATAGGGTAGAGTTCGAAGTCCATGATCAGTTATGGGGGTGCCGTTGGGAATATGAGGCCCAAGAGGGCGGGGTGAAAGTGCAGTTGTTATAAGACTGAATTGGTCTATTTTAGAAGTGTGGTTGTAATCCGGCACGTGTAACCGGCATTTCTGATCTGCATAAACTATTTCTTTAGGGTACGTTAATTTTACAGCCATGCAGGGGATCTTTGGACCAAAAATTGTCTCGTTTTTGATAATTCTATTGATGCTCTGCGTCCCAGTATTCGGGCAAACAACCACAATCCCCTGTTACAACAAAGGCATTGCTCTTGCAGAACAAGGTAAGTATGATGAGGCAATCGAATATTTTGATAGCGCTATTAATGTTAGTCCACAAGATGCAAAAGTCGGTAGCGTGCCATAATTGCTGTAATTTCATTAGCGCCCTGTATCTCGGTTAATGCTCAGTCCTCTGCAGTTAAATACTTTCTACCAGTAACCCAATCCTCGTTAATATCCATAACGATGCAGACAGCCAATCTCAGGAGCGATTCGTCATTAGAAAATGCCCCCGCCACTCGACTTCTGCGTTTCAGCTCTTTATTGATTCTCTCCAATCCGTTGGTTGTTCTGATCCTCCTCCAGTGCGGTCTTGGAAACGCTTTGTAATTCCATAGATCGAACCGGAATCGCTCAATGGTTTCAGCAGACTTTGAGTATCCTTTTTGGTCAAGCTCGTTCGCTAATAATTGCATCTTGCTTTCATCTTCAAGAGCATCTCGCAATTGGTAGGCTACTTCTGCTTTATCCTTCTTGGGTATGTTCTTGAGCACAGCACGAATGAAGTGGACGCTGCACATCTGCCAAGAGGAACCCAGAAAGGCCTTCTCGACGGCTTTCTGGATTCCTTTGTGACCATCGGATACCACTAACTGCACTCCCTTCAAACCCCGGCCCTTGAGATCTTCGAAGAGGCTTTCCCAGCCCAGGTTCGTCTTCATTAGCTTCAACCTTTGCTCCCAAGATCTCGCGGCATCCATTTTTATGGATACCAGTAGCAATAAGCAATGCCTTGTTTGTATATCGACCATCAGATCTGACTTTGAAATAGCTGGCATCCAAAAAGAGATAAGGTATCTCTCCTTCAATCGGTCTCTCCAGGAACTCTTTGACCTCTCGTCCAGCTCTTTTGAGATTCGAGAGACTTCTGACGCAGAGATGTTCTCCAATCCGAATCTAGAGATGACATCCTGGACCTTCCTTGTGGATACTCCCTGCAGGTACGATTCCGCTATTGCTACTCTCAAGGATTTTTCTACGCGAGAATATCTCTCGAATACTTCCGTTCTAAAAGGAACCTCCCTGAATTGAGGCTTGTCGAGTATCACGTTCCCATGAATGGTTTTAAGAGATCTCTTCCTGGTGCCGTTACGCCGCGCTCTCCTCTGACCAGTTCGCTCATAGGGAAGGGCTTTGATCTGATTCAATGCCTCTTGCTGCATCACCTGATTCAAGAACCAGGTAATCAAATTCTTCATTCCTTCATTTCGATCGATAAGATAATCTTCTATCAGCTCAGGATTATTCATGGCTCTGTCTCCCTTTTGATTTCGACAGCATCAGGGATACAGGGCTCATTATAATATCTTGTTATATTACTACTAAGTTACAGCAAATCTGGTACGCTGCCCAAAAGTCTGGTATAACAAAGGTGTTGTTCTCTTCTTACAGGGTAAATATGATGAGGCTATTCAAGCATATAACGAAACTATCGCGATCAATCCACAAGATGCAAATGCCTGGTACAATATAGGCGTGACATTCTATATTCAAGGCAAGTACGATCAGGCGATACAAGCATCCGATAAGGCCCTGGAGCTAGACCCGCAAATTGCCGATGCATGGAATACCAAAGGTAACGTGCTCTATAGTCAAGGTAAGTCCGACGAGGCTATTCAAGCGTATGATAGGGTTATCGAGATCAATCCTCAATCCGCAGAAGCCTGGTGCAACAAGGGCAATGCACTAAACGACCTGAGCAAGTACGATCAGGCACTACAGGCATTCGATAAGGCCATTGAGATCAATCCTCAATTCGCCGGAGCGTGGTACAATAAAGGCATTGCACTCAAGTCGCTCGGTCGCACTACAGAAGCCGAAGCAGCTTTCGCTAAGGCAAAAGAGCTTGGGTACTCTGAACCGTCATAGCCTTTCAGCGGTATGTATAAACTGTGGTCCGTCCCTACCACATTAATAGAGCTAAGAAGCTAAATTTAATTTCAGCGATGCCTTGAATAGATGATCTCATGGCGATGATGCTATGGCCTGTCCACATATCGCTATAAGGCTGTGGGATGGACGAGTGAGAACATGGGAAGGTGGACAAAGCCGATTATTAAATAGGTAGGAGGAACAAGTGATTTTAGGTCGACTTTGCCCTACGTTGAAATCGTCATTTAACGATATAAGGATGTGGTACAATCCATAATTTAGGTTGCCTCAAATCCATCCTTATGTTGGCTTCTTTAGGTCTTCTTTCATCTGCGCATATTGCTCTCGGTTCAGTTCACCTCTCGCGTACCGCTCATCAAGGATGTCCGCTGCGGTTTTGATGGAGGTTTTTTGAGGCGCAAGAAGCCTCTCGTTTTTGATCAGCTTGTAGATCAGTATTGCTACAACTATTATGACCACAGCCCATACAAAACCTGTTCCGAATCCCATGAAAGGGTAATAGCCCATCATATGATAGTATGGCATACTTTTTGATTTTACGTCGTTAAACGATATAAAAGCATCCGTTCGCTAGAGTTGTTCTCAAGGAGTCGGGCGCGCCTACCCACCTCGAATATATGCCCTCACAGGCACAGTATTTCCAGGATGTTTTATGTACAGCGGTCCCCAAGACGGATTTCTGTCATGGAGCGCCTTTAGAATGTTTATCATCCGCGCAAATAGCACGGGTATTTCCGTATTTCCGACGAGGGCTTCGGTAACAGCGGCTGCTACAACATGGGCTGCATAAACTCCCTTATCATAGAGTTCGGGCAGCGGGTCCGAGATCTTTAGAAGGGAGCGAATTTTCTTGACGATTTGCTCATCACTATCATGCCAGTTCTGAATTTCACCGAAGGCATGATTATCCAGACATCGCATCTTGGTTTGAACCAGGCAAGAAGCGACAATATCCGCGGCCAGTTTGGCTTCATCGGGCGTTATCAGCGTGTTATTCGATCCGAGCCGAATTGTGGTAAGATCTTTATCCGTCTCGGCTTCGATCGCCGTTGCCCACTCACTTGCCTTACCGAAATTTAATAGCCTTACAACTGATGCTGCCACGTATCCCCGAAGGATGTCCGCCGGATGAGGATCGTTGTCTGGACCGGTGTTCCTGAGCGCAGCCTTGCCTCCATAAGCAGCGTTTAAGGCTCGGAAATAGCACACGAGTGATATCCCTGCGGCAGGTCCCATATTCAGAATTCCGAGCACGTCGGATGCAGTCTCGTCGATTCTTGAGGCCCAGTAATCCGGCATGATTGGAGTCAAGTTTGCATCCTGCAGAGCGTTAAAGAGACAATCTCCCAGTTCCTTAATGAGCCCTTCGTCAGCATGGATAATGTCATGACCTGCTGTTTCGTGACCTAGAGCTGCCCATGCGAGGATGCCGCGTTGAGCATTTGCCGGAGGAAGGTTGACGATTGCAGTCTTTATGTGAAATTCAATAGTGGCATCAGCAGGCCACGTATAAGGGCCTGATTCTGGGTTTCCCCATTTGACAAGCGGTGCAATTACCTCTAGGTCCGGAGGTTTGATGTTCCTGCGATCTTCGGCGGAAAGGAATCCGTCGTAAAGGTCGCAAACAACCTCTTGATAGGCTTGGGTCGCCTTTCTGTCGTATCCTTCTCCGTGTTGAAGAATGGACTGAGCTAAGTCCAGCATCAAGCACGCTTCGCCAGTTCTATCTATGTCCCTCAAAAGGATTTCATTAAACCCAAAATCACCTAATGCGTTAAGGGTCTCAGCGTAAGGCTTGACGACGTTCTCGCGATAAAGAGGTGGAAGCTTATCCCGACACACGTTCAACCTTGCCATCAGTTCGCCAAAATTTGCAGGGTCAGCAGGTCCTGTAGCTTCGTCCAAAGCCGCCTGTTGTGCATCGAGGATACAATTATCGATATTTTTGAAATAATCAACATCACCTGATGTGTTAACCCAAGGTTTAGCGAATTCTCTTGCTATCATGGCATCCTTCTGCTTAAGCCCCAAATCTGTCAATAAATAATTAAATAGAGTTAACTTTTATTTAAGGTTTACTAGCTAATTATGTGGAGAACGAACTTCTTAAAAACTTTGGCATGCGCCAGGACTTTATTTTGTAGTATCCTCATCATGTAGGCGCAAGATTTTTATGTAAAAACCTACCTGTGTCCCGCCTTCAACTATTGGAGTGTTATAAATTGGAAATAGTCGATAACCAAACAGGTTCGAGATGCATAGCATGTGGTCAACCGACTTCTTCAGGGTCTTTTTGCTGGTATTGCCAGGAGATGAGAGAGGAACTTCGCTGTTGGCCTAAGAACGTGGGCTTGAGATCCAACTAATCTCCGCCCTAAGAAAGCGCCTCTATGGGTTTAGAAATGCAATGAAACGTCGCATTTGTTCTCGAACCTAATCACCCTTCAAGATCCGATGTCCTAAATCTGTGAGGTAAACCTTGGAGATGGCATTGGGAAGGGTAAGGCTTGAAGGATATTCGCTTGTCATGATATCCACGTGCCCAGATTTCTTCAAATGGGTTAAGCGATTTCCAAGTAGGGTCGTATCGAGCTTAAGGACCTCATTAACCTTGACTGGGCTCACGAATGACTTCGGTGAAACCTTGTTAATCGCGTTGAGAATCATCATATCCGTGTCTTCCATAAAAACTCACCAATCTTTACATCAATCGGCTTAGGATTTATAATCATGACATTCAAAGGTTAGAAGCAAAAGAGATGAAAGATCCACCCACAGCTTGGATATGAATTCGACAAAAAAAATGGCGATCTAGACGTAGACCGCCGTTCCTGGTTCAACATTGATTATCTTTGTGCCGCCTCGTTCGAAAAACATAGTCTTCGGGTAGTTAAACTGACCATCGAATACCCTGACTTCGTGATTCTGGTTGCCGACAACTCTGAAAGTGAACTTTCCATCAAGAGGATCTCCACCAGTTCCTTCAGTTCCAATGTAGTTTCCATCTAAGAATACCTGATATCCTCGCATGCGCTGTGATATTATTGTTGCCGTAGAATCACCTGCGGTCGAGATTGGAGTTGATGGCGGCAGAATAGTACCTTGCGGATAAGGCTGAACCGGTGGATATTGGTAAGCCGGTGGATAAGGCACCACATCAATCACTATTGAATTGCTAACCTGACCGCCGATAACGAAGAGCAGTATATGCTGTCCGACTGTATCCGCATAGAAGGCTATCTGGCTGCTCCCTGGGAAGAAGTAGAAGTTGTCCTTGGATAGTGTTCCGTCGGGGTCTATCTCATATAGATATCCATTGCCTCCAGTGGAAGACGTTGCCAATAGAGACAAGCTTGATCCTTGCGGAACCTGAGCGTATTCCGTCCAGCTTGTGGCTCCCTGAATCCAAAGTGAGTTGCCTCCTGTGTATGCGGAGTAGGTTTGATACTGGGTGTAAGGCACAGCCTGCATCTGATAACTGAAATAAACCGTAGTGGGTATCTCATTTCTTATCTCATGCTTCTTAGGAGCCTCGATATGCTTCTTGAAAGCAGATCCCTTGTTGATCGAATAAAATTGAGAGAATTTCAGATCAAGCGTACTTGAAGAAGGTGGATTGCCCCCGACCCACGGTTCTCCAATTCCATGCTCAAACAGCTGCTCGGCTACTGCTTCTCCAGGCCTCATCTCCACGCCGTTTTCTTTATCCAGTGCAAAAGCGCATCCTATCAACGATGTGATGAGGACAATCGACATTAGAATCTTATTCATACCACACGATCCTCTTTGTATCTTGTTCCTTATTGATTCAGTGAGGATTGCTTTCCCTCAAGGAAGCTATCGCCTCGTTAAAGATAAGACCCTATCTTTCATATTGGATTAATGTGGGTCTGATGTATGCGAAAAGCCGGTTATCATTGCCGAATTCGCCTCGTTGATCGATCTTCTGCGTATGAATGAGACAATCAATGGATTCGTCACCGGCTCTCTTATCTGAACACAAGGCTGCCATAATCGCCCTTATACAATTTTGCGCCGATTCTTTCCGCTTCCTCAACAGAGGCCGGGTCTTTCATTAGAAATATGCGCGAATCAGATGTTTCCATGTAGGCAATAGAGTTCTTCAGCACTGGTGCATACTTAATGTACCTGGAAAGCTTAACCACATAGGGTCGCAGATCCTCCACAAGCTCATAGTCAAAACCCTTTCTTTCCAAAATTTTCAAGGCATTATTCCGTTCACCAAAGGATTTGAATTCAAATCTGAATTTGTCTTCGTTGTAGGATTCTGCCAAGGCCTTGAATGTCTCTTTATCATCGAAAAAGTGCTTGAAGACCCAAAGCTTTCCGATCTTGAAAAGAGTGATCCTCTTGTGTCGTTTGGTGACATCGAAGGAGGCCGCCTTCAATTCTGGCTGGTCTGTGGACATGTTTTGTGCTATATAATCCGCTGATTATTAATAGCTATTTAATACAGATTGCTTTTCATGCACGTGCTGCTAATAGCTCTGGACCGAGTCTCGACACTTTTGGATCGGCTTTGATGATTGAACATATAAAGGAATTGGCGGTCCTACTTCTGAGATGCGAAACGATATCCAGAGAGGAAGTCGAACAATTCCTGGCTTCAATCGAATGTGGACCTGTACGAGAGTTGTGTCCGGCCGAAATTCAAGGTGTTGGCGCGAGTATTCCATAGGGCATACTCGTGAACGGGATAGGCACTTGGGAACAGTTATTTGCGAGACGCTCAAGGGAATTCAGTACGGTAACGTTATTGCAGATAAATCCAAATTGCCGGGTTCACGCCAGAAGCTACAATCGTTTATTTGAAGCTCTTGTCGGACTTCAAGCGGAAGGTCGCAGGATATCATACATGAGACGTAATCAAGTTAGCTTTTCTTTTAGTAAGTTTAATTTTTTAGGTAATTTTAAATAATATGTTTTTCTACACAAGCGAGGTGATTCAGTTGGAACATTTGGAGGACATTGAAAGCCAAGAAATTGAAATAGATTATCAAGATGCTGTTTTATGGAATAACAAAGGTATGTTTCTTGGCGATAGAGGTAAGTGTGAGGAAGCCATAAAATGTTTTGATAAAGCCATTGAGTTAGATCCATCATATATGATAGCATGGTACAATAAAGGCTTTGCTCTTTACAGTGCGGGGGAATATGAAGATGCCATCAAGTGCTACAACAGGGTTATCGAACAAAATCCCTCGGATATTGATGCCTGGTCCAACAAAGGTCTTGCTAATTATCGTCTGGGCAAATACAATGAGTCTTTGGAATGCTGGGACGTAGTCATCGAGATAAATCCGTTAGATGCAACCGCATGGTACTGTAGAGGCGTATCTCTCGATGCTCTGAACAGAATTGAGGAGTCTATCCTGTGCTACGACAACGCTATCGAGATAAATCCCTCCTTTACTAAGGCTTGGAATAACATGGGTCTTGCTAAATATTGCCTGGGAAGATACAATGAGTCCATAAAATGCTACGAAAAAGCGATTGAGATAGATCCAGTCTATGCAGTAGTTTGGAATAACAAAGGTACTACTCTCACTGCTTTGGGTAGCTATGATGAGGCCCTGGTGGCGTTTGATCAAGCTGTTAAGCTAGATCCTCTCCAGGGAGTGTTCTGGTACAACAAGGGTATCGCGCTCCATGCACTTCATCATGACACAAAGGCTGGAGCGGCCTTCGCCATGGCCGCAGAGCTAAGATATCCGGTGTAGTTATGTCCACTATTTTTGTGTCTTGAAAAACATGATGGTCGAGTGTTAGAATGAATCATGGAAGTAATCGATAACGAACTGGAAAATGCAACGCACGTGGTCAACCGACTTCTTCAGGGTCTTTTTGTTGGTATTGCCAGGAGATGAGCGAGGAACTTCGCTGTTGGCCTAAGAACGTGGGCCTGCGATCCAATGATCTCCTCTTTTTCATTTAATTAGGAAGTTAGAGGAATTAAGGGACTCCTCATCCTGACCACCAGCATGGAGAAATCGGTTCGATCAAGAAAGTGCCTAGCATGCGACCTAAATATCGGCTCTGGTGACAAATATGAGCATCTCGCCACCGAAAATATCTTCAATGTGACGTTTCCTTAAACCTATTTCAAAACTATTTATACTACTTTTGATAACTACTCCCTTGAAGGTAGCACGAAGTTCTCAGACTTAATGGTAGATCAATGGGAGTACATTAAGTGCCTCCCCCCGTCAAGAGTTGGTAGAAAGAGAGCGGAGGATAAGAGAACAATTAATGGTATCCTCTATGTCCTTGAGACCGGATGTAAATGGGAAGATATGCCAAGATACTGCGTTCTTATGTTACCGCTTGGAGAAGTTAAGACGCTGGTCAGAAAAGGTGTTTGGTTCAAGATCCTTTGTGCAATCTGTGATACCGCTTGCAGCGCAGCAAGTTGTCTGTCGATATGGTAGCAGTAAATAGCACCTTAATCGAATTAAAAAGGTGGAGAATTTTCAGGTTACAACGGTCACAAGAGAAGAAAAGGTGGTGCAAAGCCCACGTAGGGGTAAGAGGAAAAGGCTTACCTCTGAGCTTTATGTTATCTCCTGGTAATGAGCACGATAGTAAGCGATTTGTTGAAGTTCTGAATGGAATCAAAATTCGCAAAGGCATTGGCAGACCTAAATCAAGACCTGTGGAAGTCCTGCGGATGCTGCTTATGACGACAAAGAAATACGATTGTATCTCCGACGAAGAAACATAAAAAATAACATCCCAGGCAATAAACGCAATCAGAAAGCTCCTAAAAGAGGTAGACCTATAAGGTTCAACCAGGAATCGTATAGAAAGAGAGGATGCGTCGAAAGGTTCTTCGGGTGGCTTAAATCAGGCTTTAGAAGTTAGCGACCAGATATGAGCGATTGAATGCATGTTTCATGGGATTGATAGATTTGGCTTGCTGCCTCATTATGGGAAAAGAGTATTCCAGTGAGGTTTTGAAATGGGTTCCTTAAAACTGCTTTGTGCCCGCCTTGGAGACGTTTCCCTGCGGATAACGAACTCCTTTTTTGAAATCCTTTTGCTCTAATGCAAGATGGTCCAGAAATGAAGATTAGAAACCAAGGACTCCATTTAAATAACGTTCAACCCAATAATCAAGTGAATCTTTAAATAGTATTGGAGGCTATATCTCAATAAATTTTAAAGTGTCGCATATTTTAGCGATGCACTAGGAGATGATCAAAAATGGCGGGTGAAGTTTTCGTAACATGTTCCGATCTGTCTACTTATGCGGATCGTGAGCATGCTAAATTGACAATTGAAGCTGAGATTCCAGGAATGGATAAGAAGGATATTACAATCAATATGCATGAGGACAGCTTGTCCCTCTATGCACCCAGAAAGGACGAGGAAGGGATTGCTTACGCTGCATCTGTTTCATTTTGTTGCCCTGTAAAACCTAAAGAAGCCAAGGCAAAGTATGTTAACGGTCTCTTGAAGATTGAGGTTCCCTTCAAATTCAAGCCAGAGAATCCGATAAAAGTGCCTGTGGAATGAGCCATAAGGCCTATCAAATTAGGTGGTTATAGATGAAGGTATCCGAGGTCATGACGAAGAACATAGTCACTATTTGGCATGACTGCCACAGCAGCCGCGGCCACTAAGAAGATGCGATCAGAAAATGTGGGCGAGGTGCTCGTCTTAGAAGGAGGTTTATTGAAAG
>Ga0116202_10002427_pt1 | contig 11135 bp, 5 predicted proteins | sample LakKivw325mmetaG_FD_94479 | JGI IMG/M metagenome (GOLD analysis project Ga0116202, IMG submission 94479) | Anoxic lake water microbial communities from Lake Kivu, Rwanda to study Microbial Dark Matter (Phase II) - Lake Kivu water 325m metaG | ecosystem: Environmental > Aquatic > Freshwater >... | reverse complement strand
TCCCGTTACCGCCAGGGTCGCCCAGATCCCCGGGTTCTCCGCGCATGCCGACAGGCGTGAACTGCTCCGCTGGGTGTCCGGTCTCACCCTGCCGCCGCGCCATGTGTTCGTCACCCACGGCGAACCTGAGTCCGCGCAGGCGTTTGCCGACACCCTCAAGGAAGTCCGCGGCTTTGCCGCGTCCGTGCCGGCCTACGGCGACACCGTCTCCCTCGACTGACCCCGCGCCATGCGCACCGCTGCCGTCATCCTCTTCCTGGGCATTGCCGCCCTGCCGTTCGCCGGCATGCTGCGATCGCCCCGGGCGCCCCAGCCTGCCGTATCGCCGGGCGCCGAGACTCTCGCCATCCTTTCCCCGCACCGCCGCGAAGTCCGGCTGGAATATTCCCGCGCCTTCGGGGAGTGGATGAAATCCCGCCATGGGCGGCGGGTCGAGATCCTCTGGCTGGATGTCGGCGGCACCTCCAAGATCCTCAAGGAACTGGAATCGCGGTTCACCACATCCCCGGAGGCGCCCGGCGTGGATATCCTCTTCGGCGGAGGGATCGCCCCGTACCTCACGGCCATCCAGCAAGACTGGATCGCCCCCCTGCCCCTTACGCCTGGAACGCTGGACGATGTCCCGCCGCTCTGCGCCGGCGCGCCGGTGTATGATTCCCGGCAACGCTGGTACGGCGTGGCGCTCAGCAGTTTCGGGATCCTCTACAACCGTCCCCTGGTCCGGCGCCTGAACCTGCCGGTCCCCGCCGATTGGTCGGATCTGGCGCGTCCCGAATATTTCTCCTGGGTCGGTTCGGGGGACCCCCGCTCCAGCGGTTCGGTCCACATGTGCTACGAGATCATCCTGCAAGCCTACGGATTCGAGGCCGGCTGGAACCTGATCACCCGGATTTGCGCCAATGTGCGCGGCTTTGGCGAGGCCGGCGGCACGGTGCCCCGCGAAGTGGCCGCCGGCGACATCGCCGCGGGCATGGTGATTGACCAGTACGCCCAAACCGTCATCCGCAGCGTCGGCTCCGACGCCCTCGAACTGGTCCTGCCGCGGGAGCACACCATGATCGGGCCCGACGCCATCGCCATGATCCGCGGTTCGCGGCAGCCGGAATTGTGCCGGCAGTTCGTGGAGTTCACGCTTTCCCAGGCGGGACAGCGCCTGTTGTATCAGCCGGCGGGGGTTGAGGGACAACGCCATTCCCTCTACCGTATGCCTGTTGTCAGGACCCGCTACAGCGATCCCGACGCTCCGCGCCCCAACCCCTACGATTTCCCCGCCGGCCTGGAATACGACAACACCAAGGGTACGCTTCGCTGGAACATCCTGAACGACCTCATGGGCGTCTGGCTGCTGGATGCCCACGCCGATCTGCGCCGGGCCTGGGAACGAACCATCGCCGCGGGATGCCCTCCGGACCGGGTCGCCGCCCTGTGCGCGACGCCAGTCCGGGAAAGCGAGCTGGAGACACTGATCCCCCGGTGGAGCGACTCGCGTTTCCGGCAGGATACCATGCAGCAATGGTCGCGCGCTGCCCGTGACCGCTACCGCAAGTAGTCCGCGTCCGGCAGTTCATCACCACGAAGGAATCCAACATGCACGCACCACATCCGGAACAACAGTCCATCCCGCGGGGCCCGAATGCCGTGTTCACGGTTGCTTTCTTTTTCCTCCTGTGCTGCCGTTTCGCCGTCGGCGAGGGGCCGGCGGCCGGTGCCGGCGAAGGCGCTTCCACAGGCGCGGTTCCGCCTGCGGTGGCGACAGACACCGCGCCCGCCGCCACCAATGCCGCGCCGGAGACGCCGCCCGCAACTACCAACCGTTATCCGATCATCACCCCGCCCAAGGTGCCCGGCGGCATGAGCGGAAGCACCTTGCGCAGTTCCTTCTCCGGCAAATTCGTCGTCCCCGGCCGCACACTCAAGCTGCCGGCACCGGACGACGGAAACCTGACTCCGCCTCCGGGCATGTGGAACCGCGCCATTGTCTTCGGCATGAACATGACGCAGGGCAACAGCGATACCCTCCGCTACGCCCTCGGCCTGGATGCTGTCCGCATGCGCGACCAGGACACGGCCCGGATCCGGGCCCGGAGCGCCTATGGCGAGAGCGAGGGGCAGAAGGATTCCGAGAATGCCACCGCCATGGCCCGCTATGACCGGCACCTGAACCGCCGCCTCTACGTGCTCGGCGACGTGGACTGGCTCACGGACACGATTGCCGATGTGGACTACCGGGTGCTGGGCATCCTTTCCCCGGGTGTTAACCTCGTCCGCAGCGAGCGCACCGTCTGCAAGCTGGAACTCGGCGCCGGATACCTCACCGAGAAGAAGGGCAGCCAGGAGGAGTCCTTTGCCGCGGGGCGCGCGGCGGGGATTGTGGAGCGGTTGTTCAACGAGCATGTGCTGGGGTGGTGCTCGGTCGAGTATCTGCCCAAGCTGGCCGATCGCGAAGTGTTCTTCGTCAATGCCGAGGCGGGGATTGTCTCCATGCTGACCCGCGACCTGCACCTTCACTGCGCCGTGGAGGATCGCTACGACAACACCCCCGCCGACGGCAAGACCGGCAACGACCTGGTCTTCACCACATCCGTTAGCCTGAAGTTCTGATGCAGGAAACGCCATACACCATTCACCGGACACATGCCGTGAGCAGGTGCGCGGAATCGTCCGTGAATGGCGTCAGTCAGCACGAACGTGCAAGTTATTGGCTAGCCCACCACCACCAGCCCGTTCTTGAGCCGGATGAACCAGCCGGGATAATCGGCAGGACGCAAGAGCTGGAAAATGTAGTACTGGCGAAGAGAGTCACGGAATAGCGGCGGCAGATCCACCTCCGGGGTTTCGCGGATCCGCCGATTGACGGCAGCAAAGTGATCCCGGGCGTAGGCTTCCTTGGCTTTCGTTTCGTCGGTCTCGTCCTCGTCGCTCTTGATCTCGACCACGAAAATCAGGTCTTCAATCCCGGCGTTCTGGAGTTCATGCAACCGGGCAATGCCGCTGATAGCCGCGTCAGCCGTCAACTTGGCCAGATAACCGCCCAGGTTGACCCGGATGAAGAAGTCGGGATTGAAGGAACGCCGCACACGGTCCTTGCCCTTGCGCCAGTATTCGTAGTCAATGCCGTAAAAGTCCGTGTCCGCCGCCTTGATCCAACCGTCCACCCACTTCCCGTGCTCGACCAGCCGGAACATGAACTGGCGCTCAGGGGCGTGACTCAGGATCACCAACTCCTGGGGCGTCCGAAAGAGCGATGTATTGGCAGCATAAAGATGCTTCAGGGGCCCGAGCTGGCGGATGGATTTTTCGTCGAAGCGTTCGATATTCTTCAACTCCAATTCCCCCTGCCGCGCCTTGCCCCGCCCCAGCAATTCCTTCATGACGAAGGCATTCTGTTCGCCCAGTTCGGTCTCGTGATCCTCGGACACGAAGACGCTGGCGTCCTGTTCCACCGCGCCCGCCCTCAGGCTGGACCGGTGCATGGCGCGGGTGGCAATCCCCACCACCGCCCCCTCGATGTTTTCGCGCACCACCTTGCTCTTGCCAACGGGCAGGTAACTGTAGAAGAACAGCTCGATTTCCTGTTTGTTTCTGAGCGATAGACGCTCCCCCTCCTGCCCGATCCGGGCCATCGCGGCCCGGATCACCCGCTCGATATCCTCCCGCCCCGGAACATGGTCGCAAACAAACCCATCCCCGAAGTCAAACTGCTCGCGCTCGAACCGGTCGAGCCGGAATTTCTGCTCGATGTCGTACACTATCTGGGCCACGCTCACGAACTCGCGGCTTAACTGGAATTGGCGGGTGTCCTCACGGTAAACCACCTTGACGTCCAGTTTCTCGGCACAGGGGGTCAGCGCCAGGCGGCGGGGACCGGAAGGCCCCGCCTTCTCCTCATCTGACCGCGCCTCGATCCGGACGGCAGGACGATACTCCAGGTTGAAGAGGTTGAAGTTGTACTTGGCGCGCTCCAGGCCATCGGCCGCCATCACGCTGGACTCGAACCGCATCTCGCATTGGGTCACTTCGTCGAGCAACTCGTTGACATGCGTGGCGAATTTCTCGTGGTTGGTCACCGTCACGACCGGAAAGTTCTGCTGGATGTCGGCCCAGGGCACTTGGCGCGGGATCCGCAACCCCCGGCCCAACACCTGGGAAATGAGCAACTTGGAGTTGAACACCCGCTCCTCCATCGGCACGATCTGGAAGACGTTGTCCACGTCCCAGCCCTCCGACAGCTTGTTGACGGCAAAAATGAACTCCACCTTGCCGCCGGTCTTCGCGAGGTCCAGTTGCTCGATCTCCTGCAACTTCTCCTGGTAGTCGGCGTCGCCCAGCTTGCTGGTCACGCAAATGACCTTCTCCCGCGCCGCCTGCTCCAGCGCGGACCGGGGCAGCCCCTTGCAGGCGGGGTCCGTGGCCTTGAGGCCGACGGCCAGCACCTTGACGAATTCATCGGCATTGGTCCGGGCCGATGCCGTGGACTTGCAGACGAAGATCGTGATGGGCTTGAGCCTGGATCGCCCCTGCCGGTCGGCATAGCGGAAGCGGATCCGGTTCTCGGCGTGCGTCTTGAGAATCTGCTCGAACCGCTGGAGCCTCGTGAGATTCGCATCCCCCTCATCGGTCTCGGTATGCAGGATGGGATTCACCCGCTTGACCCGCTTGGCATCGGTGGCATCCTTGATGGAGTATTCGAACAGGACATCGGCGAAATAGTCGTTGCCGCTGTAAGGTGTGCCGGTAAAGCCGATATGCCGCCTGATCCGGAGCTCGGAGCGCAGGAATTTCATCCATAACCGCTCGTCGCGCTCCTCGCCCTTGCCTTCCTTCCCATCCTCGAAATCGAAGGCCAAGGCATCGCCCGCGAAATCGAGATGGGAATAGGCGTGGTGGACCTCATCGCTCAACACCAGCACCTCGCCATCGCCATTGAACAGGGTGTCCCCGATGGAGTTATTCTCCTGGCTATAGATCGCATTGATGTTTTCGATCACCACCGCGCCATCCTCGATCGGGTCGTTACAGTTCAGCAGTTTGACCACCCGGTTCCGGTAGCGCTCAGGGAGCTTCTCGCGGAGTTCCGCCCCGCGCGCGCCATACATGAGTTCCTCGAACTTCTCGGTCAAGCCCTGCTCGATCACGGTCGAGGACGGCCCCAGCACGAGCACGCGCTTGACCTTGCCCAGGATGAGCGAGAGGTAGGCGACGGCAAAGATGACATAGGATTTTCCCGTGCCGGTGGCCAGATGGCAAACGCCGGACACCCGGTCTGGCAGGGGCAGGAGGCGGAGGAAATGATCCTGGCTTTGAAACCGCTGCTGGATGGCGGACTTCCGACTGTAATTTTCCAGCGCCAGATCCTTGAGACACTTGTACCGCCCGCCCCACAGATAGGTCATCAGGCCGCGGATGGCGTCAAACTGGTACTCGCGCCCCTCGGTCAAGGCCCGGACATAATCCTCGATCTCGGCAAAATCGAAGGCATCCACGTCATACGCGCGCAGGTTGATGTCGAGGGTGTGTTCGGAGAGCGATAACCGAGACATTATTTCACCGTCACAATCTGGCTTTCATTACCATGCTTGTCCACCGCGATCAGGGCGGTCTTGGCGCCGACGTCCTTGAGCGTGACTTCGCCTTCCTTCATGTCCTTCTGGTAGATGCAACTATCCACCTTGAAGGTCTCGCCGTCGTAATCGGTGTCCACCAGGATCATGGCCAGGCCGTCCAGCCCCTCGAAAGCCTTCTCGTTGGTGTCGGTGATCGTGGTCTTGAAGCCGGTGACCTTGAACCCCTTGCCGGTCTTCTTGACCTTGAAGTCCACCTCTTCGTTGAAGTAGAAGCCGACGGACGAGATGAGCCGGTTGATGTTCTCGGGCGAATCGGGCTGCTCGGAAAGCTGGAAGTGCCGGGCGGCGTCCTCCAGGATCTTGTAGGGGAAGGTCATGGGCTTGAACGTCACCTTGCCGCCATTGCCGTTCGGCAGGGTCAGGTCGCCCGCGCGCGTGCAGGCTTGCGGGGCGATGAGGTAATAGGTCCCCTTGAGCTTGCCGTTTGCCTGCTTGACGATCCCCTTGAGGTATTCCTCGTCAATCCGGACCTCCTTGAGCCACTTGTCCTCCCACACGGGATAGACCTCCACGGGGTGGCCGTCCTTCTCGGCGATGACGTTGCTGACGTGGTATTTCTTGGCGAAATGCGCGCCACGCTCGGTGATGCCGAAGATTCCCAGGACAAAGGCGATATAGGCATCCCTGTTCCGGCGCAGGTCCATGATGCGGGAGAAGTCGAAGGCGCCGACGGAAACCACCCCGAAATCCTTGGGGGCCTTGTCGTACTTGACTTTCTTCTTGGCCTGCTCGGTGGTCAGGCCCAGTTTCTGGGACTCGGCGATGGTGGCGATCCGGCTCTGCATCGTGTAGATGGCGTGCTTGCCGAAATCGCAGGTGATCCACCGCCGCCCCAGTTTCTCCGCCACCGCCGCCGTCGTGCCCGACCCGCCAAAGATGTCCATCACCAGGTCGCCGGGGTTGCTGCTGGCGAGGATGATGCGCTCGAGGAGTTTTTCGGGCTTTTGAGTCGGGTAACCACACAGTTCAGCAGATGTGTTATGAATCTTGCTGATATCAGTCCAAATGTCTTGCAGGGGTACTCCATCATATTCGTCCTCGTAGCGCTTGAGACGAGGGACCCCGCCCTTCTTGGCAGGCCAATGCAATCGCCCTTGTTCATCATGGCGCTTCAGAGTTTCGATCGGACATCGCCATAAAGTTCGTACACCCTTGTATTCATAATCGTATCCGCCGCCAGACAAACCGTATGCAGATAGACTTATGCGCTGATATCGCTTTTCCCGTTCGTCATCATATTGGTCAAAGAAGGTCTCAATGTAGTCGGGATCCGGCGGCTGCAGTATTGTATTCCACGTCCTTGCGTTTCCCTTGCCATAAAACAGCAACACATCATGAATGATCCCAAACCGAACAGAATCGCTATGACCAAAAGCACGTCTCCACACTATCTCGTTTACAAACTGATCCCGCCCGAATAGTTCATCCATAACTACGCGAACATACGCGGCCATCCTCTGGTCCAAGTGGACATAAATGCTACCGTCGGCCGCCAAAACTTCGCGCAGAAACATCATTCGTTCCCGTATTTGTTCTACGTATTCGGCTCGATCAATCTTATCACTGTAACTATCCTCCCCTGCGCCACCGTCAAAATCCCCCCGCGTCGCGAACGGCGGATCAATGTAGATCAACTTCACCTTCCCCTTGACCTTGTCCTTAATGATGGGGTCCTGGTTGAGGAAGCAGGTCTTGAGAAACTGGAGGTTATCGCCCTGGACGATAAGGTTCTTCCAGCCGGTCTCGTAGGTCTCGCCGGCTTCCTTGGCGAAAAGATCCATCTGGTCGGCGGTCTTCTTGAGCTTACCGCCCTGGAAGAAGCGGACGACCTGGAGCGGGGAACCCGCGCCGAAGGCGGAGGCTTCGTTGAGGATGGCGGCCTCGGGGCGTTTCCCGGCGTACTCGATGGTGGGGATGCGCGCGCTGTTTAGCACCCGGAAATCGAACTTGGCGGTGACGGACGGAAAGAGCTTGGCGGCCAGGTCGGCCGGCGGCTCGACATGGTCGCTCAGGCACCGGGCCAGCGTGGCGGCCTCGGCTTCGGAAAGGATGATCTCAGGCATTTGATTCCTCTTTTCGCGCGGTTTCCAATTCATAGAACTCGTGCAACTTGCGTTGCAACAGATCCTTATCCGGGAGTTGGGTCTGATATTGCGCCACCACGGCCGGCGACAGGCTGCGGCTGAGCGCATATTCCACCACCTCGCTATCCTTGGACTTGCACAACAGCACCCCAACGCTGGGTTTCTCGTCCGGCTTGCGCACGTCCCTGTCCAGCGCCTCCAGATAGAACTCGAGTTTGCCCAGATACTCCGGCTTGAAGTCGTCGATCTTCAGCTCGAACGCCACGAGGCACCTGAGGCCGCGGTGGAAGAACAGCAGGTCGAGGAAGAAATCCTTGCCGCCGACCTGAAGGCGGTATTCCTCGCCGATAAAGCAGAAATCCGGGCCCAGCGCCTGGAGGAAACGACGGATATCGTGCACCAGCCCGCGTTGCAGGTCGGCTTCGGAATGGGGCTCGGGCAGATTCAGGAAATCGAGGGCATAGGTATCCCGGAACACCTCCGGGGCGGAGGGATATCCGCGAGCCAAGGCTGGCGTCATTGTCGGTGGAGACAGCACAACCTGCTCGAACACGCAACGATCGATTTCCTTCTCCAGGACCCTGCGTGACCAACGCCGTTCAATCGCCAGCCTGAGGTAGAACTCGCGCTCTTCGGCCCGCTTGCAGCGGCCCAGTATCACAAGGTTGTGAGACCAGGGCAATTGTCGCACCAGTGGCGCGACTTTCTCATCCGCGCGATAAGCGTCATAAAACTGCCGCATTCGAAACAAACTCGCACGGGTAAAACCACGAATATCGGGATGCCGCCTGAATATATAGGCGGCCAGTTGCTCTACAGTACCTTCGCCCCATGCTTCAACCTCGATTTTACGGCTTACATATTCCCCCACTCGCCAGTAGAGATCCACCAACGCCGTGTTCACGGCTTGGAAGGCACGCTGCCGCGCCGCCTGAATTAGACCAACGACTTCAGCAAAAGAGGCATTCAGGGTGTCGGGGGTTGATTGCCGCACTTGCATATTCTTATCGCTCATACAAACGCCCGCTCCAATCTTTCGTTCAACACATCCACGGCGGTTTCTCCGGCCCGGCTGGGCAAGAGGCTGAACTTGTTGATGCGCAGGAACCCGTAGCCAAAGCTTTCCAGTTCCAGTTGACGCTGGACGTCGTATTCCAGGTATTCCCGGTCGAAATTATGCGCGGTCACTAGATCCGGGTTGCGGGTATGGTATTCCACCCCATCGTACTCGATGATCAGGGACTTCTCCTTGCCGTTCCGGGCGAGCGTCAGCAGGAAGTCCACGCGATAAGGCGGCATGAAGCGGTGGTACTCCTGCCGGATATACTTGCCAATCTCGAATTGGGCCACCAGGCGGCAGTCCCCCCGGTGTCGCTGATAGAACGGCGTCTGGAGGATGAGGTTATAAAGCCGTTTTTCCGCCGGGGAACCGAACACGGTTTCGTCGGTCACATAGTTGTCATGACAAGCCTGGCGGATGTTCCAGTAATGCTTCAGAGCATCGCCGAGGCGGGTATCGGAGTAATCGCCCAGGGGCATGCTGTGGACGAAGACCAGGGTATCCTTGGCGCGGCTGAACCCGACGTTCAAACGCTGCATCTTGAGGCGCCGGATGTTGTCCGCCGTGCCGCCCACCTTGGGATAGATGGCCACGAGGTCCGCGTTATCCAGCTTCTTGTCCTGGACGAAGGAATAGTAGATCAGTTCGCGTTCCTCCCCCTGGACATCCCCCACGAACCACACCTTGAACTGGTGATCCCGCTCCAGTTCCGTATAGAACGGCAGTTCCTTGCGCAGCAGCTCCTCCATTCGCGCGGCCTGCTCCTTGAACGAGCAGATCACGCCCAGCGTGCCCTTGTAACCCGAGGCATGGAGGCGTTCAAGGTCACCCCTGACCGCCTCGATTTCGTCCAAGTTGACGTTCCGTCCCGAATTCCCCTGGGTTTCCACGGGCAGGAACCGGAGCACCTCGCCGATCGGCTTGGTGCGGATGCGATTGGGCACGAGGTCAATCTGGCTGGGCCGGTAGAAGAACTCGTTCGAATAGCTGATGATCTCCGGGAAACTGCGATAATGGATGTTGAGCGAGTCCGGGTAGTTCTTGAGCGCCTTGGCAAATTGCAGAGTGGAGGTCCGGACACTGAAAGTCTTGAGCCATTCCCGCGTTCCGTCCCCGACCTTGCCGACCGCGCCGACCTCCACGTCCTCCTCATCCACGTTGCGGGAGGCCTCGGCGGCAAGACGCTCCCGCTCGGTCTCGGGAATGGCTTCGTTCGCGTCGAGGGCGTAGTCGCGCAGGATGTCCTTGAAATACTGCGAGGCATAGCGCTCCGCCACGTTGACCGCGCCCACGGCCCCATATTGCAGCTCATCCCCGAACACGATGGTCTGGCGGGCGCGCAACATCAGGGAGATGGATTCCGCGATGGACACCTGGGAAGCCTCGTCAATGATCAGGTAGTCCACCAGATCCTCGGTCATGGGGAAATGCCGGGAAATCAGGGCCGGTTCGGCAATGACGCAGGCGAGCGACTCGAAGATCGGCTTTACCTGTTCGGTCGTCAGCCGTTTCCCGGACTTGATCGCGATCAGGGTGCGCGCCACGTCGCCCGAATGATGCTGGAGGTGCTTGAACCGGCCATCCAGTTCGTGATCCAGCAGCTTGTGGGTCTTGAGGTAATAATCCTGCAGGGTTTGGCGTGAGGGGGGACGGGCTTCCGGATAACGGTTGAGGCGGACATGCAATTCGATATAGCGGAGCACCTCGGACGCTTTGCCGCCAGAATCCAGGGCGGCAAACGTCTGCAGATTATCGGCGGCAGCGCCAACGACCGCCAGGAGCGGCGCGTAGGTCGTTGTCAGGACCGTCAGCAAGGACAGATCCTCGGGAGTCAGCGCCGCGATCACGGCCGAGGCCTCTTTCAGGAACGCATACAACGCGGGCAGGTCGGTAACAGGAATGCCGGCAATACCCGCCAGGGCTTCCAGGCGCGAGGCAAGTGCCTGAACGTCCCGTAACCGACGGAGCCCCGCAACGGCATCGCGAATCCGGGCCAGGGGCATCCGGAAGAAATCGTCATCTCCGATCGCGGCGATCAAGGCCACCGTGTCTCGGAATTCGAGGCTATGCAAGCGGGTAGCCAGTTCAGCCAGCCGGATGGGAGACAGACGGGCATGGCCATGAACAAGATAATCCGGCGCCAGCCAGGTTTCGGCATCCATGACCGACTCCACGGTGGCAGCCGCATTGGAATACTCATCCGCAAGGGGCTGCACCGATCCCCCCGCCAGACGTGCGGCCAACGCGGGCAATGCCGCCAAGCGTTCACGTCGCTTCGCGACCTCCTTGCCGGGAAACAGGCGCCCCAGAAGCTGGCGCTCCTTCGCGGCGAGGAATCCGAGGTCATCCCGAACCCCGCACAGGGCT
>Ga0116202_10002426_pt1 | contig 11135 bp, 5 predicted proteins | sample LakKivw325mmetaG_FD_94479 | JGI IMG/M metagenome (GOLD analysis project Ga0116202, IMG submission 94479) | Anoxic lake water microbial communities from Lake Kivu, Rwanda to study Microbial Dark Matter (Phase II) - Lake Kivu water 325m metaG | ecosystem: Environmental > Aquatic > Freshwater >... | reverse complement strand
TGCTGCACAATCTTCAGGGCGGTCTCGAACTTCGAGCGCGCCTCGTCGTACTCGCCCCGGTCGAGGTCGATCGATGCCAGACTGTGCCAGGTCGCGGCCTCGCCCGCCCTGTCGCCGATCTGCTGCACAATCTTCAGGGCGGTCTCGAACTTCGAGCGCGCCTCGTCGTACTCGCCCCGGCGAAGGTCGATCGATGCCAGGGAGTGCAATGAAAGGACTGCCTCTTTCTTATTCGACTCGCCCGCCGCATCGAGAGCGCTGAGGTACCACTTATTTGCCTCCGGATAATCTGCTCTTTCTAGTGAGGCCCTCCCAATCCAGTTCATTGTAGCCGGGTGTTCCTCGTACCGAAGAAGCTCCTCGTTCAGCCGCCTTACGCCGTCGTAAAGGCCGCTTCGCGTGAAAAATCCGGAGATTAGATCAGTCACCTCTCGCGCCCGCTCGTAGTCCCCGGCCTGCAGGTACTGAGACCGCGCCTCAAGAAGGCAGTCCACCCAAAAGAGCCCCAGCTCGCTCGCTCGGTTCTGATGGACTAGATCGTCAAGGAAGTTGCCAGCTGATTTATGCGCCACCTTCCGTTCGTCGAGACTGAGCTGCACTAAGAGCCACCTTCGGAGGAGGCCGTAGACCGCCCAGAGCTCTCCTGCCGCCCGCTCGGAGTCGGGGTAGGCGAAGGCCCGGTTCTGCCACTCCCGGAGAAAGCCGCGCAGCTTCTCGGCAGTCTCGCCGGTCACGGCCGCGAGGCCCACCAGGTTCACGGCGACGCCGTAGACGGCGGCCCGGCTCAGCGCCGTCCGGGACTCGGGGCTGAGGTAGCTGTACAATCGGGAGGTGAAGATCTCCTCGCAGTACTCGTCCAGCTTCTCCTGAAGCTCGCCTTTTTCGAGGCCGGAGGGGACCAACACCCGCTCCAGCTGCTTTTTAAGATCCTCGGCCGAAATGTCCCTCAGGACCTTTCGGATCTGGTCGAGGAACCGGGGCGTCCCGCCGAAGAGCCGGTGGACCTCCCGCAGAAGCTCGTGGGATAGCTCGCCGGAGCGGAGGCGCTTTTCCACCAGATCGTCGCGCCTCATGAACTTGAAGAAGGAGGCCTCGCCGAAGTCGCCCAGGGGCTCCTCCTTGACCTTCGGCGGCAATTTTCCAACCGGAAGGTATCGGGATGTGACGATCGCACGCGAAGTTCCAGTTAAACTTGATAGCAGGTGCTCGTAGAACTCGGCCAGCCCATTGTCAAGGATGGTTCTTTTCGCCTCGTCCATGTTCGACTCGAAGTTGTCCAGAACCAGGAGGAAGCGCCCTTCGTTTAAGGTGGCAACAAGATCCTCCAGCCTCTCATTCACAGGAATGTCGGGATTGTCGAGATCCTGCGCCGCTGCCTTCAGCTCTCTTGCCTTTATGGTATCTCCGCGGGCTTCGTATTTCCGCGCAGCCTGACGGAAGACTCTACGGCAAGCTTGTAGCAGCCGGGCCGCGCTCAATGGATTCTCCCGAGAGCTGGGGACCGCAATGGGCGCGAAGCCGTCCCCCTTCAGCTTCCAGGCGAGCCGCGTCGCAAGAGCGCTCTTGCCGCTCCCTCCGAGGCCGGTGATGATCACAGTCTGAAGGGAGCCGTCCCGAAGCGCCGCGAGGAGCCGCTGCTGCTCGCGCCTCCTGCCGACGAACTGCTCGGCGTACCCCTCTGTCATTCCGGGCAGGGGGAGCTGGGGGCCGATCTGGCGGGCTGGCTCCTCCTTCGGCCTTCCGGGGTCCGGATCGAAGATGAGGCCCTGGTCGGTGGCAGAGTAAAGGACGGGGAGGGTCCACGACGGATCGTCCCTCTCATCGCACGCCTTCCTGACATCCTGGCGGGCCTGGACGAGCGCTCGGTCGACGGGCTGGCCATTGGACAGGGTCCGATAGAAGGAGCGTGCGAACTGGTTTGCGACGTCGTCGGATATCGAGGCCGCCCACCCGATGGCGAGGGGAACCTCCTCGCCGACCAGCCCCTGGCATACGCCGCCCAGGGCCTCGGTCGGCGGGGCCTTGCCGGTCTCGCAGCCGGAAACGAAGACGCATTGGACGCCGCTCGCCGCCATCAACCTCCCGAGCTCTTCCGAGGATCTCATATCCGTCTTGCCGCTCTCGTCCTCGAAGGCGAAGTGGCCCAAAGCCGAAATGTCAGCCAGCGAGGCCGAGCATTTCTTGCAGGCCTTCTCGCCCGGCCCCCCCAGCCGTCCGCACCAGGGGCACTTCTTGCCGACCGCACCGTGGCCCGTCAGATGGACGACGTGGGGCTGGAACTGCTCGACGTGGTCGCGGAGGTCCTGGAAGCTGCCGAGGTCTCCGGAGTCGAAGGCCACATCCAGCCCCGAGATCGCCTTTAAGAGGTACTCCTCCTCTCGCTCGTAGTCCAGGGTGGCAAGATCTGTTGGAGAGGAGACCGCCAGGAGGAGTCGGAGAGGTGGGGGGCGAAGCTCTCCATCGAAGGTCGGGATCTGCCCTCCAGCTCGGGGGAATCGGCGTATGCTGAACTTCGAGTCCAAGCCCAGAAAATCCCCTGCCGGCGGATGGACCAGCTCCCAGGGCAGGTTCAAGACGTCCGGAAGATCCGAGGCGATCACCAGGAGGCGAAGAGAGCCCGACTTCACCTTTTCCTCGATCTTCTCCCAGGACCCGGCGAGCCAGAGGCCGAAAAGCTCCGCGCCGAGGGCGGCCATCTTCTCGCCGGCCAATTTTGGAGAGCAGCCGCCTTCGAAGAGTCCGTTGTAGCGGCGGGATATTTCGCGAACCGCCTTCGATTCAGCGGGCGAGAGGCTCTGGTTGCTGGCGACGACCGTGCCATTCACCATGACGCTAAAGAGGAAGGTGGACTGGGGAGGGGTTCCCGCCTCGTTTATGGAAAGGGTGATGATCGCGTCCTTCGTCATTCCATGCGCCTCGGGAGATGGACCTGAGATGTTAACCATTTGGAGGATCTCCCTAAAAACTTATCCCAGCTTCGGCGAGAGCGGGGGCTCAGGGCCGGCGCCGGATCGAATGAGTCTTCCTGTTATAAATTGTAAAATATGCCCTTCATCAACCATAATCACGATGAAGTACACAGTCGTCCTCGAACCGCAGGAAGAGGGAGGTTATACTGTCCGGTGCCTCGAACTGCCGGGAGCCATAAGTCAGGGCGAGACGAAAGAGGAGGCCCCGATGAAGATCAAGGAGGCGATCAGGCTCGTTCTGGAGGTTCTCAGCCAAGAGCTTTTGGTTGAGAACGCCGAGGTCCTGAAAGTGGAGCTGGCAGATGTCTGCTAAGCTCCCGGTGATCTCTTTAAATGAGGTCCCGCCTCGACGATAACCCTGGTGCTGAACAGCAGTTCCACTTCGGAGAATTTTATAAAATAAGTATCGGCCCCGGCCCGCCCCTCCCGGCCCGGAGCCTCTAAATTCACTCGATGAAGATCGCGGGGCGCCCTGGCTCCGCGTTCCTGCTCTTGCCCATGGGGTCCTCGCCGGGCTCGTCCGCCGATAGGACATTGACCGGGCAGCCGAAGGTCTTCTCCAGGTACCTCCGCTCCCGGGAGAGGGTCGCAAACTCGTCGATCTTGAGGGGGTCGGAATTGAGGGCGTGAGCCCCCTTCATCAGCCTCTGGCCGTACTTCGGCGCCTCCTTCTTGTGGCTCGCGACCTCGGGGAGGGCCATCGCCGTCTTCATGATGGAGCCGACGTCCAGGCTTCCGGCATCCTTCAGGTCCAGGGCCGCCTTCAGCATCGCCCTCTTCCATTCTGGCGTCGTGAAGAGGGCGATCCTCGCAGGCTCGCGGCCGGTGACCCTGATGATCTCCTCCACGTCGGAGAGGGTCCTCTCCAGGAGGTCCTCGGCCATCTCCGCCCCGGCGTCGATCTTATCGGGGTCAGCCTCGGGCCACCGGGCCCGGGAGATGTAAGCGTCCTTCCCGAATGCGCCGGCGTTCTTGCCAGCCATCTCCTCCCAGATCTCCTCGCAGACGTGGGGGGTGAAGGGCGCCATCAGCCTCACCCAGACGTCCAGGACCGAACGGAGGCGGTTTTTGCCGCCCCGCCTCTGATACCACCGGAGGTCGTTGATCATGTGGTAGAAGGCGCTCTGGACCGCCCGTCGGGTCTGGACCGCCTCCAGAGCCTCCGTCGTCTCGATGATCCTCCTCGCGAGCATGCTCTCCATCCAGCGGTCGATAAGCTCCGGCTCCGCTCCGTCGTCGATCTCCTGATCGCTGATGATCTCCCTCGCCAGGTTGTAGAAGCGAACCACCTGCTGCCTCGTCGACTCGACGCCGTCGTTTCTCCAGTCGGCGTCCTGGGTGTGCTCGGCGTTGGAGAGGATGTAGAGCCTCGTGACGTCCGCCCCGTTGGCCTCGACGGCCCGCCGGAGGGTGAGGAGAGGCCCCTTCGACTTGGACATCTTCTTTCCCTCCAGGGATACGAAGCCGTTGACGGCCATCGCCTTCGGCCAGAGGGAGGGCGGATAGATCGCCACGTGGTGGTAGAGGAAGAAGAGGAGGTGGTTTGCGACCAGGTCCTTGCCCGAGGACCGGAGGTCGACGGGGTACCAGTACATGAAGTCCCCTCTGATCCTCTTGACCGTCTCGACGGGTATCCCCGTGAGGTCGGCGACGTTGGCCGGGTCGCCCTTGCCGAGGAAGATGTAGTCGAAGAACTCGGGGACGAGGCTGTCGATCTTCAACCCAGAGTTGACGTACTTTGCCAGGATGTAGTAGGACATGTAGATGGTGGAGTCGCCGAGGGACTCGATCAGCCACTCCTTGTCCCAGGGCAGGTTTGTCCCCAGCCCCTTCCTCCGGGCGCAGGCCTTGTCCTTCAGCCAGTCGACCTTGTTCTCAAACTCGGTCCTGATCTCCTCGGGGATGAGCCTCATCCCCGCCAGACAGTCGCGGACCCGCCCCTTCCACTCGGGGTCGGAGTAGTTGAGAAACCACTGATCCCTCACCATCTTTACGACGCACCGGGTACCGCACCGGCAGACGACGGGGGTCTCGCTGAACTCGTAGAAGATCTCGGCTATGTTCTGCTCTATCAGGTCTTCTAGGAGGATATCCTTGATCTTCGAGACCGCAACCCCGGCGTACTTTCCCGTCCTCTCCTTCAGGACGCCGTTGTGAAACTCTCGCCGGTAGACGAGCTTTGTAGCCTCCTCGGCCCGAGGATCGTTCTGATCTTTCGCCCCCAGCTCATCTGCCGCCTCGACGGCCGGAAACTCGCCGTAGTCGGGGACCTCGATGAGGGAGATGAACTCGATCTTCCGGAGGTCTTCAGCGATCCCGTAGCCGCTGAGGTCCTTGTCATAAAGGTCCTTCAGCGCCAGGTAGTCGTAAGGGGCGTGGGCGGGGACGGACATGACGATGCCGCTTCCGTTGTCGGGATCGACGAAGGAGGCGGGAAGGATGAGGACCTCGGCTCCGGTGAGGGGGTTTGTGACCGTTTTGCCGATGAGGTCACTCCCCCTCACCTCCCCGATCCTCTCCACCGACCTATCGGTGAAGGTCAGCTTCTCGAAGGCCTCCTGGCTTGTGATCCAGGTCTCGCCATTGATCCGGGCGACGGCGTGGACGACCTCGGGGTTGACCCAGAGGTTTGTGACCCCGAAGACCGTCTCGGGCCGGAGGGTGGCGCAGGGGAGGATCTTATCGCCGAACCGAAACTTGATCAGGGCGAAGTCGATGATCGTCGCCTCTTCGCCCTTGAGGATGTCGTGGTCCTCCACGGGGTTTTCATCATTGGGACACCACCTCACGGGATGGCTCCCCTTGGAGACGTAGCCCAGACCCCGGAGGATGTAGTACTGCCACTCGATGAACTTCTTGTAGGCTGGGTCGGTGGTGGTGAACTCTCGCCTCCAGTCGATGGAGTAGCCGATCGACTGCATCGCTGACCTTGATTCTCTCCTGAAGTAGTCGACGATCGCCTGGGGGGTCGTCAGGGTGGCGAAGACCTCCGGGGGGATGTCGTGGTGCTCAGTGTAGACCTTCTCGATCTCGGGGTCCCTGTTTTTGACCAGCTCCGAGAGGCCGACGATGGGGGTTCCCGTGACGTGAAAGCCCATGGGGAAGAGGACGTTCTCCTCCCTCATCCTCCGGTAACGAGCTACCACGTCGCCGATGGTGAAGGTTCTCGTGTGGCCGGCGTGGAGGTTTCCGTTGAGGTAGGGGTAGGGTATGGTTATGAAGAACTTCTTTCGGAGGGCGGGCTCAGCGTTGAAGACCCCCTCCTCCGCCCATTTTTTCTGCCACTTCGATTCGATCTCAGAAGCCCTATAATCTTCAAGCAAAATATCTCCTCCGTCCGGTCAGAGGGCACTCTCCTCTGCCACCATCCTTTCCATCCTCTTTACGGCCTCGGTGATCCTCTCCGTCGGCTGGGTGACCGAGAACCGAACGTACCCCTCGCCAAAGTCGCCAAACCCGACGCCGGGCGTCGCCACGATCCCGAGCTTGTCGATCAGCTTCCTCGTGAACTCCTTGGACTTGCCGCCGGTCCAGGCCCAGAGGTAGAAGGTCGCCTCGGGCTTCTCCACCTCCAGGCCGATCTTGGCGAGGCCCGCGTATAGGAGATCGACCCTCTCCCTGTAGGTCTTCCTCATCTCGGCGGCGATCTTTTTTGAGTTTTTGAGGGCGACTATCCCCGCGTCCTGGACTGCTCCGAAGTTTCCGGAGTCGATGTTGCTCTTGACGTCGCCGATCCCCTTGACGATCTCGGAGTTTCCGACGACGAAGCCCGCCCTCCAGCCGGTCATGTTGCAGGTTTTGGAGAGGGAGTGAAACTCGACGGCCACCTCCCGCGCCCCCTCCACCTCCAGGATCGATGGCGGCCTCTTCTCGCCGAAGTAGACCTCAGAGTAGGGGTTGTCGTGGAGGACGATGAGGTTGTTGTCCACGGCGAAGTCCACCAGCTTTTTGAAGAACTTCGTGTCAGCGCAGGCCCCCGTGGGGTTGTTGGGGTAGTTGAGAAAGATCAGCCTCGACTTTCGGGCCTGGTCGGAGGTTACGGCGTCCAGGTCCGGAAGAAATCCCCGCTCCTTCTTGAGGGGGAGGATTACGGGAACGCCCCCCGCAAACTCGACGGCGGTCTTGTAGACGGGGTAGGCGGGGTCGGGGACGAGGGCCAGGTTTCCGGGGTTCAAAAACGCCAGGGGCGCGTGGGCGATCCCCTCCTTTGAGCCGATGAGGGCCAGGACCTCGGACTCGGGGTCGAGGTCGACGCCGAAGGTCTCTTTGTACCAGTCAGCTACGGCCGTCCGGAACTCGATCTTCCCCTCGTAGGAGGGGTACTGATGGTTCTCGGGGTTCTTTGCCGCCTGGCAGAGGGCGTCGATGATTATTTTGGGTGTGGGAAGGTCAGGATCGCCGACCCCCAGGTCGACGACGTCCACCCCCCTCTTCTGGGCCGCAAGCTTCGCCCTGTCGATGGCAGCGAAGGGGTACGGTGGGAGGGATTTTATCCGATCAGAGTACATGAATATTATCTCCATCAGCAGTATAGATCCAAGGCGTCGCCCCCGCCGGGATCTGACCAGGATCGCGGGGCGGCACGGCTCTGTGAGGTAGTAAATGTAACGTTGTATATAAGAGTAGAGGAAGCGATGCTTGATATCGAAGACCTGACCGTTTGGCTCCCCCGGGAGGCCGTGGAACTTTATCAGAAAGAGGGGATAAGAGAGCTATATCCGCCCCAGGCCGAGGCGATCGAGAGGGGGCTTCTCGAGGGGAAGAGCATGCTCGTCTCCGTCCCCACGGCCGCCGGAAAGACGATGCTGGCGGAGCTGGCGATGCTGAAGGCCGCCCTGGCAGGGGGAAGGTCCCTTTACATCGTGCCCCTGCGGGCCCTTGCCTCAGAGAAGCATGCCGCCTTCTCGCGGTTTGCTGACTTGGGCGTCAAGGTGGGCCTATCCAGCGGCGATATGGAGAGGCGCGACGAGCATCTTGGAAGAAACCAGATCATTGTCGCCACCTCGGAGAAGGCCGACTCCCTCATCAGGAACGGGGCCCGGTGGATCAGCGATCTCTCGGTACTGGTCGTCGACGAGATCCATCTCCTCGACTCGGCTAACCGGGGGCCGACCCTGGAGATGACGATTACAAAGCTCATTCGCCTCAACCCGAAGATGCAGGTTCTCGCCCTCTCCGCGACGGTGGCCAACGCCCGGGAGGTGGCGGCGTGGCTTGGTGCCGACCTAGTCGAGAGCCGATGGAGGCCGGTGGAGCTGAAGGAGGGGGTGATCTGCGACGGCATCCTCAATTTCCCGGGGGAGACGGTCTCCATCCCTTCCAGCCGGGACGACCTCGTCGACCTCGTAAAGGACACCATGAACCAGGGGGGCCAGATCCTGATCTTCGAGAGCAGCAGGCGCAACGCCGAGGCGACGGCCTCAAAGCTGGCGCGGGTCGTCTCAAAAAAGATGACTGGACAGAGCCGGGGAGAGGGCGGTGAACGGGGCCAGGATGGCAGACGCCTCTCCGAGAAGGTTTTGGCGACGGGGGAGAGCGAGACGGGAAAGAAGCTCGCCGAGTGCGTTCGGGGCGGAGTGGCCTTCCACCACGCCGGCCTCCTCCCCGAGCAGAGGGCCATCGTCGAGAGGGGGTTTCGGTCCGGCGAGATCAAGGCCATAGCCTCCACCCCCACCCTGGCGGCGGGGCTCAACCTTCCCGCGAGGAGGGTTCTGATAAGAAGCTACAAGCGGTACGAGGGGGCTAGGGGTATGGTGGCGATCCCGGTGATGGAGTACCGACAGATGGCGGGGAGGGCCGGAAGGCCCGGCCTGGACCCGAGGGGCGAGGCGTTTCTGATGGCGAAGAACGAGGCCGAGATGAAGGATCTTCTGGACCATTACGTCCACGGCGAGCCCGAGGAGATCTTCTCGAAGCTCGCCATGGAGCCGGCCCTTCGGACCCACCTCCTCTCGACTATGGCCACCGGCTTTGCCAAGGACGCCGATGAATTGAAGAGGTTCGTCGACTCCACCTTTTATGCCCACCAGCAGGAAGCCTGGCACCTCGACGCCACCATCGAGAAGGTGCTGGAGTTTCTCGTCGAAAGCGGCATGATGGAGGCCGACCTCAAACCCACGCCCCTCGGGGAGCTCGTCTCGCGGCTCTACATCGACCCCCTCACCGCCAGGATCGTCGTCGACAACCTTCGATCGAAGGAGAAGACGAAGGTCACGGATCTCACCCTCCTCCACCTGATCACCATGACCCCGGACATGGACAACCTCTACCTCCAGACCTCCGACGGCTGGGTCGAGGAGTTCATCGACCAGCACTATTCCGAGTTCTGTTTCGAGGAAAATTACGATTGGATGATGAGGGAGGCGAAGACCGCGGCCCTCCTCATGGAGTGGATCTCGGAGCTGGAGGAGGAGAAGATCGCAGACCGGTTTCGGGTGGGGCCCGGCGACATCAGGCGCGTCGCCGAGACGGCAGAGTGGCTGATGCACTCAGCGGGCCGCCTATCTGAGCACCTTGAGCTCGGCGCCACCTTTCGGATCCGCCAGCTTGAAAAGAGGATCCACTACGGGGCGGGACCTGACCTTCTCTCCCTCCTCGACCTGGAGGGGGTCGGGAGGGTGAGGGCGAGAAAGCTCCACCGGGCCGGCTACACCAGCATCGAGAAGCTGAGGGAGGCAAAGGCGGACGACGTCGCCGAGGTCGTCGGCCCCAAGATCGCAGAGAAGGTGATGGCCCAGCTTCGGGGCGGGGCCGAATAGGACGCGAGCGGAAGGGCGTGAACAGAAAGGAGGGATGCCGGATATGAAGGATGTTGGAGGAGAGGAAAAGGGAGGAGAAAAAGAGGGAGGTCCTGACAAGAGCCGCCGGGTGAACCTGGGAGGGATAGTGCCCCTCTCCACGGTGGACTGGACCGGCGTCGCCGCTACGGTCGTCTTTCTGAGGGGCTGCCCCCTGAAGTGTCCCCACTGCCAGAACTGGCACCTCCGGTCGGGGGAGAGCTTCGAGGACCTGGCGGTCGTCGAGGAGAAGATCAGGTCGGCAAAGCCTTTCGTAAGCGCCGTCGTCCTCTCGGGAGGCGAGCCCCTGGCCCAGCCCCGGGCGGCGCGGGACATTGCAGGCTTCGCAAAGGAGGTGGGGCTGAAGGTCGGAGTAGAGACCTGCGGCTTCTATCCCCATGTCCTGAAGGACCTCCTCGAAGCCGACCTCGTCGACAACGTATTTCTGGACGTGAAGGCCCCTCTCGCCGACCCCGAGTACGCCAGGGCCACGGGGAGGGAGGGCGTAGCCCCGAAGGTGAGGGAGTGTCTTGAGACCTGCCTTCACCTCAGCGTGCCCCTGGAGGTGAGGACGACGGTATTTCCGGAGATGCCCTCCCGCGAGGAGGTGGGGACGATCGGGGAGCTTCTCCGAAACCTGGGCATCAAAAGCCTCACCATCCAGCAGGGGCGGCCGCGGGAGGGGGAGGAGCCCTTCGACCCCGTACCGGCGAGGGAGCTGAGGGACCTCGCCGAGGCGGTGAAGAGGCTGATCGGGATCGATGCCGAGTACAGGGCGAGGGGAGACGACGGGGATTTCGACGAAGATTAAAGTCGACGATGCAGAACGAAGATCAGAGGGGGGGACGAGGATTGAAGATCGTGGGCTTTGTGGGGATGCCCGGCTCCGGCAAGTCGGTGGCGGCAGACGTCGCGCGTGATATGAACATACCCGTCGTCGTCATGGGCGACGTCGTCCGGGAGGAGGCGGCCCGGCGGGGCCTCGACCCCACCGACAAGAACCTCGGGGCCGTCGGAAACGACCTCCGGGAGCGGGAGGGCCCCGACGCCATCGCAGCCCGATGCATCGCGAGGATCCGCGCGACGGAGGCGCCCGTGGTCGTGGTCGAGGGGATCAGGAGCAGATCCGAGGTGGACCTCTTTCGGAGAAGCTCGAACGGCTTTTCGCTCATCGAGGTATTCGTCCCCGACGAGGTCCGCCTCACGCGGATCAGGTCCAGGGGCAGGTCCGACGACGCGAACGAGTCCGACCTCGCGAAGGCCGTGGCGGATCGGGACGCCCGGGAGCTTGGCTGGGGGATGGGGGAGGCGATCCGGGGGGCGGATTTGCGGATCGAGAACTCGGGGAGCGTGGCGGAGTTTCGGGGGAGGGTGAGGGAAGTATTGGAAG
>Ga0116202_10002424_pt1 | contig 11138 bp, 14 predicted proteins | sample LakKivw325mmetaG_FD_94479 | JGI IMG/M metagenome (GOLD analysis project Ga0116202, IMG submission 94479) | Anoxic lake water microbial communities from Lake Kivu, Rwanda to study Microbial Dark Matter (Phase II) - Lake Kivu water 325m metaG | ecosystem: Environmental > Aquatic > Freshwater >... | reverse complement strand
CTTCTGGTTCCGGAGGGGGGCTTCGACCACCTCCAGAACTTCAGCGTTGTGTATTCCTGCCTCTCGGCAGCAGGCAAATTAGCGGAAACTAAAGTAGGATAGAATATTTGTCAATGACCTGGCTCCCAAGTGTATTAAAAATTGGTGAAAAATCGTTAGAACTTTATTAGAATCTGCCTGCGGTGCCTGACTCGGCAGACACTTGCCGCCGCGCTCAAGGGCAGGTGTCGGCATCCGTCCCCTTCCGCCGACACTCAGCACAACGGCCTACCACGTCCAGGTGAACCTCAGCGATCTCAAAATCGTACTTCTCGTCCAGATCACGCATCAACTGCTCGCCGAAGGGATCCTCGAATTCGATGACCTTGCCACAGTCCTGGCAGATGAGGTGATGGTGTTCTTTTGCGTTCCTTAATTCGTAGTGGTGGTGCTCTTCACCCAGGTGGAGTTCTTCGATAGCTCCTGCTTCCTTGAGCGCGGTGATAGTGCGATAGACAGTGGAAAGGCTCAACCGTGGGGCCTGGAGTCTGGCTCGCCGATAGATTTCGTCGGCATCGAGATGTCCGCCGCCTTCTCGGATTACCCCCAGGATGAGCGATCGCTGCGAAGTGATGCGCTTTCCAGCTCGGCGTAAGATTTTCCTGTCGGACTCGCTCATGCTTCCTCCTTCAATCGCCCGCTGATGTTTACCGCCAGTGACTTTTCGTTCACTATATCTGCCAGCTCAATAGCTTCTCCTCAAGCTGCTGGCTTCATTTTGCTTCGTTGATTGGTGGGTCATTGTGTGATCTGGTGCTTGACTTTTCATTGGTTGTTGGTATACTAATCAAAAAGTTCTAATCCTGACGAGAGCACAAGTGGTTAGCGAGGTAAAGGCTACGATGAGTGATTCTGCATCAACCTACCGTCAAACCTTGATAGATATCGTGCGAGAATTCCCCGAGGAAGGTTTGCCCTCTCTCCTAGACTACGCCGAATACCTTCTCCAACGGCAGGCTCGTGAGGATGCCGAAGATATCGCCGACTCGGAACTGGCTTTGGCAGAGGAAGGATTCATCACCTGGGAAGAGATCAAGCGGGAGATGCGAACTCGTGTACACGATTAGCTTCAAACCCACTGTCTTTCGAGCGATGAAACGGCTAGCTCAGAAAATCTCACGTTCAGATTGGGCTAGGCTAGAGCAGGCGATAGACAGCCTCAGTGTGGATCCACGCCCTTACGGAGTCGTGAAGCTCTCCGGTACAGAGTTTTTTCGCATCCGCGTGGGGAACTACCGAGTAATTTACACTATTGATGACGCAGGAAAAAGCGTAGTCATTACCAAAGTTGCCCGCCGCTCAGAACGCACGTATCACTAGATCGTCCTTCCTGTGGCCATTTTCTCCGTTAATGTCCAGATCTGCCCCGGCCGGCCCACTGCGCAGGCATTATTCATCGGGCAGCCTGCGCAGTGCGTCTCACAGTCTGCACCCACGCGCTTAAGATACCCCATCCGCTCCAGGTCCGTCAGTATTTGCTCCAACAACCCCTCACTCACCTCCAATTCGCGGCACAGGTCTGCATAACTATGCACCCCGCCCGCGGCTAACTTATCCAGCAGTTTCTGCAACATCGTAGTCTCCTCTCAGCCGCCTAACCACCCAACCACCTGATACACCAATATTCCCATCCCAAACGACAGCACCAGCAACAGAACTACGCTGAACAGCGTCCAGCGCAACGAGCGCGTCTCCTGCCACATCGCGGCCACCGTCGCCACGCAGGGCACGAACAGCATCTGTACTACCAGGAAGGCCAGCGCTGTAGCCGGAGTAAACGCTATCCTCACCGCCTCTGCCAAACTCACTTTCTCACCGCTTGCGCCGTAGAGCACGCCCAGCGTGGCCAGTGAATTCTCCTTGGCGACGAAGCTGGTCAGCAGAGCGACGATCATCCTCCAATTCATGCCCATCAGCGCGCCCACCGGCTCCAGCAGCTTGCCGAACCGGGCCAGGAAGCTGGTCTCCACGTCGCCGCCCGGCCAGTACGACAGCGCCCACACGATCACCGCCATGACCAGGATCAGTGTGCCCGCCTTTTTCAAGAAGGCCAGGCAGTGCTGCCACACCAGCAGGCCAATAGTGCGCCAATTGGGGACGTGGTACAGCGGCAATTCCATGATGAACGCTGCCCTCTCGCCCTGGAAGGCAATCTTGTTGATCAGAATGCCCAGCACAGCCAACACTGCCAGGCTCAGCCCAATCAATCCCCAGGAAACGAACGCGGCTGCACGTCCGAAGAAAATGGGGGCCAGGAACGTGACCACTACCATGCGCGCCGCGCAGGGCACCAGGGGTGCGACCATGATGGTTAACAGCCGGGCGCGCTCGGATTCGACCACCCGCGCGCCCATGATGGCCGGCACGTTGCAGCCGAAGCCCAGGAACAGGGGCAGGAAGCTCTTGCCGTGCAGGCCCATCAGGTGCATGAAGCGATCCATCACATAGGCGGCGCGGGCCATGTAGCCAATGTCCTCCAGGAAGCCCAGCGTGGCGAAGAAGATGACTAAAATGGGCAGGAAGGTAATCACCGTACCCACACCGCCGATGATGCCATCCACCACCAACCCTCTGATCCACGCCGGTGCGTGCACCAGCAACACACTCGCCCAGTCCGCCGCCGTGCCCACCACGTACACGTCCAGCAGGTCTTGCAGCGGCGCTCCCACAGTATAGGTCAGCCAGAACACCACGCCCAGGATACCAGCCAGGATGAGCATTCCCCAAAGGGGATGTGTCGCCCAGCGGTCTAACCTGTCGGTACGGGTGATCTGTCCGGCCCTGGGGCGGGTTACGGCAGCGCGCACCATGCGCCTGATCCAATCGTAACGCCCGCCGGCCACGTCAATGATGGCGTCCTCGTGAGCCTTCAAAATATCATGTACTTGCTCCCACACGTCGTCCGGGGTACAGGCGCGCATCATCTCTGTGATCTCGCTGTCCCCTTCCAGCAGCTTGAGAGCCACCCAGTTCTCAGGATAGGGTTCCGGCACGCAGGAACTGATCAGAGCCTCGATTTTCGCCAGCACCTCCAGGTGGTCGGCGCGGATCTCCGGCAGTTGAGGATGGTACTCCGCCTGCCCGTGGACGATTTTGTCAATTGCCTGTACCAGTTCGCGGGTGCCCTGGTTCTTCGTGGCCACCATGGGAATTACGGGCACGCCCAGTGCTGCTTCCAGCACGTGTGGCTCGATGTGCATCCCCTCTTGTTCGGCCACGTCCATCATATTCAGGGCGATGACCACCGGCGCAGGGAGGGGCAGCAACTCGGCTACCAGGTATAGGCTGCGTTCCAGGATAGCCGCGTCCAGCAGGGCAACCACTACGTCCGGCCGCTCCGTGATGATAAAATTGCGGGCAATGACCTCCTCCGGCGAGTTGGCCGACAAGCTGTACGTGCCCGGCAGGTCAACCAATTTGCACTGAGTGCCGTTGCAGGCGAACGTGCCCGTCTTTTGCTCGATAGTCTTGCCTGGCCAATTGCCCACGTGTTGATCCATCCCGGTCAACAGGTTGAACACCGTGGATTTACCCACGTTAGGCTGCCCGGCCAGAGCGACGGTTATCGTCTTTGCTGCTGCCATTCTAATTTCTCAAAACCCAAATCCTAATGACTCAATCCCAAATTGCCCCCTTGGTCATTGGTCATTGGATAATTGGTCATTGACCATTGGGTAATTGGTCATTCTCTTGACCCGCACTTTACCGGCCTCTCCACGCCCCAGAGCGATGCGCGTATCGTGGACGCTGACGATCAGCGGGCCGTGACCAAAATTCTGTATCATGCGCACCTCCGCGCCAGGGGTGAACCCCAATGCCGCCAATCGGCACATAAACCCTCGTCCACCTGTCAGGTCATGCAAGATGCCCACGTCACCTGGTCTCAGCGCGTTCAATCGTATCAATCCTTCCTCCTCAGCCACCACAGGCGGAGTGTCGCGGGTTGCCAGCAGCTTGCTTATTTTGAGCCTACCATATTCTTCGTTCACTTGTACGCCTCGCTCCTCCGAATTCCGTCACCCACCGGTCGTGCCCCTATTCATCTGCTATTGCAAACCATTTGCATTTAGAGAATATTATACACCATTTTCAGCCAGCGGTCAAGCGCGTGTGGGCGGCGACGCGCATTTCAATTTTATGGCTGAGCGCTCACGGCGAAGCCTTCTATACCCCTGCTTGAGACCTCACAGCAGACACACGAAGACAGGATGCGGCCCCTGGTTCCAATCGGAATAAAAAATAGGGACAGCAAATTGATTGCTGTCCCTATCCCATTACCTCTCAACGCAGCGTGGTTCGCGTCTACCGATACACGCCGTACTCCTTGGTGAAGTCAATCATAGCCTTGACATTTTCCGGCTTAACATTGTCAAAGAACGCCCCATTGGCCATGACGTAGCCACCGCCTTTGTGTTTTGCCCCCAACCAACAAGACACGTCAGCTCGATGAACCCGTGTTTATTTATGACTTGCCTTTGCGCCCGGTCCATTGAACAGCCCAGCGCGATAGGCGCGGGTGTAGTTCAGACAATGGCGGTCGCGTCCCAGTACCAGTTCAGCCGCGATCAGCGCCGCCTTCATTTCGCGATCGAGAGGGTCCAGGATGGCACAATCTAGCCCGGCGGCCAACGCCAATGTCAGAAATGCACGGTTGATGTACGAGCGGGCCGGCAGTCCGAAGGAGATATTGCTCAATCCCATGGTCAAGTGTACATCGGGGAATTCCTGGCGGATGGCGCGCATGGTCTCCAGGGTGATCAGGGTACTATCGGTGTTAGTGGCCAGGGTCATGGCCAGGGGATCAATATACACTTTTTCGTCGGGCACGCTGGCGGCGCGGGTAGCTCCCATCACCTTGCGGACAACTTCCATGCGTTGCTCGCAGGTTTCGGGGATGCCTCGCTCGTCCATGGCCAGGGCGATGACCGGGCAGCCGTGCCCGGCTACTAGCGGCAGGATGCCTTCCAGGCGTGCTGGCTCGCCGCTGATAGAGTTGATCATGGGCGTTTGCTCGACAACCTGAATGGCAGCCGCCAGAGCCTGAGGATTGGCACTATCCAGGCAGAGCGGTGCTTTTACCACTGGCTGGATGGTTTCCACCAGCCAGATCAAATCGTCCGGTTCCCGGTTCGGATGCGTTCCGGCGTTGACGTCCAGCCAAGCAGCGCCCGCCCCGGCCTGCCGGGTGGCCAGATCTTGTATAAAAGCTGCGTCGCGCTCCGTAATCGCCTGAGCCACACGTTTGCGTGTGCCGTTAATCTTTTCGCCGATAATTTGCATACACGGCTCCTTTCTCTATTTTTGTAATGTCATCTCACGAATAGTTTCCCTGTTGAGTGCTATTTCAGTCGTCCAGGTCACTTTTCACCGCCGAGAGCGCCGAGTTTCCATAGATCTCCGCGTGCTCAGCGATAGAACTGAGCCAACAACACCCAAAGGGGTGACTACCAGTGATTCAATATATCCCATAATCAGAGAATCATTATACAATTATATAGGGAAGTTGTCAAATCTGACGCGTTGACGCACATTTTGCCCGACCAGGCCGGAGAGGCGAGCAAGAAACCTGCCTCACTATCAGGGGGGTTGGAAAAACGGTTCTTGGGGCGGTGTAGGTTAGGCAATAGTCTCGTTTTCTGGTATAATATTGCACGTGCAGGGAGGTGCGATGGAACGGCTACAGAAAGTGCTGGCCCATGCCGGGGTTGCCTCGCGGCGGGCATGTGAGGAGTTGATCCGCCAGGGGCGGGTACAGGTCAACGGGCAGGTAGTGACCGAGATGGGCACGCGGGTGGACCCTACCGTGGATGAGATCCGGGTGGACGGGCGCCCGCTGGCCTCCGCTGAATCATACGTTTACATCGTGTTGAACAAGCCGCCAGGCTACCTCTCGACTACCGACGATCCCGGCGGCCGGCCCACCGTGCTCGACCTGCTCACCGTCGAAGAGCGGGTCTACCCGGTAGGCCGGCTGGACGTGGACAGCGAGGGGTTGCTGTTCCTGACCAACGACGGAGAGTTGGCTCACCGGCTGACCCATCCCCGTTACGTCCACGAGAAAGAGTACTGGGTATTGGTAGACGGGCATCCCAGCGAGCGTGCTTTGCGCCGCCTGCGGCGCGGTGTCGAAACTGAGGGAGAGAAATTGCAGGCGGACGAGGTCAGGGTGTTGGAGAAGCCGCACAAGCGGCGCGACCCGGTGGTGGACGGCACCTGGCTGAAGGTAGTTCTACACCAGGGGAGCAAACGCCAGATACGCCGGATGTGCGCGGCGGTCGGGCATCCGGTGCGCCGTCTGATCCGCGTGCGGTTCGGGCCGTTGCACCTGGGTCGCCTGGAGCCAGGCCAGTGGCGGCATTTGTCCCGCAGCGAAACCATGGTTCTGCAGACGGCGAGCAGCGAGGGTATGTCAAATTATGAGAGACGAACTGAGGCGTCAGCGCAACGAAAATAAATTCGGCGCTTGGGAAGAACTACCTGGCGGTGGCCGTCGCTACTTTTATGAGATTCAAGGACGTTATGGTTGGTTAGCGCGTTACGTCAAAGAAGTGGATGCGTCGGGGTCAACGGTGAGATTTTACCAGAAAATATACGATGAAACGGGCTGTCTAATCGAAGTCCATGAGAAGTATCCTGTGGACGGAGGGCATAAAAAGGTTGAAGGGGGTGGGAGATGAAAATCACTCGAAGAGAGGCCGCTCAAAAGCTGATTGATTACCTTCACCATCGAATCACGCTGGCAGAGCTAGTGGACTGGGCAGAATGGGCGATGATGGAAGAGGATTTCGACGAGAAGGACTTGGAAACACTTCGGGATGTGGTCAGCCGCCTGGGTTTGGCGGATGTGAAGGCGTTCGGAATCATGTGGGATGATTGTGAGGACTTGCTACTACGGTTAGGCTATAGAGTCAGCCTCTCGATCTCGGAAGCGTCAGCGGCATCGGCCAGAAGGTAATGGCCATTTAGCAATCACACGACATGCAAGAGGATTGGACCGCTTTGTCTAAACCATCGCGAATTTCCATTGATGGACCGGCGGCCTCGGGAAAGAGCACGATCGGGGGTTTGCTGGCCGAAAGATTGGACTACGTTTATTTCGATACGGGGGTGATGTACCGCGCTGTCACCTGGGTGGCTTTGCAGTCAGGCGTTGATCTTGCCGACGAGGAAGCGGTGGGAGTTCTGGCAGAACGTATTCGCATCGAGGTAACTCAGCCGACTGTGGCCGACGGCCGACAATATACGGTGTACGCGGATGGTGAAGATATCACCTGGCAGATCCGCCGTCCTGAGGTGGACCACGGCGTGTCGCCGGTGTCTGCCTACCCCCGCGTGCGCGCGGCCCTCACTGCACAGCAACGCCGCATCGGACAGGGAGGACGGATCGTGATGGTCGGGCGCGACATTGGCACTGTGGTCATGCCCGACGCCGAGTTGAAGATTTACCTGGACGCCTCGGTGGAGGAGAGGGCGCGGCGGCGTTATCAGGAAATCCGCAATCGAGGCGAAGCAGAGGACTACGAACACATTCTGCGCGACATGCGCCGCCGGGACAGGATTGACAGTGAGCGAGATACCGCTCCCCTGCGCCCGGCCAGTGACGCGGTCATCATTGATACTACGGAGTTGGGGGTGGCAGAAGTGCTGGCCGAGGTTGAACGATGGGTAGACAGGTCCGATCCGTAGTGCGGCGAGGTTGTCGCCTGTTGCTGGCCGCTTTACTCCCCGCGCTGGTGCGGCTCCGCGTTTTGGGCCGTGAGCACGTGCCACCTGGCGGCCCGCTCGTCGTCGTCTCCAATCACGTCAGCCACTTCGATGCCCCGCTGCTGGTGGCCCTCCTGCCCTGGCCCATCGAGTTTATCGCCGTGACCGATCTGTGGCAGGTGCCGGTCACCGGCTGGCTTATCCGGCTGTACGGAGCCATTCCGCTTCGCCGGGGTGAGGGTGACCGCGCAGCGTTGCGCACGGCCCTGGACGTGCTGGCGCGGGGTAGAGTGCTGGGCATTGCCCCGGAAGGGCGTATTGCACCTGGTGCAGCTCTGGAGCGGCCCCAACCTGGCGCGGCATACCTGGCCATGCGCTGCGGTGCACCTCTCCTGCCGGTAGGGATTGCTGGCGCGGAGCGGATTTTGGAAAACATCAAGTGCAGACGGCGGACCGAGGTGACGATCAGGATCGGTGTGCCTTTCGTGCTGAGTCCGGTGGAGGGGCCTCGCCGCGAACGGTTGGCGCGGGCCGCCGAGGAGATCATGGAACACATTGCCGCCCTCTTGCCCCTGGCCTACCGGGGCGTGTACGCCGGGATTGAGGGAGGCGGCTAGATGGGCGGAATAATCGCCAGCCTGGAGCCGGGCAGCATCGCCGAAGAGGTGAGCCTGCGCGCCGGAGACGAGGTGCTGGCCATCAACGGCCATCCACTGCGCGATGTCGTTGACTACCGATTCTATGGCGCGGAGGAGTCGTTGGAAATCCTGGTCCGGCAGGATGGTGAGGAGGTCATCTACGAGATTGAGCGTGACTACGACGAAGATCTGGGTATTGAGTTTACCGCCCCCACCTTCGACGGGATACGCACCTGCCACAATCACTGTCCTTTCTGTTATCTCAAAGGGATGCCGCCGGGCCTGCGGCCCAGTTTGTACGTTCCCGACGACGACTATCGGCTTTCGTTTCTTTTCGGCAACTTCGTCACGCTGACCAATCTGGACGAGGGCGACTGGGACCGCCTGGCGGAGCAAAGGCTAAGCCCGCTGTACGTCTCCGTCCACGCTACCGATCTGGCTCTGCGCCGTCGTCTGGTGAGTAACTCGTCCGCGCCCGATGTGCTGGAGCAGATTCACCAACTGGCTGCGTTGGGCATCCAGGTTCACACCCAGATCGTCCTCGTCCCCGGCTGGAATGACGGCGACCACGTGGAACGCAGCATCGCCGACCTGTCCGCGCTTTACCCGGCTGTGCAATCCATCGCCGTCGTTCCGGTGGGCCTGACCCGCTATCACCGTGGCCGGCTGCGTCTCTATACGCCCGGCGAAGCGCGGGCAATACTGGCTCAGATCGCTCCCTGGCAGGCCGATTTCCGGCGGCGGTGTGGGGTGTCACTGGTGTACCCCGCCGACGAGTGGTATCTCCTCGCCGGTCAGACCGTGCCCGCGGCTGGAGCCTACGATGGCTTCCCCCAGATGGAGAACGGTGTGGGGCTGGTCAGGCTTTTCCTGGACGAGTGGCGGGATGTCCTGCCAGACCTCCGAGGTCTCCAAGACCTGGGAGGTCTGACGGTGGTTTGTGGGATGCTGATCGCGCCGCTGATGCGGCAGGTGGCGGGCGAATTGTTAGCGCTGACCGGAGCCTCAGTTGACGTGCAACCCGTGGTCAACGAGTTCTTCGGTGAGACGGTGACGGTCTCTGGCCTGCTGACCGGACGGGACGTTATCGCCGCGCTACGCGGTCGCAACCTGGGAGATTTGGTGCTGCTCCCGCGGGCGATGTTTGATGCGGCGGGTGAGCACACCCTGGACGATCTCAGACTCGACGACATCCAGGCGGCTCTGGGAGTGCGCGTGGCGACGGCGGGCATGGCGACGGAATTGTGGCAGGCGGTGGGTGCCGATTTTTAGCCATTTTCCAGGCAGGGTCAAACGATTCTCTTACTTTTTGAGGTTAGAATAGACGTAAGACGGGCGCAGGAGGTGAGGACGATGTAATTTTATTCGAGAGAGCGAGGGGAAAATAGCGCATGGGCTGGGACTGGAAGCGGTCATCTCAATCAACCGGTCCCAGTTGACGAGGAGGAGGTTCCCCGCCGCGAGGTGGGGCTAACCGGTTGGCAGCCAACCGGGAAAATCGAGAGATCAGCGGATGCCTCCAGGGCTGGCCACGGCCCTTATCATTCCCCTCCTGAGGAGAGAGTTCACCTGCACAAAACCTCCGGGTGACCGGCGGAACAAAGGGGTGTGCAGTGGCAAATTGGATCCAGCGGTCTTCGATCGGATGACCAGTGGCCCCCAGTTGGCCTGTTGACCATCTGAGGGCAGTACGACTGGTTGGACCAATTCAAAACTCAGGAGGGATTAACATGTGTGGCATCGTCGGTTACGTTGGCTCCCGCGACGCGGCATCCATAGTCGTCGAGGGATTGCGACGTCTGGAGTATCGGGGTTACGACTCGGCCGGGCTGGCCGTGATACAGGATGGGCAATTGGTTCGCCAGCGAGCGGTCGGCAAGCTGGTTAATCTGGATCGGGTGCTGGCTGAGCATCCTCTGAAAGGGACGGTAGGAATCGGGCACACCCGTTGGGCCACGCACGGCGGAGTGACTGAAGTCAACGCTCACCCGCACACCGACTGCACGGGCAGTCTGGTAGTGGTCCACAACGGGATCATGGAGAATTATCTGGAGCTGAAGAAGGAACTGAAAGCTCAGGGACACACCTTCCGCTCCGAGACCGATACCGAGGTCATTGCCCATCTCATCGAGCAAAATTACAGCGACGGCGGGACTCTGGTAGACGCGGTGCGGCGGGCACTGTGCCAACTCCGGGGCTTCAACGCCGTCGTTGTGCTTAGTGCCAGGGAACCCGGTTCTTTGATCGCCGCCCGCCTGGGCAACGCGGGTGGCGTCGTCGTGGGCCGGGGTGACGGCGAGATGTTCCTGGCCTCGGACGTTCCCGCCTTGCTGGCACACACCCGGCAGGCTATCTTTCTGGAGAGCAGAGAGGTGGTGGCAGTGAGCCGGGACGGCGCTCGTTTCTGGTCGCTAGACGGCACGCCATTGGAAAAGGAGTGGCAGGACATCCCCTGGGACCCGGTGTCGGTGGCCAAGGAAGGCTACAAGCACTTTATGCAAAAAGAAATCTACGAGCAGGCCCGTTCGGCTGCCGACATCATCCGCGGGCGGGTGGATTTCGAGCGGGGCCAGGTGCATCTGGACATGAGTGTCGCTCCAGAGATGCTACGCCGCGTGGAGCGTATCTACAGCGTTGCCTGCGGCACTGCCTGGCACTCCGCGTTGGTGGGTAAATTCATGATCGAAGAACTGGCCCGCCTGCAAGTGGAAGTGGACTACGGCTCCGAGTTCCGTTACCGCGATCCTCTGCTGGACG
>Ga0116202_10002423_pt1 | contig 11141 bp, 9 predicted proteins | sample LakKivw325mmetaG_FD_94479 | JGI IMG/M metagenome (GOLD analysis project Ga0116202, IMG submission 94479) | Anoxic lake water microbial communities from Lake Kivu, Rwanda to study Microbial Dark Matter (Phase II) - Lake Kivu water 325m metaG | ecosystem: Environmental > Aquatic > Freshwater >... | reverse complement strand
TCCAACGGCGCGGACGGACCCGATTGGTGGAGCGATGGGCTGGCTGAGGGAGATCCACCGCACCAGGTGGGGTATTACGGTATCGTTATGGCATTCACGGGCGCTCCGCAGCCGGCGCTGTATACAGTACACGATAATGTCTCAACCTCGCTGGCGCCCGCGCCGGGCGGACTGCCCTCCAACAGCGCGGTCTGCCGTACGCTGGAGCCGCGCAACGGTATGCCCAAGCCCGGTATTTACTGGGACTGCCTGGACATCTACCAGCCGGCTTCGCAGAACTTCGTTCATTTCACGCTGGAGCCGAGCGCTCTCAAGATCTGCGGCTGCTGCTCACCCAATACCAGCTCATCCCTGTGGGCGATCGACAACCAGTCCGGATTCAGCCTGGATAATGCCGGCGGCCTATCTTTTACAGGCGATATAAACGCCTTTATCGTCGCCCTGTCCGCTGTGCTCAAGGGACGCTACATGCAGGATCCCGGATACAATCCTGCTGAGAGAAGAGGTATGCTGTGGGTGTATACAGATTGCCTGGCCAAGAAGGGGCCTGCGCTGCGCATGCCTTCCGATGGGGCGCTGGTGGGCGCCGATCCCGTGACGGGGCGCAACCAGCAGATCGACCTGGCATGGGAACAGCTGTGCCTTTCGACAGTCTACGAGCTCCAGATCGCCAAGGACAAGATGTTTACGCTGAGAATCGATCCGGCGATATCGAACGAACACAATATAGCGGCGGTGACCGGCGCCATCATGGCCACAATGGACGAGTCCAATATGACCACTCCGGCCATCTGGCTTTCGCCGGCGGCGTTGCCCGAGGCCGGTGCGATTTACTACTGGAGGCTCCGTTCCTACCGTTCGGCTACGAGGCAGATCGCGGTCAGCCCCTGGTCGGATGTTCGCAGCTTCACCGTTAAGCCCGGATTCATCGTTAACTCGCCTTACTACGGCGTGCAGCTGCTGGCGCCTGACAACGGATGTGTTTCCTGCAAGGTCAAGCCCATGTCCTTCTCCTGGTCGCCCTGGAAGGAGGCCAACCGCTACGAGTTCCAACTTTCGGCGGATCCGGAGTTCACTCAGGTGCTGAAACAGGTGAGCACCTCCTCAACGGGCTATGAATACGGCGGCACGCTGGACTACGACACCAATTACTTTTGGAGGGTGCGGGCTACCGAAGTCAACGGCCAGCCGATAACCAGCGACTGGAGCGCGACCTTCAGCTTCCGCACCGAAGAAACGCCTGCCGCTCCCGAGCCTGCCCCCAAAACGCAGGAGACACCTTTCTGGGTCTGGATCGTCATCGGCGTCGGCACATTGCTGGTCATCGTTACGCTGATACTGGTCCTCAGGACGCGCAAGCAGTTCTGACCTTGCCTCCCTTTTCTACACGTCATTGCGAGGAGCATTGCGACGAAGCAATCCTGTGACAACAAGCCGGGTAATAAGATTGCAGCACTATACGGGCGCGCAATTGAATAGGATTAATAAAGGCATCCAACTATGAAAGTATCCACGGAATGCCATGATTGCCTGATGAAGCTGGCCCACCAGGCTTCCAGCTTTGCCACCGACCATGACGGCCTGAGGGAGGAATCCAGGCGCGCCGCCCAGGAGCTGATCAGGGGCAGGTTGAGGCCCGGCATCATATCGATCGAAGTTGCCACGCCCATGCACCACCTGATCAAAAAGCTGACGGCAAACCATGACCCTTATCGCAATTTCAAAGACAAAGAGATCACCGAGGCCCGCAAGCTGTTCGCCCTGATAAAAGACCAATATAAAGAGGATTTCCTGGACTATCTCAGGCTGGCTGCGCAGGGCAACTCCATGGATTTCTTCAGGCCGATCGAGGAGCTGGAGAAGGAGTTCCTGGAAAACAGGCTGCAGTTCGCCGCAGACGATTCGGCGCTGCTGGAAGGCCGTGTGAAAAGCTCCTGCCTGGCGCTGTATTTAGCCGACAACAGCGGGGAAGTGTTTTTCGACATGCCGCTGCTCAATCTGATGCGGAGGTATGCCAGGACCATCTACGTGGTGAAGGAGCTGCCGGTGCAGAATGATGTCACCGTCGAGGACATACGCAGGGCCGGCCTGATGAAAGAGGCCGGTGAGGTCATCACCACGGGGACCGCCACGCCGGGAGTGCTGCTCGACCTGGCCTCCCAGGAGTTCAAACAGGCTTTCGCCGCGGCCGATTTTGTTTTTGCCAAGGGCATGGGTTATTATGAGACGCTCGACGAGCTGCCCCCGCAGGGGAGGATCTTCTTTTGTCTCAAGGCCAAGTGCGGTCCGGTGGCAAGGTCGCTGGGTGTGCCGCTCAACAGCTACGTGGCGAAATTGCACTGAGGTATAAGAGGAATCAGGATATGAAGTTCGAACGGCCGGAGATAATCCGACCACCCAGCGAGCACGCCAGCTACTACCTGCCGCTCACCTCGGGCTGCTCCAACAATACCTGTGCTTTCTGCGCTTTTTCCTTCACCAACCTGGGTATACGCGACCTGCAGGAAGTGAAGGGCGAGATCGACGCCATGTCCCTTTATATGAAATCCCGCGCAGCGCTGCCCGGCCAGCCTGATATCGTATATGCCATCCTGCGGCGCTGGGACGGCAGGCGCGTCTTCCTGCAGGACGGGGACGCGCTGGTCTATCCCTATCCCAAACTGCTGGAAGCGCTGCAGTACCTGAATGGGAAATTCCCCTCCCTGGAACGTATAGCCAGCTATGCCACACCCCAGGATGTGCTCAGGCGCAGCGTGGCCGAGTTGAAGGCGCTGGAGGAGCTCAAGCTGGGCATCCTCTATATGGGCGTGGAAAGCGGTGACGACGAGGTGCTTGAAAGGATCAAAAAAGGGGCCACACACGCCGAGATGGTGGAGGCGGCGGCAAAGGTCAGGGAGGCGGGCATACTGCTCTCGGTGACCGTGATACTCGGCCTGGGGGGCGTGCAGGGCAGCCGGCGGCATGCCATGGAGACGGCGCGCATACTGACGGAGATGGCCCCCGACTACGCGGGGGCGCTCACTCTGACACTGATACCCGGCACGCCGCTCTACCAGGAGTGGGAGCGGGGGAATTTCGAGCTTATCACGCCCTTCGACTCCCTCAAGGAGCTGAGGGCGATTGTCGAGCATGCCGAGTTCTCGGACTGCTTCTTCAGCTCGATGCATGCCTCCAATTACTTCGCCATACGCGGTAACATGCCGGGCGATAAAGGGAAAGTGCTGGCCCAACTTGACTCGATACTGTCGAAAAAGGACCCCGCGCTGCTGCGGCCGGAGTATTTACGGGGCCTGTGAAGAAGCGGTTTAAATATGGTCCAGCACCCTGGACAGGTCCGAGATAACGATACAATCGTGTGATACTGCGCCGTTGCGGCTGATCAATATGGGCTTCATGCCCACCCCCCTGGCCCCCAGGATATCCTGCTCATATACGTCGCCTACGAAGACGGACTCAGCTGCCCTGACGCCTGCCCTGTCCAGCGCCAGCTGAAAGATCTCCGGCCTGGGCTTGTCGAAGCCGACCTCGAAAGAGGTGACCTTATAATCGAGGTAGGGTTCAAAGCCGAGTTCCCGGCAGTAGGAATCTATTTCCTGCCCTACATTGGAGATAAGGCCGGTTACCAGCTTTCTCCCCTTGACCAGCTTCAGCGCGGGCACGGAATCGGGGAACGATTTGAAGACCCAGCCCCTGCTGAAGGCCGTGGCCAGCATCTGCAGCGCCTGCTCCGGCGTGGCGCCGGTCCCCGCCAGTATCCTCACGCCGTATTCTTTGTAAACAGCGATCTTATCCTCCTGCTCACGCTGGCGCACGGGCTTTTTAAAGTTCTCGGCGCGCCAGTAGGCGTCTGCCTCGGGCAGCGCAGCGGTTATCATGGCCGGCGTGACTTTCACGCCCAGGTCGCCGGCGATGCTGGAGTAGGTCTCCTCACGCGTGGGATCGAAGTAGGCCAGGGTATTGAAGAAATCGAAAAAGACGGCTTTAATCATGGCAAGCATAAATTATGATGTGTGAATGCGTTTGATGTCAATTTCCACCGCCTTGACAGACATCATGCCGCTTGCTTATGATGCAACGGATAAAATGAAACTCACAGTCATCGATGCCTTGAGCCTGGGCGACGCCTGGTACCAGTGCCTGCAGAAGGCCCTGACCGAAGGCCGCGAGTACAAAATAGAGCAGGGCAGCTTTGAGGGCACGCGCCGCAAGGAGATCGAGCTGGTGGCCATCAATATCAGCAGCCCCGGCATACGCCCGCTCAGCCCGGATGTGCCGACCGGCGTGCCGCTGCCGACCACGGATGATGTGATCGAGGAGTACATGTCCTACCTGATGACGCCGGACAGGCAGGAGAACGAGGAGTACACCTACGGTGAGTTCCTGTCGCCGCAGATCGAAGAGGTGATACGCCGCTACAAGAAGGGATTCGACACCAACCAGATGTGCATGTGCGTGGGAAATGAAAAGAGCCTCTACCAGGCCGATCCGCCCTGCCTGCGGCTGGTTGATACGCGCATACAGGACGGCGCCCTGCATTTCATTCTCTACTTCCGCTCCTGGGACCTGTGGGGCGGCATGCCCACCAACCTGGGCGGCCTGCAAACGCTGAAAGAATATATGGCGGGCGAGATCGGTGTGCAGGACGGCGAGATACACGCTTTCAGTAAAGGCCTGCACCTCTACGAGCATGCCTGGGACCTGGCCAAAATGGTCCTGCGCATGCCGCTTGAATAAATATCATATACACCTGCTTCCCTCATTATTCTGCGGGTATTTCATGCTACTCAAACGGTTACAGTGATTTAAAATATGATATTAACAACAATTGTAAATAAAAGTAGACAAAAATCAACAAAAACACTATAATACCGGCGAAGGTGTTGATATGGCAGTATTGCAAGAGATTATGACGCCTGAGCAGGTGGCTGGCTATCTGCAGTTAAATAAGGATACTGTCTACAGGTACATCAGGGAGCGTAAAATTGCAGCTTCCAGATTGGGCAGGAGTTATCGTATCTTGAAAAGGGACATCGACTTGTTTCTGATGGCGACCAGCACTGGCAAGGAGGCCAGAGAGCTGCTGTTCAAGATTGTTGAAGCACCCGCGGTCAGAAATAAGCAAATCACTCGGGAAGAAGTGGAAAAGGACGTAATCGGCGCAATTGCAGAAGTACGTAGTAAAGGCTATTAATGCTGCAGGCGGTTATTGATACTAACTTATTGGTATCAGGTTTTATTTCACCGCTGAGCTATCCAAGAGAGATTGAAAAACGCTGGAGAAATGAGCAGTTTGTACTCATTGCATCTCCTCAAATAATCGATGAAATAAATCGGGTTTTGTATCTTCCTCGGATTAAGCAGAGATATAAGCTGTCGGAATCTGATATACACGCTTTCATACTGGCAATTACCTTTAAGGCGAGTTGCACTGCCGATAAGATTGTCCTTTCCGGTGTTGCGCCGGACCCGGGCGATGATAAGATAATTTCCTGCGCCGTTGAAGCCAAGGCCGATTTTATAGTGACCGGCGATAAAACATTTCAGCGTCTTAAAGCATATCGCAAAATCCGGATTGTCGACGCGGCATCTTTTATCAATATCTTGGACAATGAGCCTAGTCTGCACTAAGGTGTCTGTCCGCAGTTACCATAAAGTACTATAGTGCAGAATGCTGTGGGTTCAATATCATTTTAACTCCGCCGGCTCCAGTGTCAGCACCTGCTTGAGCTGTTGCGCGTCCGTGTAGTGCGCGGGCACCTGGCCGCCCATGGACCAGGTCTCAGCCAGGTCGCTGTAGTAGGGGCTGAGGTACATTCCCGACTGGCCGGGAGGGCTCATGATGGTCATGGTGCTCAGGTCGGACATGTCGACCACGATCCTGATGGCGGCGCCGCTGTACATGTCAAAGGGGTGCGCCCGGTCCCACCATCCGGCATGAATGGTGAAATCGTCGCCGGCATAGGTCAGCGGGCTGAGGTTGAGGAAGGGAAGCACGCTGCCCAGGGGATGCTTGATGGTCATCTTGTGCACTTTGCCCCAGGCCCAGTTCTGAGGGTCGCTGCCCAGCTTCGTCGAGAGCTCGGATACCGCGTCTTTCATGCTCTTCAGCACCATGTCGTCGCGGGTCTCCTTAACCCCAGCGGTGGAGGTATCGTCCCATATCTCGTTGTTGTTATCTCCCATGTACCTGATCAGCCACTGCGTGGGTATGGAAACGTGCAGGTCCTTGAAAAGCTCGTCCACGATTTGAGTCCCCAGCTTGTTATACAGCGTGTTTTTAATGAGGCAGGTGCTGAACGAGTTGAAGAGCGTGGCCTGAGGGCTGTCCGTGGTAATGCCGTAATCCCAGTCCTTGAAGACGGCGACATATTTGGCCAGCGACTGGTCGCCGCCGCACACCCTCTGTATCTCCGGCACCCAGCGCTTGGCAAGGTGCGATCCCACATCGTTCTGCATGTGCCGGATGTCGTCAACGGTGAACTTGTCCTTGGCATTGGCCATCTCCTCGAAGCGGAAGGGCCTTTCGAAGAGGAAGTAGGCTGTGCCGTAGTAATCTCCCGGCTCCGGCATCTGGTTGAAGGACGCCAGATAGCCCTTGGCCGGGTTGAGCTCGTAGGGGTGGTCCTCGAAGGGGATGAAGCCCGTCCAATCGTACTGTCCCTTGTCACCCGGCACCGGTATGGGGTTGTCGCCCGATTTCCTGATGGGGAAGGTGGTTATGTACTGGTAACCGATGTTGCCGTCCACGTCGGCGTAGCCGAGGTGGACGCTTCCACCGCGTACCTTGCCGAGTGTCTGGCGGAACTCATCGAAGTTTCTGGCGCGGTTCAGCCCCAGCAGGCCCTCCACGGTCCCATCATGTCCCATCAGGCCGGGCCACAGCATGGCGCAGTTGGGCGGCAGCCCTTTCATGACATCCGAGACGACAGGGCCGTGCCTGGACACCCTGACCTTGAGTTTCTCGTCCCTCAGGCCGTCCTTTCCCTTGACCTTGATCGTCTCGTCGATGATCTGGAAGTCCTTGTAACCGTCCTCGGTCAGGTACTGGTCGGGGTTGGCCGGGTTCAGCGTCTCGGTGAAGTAATCGAGGTTATCGCCGTTGCCCACTGTAATGCTCCAGGCCATGCGGCCGTTGAATCCCAGCGCATGAACGCCGGGCAGGCCCGGTATGGAGCCTCCAATCACATCGTAGTCGCCCCCTTTGAGGTGAACCAGGTAAAAGAGCGACGGTATGGCGGCCTCCAGGTCGGGGCTGCCCGTGAAGACGGGCTTGCCGGTAGTGGTGCGCGAGCCGGAGAAGATCATCCAGTTGGAGGCGCGCATCCTTAGCTGCACAGGGCATTCAATCTCACTGTACATATCGGAAGGTGCTGCTGCATCGATATCGGGGAGGGCGGTCTGCGCGTAGCCCGGCACATCGCCATCTATTGACGAAATATACGGCGCCCCTTCGGGGATATAGGGCAGCAGCTTCTTCAGCATATCGGGGCCGGCTTTTTGGTAAATCTGGTAGAGGACCGGCTTGACGCCGCGCGGCGAGTTGAGGCGGTAAGACATGAGCAGTCCGCCCACCATGCTGTCGGCCGGCTTCCAGGCCTGCGGCTTGCCGCCCAGTATGGTGTATTCGGAGGGAAGGTATTTCACACTGTTTATATAGGCATTCACACCTCTGGTATATGAATCGACGGCTGTCCTGGTATCCGGGCTGATATTGGTGTATTCCGCTTCGGCGGCGCGGTAGAAGCCCAGTGTCTTGAAGTATTTATCGGTCTCTATCATGCGGTCGCCGAAAAGGGTGGACAGCTCTCCCCTGCCCGCCAGGCGCGTCAGGTCCATCTCGAACATCCTTTCGCGCGCGGTGATAAATCCCTGCGCGAAGAAGAGATCCTCGTTGCTTTGAGCAAAGATGTGCGGGATGCCGTGATCGTCCGTCCTGACCTCGACCGGCGCTTTCAGGCCGTCCACCTGGGGTCCCGCTATAGGCCGGCAGCGGCAGCCTGAAAAAGACCTGGAAGGCGACAACACCGATAAGTACGACGGCCAGGATAACGCTCAGTGTTATGACCAGGGCGCGCATTTTCTTCGATTTCATCAGCATCTCCTCTCAACGATAATGGTGTATTGCAGCTACCGAAATAAAAATAGACTATTACAAATTCAGTCTGATCTGTCAATACCGCAATTTAAAGCAGGTACATGTCCTCTGCGGCCTTGAGCAGGCGCTCCCTGAAATCGGGGTGGGCCAGGCTGATGATGCCCAGCGCGCGTTCCCTTGTGGACTTGCCCTTGAGGTCGACTGTGCCGAACTCGGTAACCAGGTGCTGCACGTCCATGCGCGGTATGGACACCGCCGTGCCGGACCTGAGCAGCGGCACGATGCGCGAGGAGGCGCCTTTGCGCGCGGTTGAGGTGAAGGCCTGTATCGACTTTCCCCCGCGGGAGTTGAAAGCCCCGCGGACGAAATCGAGCTGCCCGCCCGTGCCGCTGAATTGCGATCCGGCCATGTACTCTGCATTGCACTGCCCGGTCAGGTCCAGCTCGAGTATCGTATTGACGGCTATCATGTTGTCGTTGCCCGCGATCACGTCGGAGTTCTCAACATACGAGGCGGGATGCATCTCCATGCTGGGGTTGTCGTGAATGAAATCATACATCCGCCGGTCGCCCTGCGCCACGATGAAAACATGCTTGCGCGCATGGATATTTTTCTTGCTGCCGTTGATCACGCCCCGCTGGATGAGATCGACCATGGTGGAGGTGAAAACTCCGCTGTGTATACCCAGATCCCTGTGACCCTTCAGAAAATTGCCGGTGGCATTGGTTATGCCCCCTATTCCCAGCGCGATGGTCGCCCCGTCCGGTATCATTTCGGCGATGCAGCGGCCGATTGTCTCTTCGGTGGGTCCGGGTTGGGGGGACTGGATCTCCTGCAGGGGGACATGGTTTTCAACTATGATGTCCACCTCCGAAATGTGCAGCAGGTTGTCCCCCAGCACGCGCGGCATGTTCTTATTCACTTCGACTATGACTGTCCTGCAGACCCGCGCGGCTGCCCCGCTGTAATTATTGGACGCGCCGAAGGTGAAATAGCCGTGCCTGTCCATGGGCGAAACCGTAGTCATCAGGATATCGATGGACATATTCTCCTGCATCAACCTGGGTATCTGGTGGATATGGGTCGGCACGTAGTAGCTCAGGCCGATCTTGTGCCGCGACCGGTCGGCCTCGGTCACGAACCAGGAGTTCGATTCTATGCAGTCGGACAGGTCGGGCGACAGGACTGTGCGCGCGGAATGCTGCGTGGGCAGGCAGCAAAATACTTTTAATCCAGTCAGGTCTCCCGCTCTGGCGCGGTCGGCCAGCGCGGTCAGAAGGGCGGGAGGCTCGGCAATGCTCGTTCCAAGGACGACTGTATCCCCGTTCCTGATACGGGTGACCGCATCCTGCGGTGTGGTCAGTTTGCGCAGGTACTGGCTATGAACACGCATACAGGCCTACTGGTTCCAGGTTGCGCCGTTATTCAGGCTGTGCGAGAAGGCGCTCTCCGTGCCGCTCGTTCCCGCATAGGCGGCTCCGCCGTCGGCAGACCATTCTACCATAGCATTGAGCGACCCTGTGGGCGCCTTCTGGCTGGGCTGCCAGACGGGATACATGGACGTCGGGCTGCTCGTGAAATACGTCTGCACCTGATAGCAACCGCCCGCCTGGCATTTGGCGGCGCCTGCCAGCAGCTTGCCGCCCGAGATGCGTCCGTAATAGGCGATGGAAGCGATCGCTTCAGGAGCATTCATGCGGTAGACCTGGTAATCGGACACCTGGTAGACGTCCCTGCCCGGATTGTTCTTGTTCCACGAGGCGAAAGCCCGGCGCGAATAGGGATTGCCGCCGTTATAGTCGGATGGCAGGGCTATATCGGCCTGGTTGAGCGGCTCACCGGCCTGCCCGATCATTACAGGGTAGCCGGTCCAGACATTCCAGGTAATCGAATTCGAGCCGATGTCGCGCTGGCCGGCGTAGAGGTAGGTTTTTACTGCGCTGGAGGTCACCAGCAACAGCGTGCCGTCGGAGCCATAGGACGGCGAATAGCTGATGGCGGCCACATCCACGCCTCCTCCGCCGGGAGGCGTCCAGCCCACCGCGCTGCTGCCTGCATCGAACCAGCCGCCTGAGAAGGCGGTCAGGATGTTGATCAGCACGCTCCCGCCGGCGGCCCCATTCCAGATACCGGCAGCCAGTTCGCGCCCGGGCGAGCCGTAACCCGGCGATATAGCTACGCATCTTACCGCCTGTCCGGGACCGAGGTGGGATGTTATTTCAGTACTCTGGAAAGTGGCGCCGCCGTCCGTGGAGATATGTATCTGGCTTCCTCCCGCTGTGACCACAGCCAGAAATGCGGGATCGTCGGGTGCAACGGCCAGATCGATCCAGGGGGCGCCGGCGCTCAGGGCCGAGGATATATCTCTCCATTCGACGCCCGCCGATGTGGAACGGTAGAGGCGGGAGCTGGTGGAATCGAGCGCGTAAATAGTTGATCCGTCGCCGGCCACGGCAATGCGGCTGACGTCCGCACCGATCAGCATAAATCCGCCTCCACCGCCCGGCACTTCAGGCAGTGCCTGCACCTGCGGCGGCACAACTCCCGAGATGGCAAAGGACTGGCTGGGGGTGAGAGGATCGATATTGCCGGAGAGGTCCTGCGTTTTAATATAGAATTTGTAGCTTCCGTTGGGCAGGTTGCTGAAAGAGCGCGAGGTATCTGAAAGAAAGGGTGTATAGTCTTTATCCCAGCCCTCCAGGAAAGTGGCATACATAAAGCTGGAAGGGTCCGCGGAGGAAAGGCCGCTGCCCCATTTGAACGTAACCGTGTTGTAGTTGATGGTGCCCACGGGCCCTTCGAGGATGACGGTGTAAAAATGCGGGCTCTGGGTGGAAGGCAGTATGGGCGGAGCCGACGGCGCGGGCAATTCAGGCGCCTGCGCAGGCGGCGGATTACAGCCGGCCTGCGGGCAGACAAGCAGAGCCGAGGAAATGATGATAAGTGCCGCCGCTTTCAAACACCTGCTGAACATGAGAGTTCACTGCCTCACAGGTGTTATTATACAGCCTGCCGGCGGGGGTGGCACAACGGATGATTGCCTGTT
>Ga0116202_10002422_pt1 | contig 11144 bp, 6 predicted proteins | sample LakKivw325mmetaG_FD_94479 | JGI IMG/M metagenome (GOLD analysis project Ga0116202, IMG submission 94479) | Anoxic lake water microbial communities from Lake Kivu, Rwanda to study Microbial Dark Matter (Phase II) - Lake Kivu water 325m metaG | ecosystem: Environmental > Aquatic > Freshwater >... | reverse complement strand
GCTACGAAGAGTGCGGGCGAAGGTGAGACCATAGTTGGCGGCTCCGTTAGCTGGGTCACTGCCCCCGAAGCAGCGTCGTCATCCGAGAGCTTCTTCGTCGCCATTTCGGGACACGGGTTGCTGACCGAGCCATTCTCGCGTGCAGAAGCCGGGCTCCGCGAGGTATATCCCGATTTGTTCACGTCATGACCATTCGATCTGCCATCACCTACAGGATTTGCCGAAGCCCCCGAACCCGTCGCAGGTGGCACTTTCCGTCTGCGCGGAAACCACTTACTTTCAGACCAACAGGAATCCAGCCTGTTGCCTTCGAACGTCTTTCAGCTCACAGTGAGACTTCGAGCGCGGGTGGCCGAGCAGGTCTGTGCGGTGCAGCGACACTGGGGTCGGTAGCCGTGATAGGAAAGACGGTGGATCAGGGATCAGTGTCATTGCTTCAGAACGATCTGCCGTCTGACCGTGTTCCAAGCGTCCGATTCCGTGGCCCTGAAGAACTCGGGGTGTCGCGCTGTGGCAAAGCCAGTGACTCACCTGCTGCTGGAGTGCCGCTCGCCCGACGTCTGGCCTCCATTCTTCAGCCGCCTCTCACGCTTTGTATGTCTGCACCCGGCCCTCTGGAGTGGCCCGGCGAGTTGATGGAGTTCCAGAAAGATGGTGTGCGCGTGCTTGTCAACGGCTCCGGAGTGCTTCTGGCCGACGACATGGGCTTGGGAAAGACGATACAGGCGGCGGCGGCGATGAGGCTGCTGGCCAGGCGCGCAGAGATGGAGACCGTGCTTGTTGTCACGCCCGCCGCCCTGCTCCGCAACTGGCGCGTTGAGCTAAGCAGGTGGGCGCCGGAACTCCGGACCATTCAGGTGACCGGGCCGAGAGATCAGCGGCTGTGGAAATGGAGAGCCCGCGTCCACGTTAAGATCGTCAGCTACGAGACACTGCTGAGCGACTTCCAGTTTTTGTCGAGACAGGGCGTCAGCTTCGATCTGATATGTCTGGACGAGGCGCAGCGGATCAAGAACAGTGAGACAGCGATCAGCGCCTCCGTCAGGAAGATACCCTGTGCTCGCCGCTGGGCACTTACTGGTACTCCGCTTGAAAACAGTCTCGACGACGTGCGTTCGATACTGTCCTTTGTTGAACCAGTAGATGCTTACGGCCGCTCTTCCGGTCAGCTCCGCGACGATGAGATCAAACCTGCTCTCAAGCGTCTCCAACTGAGGCGCAAGAAGTCAGAGGTGCTTCCACAACTCCCTCCGAAGACCAACATTGAGATGTTTGTCGAACTGTCGAAAGAACAGCGAGATGAATATGAAGCGCTCCACGCAGGCGGAGTTGGCGAACTCAGACAAATGGGAGAGTACTGCACACTTACCGACGTACTAGCGCTGATAACCAGACTCAAACAGGTCTGTAACTTTTCTTCCAGTGGCGCGCGCTCTTCCAAACTTGAAGATGTTACAGCCCGCCTAACCACGCTGCGAGCGCAAGGCCATAAGGCGCTGGTGTTCTCGCAGTATACAAGCGAGGATTACGGAGTAAGGCGTCTGGCGAGATCACTTCGTCAGTTCCGTCCGGTGTGCTATACTGGCGACATGAGTGCCGGTCAGCGCCAACAAGCTGTCGATACTTTCAGGAATGATGCCCAAGCGGGTGTAATGATCCTCTCACTGAAAGCGGGAGGCGTCGGTCTCAATCTGCAGTGTGCATCCTACGTATTCCATTTTGACCGCTGGTGGAATCCAGCAAGTGAACTGCAGGCGGAGGACAGATCGCATAGAATTGGCCAGTACCGGGGTGTGAGTGTGTACAAGTACGTCTGCGAGAACACGATTGAAGAACGCATACACGAGATACTCGAGTCAAAGAAAGCGCTGTTCACTGATTACGTGGACGACGTTTGCCTCGATCTGGGAGAGAAGTTCACGGAAGAGGAGTTGTTTGGCCTCTTCGGTCTTGCTCCGCCGGCAACTCGTCGCATAGAAAGAAGCCAGTAGCTGCGACACTTCATTCAACGCGCTTTGTTGGCCGAGCGGAGTCGAAGCCAGTCTCCGCCGGAAGGACATCGGCACCTGCACGCCGAAGAAGAGTTCATCTCAGGCGGAGAGGAGCTCGGAGATTATGTCTTACTACGTCGTCAGACGCACCGGGCAGTTGATTGTCTTTCTTGGCCTAGCGTTCGTGCTTGCGCAGCAGGCCAAGGCGGCGGAGAAGTGGTGGAACGCCCAGTGGGAGATGCGCATTCCAATCGCTGTGTCGGCAAGCAGCGGAATCACGCCGAACCGTCCCGTCGTCATCTCCTGGGCTGACGTGGCTGCCAGGTTGGGAGGCGAAGATGTCCGACTGGGTTCGCTGCGGTTGGTCAGGGACGGCAAGTCGATGCCCTTCCAGTTGGATCACCGGGACTCGACCGGCCGCTTTCTTCCTCCGGGCGATCTCCGGCTGGCCCCCACCGACGAGCTGGTATTCACCGCGCCTTCAGACCGCCGAACCGTCTCCTACCTCTACCTCAGCCGCAGCCCTGTGCCGCCAGTTGCATTTGCCTCCGGAGTTTCGGTGACTCCGATCCGGGACGGCCAGGCTCACCAGAGGCTCTCGACGGCAGGTCTGTCTATCGATGTTCAGGGCCCCGGGCCGCTTGATCCGGCCACGGTCTCCGCCGCAAACCACGGCCGCGCGTCGGTGGTGGGGATGACATGGAAAGGCCTTACCCTTACCGGACAGTCCAGCAACTGGAGCGTTGTAATGAACTCTCCCCCGTTTCCCACCGCTGAGGGAGACTGCTGGAGAACCGTCAAGTTACTGGTCGATGGTCCAGTCCGCAAGGTGGTCACCACCGGGTGTGCCGGCTCCACCGTCAAGAATGCCGATGGTTCCGTGGCTCTTGCCGCTGACGTAACACGATACTTCTCGATGTTCTCAGGTGTTCCGCTGTACGATGTAGAAGACGTGGTCGAGTGCACCGCAGCTCAGGGTGAATGGACGGGAATCTATGCGGACAGGCTCATCCTCGGCCACAGACCGCAACTCGATGATGTGCTCATCGATGGTTCATCAGGGACTCCAGTCCGCGTCGCACTGACCGACAAGAGCATTCCTCAGATTGCAGACGGTCGTTTCGATGGATCGGGCGGCCTTGTGCAAAGCAAGGAAGTGGTGGACGGCTGGTACGCGTGGCTCAATGAGAAAGACAAGCTCGGAGTAGCGGTCTTCTATGGCGCTAAGCAGGGCGGTAAGCCGAGACCGGAGCAGATGCAGTATGGATCCGGGTGGGCTATGTGGCATTTCGACAACTGGGTTACGTTCGCATACACCGGCTTGCAGTCATCGGCCACTCTGAGGCACCGGTTCAGGGTGGCGGCCCTGGAGCCCCCGTCAGTCGAGAGCATCGCCGCCGAGTATCGACTGTGGGAGAACGATATGGAAGGCCTTGTGGCTGTCGGCGTGGTCGAGAGGAGGGCGAAATGACGCGACTTGTGCTTGTCGCAGCAGCTTGTGGAGCGGTGCTCCTGTCGGCGTGCTGCCAGTCGATGGCGGCCAACGTTGGCTGCATGGTCTACAACAACGACCTGATCTTTACCGACGTCGAGCTCCGCCGGTTGGAGAAGGCGACCGAAATCCAGTATGTTGGCGTCCAGACCTCTTCGCCCGCCCCGCATCAGCGAGAGGTGGCTTCGAGGCTGGCGCGCTCCGGGAAGAAGCTGATCCTGCAGATATGGTGGGGCCCGGAATCGCCTCACTCCTGGTCGCGGTTTTCGATGGCGAACATTGCCCAAGACGCCAAGATCCGCGGGGAGTTCTTCCGTGAGGTTGTTGATCCCATAATCGACTCCATCGGTCCCGACAATATCTACGCAGTTCACATGCTCGAAGAAACGGCCGGGCAGTTCGCGACCGACTCGCTCGACCCAGGCGACCCGGATGACTACTCCGACGACTCGGGCGGCGGCTATTCTTCCCCCTACTACACTGGATACAGCGGGGGCGGCGCCTACGGTGGGCCGTGGATTCTGCCGCTCCGTCGACACAACGCCGATTTCCGGCGGTTCAGCGGCTACGATCTCTTTGAGTCGTCCATCTGGACGGGGCCGGAGTGGGCCGCTTACAGGCAGTGGGTCTGCCGGAGAATTCAGGCCCTGGCCAATGTCCGGTTCGCCGAGCATATCCAGAAGAAGTATCCTGGGGTTCTGGCCACCACCTGGGACGGCCCGGACTTCGGGGGAGTTCATTGTGCAGACACTCCGGCGATGCTGGGCGCCATTGACGGGTTCAGTCTGAACGCGTACATGTCACCGCTGCAGAACTACATCTACGCGCGCACAGTACGGGCCCTGGATTTCGACAAGGTCTTTCAGTTCATGAGCTGGGTTGGCCGGGATAACCTTGACGTCAACCAGCGCAGAGCGATGCTGGCCAGCATATACCTGGCGGGCAGCGATATCATTCACCTGTGGGAGGAACCGCGGCGGGCCTACGCCCGGGATGAGTTGTGGACAATCATGCAGAAAATGTACGGTTCATTCTCCAGCCTTCCAGTGTTTCGGCACAAGCCCGATGTGTTCGTGATCTGCGGTCAATGGAACGTCCCCAGCTACTTTCTCAAGAACTTCGACTGCGCGCACCACGAGGACGCCCAGGGCTACGGGCTGGGCCGGTACAAGATTGTGCTGCTCGACGGTCCTGAGCATCCGGGCCTGAAAGACTGGGTTTCGAGCGGCGGGATTGCTGTGGCGTTCAACAGGCGTCCGGCATTCATCACCGACGCCCAGGTGAGCGGCGGCAAGCGTGTCGAAGAAGCGGGATTTTCCGCGACCAGCGTTGACTATGACAGCGGAACGGTTCTGCTGCTGGACCGCGGCAAGACTGACGCGGAGGATGCCGCCTGGCAGTTGTTTGTTTACGACCAGCTCCGGGGTCTGTCGGAATCTCGCGGGCTTCAGGCGGTATTCGACAAACATTTCTCGCCCCGGGAGTCGGGCGGGCGGTATCTTGAGATGACCAGCGACGACGGGTCGGTGACCTGCTACCTGCACTACAGTGTCGGGCAGGCCGCGAGTCCGGTGCAGGTCAAAGGCGTTGACGTGCTGTCGGGTGATTCTGATCCGGTGCTAGGCCCGGAGCGCTCGACTGCTATCGTGGCGCACGTGTCTCTGAAGCCGTGGTCACCGCCACCGCCTCCCGACCGTACGAAGTATGCCAAGCCCGCGGAGCCCGGCGCCAGACGCGGACAGCCCGAGTTGGCGGAGTTGCCGCCTGTTGATCCGCTTGGCCCGGCCCGGTCGGCTCTCGCGGCCCCTAAGCCGGTGTCTGTTGTGCGGAAGAAGTACGCCGACTGGGACGTGGCAGGTTGCCGGTATCGCCTGGCCTTGCGGTTCAACGGAGGAGACGGGCCGGTGACTGATCAGCCGATGATCCTCACCGGGCGGGATCTGTTCGAGCTGACCGGGATGGACGACCTCGCGTGGAGTTCTGTGCGCGTCTTCAACGGCAAGAAGACACAGACCGTGCAGGTCGACGAGCGGGACGGCACCGGCTTCTACCTGGCCAAAGGCAACGGCCGGCTGGACTTCGACGACGAACTGGTGTTCCAGGTGAGCCTGCCGAGAGGCGCCACCGCGACATATCTCCTTTACTATGACTCCAAGCCTTCCACAGCCCCTGACTGGGCCGCCGCTCCGGTGACGTATGAGGAGGTCAGTACGGACATTGCGGACGCAGTGCTGAGTAACGGCAGGCTGTCCGTGCAGCTCAAAGGACCGGCAAAGGACCCTGCCAACAACACTGTAGCCAACTACGGAGCAGGCGCAATTACTGAGCTGAGCCTGGATGGCAAGGCGTTCACCCGCATACGCTATAACTGGGCCAACTACTTCTTCTCGAACCCCTGGTCGAGTGACGGCGGATGGACGAAGCCCGAGAGGATCATATCCGGTCCGCTGAGAACGATTGTGAGGGTCGAGCTGCCTGGATTCACGCAGAAGAACGAGGCCGGATTGACTACGCTGGAAGGCAAGGTTACGCACTACTACTCGATGTACGGGACAGCTCCGGTGCTGGATATCGAGCAGAACGTCAGTTATGGCCGTTCCGACCGAAAGTGGAAAGCTAACTACGGTTTCTACACCACTCCGGGCGGTGCTCCAGACGCCAACGACGTGCTGATCGTCCCTGTGGGCGGGTCGCCGAGGGTCGTAACTATGCACGATGTTGATGTCTACGGCAGCCGCTATACCGAGCACAGGCCGGAGCAGGGATGGATGGCGCTGCTGGACACGGCCGAACAGCACGGATGCGCGCTGTTCTACGCTCGGATGCCGGAAATCAGGGAGAACCTCGCGCGGGTGTCCTATTCTCCCGCGAATGCGCTCACTCCATCGGTTGCCAGAAGACCGGACGGCTATGTGATGAGCCTTGAGTACAGCAACAAGGTTATGCAGACTGATGACTCGGTTGTCCGCCGCTTCCGTCTCGTCGGGTTGACGGATGATAGCGGCCAGTCGGTGGCTCAGCAGTACAAGATATGGGGAGAATCACCCACGCGTTTCGGGTCGGTGGAGATGCAGGCGCGGGAGTGAGGTCGGTTATAAGGGGATTGCGCTCACCGCATGCCGGTCATTGGAGGAGCGAAGAGGAGGCTCAAGCCGTCACTGCTACTCCGCGCACATCGCCCTGACGGCCAGCACAACGTACTCCAGTCTGGCAGGTGACTGTTCCAGTTGGCGCGCGCATTCCGTCAGCACCGTTCTCCCCGCGTCGTTCGTCCTGTAGTCCGCAGCCAGCAGCGCAAGGCCTGCCAATGCACGCGCTCCAGCGTCGAAATCCGAGGAGAGAAGTTCGACTACTTCGTCGATCAATGCCTCCACGTCATCCTTGTGGTGCTCGAATCGATCGGCACATTTGCGCAGATCAAACAGTTCCTGAGAGACTGCAGTTCCCGGATCGGCGAGGGCGTCTCTCCATAGTCGAACAAACTCGCGTTCGTCTCCCATTATCCGCGCAACCCCAAGCGCAAGCTCTGCCCGCTCCGAACTGTTCTCCAGACGTTCCAGTAGCATCAGCGTGTCGGGCAGGCTCTCCTCAACACCGAGCGCTCCGAGCGCAGAGGCATACCCCACAAGGACGTGGTCGTCTCCCCCTGCCCGGAGCCTGGTGAGGAGTGTTGGGGTCTCCTCGCGGTCTCTCAAACGTCCCAGTGCCCTGGCGCTCGCGGCTTGCAGCATGGGAAATCCCTGATCAAGGCTCTGCCGAAGCGCCTTCACGGCAGAGTTGCCGCCGGTCTTACCAAGCGCCCACGCAGCCACGAGTGCGATGTCACGTTGACTGCCGTTCAGAACATCGATGAGCGCAGCGGTGAGCCTTGGATCCCGCTCCATACGGGACATGGCCACGATGGCCTCATACCGGACGGAGAAGCTGGGATCACCCAGCGCCCAGATCAGTTCCTGGATGGTTAGAGGGCTTCTGGAGACACCCATCCGCTCCGTCACCGTGGCCCTGGAGCGTTCGTCGCTTGGCAGTCTGAACCTCATCAGCGTATCCGCTGCCGCCAGGACGTTACCTCTTACGAACAATCCGGCGAACTTCATCGCAGAGGTTTCGCCAGAACCGACTATTCGACGAAGTACCCAGACGGCCGAAGCGGTTAGAACGCATGCCGCAAGGAAGAACGGTGTATAAGAGCTGATCCCGAGAAGGTAGAACTGGCTATGTGTGTTGCCAGCCATCTGCGTAACCTGCCCGGCCAACAGTGGTCCCAGACCGCCGAAAAGTCCGAGCCAGGCATAGTACACTGCCAGGTAGTGGGTCCCTTTTGTTGGAGGCACAATGTCCACAAACAGCATCCGGCTGTCGGCACAGCTCCATCCGGACTGGAACGCGCTCGCGGCGAACATCAGCGCCAGGGCCATCAGCCCGGTGCTCGCGGTTCCGGCCGGTATCATCATCCAGAGCAGGGGAACCAGCGACGCCACGATCAGCGACCAGGTCACTACTGGTTTGGCTCCGTACCTATCGACTGCCCAACCCCAGAAATAGGATGAGCTCAGCGCTCCCGTGGTGCCGGCGACAGTTACGAACAGTATGAAGCCCGGCGCCACTCCGAGTACTTCCTTGAGGAACAGCGGCAGAAAGGTTGCAACACCGCCGGCAAGCGCGAGCAGACCCACTCCGAACAGATAGGATCGGAATACAGGGTCGCGAAGCGGCTCACCCATCTCTCGAATGCGCCCGACCCCAGATGCACTCGCGCGGATAGGGGCGCCGCCTGGAACGAACACTGCAAGCCACACGCATACGAACCCGAAGACTACGCCGACTCCCATCAACACCATGAACTCAGTCAGGCCGGCCTCCGACCGGATGTAGAACCCGGCCGCTACGACGGTCGCTATGGAGAATATGTTGCACACCGCGTTGTTGAGAGCGGTGAAGCGCCCGCGTATGTTGTCCGGCACAATCTCTTGCGTCCAGGGCAGGAACGCCGTCTCCCCCAGTGACCGGCACACTGCAAATATCAGCACGCAGATTGCGACATACAGAGTAGCCGCGTCTGTGTTCCATCTATTGAGGACCCAGGGAGTCAGGATTATGGCCGCGGTTGCAAATTTGCGCAGCCCCCAGAAAGTGATGTAGGTCTTCTTCAGCCCGTTACGTGCTGCGAACGGAGCGCTCACAATCGCCAGTAATCCGCAGAACGGCATTATCGACATTATCAGACCGATGCGGCCGTTTGGGATTCCAAGTTTGCTGAGGAACAGCACGAACACCGCGCCGAAGACCGTCAGGTAGGCGAAGACCGAGTTGGCGGCGTTGGAGGCCACCAGCCACGGCAGACCGCGCATCTTTTGCGCTTCGGAAAGTGGCGGACGTTGTTCGGCAATAGGCACAGTTGTCACTCGTAGTTGTTTGATTCGACTGATCCGACGGATCGATCAGACCAGGTTAGTGGTATCTTATGACTTCAAAACGATAGAGCTTGACCTCGTCGTTCGGGCCAATGAACGCCTTCTGGCGGCAGATGGAAATCTGCTCTTCCGGAGTGTCCACGCCTTCGAGGTCGGGCAGCAGGAGCCCCCTGCGTCCTCGGCTCTCGACAATCACCCCGTAACGTTTGGCGTCCAGTTGCGTGAGTGAATCCACCGGCTCGGGCTCCGAGAGCGTATCAACCGTGCACTCAAGATCCTCCAGCTCATCAGGCTGAACGGGTGTGAATCGTGGATCCCTCGTCGACGCGCTTATGGCGTTCTGGATAATCTCTTCTGCGAGATTCGGTTTGGTGGGCTCGATTGTGCCGATACAGCCTCGGAGACGTCCGTGCTTGTGAAGAGATACGAAAGCCCCCGCCGTGCGTGTCAGCAATTCAGCGGGTACATCAGGCGGCACTGCTATGATCTTTCCGAAACGGACGTAGTTTTCGATAGTCTTGAGGGCCAGGCTCACGTAGGGGCCCACGTCCTTCTTCATTGCGAATCCCCCTTCGTCTTCTGGAATATTCGCGGCTCGGTGCCCGCAAGCAGCCGCTTAATGTTCGATTGGTGTCTTGCGGCTATCGCCGCGGCCGCGACCCAGGCCAGCACCTGATATGGTATAGGCACTCTGGGGTCTTTCCAGAGCAGCATCATGAGCGGCACCGATAGAGACGCAACGATTGACGCGACCGATATGAATCGTGTGACAGATACGGTGACCAGCCATATGCCAAAGGCTACGGCGGCGATAATGCCGTTCAGGCCGATGATAATTCCCAGGCTGGTTGCCACTCCCTTGCCGCCTTTGAATCGCAGAAAGACCGAGGCAGTGTGTCCTATCAGGCTCAGCAGACCGCCAGCGACCACCAGATACGCGGGAAGTCCAAGGGCCTTGCACAGCAGTACTGCCGCGGTGCCCTTGGCTGTGTCGAACAAGAACACTGCGGCGGCGGGACCCGGGCCGAGAGTGCGAAGCACATTTGACGCCCCGATATTGCCGCTGCCGAAGTCTCTTATGTCAATGCCTTTGGCAAGCTTGCCGATTATCAGCCCAAATGGTATCGACCCCAGGATGTAGCACAAGACCAATGCCGCAGCCGTCAACAAGTCACTTCCTCTCCTTCTTTGCCTGTCGGAACGATAGCCTGATGGGTGTGCCCTCGTAGGCGAACGTCTTGCGAATGGTGTTTTCCAGATAGCGAGCGTAAGAGAAATGGACCAAGTCGGTATTATTCACAAAGACCACTATCGTGGGCGGCTTGACGGTTGGCATCGTGACGTAGCGAATTCGCAGTTCCTTTCCTTTGCGAGCGTAAGGGTGGTTGTCCACCGCGTCCTGCAGGAGCCTGTTGAGCTCACCAGTCGATATCCGCATGGCGTGGTTGGAGGCCACGTCGGTAGCGGTGTCTACGGCGGCGAGCACTCCCATTCCTGTCTTCGCCGATGTAAACACTACGGGCGCGTAGTCGGCAAAAGGTATCTGCTTTCTGACATTGTCGGCGAACTCGCGCATGTCCTTTTCTTCGCTCGCCAGATCCCACTTGTTGACCACTATGACCAGAGCCCTGCCTGCGTCGTGGGCGAACCCGGCGACTCGTTTGTCGCCGTCCCGCAGTCCTTCGTCGGCATCAATGACCACCATAGCCACGTCGGCGCGCTCCATGCTTCGCAATGCGCGCAGGACTGTGTAGTATTCGATTGATCCCTGTATCTTGCCGGACCTGCGGATGCCGGCGGTGTCGATCAGGACAACAGTGGAGTCGCCGCGCGTAAAGACGGTGTCGATTGCATCACGGGTGGTGCCTGGTATGTCGGAGACGATCACTCGTTTCTCACCCAGTATCGCGTTTACCAGTGATGACTTTCCCACGTTGGGACGGCCTATGATCGCGATCCGGACGGCGTCCTCAGGATACGTTTCCTCCGCGGGTTCCGTGGGCATCGCCGCCACTACGGCGTCCAACAGGTCCGCCACTGTGCGTCCGTTGAGGGCCGAGATGGGAAACACCTCGCCCAGGCCCAGTTCGTAGAACTCTGCCGAGTCGGTTGCACGTGCTTCGTTGTCGGCCTTGTTTGCGGCCATGAGGATTGGCTTGTCTGATCCGCGAAGGTAGTCGACTATATCTTTGTCCAGTGGGTGTATTCCAGCAAGCGCGTCCACCATCAGGATCACCACGTCGGCTT